>Ga0310696_10008570_pt1 | contig 11915 bp, 12 predicted proteins | sample AusTroGonzalo_MG_4_FD_203885 | JGI IMG/M metagenome (GOLD analysis project Ga0310696, IMG submission 203885) | Bovine rumen microbial communities from tropical cattle in Woodstock, Queensland, Australia - Gonzalo_02 (v2) (version 2) | ecosystem: Host-associated > Mammals > Digestive system >... | reverse complement strand
CCGCTGCCATTTGCAAGAAAGGGCAATAGGTGGTATAATACTACCAAAACTTGAAAAAGGTCTATACCGAACATGGCTAAATTCCAGTACATAGCTAAGGACTCCGCGGGCAACGAGACGCGCGGGCAGGTCGAGGCCGCCGACCGCAACTCCGCCATAGCGGCGGTCAGGGCGCAGGGTCTTTTCCCGACGGCGCTCGGCGAGGTGAGGAGCGCGTCCTCCTCCGCGGCCCCGGCGGCCGCCGCCAAGAAGAAGGCCGCGCCGGCGAAGAAGGCGGCCCCGGCGAAGGCGGCCGCGCCGAAGAAGGGCGGCGGCGGCATGCACAAGGAGATAAGCATCAAGCTTCCGAGCTGGATGCGCGGCAAGATCAAGACGAAGGTCCTCACGCAGTTCACCCGCCAGCTCGCGACGCTGGTGAACGCGGGCCTTCCGCTCATGCGCGGCATCGAGGTCCTGAAGCGCCAGATGAAGGACCCGCAGATGCGCGAGGCGCTCGAGGGCATATCGGACAACATCCAGTCCGGCGGCACGTTCTCCGAGGCGCTGACGGCGTATCCGAAGATATTCGACAACCTGTACGTGAACATGGTGAAGGCCGGCGAGGCGGGCGGCGTGCTGGAGGTCGTCCTCGGGCGTCTCGCCGAGTTCGCGGAGAAGAGCGAGAAGATCAAGAACAAGGTGAAGGGCGCGATGATATACCCGATCGTCGTCCTCGTCGCCGCGATCGGCATCACGGCGTTCCTGCTCGTCGCGGTCATCCCGAAGTTCAAGCAGGTGTTCAACGACATGCTCGGCGGCGCGGCGCTCCCGGCGATCACCCAGATGGTCATCGACGCCTCGGAGTGGGTGCAGCACAACGGGCTGACGATAGCCGTCGCGGTGGCCGTGTTCGTGGTGCTCAGGAAGATATTCGGCAGGACCGCGAAGGGGCGCAAGTTCTACGACTGGGTGTCGCTCAGGATGCCGGTCACCGGCACGCTGGTGCAGCGCACGGCCGTCTCGCGCGTGACGCGCACGCTCGGCACGCTGCTGTCGTCGGGCGTCCCGATCCTCCAGTCGCTCGTCATCGTCCGCGACACGACGGGCAACATCATAGTCTCCGACGCGCTGCAGTCCGTGCACGACGCGGTCAAGGAGGGCGAGGGCATGACGGGTCCGCTCGCGCAGTGCTGGGTGTTCCCGCCGATGGTCGTGTCGATGGTGGAGGTCGGCGAGGAGACCGGCGCGCTGGCCGAGATGCTCACGCGAATCGCGAACACGTACGACGACGAGGTCGACAACGCGGTGGCGGGCATGACGGCGGCGATCGAGCCGGCGCTCATCATAGTCCTGGCCGTGGTCGTCGGCACGATCGTCATCGCGATGTTCCTGCCGATGATCAAGATCATATCGTCCGTTTCGGGCGCGGGGGCGTGACAAATGAGGCGCGCGTTCACTCTGGTCGAGCTGCTGGTGGTGATAGTGGTCATCGTGTCGCTCATGATGATCGTGTTCCGCCTGGGCTCGATAGGCTCCGACGCCGAATACTACAACCGCACGATCGTGCGGATCCAGAGGCTCGAGAACTGCCTGTCCGGCTACTACGCGGCGTTCGGCAGCTACCCTCCGGTCAAGCTGCACGGCGTCCGCGACATATATCTCAGGGTAGGGCGGCACGGCATCCAGACCGACGAGAGGAACGAGAACATCTGGTCGTGGGACCCTGAGAAGTTCGACAACTGGGTCTCCACGGGCGACGGCCGCTACTTCCAGCAGCAGGAGGCGGACGCCTGGGCCCAGGTGAGGGCGGCCTGCAGGTCGCAGCCCATGGCGTGCATGTTCCCGTACCCCCAGGGCTACGGCGACGTGGTGCGGGCGGTGTCCGACGAGATGAAGGAGCGCGCGACGTCCGGGGACGAGGAGTACAAGAGCTACTGGCAGGACGAGGACACGCGCGAAAGGCTCTCGGCCGGCTTCGACGACGGCGGGTCGGACTCCGGCTCGGTCGGCCGGTTCTCCAGGAACAAGGGCGAGGTGGACTGGCGCAGGACGCAGATATTCCAGTTCGGCGTCATGAGCTACCTCCTGCCGCGGTACATGGTCATGATGAACGGCGCGGACGAGTTCTTCACGAGCGGGTTCGCCCAGTGGGACCAGAACAACACGATGCCGTGCGACCCGTTCACCGGCTACGAGTACAACAACTGGAGGCAGCTCAAGAACTACGGCGAGACCGGGCGCCAGCAGGACATCGCCCACATCGCGAACATCCCCTCCCAGGCCGCGTGCGCGCGCTGGATGCCGAACCTCGAGGGCACGTGCAGGTGCGCCCACGACTACAGCCTGTTCGGCATAAAGATAAAGTCGGCCACCGAAAGGGGGGGACTGCTGGTCGACGACACGAGCGTCCAGATATTCTCGCCCTCGGACGACGCCAGCGGCTCGTGCAAGGACCAGTACGTCCTCGACAGCGTGACGCTGCAGGACGGCTGGTGGCAGGACATCTACTACTACTCCCCCGAGCCGCACCAGACCTACACGGTGTGGAGCTCCGGGAAGAACAAGCGCACGTTCCCGCCGTGGATTTCGCGCAAGACCCTCTCGTCCAGGGCGAACGAGTGCGTCTCGCGGTGGGTTTCGGACGACATAATACACCTTAGCAACTAACCAGAAACGGAGGGACCGACAAGATGAGGAAAGGCTTCACTTTGGTAGAGATGCTGGTCGTGCTCGGCATCGTCGCCGTGCTCGTGGGCGCGGGGCTCGGGGCCTACAGCGGCGTCGCGAAGGCCGCGGAGAAGAAGCGCTGCCAGGAGCTCGTGTCGAACACCGCGACGGCCCTGACGACGCTCTTCCAGAAGAAGGGGTCCTGGCCCAAGTCGCTGCGCACGAAGGGGGCGAGCGACGGGGAGCTCGACGCGGACGCGGCGTTCGCGCTCGCCAAGGGCGGCGTCATGTCGCTCACGCTGGACGGCGACAGGCTCTCCGGCTACGACCGCTTCGGCGTCGTCTCGCCGTGGGCGGTGGCGCACATCAAGCGCCGCGGGCGCTCGGCGGCCATAGGCGACAAGATCGGCGAGGGCACGCTGCGCGACCACATCCTGCACTTCGCCATCGACCTCGACGGCGACGGGATCATCGAGGGGGCGTCCGTCGGCGGCGAGAGCGTCGACATCCGCGCCACCGCGGCGGTCTGGTGCTGCGGCAAGGACGGCAAGATCGAGTCGTACTCGCTCGGGCGCCGCAAGGACGACGTCTACAGCTGGACATACGGTCAGACACAGGGCGTGAAGTGATGAAGAGGGGATTCACCATAGTCGAGATGATAGTCGTCATCGGGATCATCGGCATCCTGCTGGGGATCGTGACGACGGCGGCGTCCAGCTCCATAAAGCAGGCCCGGGCGCGCAAGGCGGAGGCCTGCTGCATCCTCGTGCAGCAGGGCCTTTCGACCTACTACGCGCAGTACTCCAGGTGGCCCGGCTCGATAGGCAACCGCATAAAGAACGGACTCGGGACGCGCACGAACGACGAGGGCGTCAACAACCAGAGCGACGCCAACAAGTACGTGCTCAACGCGACCGAGATCGACGAGATGATCCGCGAGATGATCTCCGAGGCCAAGAAGGGCAACCCGCTGATGGACATCTCGGGCCTGTACGTGTCCAGGCAGACGGGCGAGGCGAACGACAGGCACCACGGCATGGACTTCATGGACGCCGTCAGGGGCACAAAGCGCAGCCCGAAGAAGATGAAGGTCGCCGAGATGCACTTCGGCTACCCGGAGACGGACCACGGCTGGTTCCGCAGGTTCAAGGTCGTGTACTCGATCACGACCGACGAAATGAAGGTATCGAAGCAATGACAAGGCACGGCTTCACGCTTATAGAGCTCCTCGTCGTGATGGGCATAATGGGCCTCCTCGGCACGGTCTCCGTCGGAGGCTACCGCGCCATGCAGCGCGGCATGGAGGAGCGGGGGACGATGCAGAACGTCAACCAGTTCATCAGGACGGCGTACCAGCGCGCGCAGATAGACCGCCAGCCCGTGGCCGTGTACTTCTGGAACGAACTGCTGCGCGAGGAGACCGAATACGACCCGCCGGTCATCGTCGGCCGCGCCGTGGCGGTGCGGCGCGCCGGGCGCATAACCGCGACGACGGGCAGCTACCTGTGCGACGAGTTCGGGGACCTCAGGTTCATGCGGCTCACCAAGGACGAGGGCGACGAGGACGAGGGCGACGTCTCCGGCTCCGGGTCGTCGACGGGTGGCGGGATGTACCTATACCACCTGGAGGACTCCGACTCGGGCTTCAGCCGCAGCGTGGTCAGCCAGACGACGAAGCGCATGTCTCCCAGCCGCGAGAGGCTCCTCGCGACGGGCGGCGAGGCCCAGATCGAGTCGTACGCCTTCGTCGTGATCAACCCCGGCGGCGTCACGTGGAAGCGCGGCGACGCGTACGGCTTCGAGTTCGCCGAGATACAGCTCCCCCACAACTTCATCTTCGGCTCGACCTATCCGACGAGCGCCTCGTCGCCCACGAAGGACGTGGAGGTCCTCCGCTTCAAGGTGAGCGGCAACTCCGGCAGCGGCTCGCAGTCCGGCACCTCCGGCGCCGCGTCGATAGACGTGTGCAGCCTCCGCCCGAACGCCTCCGGCGAGCTGCACGCCGAGAAGGTCGCCACATCCGACAGCCCGACAAAGAACCTGTGAAAATGAAGAAGGCATTTACACTGATGGAGGTCAACCTCGCCATCCTGGTGATGGCGGGGGGGATACTGTCCATAGTCGGCCTGTACTCGCTGGGCTTCCGCGAGAACAGGCAGAGCGCGGAGGACGTCGCCTCCGCAGCGTACGCCGACGCGGTGCTGTCGCCCCTGGTGATGGCGATGTCGTCCACGAACGTGACGTGGCAGCAGTTCAGGAACATGAAGAGCTACCCCGACGACACGGGCTGGAAGGCGTACTTCAACAACGACGGCATAGTCGCCAGCGACCCGGACTCCAAGGCCCAGGGCTCGTACGGCCACGTGAGGAGCGCCCTCGGCGACAAGGACAACGTGCTTTCCTGGCCGACCACGGCTTCCGCCGGGCTCAAGGCCGGCGTCGTCATCATGCACAGGGAGGGCAGCGCGGTGGCGCGGCTGGCGTTCAGGGCGACGAAGATCCCGGCCATGCTCCTCTCGGCGCCGATATACTACACCGAAGTCAGGTTCCAGGGCCCGACGCAGCACGTCGGGGGAGGGGGCGGACAGTGAAGCGCGCGTTTACCATACTTGAGCTCCTGGTGGCGTCCCTGCTCCTGGGGATGCTCGTGACGATACTGACCATGATATTCAACCAGTCGTCGATCGCCTGGCGCACGGGCGTCGCCGGCGTCGCCGACCTCGACGAGGTGCGCGACAACATGGCGGAGCTCCGCGAGGAGGCCGACAACGTGTACGTCTGGAGGAACCAACCGCACCGGCTGCTGGGGCTCTGGAACGACCGGGGCAGGCTCCGCACGCGCGCCGTCGACGCGGAGGGCGGCGACTTCAGGACAGAGGAGACGGCGCAGCTGCTCAAGAACCGCGGCGGCAGCTTCTCGGACGACATGCGCCCGAAGGACATCCACATCGTGCCGGTCGGGTCTGGCGCGGGCAACAGGTCGGTAGACACGTACATAGTCAACGTGATGAGCGCGGGGCCCGACCGCGAGTTCGACACGTACGACGACATTTGGAGCTTCCCCGATGACTTCGACTAAGAGAGGGTTCACGCTTATCGAGCTCCTGGTGGTGGTCGCCATGATCGCCATCCTGCTCGCCTCGCTGACGACTTCGGTCTCCTCGGCGCAGGAGCGCGCGCGCATCCAGAAGGCGATGGGCGACGTGAAGGTCATGTCCCAGGCGATACTCGCCTACGAGAACTACTCGCGCGGCGGGAGGTACAAGCTCGAGCCGATGACGAAGGAGAACGCCAACAAGGGATCCCTCGGCTTCCTGCTCGGCGCCGGCCAGAGCGCCGACAGCGGCGGCAAGATCCCCGCGCTTCTCATGGCCGAGCTCCGCGCGGGCGGCGACATCCGCGACCCGTGGGGGACGCCCTACAAGGTGACGATAAAGAGCGGGGACGCGACCGTCAGCATACAAAGCGCCTCCGGCTCGATGCAGACCGGGTACTACCTCCCCAACTTCTACCGCCTTTCCGCGAAGGAGCGCCAATGAAACGCAACGGATCCGCCCTTCTGATAGTCCTAGGCATGATGGCCTTCATGATCGTGTCGGCCGTCGCGTTCTCCGCGTACATGCGCTCCGCCCGCCTGCCCTCCAGCTACCTGCGCCGCTCCAGCGCCTCGCGCCAGCTCGTGAAGGGCGCCCTCGCGGAGGCCATCGACTCCCTCGACCGCTCGATCGCCAACAACCCGCACCCGAACGTGGGCTCGGCGTCGCTGACCGGCCAGAACAAGAACATCTGGCGCGGACGCGTCCTCTGCGCCACGAACCAGCTCCTGGAGGCGAGCCAGACCATCCCCGTGCTCACGCTCGAGGGCCTCGCGTACATCCCCCCGCCGCTCGTGAACGAGGTCAGGTACTACTCGCGCAGGACGCCCTCCGCCGCATGGCGCTCGTTCGGCTTCGACGCCGGGCGCTACGCGTTCTGCGTCGTGGACGTCTCGGACTACTTCGACGTCAACCGCATGTCGGCCGACACGCCCCGCTCGTCGGCGTCCAGCCGCCGCATCTCCCTCGCGTACCTCTTCGAGAACGGACGCAGCCACACCTCGGCGGGCGCCCAGGCTTCCGAGTGGGACACCTTCATGGAGCAGTTCCGCCAGCGCGACGACGCGACGCTGTCGTTCAAGTACGACTCGAAGGTCCCCCTCGTGTCCGTCGCGGACCTCAACCTCGCCCTCGGAGAAAGCGGCAGGGCCGGCTTCTCCAGCCCGTTCTGCAAGTACGTGAACACGTCGGGCGGCGACGGCTTCTACAACCTGGGCGGCGACGACGAGGCCGACCTCGTACGCCGCATGACGTTCGTCACGGACAGCTGGTACGCCGCCCCGGACGACGACGACAGCGACTACGACGAGATCTACGACCTCGCCGACCCGCAGTGCCAGCCGTTCACGGCGGCGCTCCTCGGCGGCAACGGCGGACCGCGCTCGGTCGGCTCGGCGACGCTTGTCGACATCATGTCCAGCGGGCAGAAGGCCAAGGTCAGGCTCCTGGACTCCATGCCGGCCATGGGCCTCGTCTCGCTCTTCGACTACCTCGACGCCAACAGCATGCCCGTCTCCCTCGCGTGCCCCACGCTCGAGCGCACCCCGATGATATGCGGCCTCAAGCCGACCATAAACGCCAGCTTCTCGCTGAAGCTGGACGAGGAGCAGGCAAAGAAGGTGACCGACGCCGGCGGACAGGTCCTCTCCCCGACGCCGAAGACCACCGCGACCCGCGAAGCCTACGCCACCTACGAGTACACGATAAACCCCGAGTTCGCAACGACGCTCGCCGCGCTCGGGCTGGAGACGCTCGTCGTGTACCCGTTCGCGCACGACGACGCCGTGAGGGACACGACGTTCAGCGTCGACGCACGGGCGACCTTCTTCCTCACGACGGACGCCGACCCGGTCAAGATGCGCACCCGCAATTCGGCCAACACCGAGATGCTGCACGTGCAGAACGCCAACTCCTTCACATCCGACAAGGGCCTTTCGCCGTCCGGCGGCACGATAACCGTCCCGTTCAGGGCGAAGTCGCAGAACTTCAAGGTGACGAACGCTTCCCAGGAGGAGAACGCCCTGTTCGAGGTGCCGCTCCAGAGCCTGCGGCTCGCCGGCTCGGAGACCTCCAGGGCGCCGATCGCCCGCATACGCTACAAGTGGACGCAGACGTGGGACGAGGAAAGCGGAAGGTACACCAACCAGACCAAGCCCGCCGACGCCGAGATCGCCGAGGCGCACTGCGGCGTCCCGCCGCTCAACTCAAAGGGCGAGCCGTCGCCGGAATTCACGTCGGACGAGAAGTTCCTCTCGATCGTCAAGTCCGGCGGCGCGGCAGCCAAGGTGACGCTCAACATGGCCGTGATGGCCCGCGTCACCGACAGCACGGGGAAGAAGGTCTACGACCTCGTGCCGGCGCACATCCGCGACGACAAGACGTTCAACAACATAGACAACAACAGGTTCCCCAGCGTGAGCCAGATATGCGGCGAGGCGTATCCCGTCATGAAGTTCTCCACGCCGGTCACGTTCGAGTTCTCGGCGCAGGGGCTTGACGCCGCCAGGACGGTGCAGACCGTGGACGCGACGGTGCCGAAGGCGGTGCGCGTGGACGACCCGCGCTACAACTACGCCCCCGAGAGCTGGTACGACGCCGAGGGCGACATCTCGAAGCAGACGTGGCTCGCGAGCAACCTCAGCCGCGACCGCGACGGGGACATATACCTCGCGACGAGCGACCAGGGGTACATGCAGTCCATCTACGAGCTCGCCTTCCTGCCGCGCTTCTCCGACCTGCAGTCCGTGGGCGGCAACGCCATCACCGGCGCGCTGCAGAACCCCGACGACGGCCGCGCCGCGTTCGGCTCGAAGAACGACGCGAAGAACGCGCACATGATGTGGAGCACGTACCGTCCGTTCGCGACGAACTACGGCGACGCCGACGACTTCGAGGGCCTCGGGTTCTCGAGCGCGGGGACCGGCGTGAAGGTCAACCCGTACTCCGACTCGACGAACGTCGTGATGGCGGCGTTCGCCAACACCCCGGTCGACTGGCGCATGGCCTCGACGAACAACCAGGAGGAGGCCGTCGAGGAGATGAAGGCGGCCGAGTTCAACAAGAAGTACGCGTGGAACCAGTACTCGTCCGACGCCAAGTTCGCGTGGAGCGACCTGGAGGCGATAGCCGGCAGGTTCATGAACGGCGTCTGCCCGCTGTACGACCGCGGGACGACGGCGGCCCGCCACGTCGACTGGAGGGACGCCTGGCATAACCTGGACTGGAAGTACACGGCGGACCGGTCGGACGAGCTGTGCGGCGTGCAGCTCAGCGGCGGCACGGAGCTCTGGGGCGTCGACAGGAAGTTCCTGTACGGATACTGGCGCGACTGCTTCGCCGCGAAGCAGCAGCTGTTCCTCGTCTTCGTGCGCGCGGAGCCGCTCATGATGGGCGGGGCCGGCATAAACCAGTCGCCGCCGCAGCTCGGCGCGCGCGCCGTCGCGCTCGTCTGGCGCGACCCGACGAAGTCGGCCGAGTCGGGCGACACGGGGACGGGCTATCCGCACCGCACCAGGGTCCTCTTCTACCGTCAAATGGAGTAGTCAATACATGAAAAAGGCATTCACGCTCGTAGAGCTGCTGATCGTAATAGGCATAATCGGGATACTCTCCGGCATCCTCATAACGTCGTTCGGCGGGGGTACCGAGTCCGCCCGCAACGCGAAGTGCCTCACCAACATGCGCAACCTCGCGGCGGCGTGCCACACCTACGGCATGTCGTCCGGATACTACCCGCCGGCAGGGTCGTTCGAGAAGTTCGGCATCGACGAAAGCTCCGGCATACACCATGCCAAGCGCATCTACAGCGAGCGCAAGGGGTGGATAAGCTGGAACTCGCGCAGCGCGTACGCCTCCTCGCCGAGGTCGCACGTGGCGTCGCTGGCGTGGTTCACGAGCTGCTACAACCAGGACTACGACGTCCGCGAATACGCCCTCACCAACGGCGTGCTCTGGAAGTACCTGTCCGGGAACAGGGAGGTCTACGTGTGCCCGAGCCACAAGCTCGCGTGCAGCCAGCAGCACCAGCCGCTGTGGAGCTACGTGATGAACCAGTACTTCTACTGGGACAAGTCGAAGGGCTCCAAGGCGCAGGGCGAATCGACGTTGGGCATAAAGTACGCGGGCATCACGAGGGCCGACAGGCGGCTGCTGTTCGCGGAGATCCCGTTCACCGACACCATCGCGCAGCCGTCGCCCGACACGGACACGGCGGCCGGCACCAGGAACGACTGCACCCTCCAGTACAGCACCAGCGACGGCAGCGAGTACATCGGCTTCAACCACAAGAGCGGAAAGCGCCTGAAGTTCGCGCATGTCGTGTTCGCCGACGGACACGTCGAGAAGATATCCCTGCCGAAGGGCGGGCTCAGCCAGGGCCAGGCCCGGGAGCTCACCGAGTGGCTCTGCACCGGCAAGGACATAACGTTCAGCGGCGGACGCTACCAGAAGCTTCAGGACTGACCGACGTGATCTCGCTGCTGATAGTCGACGACCACCCGATGGTCAGGGAGGGCCTCGCCGCCATGTTCGAGAGCGAGAGCGACTTCTCGGTAAGCGACGCCGCCTCGGGCGAGGAGGCTGTCGACAAGGGGACGGCGAACAAGCCGGACGTCGTTCTGAGCGACATAAGGATGCCGGGCATCGACGGGTTCGGCGTCCTCGCGAAGCTCAAGGAGGCGCATCCCGACATCCGCGTCCTCCTTATGGCCGGCATGCCCCTCAAGGAGGAGGAGACCCGCGCGAGGGAGGAGGGCGCCAAGGGGTACCTTCCGAAGAACGTGGACCAGGGCCGCCTCGTCGAGGCGATCCGCGCGATCGCGGCCGACACGCCCGTGTTCATCTGCGAGGAGTTCCAGTCCGCGCCGTCGACGCTGACCGCGCGGGAGCTTGACGTGCTCAGGCTCGTCGCCAAGGGAAACCAGCGCGACGCGATCGCCGCGTCCCTGGGCATCGGCGGGGAGTCCGTCAAGACCCACCTGAAGGGCATCATGACAAAGCTCCGGTGCCCCAACGCCACGAGCGCCGTCTCCCGCGCGTACGAGCTCGGCATTCTTCGCGCCTAGATGACCGACGCCCACTGCCACGTTTCCTGCGGCGACCCCTCGGTGCGCGAGTTCCTGGTGGGCCGCGACTTCTTCGGCGTCCACCCCTGGGAGACGCTGGGCGGGACCGTCCCACAGGTCCCACTGATCCCACGTCTGCGGTCTATTCTTCTCGCCAACCCCGGCGCCGGCGTAGGCGAGATAGGCCTCGACCGGCTCAGGGTGCGCGACATCCCGCCTCTCATGCGCGAGGTGTTTGAAGCCCAGCTTGCGCTCGCCTTCGAGCTGCGCCGTCCGGTCGTCCTGCACGGCGCGAAGTGCTGGGGGCAGGTGGTAGGGATGATTAAGAATTATGAATTAAGAATTATGAATTATGGGGGAAATCATTCCTTGATTCATAATTCATCATTCATAATTCATAATTCATTTCTCTTTCATGGATTCTCGCGATCCGACGGACTCATCCCCGACATCGTCGCGCTCAACGGATACATCTCCGTCGGACCTGCCGTCCTGAACGACCATGCCGTAAACTACCGCGAGCTCGTGAAGAGGATTCCGCTGGAGCGGCTGCTTGTCGAGACGGACAGGACGGACGATTCTGTCCGCCGCGACATACGCGAAGTGCTCGCCAAGACCGCCGAGGTCGTCGGAATCCCCGCAGCGGAGCTGGAGAGGGTGACCGACGAGAACGCGCAGAGGTTCATGTCCTGAAGCCCGCTCAAGGCAGAACCTCCCGGTATTGCACTGGAAACTCGCGCGCGCGGTCGGACCCTGCGCTTGTCGTTGCTTGGCATTTGAAGGTAGGACAAAGGACAGAGGACAAAGGACAGAGGGTCCATCTTGATGTTGCCGCTTGCCTAACGGCGGGGGAATTTAGTATAATGTTCGCCGAAATCGGTGGAACCATGTACAAAGGGGCGAATATCAACACCTGGAACCTGTATTTTGATCCAAAAAGGAATATTCACATGAGAAATACATCTGTTGCCGGCAGGGCGACGGGGCTGGCGGTTTTTGCGCTTGCCGCGCTTTGCGCGTTCGCGGCCTTCGCCGACGGCGGGCCAGGCCCCATAGCGGGGGCTGGCGGGGTCATGCGGGACGCCGAGCGGAGGGTCCTCTCGCCGGTAGT
>Ga0310696_10008569_pt1 | contig 11916 bp, 12 predicted proteins | sample AusTroGonzalo_MG_4_FD_203885 | JGI IMG/M metagenome (GOLD analysis project Ga0310696, IMG submission 203885) | Bovine rumen microbial communities from tropical cattle in Woodstock, Queensland, Australia - Gonzalo_02 (v2) (version 2) | ecosystem: Host-associated > Mammals > Digestive system >... | reverse complement strand
CGTACTCATAGTCCGCCACCGACGTACTCACAGTCCGACGCCGACGTACTCACAGTCCGCCACTGACGTACTCACAGTCCGCTGGTGACGTACTCACGTCGTTACGGCTGAATGACAACCTCGTTTGGTTGATATGTTTTTGGAAAGTTGCCTAATTATAATTGAGGCAGAATATGTAGCTATTGCCAAAAGCGATTCGGAGGCAAATTATTCCAATGGGGTGTCAACATTATTGATGGCAAGAAAAAGGGTGAAGTAGGGCGTTGTTGACGAGGAAATCCACATGACCGTGCTGCTCTATCACTTCTTGAGCGAACTGCTCCAATACTTGCTTGTCAGCAAGGTCGCCAACAAAGTGGTTGCCCTGCTGTTTGTCTATCACACAAGCCGTGGCTCCAGCTTTCTGGAACTCCTCCGCAACACAGCGTCCGATGCCCTGTGCGCCACCAGTTATAACGGCTATCTTTCCTTTGAAATCCATATATTTCGTTTCTGTCAGATTCTTTCTCTGATGATCTCTCTGTCGAAGATAACGACATTCATCGGCTCGATCTCAATCCGCTCCCAGACATGCTCCACCACGTAGGGTTCATTCGCCAAGTATTCGTCAAGCTGCTCACGGTTCTCGAACTCCATGACAAGCAGAGAGCCTATCATCTTCCCATTATCGTCAAGCATACCTCCGGCACAGAGGATGTGCTCTTTCATTTTCTCCATACCTTCAAAGTGACGGGGGCGAACCTCCATCCTCTTATCCAGCTTACCCTCGCCGTCGTAGGCCTTAATCACAAACTGTTTCATCTTTTAATCCTATTAGTTTTTGTGTTTAAACTTGTCTTTGAGTCGTTTATATCCTTCGACGCCCAGAATGGTCAGACCTCCATACTGACAGGTCTTTGCCAATCCGAAGAGTACCGTCCAGAGGATGCCCTTTGCCGCAACGCTGATAGGTAATAGCATCTGGGCGAAGGACAATATATAAAACGGAATGCAGCATAGCAGTACGATGACGCCCGTTCTGAACGAGAGTGACTGCAGCCAGAGTTTCGCTTTGCCTATTCGATTCATTTCTTTAACATTAGATAAAAAGAAAAAGTGCTGAAGTCGTTTGACTTTCAGCACTTCGAAGGGTGCCCGGACGGACTCGAACCGTCGACATTCAGAACCACAATCTGACGCTCTAACCAACTGAACTACGGGCACCATGTAAAAGATCGTTGCATCACCTCTTGGTTTTGCGGGTGCAAAGGTACGGGATTTTTTTGGATTGACCAAATAAATCCCGTACTTTTTTTGAAAAAATTAGTTTTCAGCTTCTTCTGCAGCAGCAGGAGCCTCTGTTTGAGGCATGCTGGCATCAAAACCGGGCAGGTTGTTGGGGTTGGTGGTGAGCTCAACACCTTCCATCACAGAACCCTCGGTTGAAGAAGTGGGGGCTACGTAAGCGCAGCAAATGCTTACAACGACCATGAATGCGGCCAGACCCCAAGTGGCTTTCTCAATGACGTCGGTAGTCTTGCGAACGCCGCCAATCTGATTGTAAGAAGCAAAGTTGGAAGCCAGACCGCCACCTTTTGACTCTTGGATCAGCACGATGCCAATCATGGCCAATGCTGCAAATACAATTAAAATTACTAATCCTGTGTACATTTTTGTTGTTATTTTTTATTGTTGTTTATAATTAATTTTTCGAGGAATCGAATTTGGTCTGCAAAGTAAGCATTTTTTTTCGGATAAAGCAAACTTAATCGTTGAATAATTTCTATTGCCTTCGAATATTTGCCTTGTTTGATGTAAATGCGGGCCAATGTTTCGGTAAAATAGCCTTCTTGCGTTTCATCGCCTTCAGCATTGCCGTTCTCCTCATCGGCAATCTCGGGCTTCAGCACGGGATTCTCGCTGAGCACAATCTTGCCCTTGTCGTTCTCGATGAACGAGTCGATGAGGTCGTGACCTTTCAGCTGGGGTGCCTCTGCTTCTGCCTGGTTCTCTTCTTCGCTCTCCATGAGATAGGCCACATAGTCGACGGCGGCGTCGGCTGCCGTGGGCTTGCGCTTCTTTTGCTTCTCGTCGCACTTGGGCATGGAGTCGAGGAAGGTATCGATGAGCGATAGGGTACGGCTTCCTGCGGGCTGGCTTCCTGTCGGCTGTTTCTTGTCGGTAGACTTGGGCAGCTGATAGTGTCCGGCCTCGATGATATTGAAGAGCACCTTGCGGTCGGTGATATAGATGGCCGCGCGACGCAGTTCTTCATCGAACGAGGAATCGTGCAGCAGATAGAGGTTCTGCAGCATGAGAAGCCTTGCCGTTTGGAAGTAGGGGTGTAGTGCAAGCATGGAACGCAACTCGTAGAGCGTATCGCGGTCGAGCTGTTCAGGGTGTTGTATGAGGTATGTCAGTTCCATGTTCTCTTAGTACATTTATTGTTGAATGTCTTTTTATTACCAGTTGGCTACGGTTGCATTGAAGATTTGGTCGGTTAGATCCTTGACCATCTGCGTAACGAGCTCTTCCTGTACGCTATTGAGCGACTGGGTTGTTTCGTAGGTAGAGGTAGCCGTGAACTGGCGTTCAAAGTCTTCTGAGTGCTTCTTGGTGTTGGTGAATCGCACGTTGACGGTCATCGACAGTTCGGTTTGTGCCGAATAGCCTTCGGCCGATACCGACTTGTTGCGCTGCTCGTAGCGTGTAATCTCGCCATCGACTTTCAGATCGCCATTGCGCCTTACCTGAATGAGGCGGGTATGGTTGGCGTACTGGTCTTTCAACTGGTTGTTGAAGATGTTGGCCATGGGGCCCCACACATAGTTGGAGCGGATGGGGAAGTCGTTGATCTGAATGGTCTTGGTCTTCGTGTAGTCGATGCTGGCACCATTGAACTTGTAGCTCACGGTGCAGCCTACGGTACCAAAGAGAATGCCCACAAACAGCATGAGCATCATGCCGTACTGCTTCAGACGGCGATAGAGCGTGCGGTCGCTGATGCCCAGTTCCAAAGCGGCTTTCTTGCGATTGCCGTTATTGCGCTCCAGGGCTTTCTCGAGCATCTGGCGGCTCAGGTCGCTCAGGTTCAGGTTCTCCTGCTCGGCAGCGGGCTCCACATATTCTTCGGCAATGGCATCTTCCATCGTCGAGATGGCAGGAACGGGTTGTACGGGCTGAATGGGTTGAATGGGCTGGATAGGAGCGGGCGAAGAGGTGCCAATAATGGTGTGGCCTCCCTGCACTTCCTCAATCTGCTTTTTCAGTTGTCCCATCTCGCGGCGCATGTCGTTGACATTGCCACGCAACTCGAAGAGAATCTTGTAGAGAATCTCGCGCTCGTTCTCGAAAGAGTGCTCGCCATTGTTGTGGTGTACCACCGTGAGCTGTGTGCTCTCTTTGTCCTGCGGAATGAACTGAGCCAGAATCTCAGGCGTGATGGTGCGCTCCTTGCTGAGGATGGAGATTTGCTCAGTGATGTTCTTGAGCTGACGCACATTGCCCGGCCACTTATAGCGCATAACCATCTGCTTGGCCTCGTCGGTCAGCACCACGCGCTCCATGTGGTATTTCTCGGCCATCTGCATGGCAAACAACCGGAAGAGCAGCACGATATCCTCGCCACGCTCACGCAGAGGCGGCATCTGGATGGGAATGCTGTTCAAACGGTAGTAGAGATCCTCGCGGAAACGGCCTTCGCTAATGGCCTGACGAATGTTGACATTCGTGGCTGCCACGATGCGCACGTCGGTCTTGCGAACCTCAGTAGCACCAACAGGAATATACTCGCCGGTTTCCAAAACACGAAGCAAACGCGCCTGAGTAGCTAAAGGCAGTTCGCCTACTTCGTCGAGAAACAGCGTGCCTTTGTTGGCCACGCCAAAATAGCCGGGTGAGTCGTTGATGGCGCCAGTATAGCTGCCCTTTACATGACCAAAGAGTTCGGAATCAATCGTTCCCTCAGGAATAGAGCCACAGTTGATGGCAAAATATTTCTCGCGGCGACGGGGTGAACGGTCGTGAATAATGCGCGGCACGATCTCTTTACCTACACCACTCTCGCCAATGATGAGTACGCTCAGATCGGTCGGCGCAACCTGCAAGGCTACGTCGAGAACATGATTCAAAGCATCGCAGTTGCCTACAATGCTGTATCGCTGTTTGATCTCTTGTAATTCGCTACTCTTCATTTTGAGGTGACAAAGTTACTCACTTTTTTTCAAATAACGTGTCAAAATGTCGCATTTTTTCTAAAACAACCGCATTTTTCCTCGAAAAAAGGCCTTTTTATTTGGATTTCCTTTCGAATTTTATCAACAGCAGGCCTATTCCGGTCCAGATGAGTTCGCGCAATCGTACCAGCAAAGCCACGAAAATTCCTTCGGAAGCGGTCATTCCCAAGCCGATAATCGACATCATGAAGCCACCTTCGCGTCCTCCTAATTGCAGGGGGATGAAAAAGAGCATGTTGGCAAACAGCGAGGTGAACGCAAGGATGAGGATGCAGTCGGCATAGTTGGCCGATGGCAGGACGACCAGCAGGATGAAAAAGATTTCGAGGGCGGAGATGATGCGGCATACTAGTTCGAGCATGACGGCAGAGGCAAAGGTGCGTGGGTTTTGGTTATGAAGCGCACTAATCTGCTGGTCGATGGCATGCAACTGTTCTTCGTGCTGATGGATGAACCGTGTGGCCCAATTGCGCACGCCAGGGATATGCCTGAGTACTCGCAGCAGCTGAACGGCAATGCCGCCTTTATAGCCCTTGAGAAAGAACCAGATGCCTGCCAGGCAGAACACTGTGGTTGAAAGGAGAATGGTGGCTGTGTAAAAGTTGACAGTTCTGACCATCACAAAGAGCAGGCACGACAAAAGCCAGAACCAGAAATGCGAGAAGATGTGGGTCATGGTGTGCAGGATAACGGCAGCCGTGGCTCTCTCCGTGCCTATCTTCGGTGCCAGCGACATAATCTTATAGGGCTCGCCGCCCAACAGTCCGCCTGGCGTGGCGTAGTTGAGCGCAAAGCCCGATACCGTGATCTTGTAGAGCCAAAGGAAAGAAAGGGGCTGCTGTACTGGCGCACCGCTGTCTTTTGGAGCAGGCGTACCGCTGTCTTGGGGAGCAGGCGCACCGCTTTGCTGACTATGGATGATAATCCAAATGGCAGCCGTGTTCATGATGTAAAGCAACGCCCACAACACAAGCACGGCTGCAAACCAATAGCCTGCACGACTTACTCCTTGCCACGTCTCGTTCAAGTCAAGCTGCGTGACCATGAGGGCCAGCATGACAATCCCAACGAAGAAGAAAATGTTTTGGTGCTTTTTTTTCACTCCTCGCTCAGGTTGATGGTCTCGTCGTCGGCATCAGAACGCTTGCCTTGTTCTTTGGAGCGGGGCACATTGAAGCGCACTTTCTCGCTCTCGTCGCGACGCTCGTGATAGAGCTTGGGCAACGGATTCTGCAGCGGCTCGTCGTAGGCTTTGCGATTGCGAAATACGTCGATAGCCTGATAGATGGCATGCAGGAAGGAGAGGGGAGAAACCTCGTTCTTGCCTGCTTTCTCGAACAGCACACCATGGGCGGGCGCCGTTCTGACGATGGTCAAGCCAGAGGTGAAACGAATGCCATCGTCGGGCGCCAGCGACTTGAAGGGAGTGAGTCCCTGGTCGTGATACATGGCCAGCACGCCGTCGAACTTGGAGTAGTCGCCGAAGCCAAAGAAATTGTCGGCAGCATAGGGACCGAAAGCCTGAATGCCCTGCTCGGCCAACTCCTGAATAGCGGGCGAGATAATCTCCTGCTCTTCATCGCCTAAGGCACCCTCTTCGCCGCAACGGGGATTGAGCGACATGACGGCAATACGGGGGCTGGAGATGCGCAAGTCGCGGCGCAAAGCCTGATGGAACAGCTGGGCTTTCTCCACAATTTTCTGACGCGTGATGGATTCGGATATATCCTTGATAGCCAGATTGTTGGTAACGAGGGCGATGCGGATGTCATCGTTCATGAGAATGCTGATGCTCTTGGCGTCGCTCTTCAGCTGCTGCTCCAAGTAATTGGAGTGGCCGTGGAATGACTCCATAGAACTGCGGTTGACCGGAGCGGTGACCAGCACATCGAAAGCACCATTCTTGTAGTCGTTGATGGCACAGTCGAGGGCGCGCTTGGCAGCCTTGCCCGATTCAGGGGTAGAGAGACCCGGTTCCACTTTGATTTCCTCGTCGCCAAAGCAGTTCAGCAGGTTGATATGACCTTCCTGCGCCTCGCTGGCCTGCTGGATGGTTTTCAGTTGCACTTCCATATTGAGTGCCTTGGCATAATAGTTCGCAATCTTGGGCGAGCCGTAGATAATGGGCGTGAACAGTTCAAGGACAGTAGGGTCTTCCAATGCCTTGAGAATCACTTCGTATCCTATGCCGTTGGTATCGCCATGCGTGATGGCTACTCGTATTTTTTTGTTGTCCATATTGTAGTAAGGTGTTATCGGGTTTGTGATTTGTGAGCTGTGGAGAGCAGTCCGCAGGCCGCAAAGATGTCTTGGCCGCGGCTGGCTCGTATGGTGGCAAACACGCCGTGGGCGGTGAGATAGTCGCGCAACTGTTCCATGCGCTGCTCATCGGAGCCTGGCAGGTCAATATCGGGTATCTGGTGAAAGCGAATCAGATTGATGCGGCATTCGATACCGCTGACCAATTTGATGATTTCCTTGGCGTGTGTCAGAGAGTCGTTCAGATGGCCAAAGCAGATATACTCGAACGAGCAGCGGCGCTGGTGTGTGAAATCATATTGTCGCAGCAGGGCTACCGTATCTTCGATAGGCATGGCTTTCTCGGCTGGCATCAGACTGAGACGCTGTTCGTGGAGGGGTGAATGCATGGAGATAGCCACGTGGCACTCGCTCTCATCGAGGAAACGTTTCAGCTTGTTCTTTACGCCCACCGAACTCACTGTGATGCGTTTGGGACTCCAAGCGTAGCCATCGGGAGCCGTGAGTATCTGGGTGGCTTTCAATACGTTGTCGAGATTGTCCATCGGCTCGCCTTGTCCCATGAATACGATATTGGTGAGGCGTTCGCGCTCGGGCAACGAATAGATCTGGTTCAGAATGTCGGAAACCGACAGTTGGCCTTCGAAGCCCTGCTTGCCTGTCTGGCAGAACAAACAGTTCATCTTGCAACCCACCTGACACGATACGCACAACGTGGCACGGTCGCCATCGGGGATGAACACGGTTTCCACAAACTTGCAGGGAGCTGCGGGCGCGCCGCTTTCTTCTTCTGTGGCGGGCGTTCCGTCGATGCGCACAGGGAACAAGTATTTCACCGTTCCGTCGACGCTGCGCTGACAGTCGAGTGGGGGCATGGCGCCCACCATGCAGGCCTCCTTCAGCTTCTCACGGTTCTGCTTGGAGAGGTTGGTCATCTCGTCGATGCTGGTCACCTGCTTCTCGTAGAGCCATTTCGCAATCTGACTGCCCGTGAAAGCGGGCATGCCCAACTGCTGACAAATGCTTTTCAGCTCTGTCGTGTTAAGTCCAAGTAGTATTTGCTTGCTATTACTCATTACGCAATGGGTTTTGATCGCTTACATACCATTCGGCAAAGGCACGCAATCCATCGCGAAGTGAAGTACTTGGCTTGAAGCCGTAGTCGCGCTCCAGCGCACTGGTATCGGCAAACGTAACGGGCACGTCGCCAGGCTGCATGGGCACCAATTGCTTGTGGGCCTCGAAGTCGTAGTCGCTGGGCAATACGCCGGCACGCACTAATTCTTGCTGCAGAATGTCGACAAAGGTGAGCAGGTTCTCAGGCGAGTTGTTGCCGATGTTGTAAACGTTGTAGGGAGGAAGGGGCAGACCGTCTTCGCCATTCTTCTTCTCGGGCGCTCCCTGCATGATACGTACTACACCTTCCACGATATCGTCGACATAGGTGAAGTCGCGCTTGCAGTTGCCGAAGTTGAAAATCTGGATGGTCTTGCCTTCAACCAACTTGTTGGTAAAGCCGAAATAGGCCATGTCGGGACGACCGGCAGGACCGTAAACGGTGAAGAAACGCAAGCCCGTAGAAGGGATATTGTAGAGCTTGGAATAGGCATGCGCCAACAGCTCGTTGCTCTTCTTCGTGGCAGCATAGAGGCTCACGGGGTTGTCGACCTTGTCGTCAGTAGAATAGGGCACCTTCTTGTTGGAACCATACACGCTTGATGAGCTGGCATATACAAGATGCTCAACACCCTTCTCGCCGTTGTCGTAGGAATGACGGCAGGCTTCCAGAATATTGTAGAAACCAATCAGGTTTGACTGGATATAGGCATCGGGATTGGTGATGGAATAGCGCACGCCAGCCTGCGCAGCGAGGTTGACCACCACGGCGGGCTTGTATTGGGCGAAGATGTCGTTGATGGTGTCGCGATTGGCTATGTCGCCCTTGATAAACACAAACTTGTCGTTGGCTTGAAGCTCCTTCAAGCGTGCTTCCTTCAAACGAACATCGTAGTAGTCGTTCATATTGTCGATACCAATGATGGTAGCGGTAGGGGCATCCTTGAACAAACGCTTTACGAGGTTGGAACCAATGAATCCAGCCGCACCGGTCACAAAGATGTTCTTGTGGTCTAATGTAATTGTTGTCATGTAATCTGTTTATATAACTGTATCTTGAATAGAAACAACCGCCTCTTTGGAATCTATGATGGATTCGTTAGAAACCATGAGGAAAACGATTGAATCTATGTGAGAAACTATTTGAATAATTCTTGAGCTTCTTTATAGGTGTCGAGCGAGCCGATATCGAAACGGCCTGCCGACATGGGCCAAGCGTGGAGTGTGGTGTGGTCGGCCATATAATGGGCCAGATTGCCAGGTGCATCCTTGCCGCAACCGTTCTCCACAGAATGACGAACCAAGTCCAGGTCGCTCTTCTTATATATATAAAAAGGTGGCACGGCCCAATGGCTCTTAGGCTCCAGGGGCTTCTCTTCCATGTTGAGCACGCGCATCTCATCATCGACCACAATCACGCCCGTGCGCTGCAACTTCTCGATGGAAGGCTGTTCGTGGCACATGATGCAAGAGGTTTGCTTGGCGTGGGCGAAGTCGACAAACTCCTGGAACGAGAAGTACAGAATATTGTCGGCTGCCACTACGAGCATATCATCATTGATCTGGCATTTCTCCATGGCCAGCAACAGGTCGCAAACGGCTCCCAAGCGCGTCTCGTTGGTCTCTGTTCCATCATCGATAATGGTGACGGGCTTGGTGTAGCTTTGCTCTTTGGCCCATTGCTCAAAGATATGGGCAAACTTGTGGTTGGTCACAATGATATGTTCATCAATCTCATTGATGCGGTCGATATCGTCGAGCATGCGCCCCAGAATGGTGCTTTGACCTATCTTGAGCAGCGGCTTGGGAAAGTTCTTGGTCAGTTCGCCCAAGCGTGTGGCATAGCCCGCTGCAATCACTATATTCTTCATTTTGGAATAATGCTTTATGTAATAAATCGGAATGACTGGTTTACAGGAAATCTACGCCATTGGCAGGGTCGCAGAAGAAGAGTTCGAAGCTGTCCTTGTATTGCGGGTACTGTTTCAGGTACTCCTTGGTGACATACTCGCGAACGCTCTTTTCTTTCTCAGGATCAACCAGCGCAATGCAGGCTCCCTTGAAGCCGGCGCCACTGAATCGTCCACCGTAGATACCATCGGTATTGCGCAGAATCTTGTAGAGCGCAATCAGCTCGGGCGATCCACACTCGTAGTTGTTCATCGAGCTCTCACAACTCTGGAAGATATACTCGCCAAACTTCTTGATGTCACCTTCCTGCCAAGCCTTGATGCCGTCGGTTACGCGGTCGCACTCAGAATAGAAATGGCGTGCACGCTTGGCAAAACGCTCCGGCATCTTGTCCTGGTACTTCAAGAAGGTCTCTTCTGACACGTCGCGTAAACGAGTGTCTTGCAACTCTTTCAGATGCTCGTTTTCATAAGCCTGCATAATCCATGCAGCGGTCTTGCATTCTGATACACGCAGGTTGTAGTCGGTGCCGGTGAGCTTGCGGGTCACGCCGCTGAAGAAAATACCCAGTTTGAAGGGGAGTGGCTTTTTGCCGTCGCCAAAGGGCAATAGCTTGAACTCGGAAGTGCGGGTGTCGAGATATAACAGCTTGTCGGCTTCACAAAGCACTACGCAAGCCTGGTCTAGAATACCATTGTTCAGTCCTACGTAATTGCGCTCAGCACGCGAGGCATATTCGATGACCTGCATCTTGGTGAGACCTAGCTGGTTGACCTTGTCGAGCGTCATCACAAAACCGCAGAGCAAGGCAGCCGACGAAGAAAGACCACCAATGGGCATAGAGCCTTGCACAATGCCGCGTACGCCTTTCTTCAGCTGAAAATCCTGTTGCAAGGCCCAAGCAGCACCACGCAGGTAGTCGCCCCAGTTTTCTTGCTTCTCTTCAATAGGACGAGTCACGTTGAACGTGGTTAGACCCTCGAATGTGAGTGAGGCCATTTCTACTTTGCCGGTATCGGTTGCGGAGAACAAAAACTCGATACCACTGTCGAAAGCAAATCCTGTCACTAAGCCGTGCTGATGGTCAACATGCGCACCAAGCGGACAGATGCGATATGGCGAAAATAGTTGATATAAAGCGTCGCCTTTGCCAAAAAAAGTGCGATACGCCTGGAAGAGATCTCTCATCGTTTTGTTTCTATAGGTTAATTAACGTGTGCAAAATTAGCGATTTCAGTTGACTTGACAAAAGTTTTTTGCGGTAAATATGCGGTAATATGCATAAAAGTTTGTAATTTTGCAGCAAATAATTATCGAAAATGAAAAAAAGAATTGAGTTTTTCCTTCCTTGCAACGATTCTGAGCTTGCAAAGTCTACCATAGAATTGCTCGAAAAGAGTCCGCTTGTACAGCGCGTCACGCTATTGACTACGGGCTTGAGTGCTACAGAGACCTTGAAGATGGTGGCACAGACGGCCAAAACCGACTATGTGTTGCTGTGTACCAAGACGCCGCCCATTACCTTTGGAAAGGGTGCCTTGGATCGAATGGTTCAAGTGGCCAACGATACTGGTGCCGTGCTGCTCTATGCCGACCACTGGGAACAGAAAATGGTTGACGGGGAATTGAAAACCGAGAAGCATCCGGCTATTGACTATCAGTTGGGCTCTGTGCGCGATGATTTTGATTTCGGTAGCGTGCTGCTGATTCGTCGTGACGCAATGTGCGACTGGGCTGCGCAGTCATCGCTGGTTGCTTATCAATATGCTGGCCTTTATGATTTGCGCCTCTACCTTTCGCGTCATGGTGAGCTTGTGCATCTGAACGAGCTACTCTATACAGAAGAGGAAACCGATATGCGAGCTTCGGGCGTGAAGCAGTTTGACTACGTGAATCCTGCCAATCGCGATGTGCAGATAGAAATGGAGCAGGCCGTAACGGCTCATCTGGGTGCGATTGATGCGCTGGTGATGCCTTCCAATTACACGGAAGTGAATTTCAATGAGCAGGAATTCCCTGTCGAGGCTTCTGTCATTATTCCTGTGCTCAATCGAAAGCTGACGATTCTCGATGCTGTTCGCAGCGCCTTGAAACAGAAAACTTCGTTCAAGTTCAATGTGATGGTGGTCGATAATTATTCGACCGACGGCACCAGCGAACTGTTGGAAGAAGAGGCTGCGAAATGGAATGCCGACGAAGTGAAACTCATTCATATCATTCCCAAGCGTACCAACCTTGGTATTGGCGGTTGCTGGAACACGGCGGTCAACGATGCCCGTTGCGGACGCTTTGCCGTGCAGTTGGATTCCGATGATCTCTATTCGTCGTCGTCCACGTTGCAGCGCATTGTCGACACTTTCCACAAACAGCGTGCAGCGATGGTCATCGGCTCGTATAGAATGTGCGACTTCGACCT
>Ga0310696_10008568_pt1 | contig 11916 bp, 8 predicted proteins | sample AusTroGonzalo_MG_4_FD_203885 | JGI IMG/M metagenome (GOLD analysis project Ga0310696, IMG submission 203885) | Bovine rumen microbial communities from tropical cattle in Woodstock, Queensland, Australia - Gonzalo_02 (v2) (version 2) | ecosystem: Host-associated > Mammals > Digestive system >... | reverse complement strand
ATATTCACGAACAAATACGATTACACTTTGGTGATCGTCGGCGACGGCGATGTGCGTTCCGCTTTTTACGGGCCTGACAAGGTTGAATTCAGAGTTGCTGAAAACGTCGACAAGTTCCGCTATTTCGCCTATAAGGACACGAAGGTGACGAATGTTTTCATGACGTTGGAACTTGAGGATGACACGGAAGTTCAGGCGGTATTTGGATCTTATGATTTTTCACTCGAGATTGTCGGAAACGGCTCGGCAAGCGCTGAATTCATAGGGCCTGACGAAGTGGAAGTTAAAGTGACGGAAAACAAAGACAAGTTCCGCTACTTTACTGTCAATGGAGAAAGATGCCCGGACAGCGAAATGACGCTTGTTTTAGAAGAAGACACGGCCGCCGAAGCTGTTTTCGGCACTTATGATTTACGCTTGTCCGTTTTTGGAAAGGGGTCCGCCAGTTATGCTTTCGTTGGTCCCGATGAGGTCGTGATCAGAGCCGTTAACGGCGAGGAGTTTTTTGATTATTACGAGTGGGATGAAAACGTCTCATATGAAAATCCCCTGAAACTGACGCTGGCTAAAGACACAGAACTTCTCGCCGCTTTCAAGGAAGGGAAAAAGTTTCTTGTCGTCGATCTCAGCGCCGGAGCGGACGCGGAAAGTTACCCTGTCAGCTGGCTCGATGACGAACCAGAAGGAGGCTGGACGAAAGAGTACAAGACAACGAAGCTTGTCTTGAGGAGGATCGAACCCGGGACTTTCATGATGGGCAACTCTTATCGTTATCGTAAAGTTACGCTCACAAAAGTTTTCTATATCGGCGTTTTTGAAATGACCCAGGGACAATACGAGCTTATAACCGGGGAAAATCCGTCGAGATATCGGGGCGCTGACAGGCCGATGGAAAATACTACTCAAGCTAGGCTTCGCGGAGCGGATAAGGGCGCCGCTTGGCCGGAAAGTTACGAAATTGACGAAGACTCCTTCTTCGGCAAGTTTCGTGCCAAAACAAGTTTGACTTTCGATCTTCCTACGGAAGCGCAGTGGGAGTACGCTTGCAGGGCAGGAACGACCACGGACCTTAACAGCGGGAAGAATCTTAATGATCAGAATCTGGGAGAAGTAGGCCGCTTTAGGTACAATACCGAAGACGGGAAAAGCAGATACAAAGAGCACGCGGCAGTCGGTTCATATCTGCCCAATAATTGGGGATTGTACGACATGCACGGCAATATTTTTGAATTATGTCTTGATTGGTATAAACCAATTCTGGATAGTGATGAGGTTATTGATCCCAAGGGTCAGAAAGACGAAACAATGGGAAATTATCGCGTAGCCCGGGGCGGAGGCTGGCTTTGCGCAGCCAATGACTGTTGCTCTTACACTCGCTGGGGAATCACACCGGATGGTAAGGGGATCAGTGCCTACGGCTTCCGGGCCGCCATAATTCAAGAATGAGCCTCGCTTTCGGCCACGAAGCCTTTCGCCGTCACAGCGAAGTGATGAAAACGCCTATTAGGATTAAGGCGGTGCCGAGAAGGCTCATGGAGCAGGGGGTTTCACCGAGAGTGGCCCAGGCTAAAAGCAGCGTGATGATGGGGCAAAGATAGATGCCTACGGCGCATTTTACGGTGCCGATGATCTGGGAGGCTTTGTTCCAGGTCACAAAGCTGATGGCGGAGGCCAGGATGCCGAGGAAAAGGAGGGGCAGGAAGAAATTGAGCTTAAGGAGCCTCGCGAAATCCAGGCTCAGTCCGAAAAGGCCGTGAAGCTCTTTTACGGGGCTGAGAAGGAAAAGCGGAAGAAGCGTGACGAGGGCCCAGAAGAAGGAGCGTCTGATCTGGAAGAATTGGGAGTAGCCTTTTTCATTCAGCCTGTCCATGACCAGGGAATAGAAGCCCCAGGACATCATGCAGCCGACGGCCAGGAGGTCGCCCAGAGGATGCAGCTGCAGGGAGAAGTTGCCTTTGGTGCTGACAAGGACGATGCCGGCCATGGCCAGGAAAAGTCCGGGCCAGAAAGCCGGCCTTAATTTGGTCTTAAGCCAGAAGCGGCCGACGATGGCGGTCATGATGGGCGCGGCGCCCACGATGATGGAAACGTTGGAGGCGGTGGAATAATAGAGCGCGCAGTTTTCCAGCATCTGGTAGAGGGCGGCGCCGGTAAGGCCGAGGAAAAAGAAAAGCCATTCGTCGCCTTTTTCAATTTTGTCCATCTTGGGGTAGATCCCCCAGAGCACCACGTAGGCCAGAAGGAAGCGGAAATACTGGATCTCCAGGGCTGAAAAATCGCGCAGAAGGTACTTGGTCGCCACGAAAGTGGCGGCCCAGACGACGACGGATATGCCGGCCAGGGAGAAACCTAGTATTTTTTCTTTGACAGTCATTTGGATAAAAATTATATCAAATCATGAGATTGCAGGTTTTGCTAAAATATAATAATGAGAATGTTTTCCTTTTAAACTAATTCACGAGGTAAAATTATGTCCGACAGCTACACCAAGACCACTACGACCTCTTTAGGTTCAAGACTCGGATCGTCTCTTATCGGCGTCATTATCGGCATCGTGCTCTTCATTGCCGCTTTCCCCGTTATTTTCTGGAATGAAGGCAGGGCTATCAAAAGGACCAAAGCTTTGAACGAGGGCGAAAAAGTCTGCGTGACCATTGACGCTGCGGCGCCCGCGGCGGAAACAGAAGGGAAGCTGGTGCACTTGGCCGGACCGGTGAAAACTAATGAGCGTTTGGGCGATGAAGTTTTCGGCGTCTCCGTTTCCAATTCGCTGCGTTTCGCAAGAATAGTGGAGATGTATCAGTGGAAGGAAACTAGCCATTCCGAAACGAAGAAGAAGACCGGCGGCGGAACTGAGACTACCACGACTTACACTTATAACAAAGTTTGGTCGGACACCCCCATCGATTCCTCTTCCTTCGAGAAGCCGGAAGGGCACGAGAATCCCGTTGATTGGCCGGTGACCGGCGAAAAGTGGCAGGTCCCGGAAGCAACGCTGGGCGTTTTTTCGCTTTCCTCGGACCAGATCGAAAGGGCTGGCAAAGAAGCGCCTTTCACGCCCTTTGTAACGAACAATATGCCCCTGCCTTCTGGGCTTGACGCCGCTTATGTGAGGATCCCCGGCGGGTTCTTCCTCAGCGCTTCTGCGGGCTCCAGCGTTTCCGCTCCCAAAGTGGGCGACATCAAGGTGACTTTTGAATCCGCTCCCGTCTGCGAGATCAGCATGGCCGGCAAGAAGGAAGGAAACACAATCAGGAAATACCAAACCGCCAACGGTCTGCTGATCCTGCAGTACAACGGCAATATGTCCAAAGAAGAGATCTTTGCCGCGGCGCACCGCGACAACACTATTATTACCTGGCTTATCAGGATCGCGGCGCTTTTGATGTTCTTCTTTGGCCTGAAGCTCATAATAGGACCGCTCAACGTGCTGGCGGATATCCTTCCCTTCTTCGGCAACATCATGGATTTCGTAACGGGTACGGCGACATTTTTGATCGCGCTTGTCTTGACGCTCATCACGGTGGCTATCGCCTGGCTGACGGTCAGGCCAGTTATCGGCATTGCGCTCATAGTCATCGCTGTGCTTTTGATCGTGCTCGCGAAGAAGAAAGGCAAAGAGAAAAAACAGGCGGTCCAACAGCAGTAAACAATGTCCAAAAGCGTTTTCATAGTTCTGCTCTGCGTTCTTTTCCTGGTCATCGGTTTTTGGCTGGGAAGGGGAAAAGACGACGGTCCGGCTCCTCAAAGCGATCGGCGTTTGCCTAAGGCCAGCGTGACCGCAAAGCCCGTCGACGAACAGGAGGGGAGTTCCGAAATTTCCGCCTCCGACTTTGCTGCGGGAGCACCTGACGTTGCGAGCGTACCTAGTGAAAGCGCTGTTGTAAAGAAAGACGCATCTGCTGTCAAAAGCACGAATTTGCCTTACATTGAGGGCGAGCTTATATTGCGTCCCAAGGAAGGTATTTCCCGGGCGGAACTGATTGCGCTTCTGAAAGAGCGGGGCATCGCCGTGATAGGCGACATCCCGGAACTCGATCTCATAAGAGTGGTTTTGCCGGACGATATGAAGGTCGGCGACGCGGAGAAATTCCTGAAGGAAAAAGACGCGGTCTCGGAGACCGTGAGGAACGCGCCTGTAACGCTGGAGCCGGCGCCTGTGGCGGAAAATATTCGTCAGGGCAAGCCGGTCGGAAGCTCGGCTCTGAAACTGATGGGAGGAGAGATCATCGGCAAAGGCAGGGACGGCGCCGGGATACTGGTGGCAGTCCTCGACACCGGTGTGGATGACAGCGTCCCTTCCCTTGCTGGCCAGACTTTCGGCGGCTATGACATCGTGAACGACATGGCTTTCGTCAGCGACAACAACGGGCACGGCACGGCCTGCGCCTCGCTTATCGCCGGGAAAGGCGGCGAGGGTGGGGTACTTGGCGCCGCGCCGAAAGCGCAGATCCTGCCTGTGAAAGTCATGGACGATTCCGGCAAGAGCGACGGCTTCGCCATTGCCAAGGGCATTGTTTACGCGGTGGAAAAAGGCGCCAAGATAATAAATTTGAGTTTGGGCACGACCTCGGAGACGACGCTTTTGGACTCCGCTATCGAGTACGCTCTTGGAAAAGGCGTTCTTGTCGTGGCCGCTTCCGGCAACGAAGGAAAGGAAGGCGAGAATTACCCCTCGACCGTTGAGGGCGTATTGTGCGTCGGAGCAATTGACGGCGAAAAGTGGAAAGCCGCTTTCTCCAATTACGGCCCGAAAGTTGACCTGGTCGCGCCCGGCGTTCTGGTCGCGGCGGCGGCTCCGGCGGGAGGCGTTGTATTGATGAGCGGAACGAGTTCCGCGGCGCCGCTTGTTTCCGGCGCGGCGGCCAACGTCTGGTCGGAGAATCCCAACTGGAGCGCGGAAAAAGTCGCGGAAAAACTTATGGCGGAAGCCGATGACCTCGGCTCTCCGGGCGCGGACGACTGGTACGGCGCGGGGCTCGTCAACATGTACAGGGCTCTGAGGACGATCAAGGAAAAAGACCTGGCGCTTTCCTCGCTTTACTTCGATCCTCCGGAGCTTATCCAGGGGGAAAAGTCGGAAATGGTCGCGGTCTTCCAGAACCGCGGCACGGACAGAATAGTTGACGGCGCGGCGGTCATAAAGATCGACGATAAAGAGGAAAAGGTGCTGCTGCCGCATTTGGAGCCCGGCGCTTCAGCGGAAGTGAGGCGCTCCTTCAATCTGCCGGAAGGCCGTGCGAAAAGGGAGATGTACCTTGAAATAAAAGCGGAAGCATCTTCGGACGCGCATTTTGAAAACAACGGAAAGAGAATTTTAATCAGTCAGGGAAAATAAAGATGAAAATACTGGTTTCAGGCGCCAACGGCATGCTGGCAAGAGCGGTGAGGGAAAAACTGTCGCAGGAACACGAGCTGTTTCTGACTGACGTGGGAGAAATGAACATTCTTGACAAGGCTGAAATAAAAAAGGTCTGCGATATCGCCAAGCCGGATCTAATCTTGAACTGCGCCGCCTACACCGCGGTCGATAAGGCCGAGGAGGACGAAGCCTTCGCCAGAAGGCTGAACGCCGAAGGGCCGGCGAATCTGGCTTGCGAATGCAAAGAGAGAGGAATTCCGCTGATTAGCATCAGCACGGACTTCGTTTTCTTCGGCGACGGCAGTCATCCGATGAAAGAGGACGACCCGACGGCGCCCAAGGGCGTTTACGCCGTGACGAAAAGGGAAGGGGAGTTGGCTATAGAAAAGAGCGGTTGCGATTTTTTGATCGTCAGGACGGCCTGGCTTTACGGCAAAGGCGGGAAGAACTTCCCCGACACTATGATTAAGCTCGCCAAGGAAAGAGAGCTTCTGACGGTCGTCAACGACCAGGTCGGTTCGCCGACTTTCACGCAGGATCTGGCGGAAGCGCTTCTCAACCTCATTTCCGTCGAGGCCAGAGGCTATTATCACTTCACCAATCAGGGCGGCATAAGCTGGTTTGACTTCGCCTGCGGCGCCATAGAGGAAGCTTATGAATTGGGCATGATAGACAAGGCGCACAAAGTTACCGTGAAGCCCGTCACTACCAAAGAGTTCCCGCGCCCGGCGCCCCGCCCGGCTTACTCGGTTCTGAGCCTGGAAAAATATCAGAAGGCTACCGGAAAAACGCCCCCCGAATGGCGGGAGGCGCTCAAACGCTATCTTAAAAGCCTTTGAAATCCCGATAAATGTTAAAATTGAGTTAGTAAATAATACCCAAGGAGGAATTATGAAACATACACTCTTAACTCTGGGCCTCATTGCGGCTCTTGTGATCATGGTTGGCTGCGAAAAAAAGACCAACGATGATGAAATGAAGAGCGTCGCGCTTTCTTTGAGAAGTCTGGAGAACAGGATCGAGAAGATCGAAAAGCGTATGGGAACCCTTGAAAAGGCGCCGAGCGCCAAGGCGGAAGTCACAAACGTTTCCGTAAGCGGCGACGTTGACGATATTCTGGCTTCTTTCAACGAGAAACTCTACAACCTGGAACAGATGATGGTGGCGGCCGGATTCGACGTTCTGTCCACCAACGAGGACATCGAAGTTTCCGCTATGGCGGAACTCGTCGAAGAAAAGACGATGGAGAAACGCCGCGAGAAATACCAGGCCACCATGCGCGAACTCAGAGACACCCAGCGCAAGAGCGACAGCGACAACTACGGCGCGGCCTTCACGGAGCTTCAGGAGAAGACCAGGTTCCGCTGGGGCGGCAACCGCAACGAGAGCCAGGAAGACCGCGAGAAACGCATGCAGGAAATGGTTCAGGCCAGGGAAGACCTCATAAGGCAGTATCCCGACTCCTATGCCGCCGCGCAGCTCAGGGCTGAGACCGCGGCCTGGAATCTCATGCAGAACAATTATCAGGACGCTCTGAGCACCTACAAAGACCTGATGGCGTCCAGCAAGGGGACCGAAGCGGTCAACGAGTGGGGCGTGCGCAACGTCACGGGCCTTCAGTACTCTCTCGCTAACAAAGCCATTGAAGAGGGCGACTACGCCACGGCCAGAAGCATCATGAAGGATCTGGAATCCAGCGGCGACGATCTCGTCATGGCTTTTGACGGCTTCGGCGGCGGAAGAGGCGGCCGCGGCGGAAACAGAGGCGGCAGAGGCGGCGGACCCGGCCGCGGCGGCTTCAGAATGGAGGACAATCTGGTCTCCAAGAACCAGGCCATTTCCAGACTTAACGACAAAATGAACGGGAAATAAAATTAAGGAAGATACATGCAGGAACGAGATGAGATTGGCGCCAGTCTTGCGCGCTTTCACGCTGCGCTGAAGCAATCGGGCAGCGGACTCAAAGCTTTCACCAGAAAGCAGTACATGGAAAAATGGAGGAGCGAGGGGATCTTCCATGTCTTGAGGATCAGAACGACCATGGTCCAGGCCATGCAGAATTTCTTAAGCGAGCAAGGCCTTCTGAACCTGGAGCGAGTCTCCCTTTCCCCGGTGACGGACCCTCTGGCCCACGACATCGAATATTCTCCGACCATCCGCTACAAAGGGCAGCCCTACAAGACCACCCACTCCATGATCTACTCGAAGTTCTTGGCCTGCACCAACCCGATGCTGAAGGGCGTCTATATCGATTCCCCGAACATAAGGTTGGAGCTGGAAAGCCCGATAGGCGAGCAGAGGGGCCGCTATCTCATAGATTTTTCCCAGATGGACATGGAATTGCGCAGGGATAAATTCGTGACGCTAGCGGAATACTTCAACGAAGAGGAAAAAGTCAAAGCCATCCTGGCGGAAGATTACAAAAAGGCGCTTAGTTTCTTTGAGGACATGATCATCTTCACCGTGAAGTCGCTCATAGAAAAGAATTCTGAGGACCTCAAGGCCCTGGGAGTCACGCTCACGGTGCCTGAAAAGCCCTTCCCGTCATTCTTAAGGGACGAAGCGGGGGACGCCTCGGAACAGGAATTGGGGAATTCCGCCAAAAGCCAGTTCTTCTGGATCAAGGGCATCATGCGCGAAAACTACGATCTGGTCTATCCGTATCTCAAAGCTGACGGCACGAAGAGAAATCTGGAAGAAGTTCCCTCCAGGGACATCTACAACTACGACCTCTGCGCGCAGAGCCAGCTTGCGGACGGTAGCCTGGGAGGAGCTTTGGAAGTCCTGTCCGGCGCCATCAGGGAATGGCTCTACGAACCAATCATTGAGCGCCTGGTGGACAACAAGATCATCATGACGCGCCCCGCCTTCGACCGCAACGGCGAAATCACCAACGTCGAGGAACTGAGCGGGTACGCTCCCTTCCTGGCGGCGGCGGCTATGAAGGGCGAAGACGGTTCCGACCTCTTCCCCTCCACCTTCGGCGGCGGCATCGGCGTCGAGCGCCTGCTCTACGCGCTCCTGAAAGGACCCGTCATCAAAAAGATCGATGACGTCACGCTCTTCGGGAAGAATCCCGATTCCCATCCCATTTATTTGTTCTAAACCTTACCAAATCAACCACTGAGATAAGTTATGAAAAAATTACTGTTCCTGTTTTTGCTCGGCGTAATGAGCGTTTTGGCCGGGGAGACCAACACGATCTTCACGATCGATTTTGAAACGAGCGAAGGCTACACGCCCGGCGACATTGTTGACCAGAACAACTGGAAAGGCAGCTGGTGGGGGGCCGGCGGAACCATTATCGTTTCCAACAACGCGGCTGCGGCCCAGAGCGGCTCGCAGTTCCTTTTCAGCGATGACGCCGATTCCCAGTACGGCGTCAACCACCAGACCAGTTTCGACATCTCCGAGCAGTGTCCCGGCAACGTTAAGCTTCTCGTCTCCGGCTACACTTATGTTGCAAGCGACGCCTCCCAGCCTTTCTTCACTAAGATCCACGCCATCGGCTCAAGCGGCAAGAACTACGACGTTGAGATAACGGAATTCATCCGTTATGCCAACGGCAAGGCGACGCTCACTTATACCACCGCGGACGGTTCCCAGAAGACATTCGAGGTCAACGAACTTCCCGCGGACACTTACCAGCCCTTCAGCCTGATCATTTCTCCCGCTACCAGGAGCATCGAGCGCATGACCATCGCGGATCAGGTCCTGGAAGAGGAGGGCATGTATTACAAGAGCGCCAAGACGGAAGGCTGCGGCACACTGCCGGACGGCGTTCGCGTCATGCACGGCGGCGCTCTGGACAATTTCCAGATCGCCACCTGCCCGCTTCCGCCGAAGAAAGAATTTGACCTCAGTCCCATGAAGCCTATCTTCTCCCGCACCGCTACGGAAATGAAGCTGACGGTCGCCAACAAGACCACGGGCTCTTTCGAGTACACCGCTACGGTGGAAGACGCTCCGGAATGGATCACCGTCACTCCCGCTTCCGGCACCTGCGAAGGCGCGGTCGAGCTTACCATAAGCGTTGACAGAAGCCTCATGACCAACGGCTACCATCGCGCTATGGTGACTGTTGACGGCGGCGAATACGGCTCAAAGACTATCCCGGTCTGCGTTCCCAACGGCAGCGTGATCTATGCTGAGAATTTCGAATCGCCCTTCATGCAGATCGGCGGCATCGACGGCCAGAACACCTGGGTCGGCGATTATCAGCACGAAGGCAACTCCATGCTGGTCACCAACGTCACCTATGGCTTTGATGGCAATTGCGGCTACATTGTGAGAGCCGGCGGCTACGAAGGCTATATGTGCGACGTCTATTCTCCCACCGGCGGCATATTGAAAGTCAGCATGAAGCTCTACAAGGGCAGCGAAGCCGACAAAGACGCCGACTATTTCTACATCCAGAACGACTACTGGTACAGAAGCGTGAGCTTCTGGTTCGTCAGGGAAGAAGGCCAGGATTATTTCTATCTCTATGAATTCGGCCTTGGCCCCGCCCAGAAAAAAATGATTCTTGGCGATCAAAAGTTCCCCCTGGACACCTGGCTGGACTTCTCCTTCACGGTGGATTACAGGCGTTATCTCATGACCGATCTGACCTTGGGCGACTTCACTACGAACTTCGGCACCAGCGTCGAGCTCTCCAAGAAAGCCTCTGCCTGGGTCGATCAGATCAAGCGTTTCACCAAGTTCTGCGTTAGCTGCGGCGGCAATTCCGAGAACGCCATGCTTTTGATAGACGATCTTAAATTCGAGGATATGCCGCGTCCCGAGACATATGAACCTCAGATCAACGGCGTTTATGTTTTCGGCGAAGACAAGAACGTCATCGAGGACACTGTGGTGAACGGCGGTTCTTTGCCCTTCCAATATGAAGTGACTTTCCTTGATTATCCTGAAAACGTCTTCGCGACCACCAACGCCACCGGAGTCATAGAGGAAAGCGGCAAACTGAGCGTCGGCGTCAACAGGGAAGGCTTGGAGGACGGCTTCTTCCGCTCCAGGATGCGCTACGCTTACGGCGCCGCCGGCAGCGGTGTTTTTGACGGAGCCATCACATCGTTGGTGACTTTCTCCAAGGGCGGCTGGTATTACGCCACCGACTTCAGCGCTCCTTTCTACACCGAGGGCAACTTGAACGGCCAGGATTACTGGAAAGTTCAGGACAAGGCCACGGCCCCAACCGTTGGCGAGAAAGACGGAAAGCGCGGCGTGTATTTCCCTGAATCTTCTTTTGCCTATGTGCCTGCCATCGGCGCGACCGGTTCCACCTTTACCGTCGAAGCGGAATTTTTGATGGAAAAGAACGAGAACACCACCTTCGTCGATCTGACTCAGAACGGCGAGACCGGCTTCCTGCCCATCAGGCTCCGCCGCGACAAGGAAAACAACGAGGCTTTGATCGGCTATATGTCCGGATCTGACTTTATGGAATGGTTCAGAGCGCCTCTTGACAAGTGGAACACCATTACCCTCACGCTTGACACCGACGTGGCCTACGGCTGCGCGCTCAGCGCTTCCTTAAACGGCGTTGTGACGAACTTTGCGGAAGGCGAAGTGCCTTTGAACGGCGGTTTCGATGACCAGCCGCTCACGAGCCTTGGCATCAAGACGCAGAACGACGGGCCGGACGAACTGTACGCCACCGGCGTCTGGTTCTCCAAGCTTTCCGCCCACGATGTCAGCGTCCCCGAGCCCATAGCGGTCGGATTAATAGCTGTCGTTTTGGCTCTTGCCATGCGCAGGCGCTGATAAAGCGAAAAACCAAAAATAAAAAAAGGCGGGCTTTCGCCCGCCTTTTTTTATTGCAAGAATATTTCTTTAAAACTTGATTTTATTATTCTCGTCCACCAGGCAGATCGACGGCTTGAAGCCCTTCGCTTCCTTTTCGTCCATATTGGCCCAGGCGAAAATAATGATGATGTCGTTCATTTTCGCAAGATGAGCGGCCGCGCCGTAAATTGCAATCGTTCCGCTGCCTTTGGGGGCGGGCAGAACGTAAGTGTCGAAGCGAGATCCGTTGGTGACGTTCGCCACGGAGACTCTTTCGTATGGGAGTATGTTGGCGGCGGACATGAGATCTTCATCTATGCCGATAGAGCCGGCGTAGTGGAGATTGCATTCCGTCACCCTTGCGCGGTGTATTTTTCCTTTCAGTAATGTCAGCTGCATGATTTTCCTCGATTTGGTAGCTATAATTCTACCTTAAAGGGGAAAGGAACGCAAGGAAGAAGCCCCGAAAAGCAATAAAACCAGGAAAAGCAGCGCGCCCGGTTCAGGAATAAGCTGGAAGGGACCGCAAACGCCTCCGTGAGCGCCTGTGGCGCCTTTACAGGCGGTTTTGGCCCTGAGGTAGTATAGTTTGCCGACTGAAAGGTTAGTGAGCGTAAGACCGTCTTCAGGGACCGCGAGCCCTTCAAAGACTATGCTGCCCGGCCTTGTTTCTGAACATTCATGGTTCTTTAGGTCGTTGAAGAAGTCTTTTTCCAAAACTTCCCACTGCGCGCTTTTCCAGGTCGCTGTTCCGCGGTTGATGTACGGGT
>Ga0310696_10008566_pt1 | contig 11918 bp, 10 predicted proteins | sample AusTroGonzalo_MG_4_FD_203885 | JGI IMG/M metagenome (GOLD analysis project Ga0310696, IMG submission 203885) | Bovine rumen microbial communities from tropical cattle in Woodstock, Queensland, Australia - Gonzalo_02 (v2) (version 2) | ecosystem: Host-associated > Mammals > Digestive system >... | reverse complement strand
TCGGTAAGGCTTGACCCGCGGCGCACTCCGTAAACCGCTTACTGCTGCTTCCTTCCGGACCTGACAGGGTTCACAGCCCGAAATCGCACGGGACCTTGGCCGGCGGCAGACCGCGCGGGACGAACTCAATTATCAAACAAAAGAATTATATCATAAATGAACAGGTTGCCTATTCAATTATAAGGACATATAAAGTTACGGTTTATAGCAGTCTGCTATGAATTGCTGTGTGTAACCTCCGAGCGTTGCAATGGCGGTACCTGCAGCGTCGGGTGAGGAAGCTTCAACATAGATAACGAGAGCGATAGGTTCCTTATAATCTACGATCGCGCACTCCATGTAAGCACCTCTGTCCGTATTTCTGCCGAGCACGTGTAAGATTCCCGTATCAGCAGGGAAAGCATCTGCCAGAGGAGAAGGGATCTCGTTAGCGGCCATGTCGTTTATGAGGTGCTGGTTGATCTGGGAATTGTTGATGAATTCCTGATACATGTAGCTTAAGAAGTTGCCCATGTCATAGCATGAGATCGTACCGGGAGCCCTGTATTCTCTGCCCATGTAATCCTTGTAGATCACGGAATCGTTATACGAGATATATCCGCTGATCTCGTTAACGCTCTCTATAGCCTTATCGATGCCGCCAAGTGAAGTGATCACGTAGTTGAGGGCGATGCTGTCGTTGTTGGCGATCGCATGATAAAGGAGAGTTCTCATATAGAACTGCTTGCCGTAAGAATAATTGCTGGCGATATATGAAGAATTGCGCGAACCGCTGTAGTTGCCGTCGTAGGTAATGATCTCTGACAAAGGTCCGTTTGATCCAGCGGCCTCATCGTAGAATACGATCTCGAGCGGAATTGCCATAGCGCCTGAAGGGAGGACGGGATCGAGTTCGTCAATGCCGAGGCGCTCGCCTGTGGACAGTGATATGAACTCATAGCAGATCCTCATGTCAGGGTGATTCTTCTGATAGTTCTCAACATTTTCCTTGAGCTGGTCGAGACCTACGGCACGCTCCTGATATGTAGCGGTCTGAACTTCCATGGGTTTGAAGTTGAAGTTCGCGCCTTCAGAGAACGGATCAGCAGAATTGTTCTGTGATGTCTGTGCCGTGTCTTCAGGTGAAGGAGTGGGCGTCGGCGTGGCAGCGAGAACAGCGTGAGGCTGCGTGGTCGTTGCCATCGTCGTCGCTTCAGTAGTTGTCTCCGTGGTCGTGTGAACGGGCCTCTGATATTCCGAATAAGCAGTCGTGGTGCTTGTTGCGGCTCCGACAAGTTCGGGGAACATAAGACGGTAATTCTCCTGGGCTGAAGCTATCGAACTTATGAACACGATAATGAACGTGATTACGAGCAGAACAAGGATGATTATGAGCGTACGCCTTTTGCGGAACGTCTTAATTCCTTCAGCTTTTTTCAGAAATGTCGGATTCGGTCTAGTCATTAAATATCAGAACAGTCCTGTAATCGTGCCGTTATTGTCGATGTCGATATCCATAGCTGCAGGATGCGGGGGAAGTCCCGGCATTGTAACGATCGTACCCGTGAGGATAACGAGGTAGCCTGCGCCTGCTGAGATATAGCAGTCTCTTACAGTAAGAGTGAAGCCTGCGGGATTACCGAGCTTCTTGGGATCGTCAGACAACGAATATTGTGTTTTCGCGATGCAGATAGGAAGATTGCCGTAGCCCTTGGCAACGAACTCGTCGATCTTTGCCTTTGCTTCAGGGAGGATATCAACGCTGCCTGCGCCGTAAACCTTCGTAGCAACCTTTGTGATCTTCTCTTCAACGGAATCAGTGAGTTCATATGAGTAAGAAGGATTTCTCTCCTTGCCCTGCTCGAGGATGGAAACAGCCTTGTTAGCAAGATCGATTCCGCCTTCGCCGCCCTTTGCGAAAATCTCTGCAGGAGAGAATTCAGCGCCGGTAGCCTTGCATGCTTCTTCGACGATCGCAAGTTCTTCCTCGGTATCCGTAAGGAATCTGTTGGAAGCGACAAGGACCGGGATACCGAAGTTCTGCATGTTCTCGATGTGCTTCAATACGTTTGCAAGACCGTTCTTAACAGCTTCAGGATTGGGGTTAGAGAGCTGGTCCTTCGGAACGCCTGCGTTGTACTTAAGTGATCTTACCGTTGTAACGATAACTACGAGATCAGGCCAGATACCCAAATCTCTGCACTTGATGTCAAGGAACTTCTCAGCGCCCAAGTCTGCACCGAAACCTGCCTCGGTAACGACGATGTCGCTGAGCTTTAATGCTGTCTTTGTAGCTATGCAGGAGTTGCAGCCGTGTGAGATGTTTGCAAAAGGTCCGCCGTGAACAAGTGCGGGAACGCCTTCGAGAGACTGAACGAGGTTAGGTGCCATTGCGTCTTTAAGGCATGTAGCGAGAGCGCCTGTAGCACCGAGCTGGCCTGCAGTAACGAGATTGCCGTCCATGTCGTATGCGATGGCAATTCTGTCGAGTCTTACCTTGAGATCGTCCATATCCTTTGCAAGGCAGAGGATTGCCATGATCTCGGATGCAGCTGTGATCTGGAAGATCTCGGGACGTGTAACGCCCTTTGTACCGCCGCCTACGCCTACGGTAACTGCTCTTAAGCATCTGTCGTTCATATCAAGGCATCTCTTCCAGAGGATCCTGTCCTTATCGATGTTGAGGCTGTTGCCCTGGAAAAGGTGATTGTCGATCATGGCTGCAAGAAGGTTATTTGCAGTTGTTATGGCGTGAATGTCGCCTGTGAAGTGAAGGTTGATATCTTCCATCGGAACGACCTGTGAATAACCGCCGCCGCAGGCACCGCCCTTAACACCGAATACCGGTCCTAATGAAGGTTCTCTGAGAGCGAGAATGGGCTTCTTGCCGATGAGCTTTAAACCCTGTGCAAGACCGATGCTGACAGTCGTCTTTCCCTCACCTGCAGGTGTAGGATTCATGGCTGTAACAAGGATAAGTTTTGCATCAGGTCTCTCGGGAAGACTCTGTACGTAATCTAAAGGAAGTTTTGCTTTGTACTTACCGTATTGGTCGAGTTTATCAGGATCGATTCCTGCTTGTTCTGCTATCTCTGTGATGGGTTTGATCTTTGCGTTTTGAGCAATCTCGATGTCAGTAAGCATGTGTGTACTCCTTTAGTAATTTATAGTAATGCTACGATTGTATTGTAAAAGAATATCCTTTTCAATCACTGCGAAAATGATTACTGTAAGAATATTCCGCCAAAAAGCCGTCAAATCCGCGGTTTTGTGCCAAACCACTATATTTTGTATAAAACATGGTGTTTTTTTACTAAATGTTGTGTTTTTCGTTGACAACTTATCAAGGAAATGTTAGTATTGGCGCAATTGGTAATATTTCCGTAATGTTCCTTTAAGGCGTATGAAATATTTAATTATTTAAGCTCCGGGCGGGGGGAAAACAAATGATTATTAGTTCTGATTTGAATAAGTGCAAGGCTATGTTCGAGGAACTCATCGGCAAGCGCATCGTTTGCAAGACCAACGGTGGTCGCAAGAGGATCATTACATACATCGGCACTGTTGAGCACTGCTATCCCAACGTATTTACAATTCGCTGCAAAAACGAAGCAGGCAAGCAGTCCATCGTATCCTTCTCATACATCGATGTCCTTACAAGAACTGTAAGAGTAGGCATCATGCCGGAGAAGGCACAGGAAGAAGTAGCAGTCTGATTCCTGGTTGAATTAGGAATAACAAGACGCTGTCAGAACTGACCATTCAGATTTGATGGCGCCTTTTTTATTGGGTTTTCGAGGCCCGCAAATAGGGCAAATGCCTTATTTGCTTTTATTTGGGCCCGAATTATTGTAAAATTTTATTAGATAAAAAGTATCGTTCAAAGATTTATTTGGAGCTACTTATGGAATCTTATGAGATAACAGCTTATGCGAAGTTAAATCTCTTCTTGCGTGTCCGCGGGATCCTTCCTAATGGTTATCACAGACTCTATTCGGTCATGCAGGAGATCGATCTTGCTGACAATCTGACCATCAATATATATCCCGAACGTGAGACAGGTTTTGAGATCAAGTGCATCGGCAGGAACGATATCGATCCGGACAAGAATCTCTGCAGCAAGGCTAAAGACAGATTCTTCTCATACCTTCGTAAGAAGGCTATGTCAGATCCTTCAGTCACTTACAAAGTCCCTTATATTGAGATAGTACTTACAAAGGCAATTCCTTCAGAATCAGGAATGGGCGGCGGCAGCTCTGATGCGGCAGCAGTCCTCATGGTCCTCCAGGAACACTTCGGCAATCCCTTCACGGATGAAGAGCTGGGCCAGCTCGCAGTTAATGTCGGTGCCGATGTTCCGTTCTTCCTCTATGGCGGCACTTGTCTCTGCGAGAGCGTAGGTGAGGAGATCAGACAGCTCGAATCTCTTGCAGGGATCCCGCTTCTTATCGTTAAGCCTTCGAAGGGCGTATCAACTCCCGAATGCTTCCATGCGATAGACAGCAAGCCTCTGCCGGAGTTTGATGAAGACCGCTATAACGCATACATGAATATTCTGAGCAGCGATGAAAAAGCGCCTCTTGAGAGATTCCTTGAAGGAAAAGATCTTCTTACCAACGACCTTGAACTGCCTTCAGTTGAGAGTGTTCCCGAGATCAGCAAGGCGATGGAACTGCTCCTTGAGACAGGTGCAAAATTCAGCCGCATGACAGGCTCAGGCAGCGCAGTCTTTGCTATGTATGACAGTACAGAGACCAGAGACGCTGTTTATGAGACTATCAAGGAGAGACCGGAGCTTTCCGGCTGTGACGTGTTTGTCGCCAATACGATCTGATTCTTTTTACAGACTATAACGGTTATCAAATAACGGCTTTCTTGGCCGTTATTTTTCTTTCCTTGTTATACCTGACTATCGTAACGATAATGATCACGGTAAATACGGCTACTGCTAGGATCAGAGGCGTGAATGCAAGACAGAAGTTTATGAGCCTTGTCGTATCATCCGGGAACATTCTGCTTCTGGCTTCATCTGTTGCATAGCTGAAAGCATTGCCGAATGCTCTGCCGGGTTCAACACCGTTTTTCAGATCTGCATTAAGAGTTTTGCTGAATTTTCTTAAGGCTGAAAACGATAATATCGCTCTCGTGTTTCTGCCGCGCAGTGCATGCCATGTATAGTCAGAATCCGTAAGCTGTCCCTGAACTGCCATATCTGCCTTATCTTTTGGAACAGAGCATACGAGTACTATGTAACAATTGCCGGCAAACTCTCCCGGAATCGTCTCGTAAGCATAGGATTCCGCACTGCGGAAACTGCCTTTCCAGTCTTCGTCATAAACCGTATAGACGACGGGGCAGATGCCCGTCAGATCATAGTACTGCGTAAGAGAAGTCTGAAGAGTATCTTCGTCTTCAATGATTCCCGCATTATCGTAAATGACTGGTATGACGCGGTTAGCACCCGTGAGTTTTAACGGAGTGGAAGAATGAAGACTTAATGCTATTAAGAAAGTTAATGTGACGGTAACGATCGCGACTGCGATTATGGATTTCAGAGTTGTTCCAAGCAGTTTGGATTGTTCTCCGATATAATCGTCTGTTCCGTCGTTGGTTTTCTTGTCGAGCTGACGGCCGACAACTGTGTAATAGCGTTCTCTTCCAAGAAAATGGAATTTCCCGCTGTTCTTGTTTTCTGCGGATGAACGTGACATATGAATTCTCCCTTATCCCCAAGATCTTATTTCTAAGATCAGCCAAAACTTATCCCAATTAAATTATATAGATTTCCCGTGGTGTTTTCCATATAAATCGTACCGGAACGCCCGAAAACAGTGCGTTACGGTCAGAAGGAAGTGTTGGCGAAAAGACCTCTCATATAGCCTCTGGAGTTCTCGGAATCGATCAGTTCAAATCCGCGTTTGCCGTAGAAGTCGACCATGTTGTCGTTACATGCTGCCGAGTGGAGCAGTATCAGATCAGCTCCTGATTCCTTTGCTTTGCCGATAGCCATGGTAATGAGATCTATTCCAAGACCTGTCTTTCTTAATTGCTGTTTGACTGCAAATCTTGAGATATAGAAGCAGCTTTTCGAATCCTTCAAAACTTCATATGTCTTGTCAGAGAAGTTATAGATCAGGGGATTGGGAACGTCTTTGATGCAGATTGAGCCGATGATCTCATCGTCTTTTACTGCGATCAGACATGTCTGGCGTTCTATTCTGTCGGCAACGCTCTCGATGCTCTCGGTCATGGCTTCGAGCATCGTAGAGGATATACCTGAATCCGCGCAATAAGTAAGCATCGCGCTTCTTAAGAGGCGCGATACTCCGGGTGCGTCAGCGACGCTTGCAATTCTTATTACGGGACTGTTCTTCATCAGTTGAGGAAGCAGTTTACGAGGATTGCCTTGTGGGCATGAAGTCTGTTCTCAGCCTCATCGAAAACAACGCTCTGAGGTCCGTCGATGACGTCTTCTGTTACTTCGTATCCGCGGTAAGCAGGGAGGCAGTGCATGAAGATAGCATCTGAATGAGCAACGCCCATGAGCTTTGAGTTGACCTGATAGTTCTTGAAGATCTCAACTCTCTGAGCTTTCTCAGCTTCCTGACCCATGGATGTCCATGTATCTGTGTAGATTACGTCAGCGCCTTCAGCTGCTTCAAAAGGATCTTCTGTCATGACGATCTTAGAGCCTGTGACCTTGGCATCTTCGTTAGCTTCGATAACGTACTTCTCAGGGCATGTGTAGTCCTTAGGGCTTGCGACTGAGATGTCCATTCCTGCCTTTGCGCAAGCGTGGAGGAGGGAATTAGCCATGTTGTTTCCGTCACCTAAGTAAGCGAGCTTTAAGCCTTTAAGTGCGCCCTTGTGCTCTTTGATCGTAAGGAGATCAGCTAATACCTGTGTAGGATGCTGGTCGTCTGTAAGACCGTTGATTACAGGGATCTTGCCGTAGTTTGCGAGGTCTTCAACGTCCTGGTGCTTGAAGGTTCTGATCATGATGCCGTCAACCATTCCTGAGAGAACGTTAGCTGTATCGTAGATGGTCTCGCCTCTGCCGATCTGGATGTCGTTGTTGCTCAAAAAGAGTGCCTGGCCGCCTAACTGATACATACCTACTTCGAAAGAAACTCTCGTTCTTGTGGAAGACTTTGTGAAGATCATGGCAAGTGACTTGCCGCTGAGCAGGTGATGCTCGATGCCGGCCTTTGTCTTAGCCTTGAGGTCTACTGCAACGTCTAAGAGATAATCGAGATCTTCAAAAGATACGTCTCTGTGGAAATCTATATAATGCTTCATTGTTGTTACTCCTTGATCCTTATATTCCTTTATAAATTAATCGTCTTCGTCATCTAACGGTTCAGCGGGCTTCTTGTCCTCTAATGCCAAAGTGTCGAGCTTGTCGATCTTGGCATTCGTTACCTTTGCAGCGCTGTCCTTGACCTGATTCTTCGAAGGGAACGCATCCTTGATCTTATCGAAAACATTCTTGGGACCTGCAACGTTCTTCAAGATCTTGTCGAGAGCCTTAACGAACGATCCTGCCTGCTGCTTTGTGATGATGAGCGGAGGAGCAAGTCTTATCGTTGATTTGCCGATCGCACTTACGAGGAATCCCATGGTCATGAGCTGCTCGCGCATTCCCTGGGCCGTGATGGTGTCATCGAATTCGATTCCGATGAGAAGACCGCAGCCTCTTACCGAACGGATGCAGTTATACTTAGCTCTCAGTTTGTTTAACTTATCAAACAGATCATCGCTGACGTCTCTTACGTTATCGATGATTCCCTGTTCCTCGAATACTTCCATAACGGCATTTCCTGCTGCGCAAGCCAAGGGGTTGCCGCCGAATGTGGATCCGTGGTCTCCGGGCTTAAAGCCTGTTGCTACTTCATTTGTGCAGCACATAGCTCCGATCGGAACACCGCCGCCCAATCCCTTAGCGAGTGTCATGATATCAGGTGATACGCCGTAGTTCTGATAGCAGAACATCTTGCCTGTACGTCCAACACCTGTCTGAACTTCGTCGAAGATAAGAAGGATGCCCTTCTCCTGGCAGAGTTTCTTAACGGCAAGAATATATTCCTTATCTGCCGGATGAACGCCGCTCTCACCCTGGATGAGCTCGAGCATGATTGCTGCCGTATGAGGATTTACTGCATCGATAATTGCATCGATGTCGTTAAAAGGAACGTGAACAAATCCCGGAACGTTAGGTGCGAACGGCTTGGAGAATTTCTCCTGACCTGTTGCGGCGATGGTGCCCATTGTTCTTCCGTGGAAGCTCATGTCAGCCGTGATGATCTCGTACTTATTTACATCCTTATAGTAGAAGAAACTTCTTGCGAGCTTGATGGCTGCTTCGTTAGCTTCAGCACCTGAATTGCAGAAGAATACCTTGTCTGCAAAACTTGCGCGGCAGATCCTGTAAGCGAGCTCTGACTTCTGCGGAATGTGATAGTAGTTGCAGACATGAATGATGTCTTTAGCCTGCTTTGAGATCGCAGATACGAGCTTCGGGTTACCGTAACCCAAGCAGTTAACGGCGATGCCGCCGATCATATCAAGATACTTTCTGCCTTCCGTATCATAGACATAACAGCCCTTGCCCTTAGTGATGGCAATCGGCAGGAGAGAGAACACCTGCAGGCAGTAATTCTGGTCGTAATCCCTGATGAGGGCGAAATCATTTTCTATACTCATAATGCTCTTTCTTCTCCTTTACTATCATTGTTCCGATTCCGTTCTTGGTAAACGTCTCTAAGATTATCGAGTGAGGGATCCTTCCGTCAATAATGTGTGCACGGTCTACGCCTCGGAGGACGGTATCAAGGCATCCCTCGATCTTTGGTATCATGCCTCCGCTGATGATTCCTTCTTCGACAAGATCCTTGATGTCATTCTGGTCGAGAACAGGAATTATGTAGTCGCTGCCGTCTTCGAGCTTTCTTAATACTCCGCCTACGTCAGTCAGCGTGATGAGCTTCGAAGCGCCCAAGGCTACTGCAACTTCAGCTGCAACAGTGTCTGCATTGATGTTGTAGCTCTCGCCGTTCTTGCCTACGCCGATAGGTGCGATGACGGGAATGTACTCGTCGTTTGCAAGCATTGAGATAACCTTTGTGTTGATCTTCTTGATCTTGCCTACATAACCGATATCGATCTTATTGCCCTCTGCATCTTCGGTCATCTTCTCAGCCTCGATGAGGTTGCCGTCGATACCGGAGATACCGATTGCTTTCGCGCCCTTGCCGCAGAGAGTGGATACGATGTCCTTGTTAGTCTTACCGATCAGTACCATCTGCGCATAGCCCATGGTCTCATCGTCCGTATATCTCAATCCGTTAACGAAGTGGGACTCCTTATTGACCTTCTTGAGCATGTCGCTGATGTCGGGACCGCCGCCGTGTACGATTACGGGGTTGATGCCGATGTACTTAAGAAGGGTGATGTCGTCCATAACGGACTGCTTTAAGTCTTCGTTGATCATGGCATTTCCGCCGTACTTGATGACGAATGTCTGACCACGCATCTTCCTGATGTAAGGAAGTGACTCGATAAGGATCGAAGCCCTGTCTACGTTATTTTTCATGTCACCCGTGATTACGGGATTTTCTTTCTGTCCTGCCATATCAGATACCTCTTACGATATTCTTAAGTCCTGTTGTCTCAGGGAGTCCGAACATTGCGTTTGCTGCCTGGATCGCCTGAAGAGCTGCGCCCTTGCCGAGATTGTCCTGAGCTGAGAAGAGCTTGATCATTCCCGTATCGGGATCGAAAACTCCGTTTACGTCGATGTAGTTGGAACCTGCTACGGCCTTAACATCGGGAAGTGTCTTCTCAGGAAGAACTCTTACAAAGGTCTCGTCTTTATAAAAATCATTATATATAGCGTTGATCTTTTCAGATGATACATCCGTGAAAGACTCAGCAGGCTTAACGTAGATCGTTGCGAGCATTCCGCGCTTGAAGGGAGCCAGGTGGGGAGTGAAGGTGACCTTGATGTCGCCTGAGTTCTTACCTGCGAGGAAAGAGCACTGCTCCGAGATCTCCGTCGTGTGTCTGTGTCCTACAGCTCCGTAAGGCTTGAATGCTTCGTCTGTCTCACAGAATGCATATGCAAGATCTGCTTTCCTTCCTGCGCCGCTTACACCGGATATGGCATCGATGATGATGGAATTCTCGTCGATCAGGTGGTTCTTAAGGAACGGTGCCAGTGCGATGAGCGAGCATGTCGGATAGCATCCGGGATTTGCCACGAGCTGGGCTGTCTTAAGCTGCTCTCTATAGAACTCGGGGATTCCGTAAACGGCCTGCTCGAGAAGTTCCGGATTAGGATGAGTAAGTTTATAAGACTTCTCATATGTAGCAAGATCCTTATATCTGAAGTCTCCGCTGTGATCGATCACTTTTGCTCCTGCCTTGAGGATCTCAGGAACGATCTTTGCAGATACGCCGTGGGGCAGAGCCGTGATAACAAGATCGGAATCCTTAGCGACTACGTCGTAAGGAAGGTCTTCGCAGACTACATCAACGATGCCTCTGAATTCGGGATAGATATCCGAATAGGGCTTGCCTGCAAAAGTCTGGCTTGTAAGGTGTCGGAATCTGAAGCAGGGGTGATTTGCAAAACCTCTTACGAGTTCTGCGCCGACATACCCGGTTGATCCGATGATAGATACATACTTCAAAGATTCTTCATTTGCCATTTTCTAAGCCTCCGATTAGGGCACTTGTGATAATGCCCTTATGTTAGTTTATGCAATATAATGCATAAAAATTCAAAAGTCAATATATTAATTACATATTTAAATACGGGGCATTCAATTGGCATATTAACTCAAAAGATCATCCGGGAACCGTTTTTGGGGCCAATAGTAACTAAATAGTAATAATACAAATGGGTATTTCATTGGTCGAAAAGATATATTGCACAATGCCCAAAAGGCCCTAAAATGCCCTAAACCATTGAATTTGCCTCTTTTTCTTGTACAACACTCACAAAACTAATTGGGGTTATTTGATATATTAGCCAAGCGCCCAAAATACTATGCCAAATTACTTAAACTTTTTTTGGGGAATGTGTCATATAGTATTGAATTTTGTGTTTTGATACTATTCTCGTAGTTATCAAGCCCTCTTTGGGTGGGCACAATTTGGAGGTTAATTAGATATGGCAAGTTTATCTTTCCAGCACGTTTACAAGAAGTATGAGGGCGGCGTTGTTGCAGTTTCAGATTTCAATCTTGATGTTGCAGATAAGGAATTCGTTATCCTCGTAGGACCTTCAGGATGCGGTAAGTCTACAACACTTCGTATGCTCGCAGGCCTTGAAGATATTTCAGAAGGTGAGATTTATATTGACGATCGTTGCGTAAACGACGTACTCCCTAAGGACAGAGACATCGCGATGGTTTTCCAGAACTACGCTCTCTATCCTCACATGTCAGTTCGTGACAACATGGCATTCGCTCTTAAGCTCAGAAAGATGCCTAAGGACGAGATCAACCGTCGTGTACAGGAAGCTGCTAAGATCCTCGAGATCGAGCACCTCCTCGACAGAAAGCCTAAGGCTCTCTCCGGTGGTCAGCGTCAGAGAGTTGCTCTCGGCCGTGCTATCGTACGTGACCCTAAGGTCTTCCTCATGGACGAGCCTCTCTCCAACTTGGACGCTAAGCTCCGTGTACAGATGCGTGTTGAGATCACAAAGCTTCACCACAGACTTAAGACAACATTCGTATACGTAACACACGACCAGACAGAGGCTATGACCATGGGTACCAGAATCGTAGTTATGAAGGATGGTTTCATTCAGCAGGTTGACTCTCCTACGGAGCTCTATGACAACCCGGTTAACACATTCGTTGCAGGATTCATCGGAATGCCTCCTATGAACTTCATCAATGCTGTTATCAACGTTGAGGGTTCTGACGTATTCG
>Ga0310696_10008565_pt1 | contig 11918 bp, 12 predicted proteins | sample AusTroGonzalo_MG_4_FD_203885 | JGI IMG/M metagenome (GOLD analysis project Ga0310696, IMG submission 203885) | Bovine rumen microbial communities from tropical cattle in Woodstock, Queensland, Australia - Gonzalo_02 (v2) (version 2) | ecosystem: Host-associated > Mammals > Digestive system >... | reverse complement strand
TGGCAAGGTCACCTTCCTTGTATTCGTAGGAAAGCTTGGCGATTTCGGCGTAAACACGCTTCCTGATGTCGTTGACGTTGGTGTAGATTCCTCTCATGTTACTCATACATACAATGATGACAAATATTGTATAATAATGCCAGCGGAAAAATATTATGAAGAGAATATATCTTGCAGGAGGCTGTTTCTGGGGCCTTCAGAAGTACTTTGACCAGTTTGACGGAATTATCGAAACAGAGGCAGGCTATGCAAACGGACCTGACAAGGCTCCTACTTACAAGGAAGTGTGCAACGACAGCGGCCATGCAGAGACTCTGCGCATCGACTACGATGAAAAGCAGATTTCACTTTCAAGGATACTGGAGCTGTACTTTGAGGTAATCGATCCCCTTTCAGTCAACAGACAGGGCCACGACAGCGGAATCCAGTACAGAACGGGAATCTACTACACCGAAGAATCACAGATTCCTGAAATTGAGCAGATATACAAAAGGGAAGAGACCAAAGCGGGCTCTCCCCTTGCTGTTGAATTCCAACAAATAAAGAATTTCTTTCCCGCCGAGGAGTATCACCAGAAGTATCTGGATAAAAACCCCGGCGGTTACTGCCACATCGGGCCTGATCACTTCATTTCGAGGTAGAATGAAACAAGAAGGTCTTTGTTGATTCCAAGTCCGATGATGACATCACCGACAGGCGTTGAAAGACCGTAGCCTACTCCAATACCGAGATCCCAATGGCCGTCGTGGAAGCATTCGTAGAACGGTCTCATGCTCTCTGCGGGCTCGGGAATAAAGTCGTAGAAGTCCTCGGAGCGCAGGCCGAATCTGATCTGGACGTCAAAGAAGCTGCTAATCACGCCTCTCTTGAGGTTTCTCTGGTAACCTACTCCGGCCACGATGCTGTCTCTGACCAGTGTGCCGTAGTTGTAGCCCGGAACTCCGTCCCATCCGCCGTAATCCTCATAGTAGTCTCTCATGTAATCGGGACCGCGGTGTGTTGCGGCTGCTGCATCAATCCAGATTGAGTTCTTGTTGTCCAGAGCAAATGAGTGCTCTGCGGCCAACTTTAATGCATATGTAAGTTTCTGTTTCACAGTCTTGGAAGTGAGGAAGCCTGCATTTGCAACAAAGTCGATTCTTGTTCCTTCATCTCCGAAGAAGCCGTTTGAGTAACCGGGATAGAACAGACCATCAAGCTGCAGTGAAGGTATGAAATGGTATTCGTACATTGAATCGCCAATATCTGCCACGGCATCCATGACAAGCCACATATTGCGGGCTCTGAAGCGGAGGTTGAAGGCGTGTGTAAGCTCGTCAGTAGCCTTGACTCCGACAACTCCGTCTATGTCGAAATCGGTGTAGTTGTATGAACTCATACCTGTGGGATCTGTGACATTTGTAAGAGAACCGGCCCTGCCGAGGATTCCTGCTGTGATGAATACTCTTTCTCCGTGGTCACCGGTAAGTCTTGCAAGCACGGTTGCATCAAGAACTGACTCTCTGTTCAGTGTACCTTTCAGACGCAGGTCGTAGCTGAGGAACTTTGTTTTCTTGTCCTTCAGATAGAGTCTCAGGCTGAGTGTGGGATAGAACTTGAACTGACCGAGGCCGCTGTAGTAGCTATTGATCTTCTCAGGATCGTTGAGTGAGAATGAGAAACCGCCACCGCCGTACAGTCCGAGGGAGAATCTTGTCTTTGCAAGAAGTTCTTCACGCTTGTAATCCTTTGCGGCGCTGAATGTCACTTCATCTTCGTTCTGGGTATATCTTGTGAAGTACTCGCCCCTTCTGTCCGGATCCCTGAAGACCTTCTGGTCCTCTGTGAACATATCGGCAATAGCCTTCAGCTGGGTTTCGTACTTGGCAACATCTTCCTTACCCTTGGCAAGGATCTCGGCTGCCTGGCCGAATCCCAGTGTTGTGAAGGATGATGTATCAATGCGGATGTACTGTGTTGCAAGGTCCTTCTCTCCAAGGCTTCCGCGCTTGATTGCAATTTCTATTGTTCCATCCAGAACTCCGGAGAATGACTCGTAGTGTTCGGGAGCAAAATCCTCGGTTCTGTTTACTGCAACTGCAATGATGATGTCGTAGCCGTCCTCAACTGCCAGGGAAACGGGCATGTTGTCTGCAAGTCCGCCGTCCATGTAAACGGCCTCACCTGTTGAAACGGGTTCAAATACGATGGGGATACTGATACTTGCCCTGATAGCCCCAATGAGTGAACCGCCGTCAAAGACAACCTGCTCTCCGTTGAGCATGTTGGTTGCGTTACACCTGTAGGAAACGGGAAGATCCTTGTCAAAGTCAATGTCCTCAGGAACATTTCCAAGGTATTCGTACAGGTAGTTGAGAATCATGTAGTCATCAATAAGACCGCTTGTTCCACCTATTCCCTTATCCATAGACAGTGAAAGAATGTTGTTTCTGTTGAAGTCGTAGGGTTCAAGAACCTCGTTGTAACCTGATGAAAGCAGAGCGTTGAAAAGTGTTGACAGGTCGTTGTCCAGCATCATTTCTTCAATCTCTTTGGGTGTGTAGCCGGCAGCATAGATACCGCCTACCAGAGCTCCCATACTTGTACCGTAAACACGGTCAATTGGAATTCCAAGTTCCTCAAGCTTCTCCAGTACGGCTACGTGTGCAATACCCTTGGCACCGCCTCCGGAAAGGACAACGGCTACTGTGGGTCTGTCAGATGATTCCGCAAATGCGGAAAACAGTGTGATTGTAATCAACAGTGCAATAAAAAGTTTTCTCATACCTATTGATATACATTAAAACTTTGTAAATCGCAACAATTGACATCTAACTCAGGCACTGTTAAATTGAAATCAGAAGCAATTACAGCTCCCACCTGAGCGTACAAATCAGCAAACTCAGGCGTGTACCGATATTTGGCGTTAACCGCTGCTATCGTAACTGTTGCTTCTTTTATTTTGTCCCGGTTATCAGCAAATCCAGTTAATAAGTAGCGTTCTTTGTTAGTTCGATCTCTACGTACAATTGCTACAATTCCATCTTTTCTGAATTCCCATGTATTTCCCGACTTAAGAGCTGTGGACGATGCGGTACGAATATTATCTACAGCTTTAATCAGTACAACAACGGTTTCCTCTATAGATAGTTGTCCTCAGCATTCGCTCTTCAAACCTTCTGTCAATAATATGTCTCAATCCATATTTTTTATCTCCGAATACAATCTCCACAAATCCGATATCTCCGGATACGGCAAAAGAATCTTTTGTTCTGATTGTTTTCGACAAGTACCTGGTCGTTGGCATTATTTCGCCTCCTTTTCCAACATGAGGATGCGCGGAACCTCACTATATTATGGTCAAGGAACGCCAAAAACCACTTCGAGTATTAGAGGGCTAAAGCTATGTTGTTGTAGACCATTACCTGGTCTTCCTGCTTTGTGATGGCCTTGATGATTCCGTCCTGGGAAACAACAATGGCAACTGCACCGGGAACTGCGTTTGCAAAGCGGTATGCAGAGCGGTGTCTTGTGCCGTTGTCTGTGAACTTGGCAGTCTTGTTGATGGTGTCGTTGCTGTTTAAGAAGCACATCTTGGGCTGCTCTGTTTCCATCTTATCGGTAAGAATCTCAACGCCGAAGCCAATCAGGTCAAAGTCGTGTGTAAGAAGGACAGCACCGTCAACAGTTGTGAGCTTGGACAGGAAGTCCGCATAGGAGATGGTCTCCTTCTCACGTGCAACAGGAGAGACCTCAATAAGGCTCTTGGAGTCCTCGAACATGCACTTTGCAGGAAGTTTGTATTTGACATCAACAAAGGTCTGGCAGGACTCAAGGGACGGGACAATGAGAACAGTACCGCCGTGTGCGTACTTTTTCACGTGCCACAGAATCCTGTAAAGCAGGTGAAGCCACTCGGTGTCCCTCAAGTGCGTGAAGTTGTTGATGGTCTCGTAGATAAGGCCCTTGGTAAAGGCATCGGTTCTTGAAACAACGTTGCGTCCGAAGCTGTAACCTACAAGGGGAGTTTCTCCGAAGCAGGCCTCCAGTTCTCCAGGATCCTTTACCCTGATGTTGGGAATCTGGGGCATTCTGTTTCCGCCCTCAACCTCACCCATTATCAGTTTTTCCCAGGTTGTGAAAGAGGCGATGATACCTGTGCACATGAAGGGTTCGCTCTGGGTGTCGATGATAAGGTAGCTCATTGCAGGGTTGATTGCAGGAGCCAGCTTGTGCAGAGCCGATGTTGTGAACGGTACGGGATTCTCGAAATCAAGCTTATGGGCATAGATGTAGCCGTCAAGGAAATCTGCATTCTCAGGTCTGAGGAAGCAGACTCTGAAGTTTGAAAAACGGCCTTCTTCACGCATGCAGCTCACATCGATCAGGGTTTCGCAGACACTCATAAGAGTCTCTTTTGTGGGAAGAGCCTGAGCCGGTTCCTCAAAGGCACCCAGCCTTTCGTAGAGTTCGAAGTATGCATCAATGAAGGTTGAAAGATTACCCATAGCGTTTTAATTATACTACTAGTTCTTGAAGCTGTGAACTGGCGCCGGAATTCTTCCTCCGCGGTTTACAAAATCCTCGCAGGAGAAGGTGCTCACGCCCATTATCGGGCCGCTTCCAAGAAGACCTCCGAAGTCCACAGTCTGACCGGCCTTCTTGCCCTCAACAGGGATGATTCTCACGGCGGTTGTCTTCTGGTTGATCATTCCGATTGCCATCTCATCTGCGATGATGCCCGAAAGCGTGGCCTCGGATGTGCTGCCGGGAACGGCAATCATATCAAGACCTACAGAGCAGACACAGGTCATGGCCTCAAGTTTTTCAATGCTGAGGGCTCCGCATACAACGGAGTTTGCCATCTCATGGTCTTCTGAAACAGGAATGAATGCGCCGGAAAGGCCGCCTACATAGCTGGAAGCCATGATTCCGCCCTTCTTAACCTGGTCGTTCAGCAGTGCCAGTGCTGCGGTTGTTCCCGGAGCTCCAACCTTTTCAAGACCCATGCTCTCGAGAATTTCGGCAATTGAGTCGCCCACAGAAGGTGTGGGTGCAAGAGACAGATCAACAATTCCGTAGGGAATTCCGAGGCGTGTGGATGCCTGGCGTGCAACAAGCTGGCCAAGTCTTGTAACCTTGAATGCAGTGTTCTTGATTGTATCACACAGAAAACCGAAATCCTTGCCTGCAGCACTCTGGATTGCATGATTTATAACTCCGGGACCTGAAACTCCGACGTTGATTACACACTCGGCCTCTGTAACTCCGTGGAAGGCACCGGCCATGAACGGATTGTCATCGGGGGCGTTGCACAGAACCACAAGTTTTGCACAGCCAATGCTGTCCTGGTCCTTTGTAAGGCGGGCAGTTTCCTTGATTATCTTTCCCATCTGCCTCACGGCATCCATGTTGATTCCGGTCTTTGTGGAGCCGAGGTTCACAGATGCACAGACCCTCTGGGTTGCGGCAAGAGCCTGAGGAATTGAATCGATAAGAAGGATCTCAGACCTCGTCATTCCCTTTGCAGGAAGGGCCGAAAAACCTCCGATAAAGTTTACACCAACCTTCTCTGCTGCCCTGTCCAGAGTCTTTGCAAGACGGACATAGTCTTCAACAGTCCTGCATGCGGAGGCACCTACAATTGCAGCAGGTGTGATTGAGACTCTTCTGTTTACAATGGGAATTGCGTATTCGCGTTCAATCTGTGTACAGACATCAACCAGGTTGGCAGCTGTGCTGACTATCTTGTCATACACCTTGCTGCACAGGATGTCCATGTTGTCACTTATGCAGTCCAGAAGAGAAATACCCAGAGTGACGGTTCTCACGTCCAGGTTCTCCTTCTCTATCATTTCATTGGTTTCAATTACTTCGTTAATGTTAATCATCAGATTCTCTGCATGCTCTTGAAGATATCTTCTCTCTGAAGTTTGATCAGAACACCTATCTTCTTTCCAAGACTCTCAAGTTCCTCTGACAGAGTGAGGAATTCCTTTGTGGCCTTGCTTGTATCAACAACCATCATCATGTTGAAGTATCCCTGTACGATTGTCTGTGAGATATCTTCAATATTCACATTGTTTTCGTAGAGGAAGGATGTGACTCTGGCGATAATACCTACCTGATCCTTTCCTACTACGGTAATAATTGATTTCTCTGCAGTCATTTCTTACCCGCCTTGTCTGTGAAATATATCATAAACAGAGACAGATGCAAAAGAAATTGGACTATTTTCGAAAAACGGCCTGTGCAAACATTGAAAAGTGAACATTGCTCTGCTAAAAAGAGATACACAAGGTGATTCTATGAACAAAGAGAACAAAGACGCAAGAGAATTTTGGGAAAGACTGGAAGCTGCGCAGGAAGAGTATGGAAGAGTTACTCTTCAGGGACTTTGCCGTTTGATCGATGCTCCTTATCAGACATTGATAAATCAGAAGTGCCAGTGCCGCTATCCCTCAATACCTACCCTCATGAAGCTTGCAACCACTCTCAATGTTTCAACAGACTGGCTTCTTTTCGGTGTTGAGAAACTTTCCAAACAGAAGATTGAAACCCTTGTCAACAAGGTGAGAAACGCATCTCCTGAACAGCTTGCAGCTCTTGATATCTTCCTCAAGAAGTAAGGTCAGACAAACGGCCAACTGCTGAGAAGATAGCCTGGAACAGCAACTACTGCAAAAAACGCCCAGCTTACCAGGGTAAATGTCTTTATGAAATCCTTTCCTCTACCCGGGTACTCACGCACATAGATTCTGTAGTTTATTACAGATGCAAGTGAACCTATCAATGAAACAAGACCTGCCGTATCCAGACCGTAGATAAGGCCTGCGTTGTTCACTGTAAACGGATAAAGCACAATTGCCGCCGGAACGTTTGAAATAATCTGGCTTATTCCGATTGCAGCCCAGTACTCATGACCCGCAACAAGTTTACTCAGAAAACCTGCAACCGCCGGATGGGATGAGATTGAGGAAGAGAACACAAAAAAGCAGAGAAATGTTGCCAGCAGCACGTAGTCTGTTCTTCTGATCACCTGCCTGTCAAAGACAAGAACGGCAACAAAAACAATGGCAACTGCATAGGGCCAAAGCGTTGTACGGCTCACAATCACCCACAGAACAAGGCAGAAAAGGCCGATGTAGAACCAGCGTTTTGAGCCGCTTTCAACCTGATTTTCATGGACAAACTGAAGGCTCTCCTTCTCCTTTGCAGTCAGCACCACGATGAAGATGACCAGGAGGATTGCCGACATGATGCAAAGCGGCGCCATATGAAGCATGAAGGTCCACGCGCTCACCCCGAAGCGTCCGAACAGAAAGAGGTTCTGAGGGCTGCCGAAGGGCATGAGCAGTGAGCCGCGCACCGCGGCGATATTCTCAAGCGAGATCACCGGAAGTATGTATTTTTCCTTCCCTGCCATCCTGAACTGAGTGATTGTAAGCGGAACAAAGATTATCAGTGATACATCGTTTGTCACGAACATGGATGTGAAAAACACACAGAAGACCAGAAACAGTGAGAGGCTTCTTACGCTCTTGAAGCGTGTTGTAAGGCGTACAAGCGGAGAAAGCACACTCTCCTTCTTAAAGCCCTCCAGCACGGTGAGCATCATGAAAAGCGTACCCAGCGTATGCCAGTCTATGGCAGAGACAATTTCTTTTCCGGGAGGATTGATTATCAACGCGGCAACGGCCGCAACTAAAGCAAGAGAGAGCATCAGCTCCCTCTTGAATATTGCAATAATCTTATTTTTCAAAGCCAAGTTTGAATCTCACACTAAGGCAGTCAACAGGCCTGAAGCCGTATTCACTTCCAGCCTCGTGGAAACCGTAGACAAGTTCAAATGAATTGCCCTTGTATCCGATTGAAAGTCCAACTTCAGGATAGCCGTACTTGTAGGCTGCCCTGAGGCTGACAATATTATAGATATCAAACTTTGCTCCAAGGCTCATGTACTTGAACAGTTCCTTCAGAGGACTGTACTGGTTAAGCTCGTCCATGAAGTAGATGTTCATGTTCACAATCTCGAAGTAGACAGTGGGGTTGAAGTTCTTGAAGTTCGGTGAGTACAGAACTGAAGAGCTTACTGACCACGGAGTGTAGACAACGTAGCTGCCTGTTCCGTTCCTGTAAAGGGCAGCGCTGTCCAGGTTCTTGTAGTTCTTCATGTAGTAGTAACCGTTCAGGTTGTTGATTGTAACACCGACTTTCATCTTCTCTTCAAACAGACCCAGTGTTGCACCGATATCAAGAGGAACTCCGAAACCGCCCCTTGCAGGAAGACTTCCAAAACCGATCTCGTCATTGAGTATTGCTCTCAGAGTGTTGTAGTTGATCTGCTCCATGTAGACCTTTCCGGCAAGGTGGATTGAAGCACCAACATCCAGTGTGAGGTCTGAACGGTCGATGATTCTGCGTCCATAGCCGAAGGAAATTGCATAGTCAGCCAGAGGCAGATAGCCGTTTCCAAGGATTGAATGTTTGGATGGATCAAGCTTTCCATCCTTGATTATAGGCATTGATTTCATAGTTGCATCAAGGTTGAATGCAAAGGCATAGTTGTTGATCTGTGCACCGCTTCCTACAGAAACACCGGCAATGTCGTTATAGCCTGCACCGGCCTCAAGAGTCAGTCCCAGAACATAGTTGATCCAGTTCTTTTTATCGCCGAACTTGAATTTGGTAAAATTGGCAACAGACTCGGCAACACTCTTGTTCTGTACTGCCTGTGCAAAGTTGTATGATGCCCCTGTAAATGCAAGGCCCTGGATCCTCAGTCTTGCTGTGGCAAGGTCGGAGGGGTTGCGGAACAGGCTGTAGTTAAGACCGTCATAGTAGTTTGAATTGAGAGGTCTGTAGGCCTTGTTTGTAACTCCTGCGTACAGTCCGTCATCTGTAGCACCCATTGCAAATACTGAAACAAGGGCAAATGAAACAACAAAAATCAAAGTAAATATTTTCTTCATCTCACTACCCCCTATCAGATCAGTCCAGAAGCAAGGCCTGCAATGTCAAGTTTTGCATCGTAGATAAACCCTATTGCATCCAGGTAGTTCAATATTTTATCAAAGTAGTTGATACCGTTGGGATCCTTCAGAATATAGTCCCCGAACTTATCGTATTTGTGATTTTCGGGAAGTTCTTGATACATCGGAGACAATCTGTAAGCATCGTTTACATTTGCAATTGTTGATAAAGTGCAGAATAAGATTCCGGAAGCAATTTTATCCCCCACAGTGGCAGTCTTACGGTCTCCAACATTGTCAAGAACATCTTTCTGGAACTGTTTCAATACATCAAGAACGCTCTGTCCCGTCTTTGGATCCGAACCGGAAGATTCATTTTTCATAATCTCTCGAATCGACTGCAGTTCACTACCCAAAACACCCAACAACAAATCGACGTCAACAGAGAGAAGAACAAAAGGCAATCTTATTCCTTTGAGTTTTTCAGGCAGTTGTCTAGCAGCTTCTATTGTCATTCCCAGTTGTTCGGCAATCCAACCAGGATTCATTGTTGGATCTTCAAAATTTCTAAGTAAAAGTCCACCTACTAAACTCTGCTCCCTTAAGCCGTAGTACAAGACGTGGTAGTCCTTTCCTTCTTGTACTGCATCTTTTCCCTTGCCTTCATACGGAGCATCAAGAGCAGCTCTCAGTTTTTTTGTGCCGGCACTGGATTCTTTAGCAGCAAGAAGTTTATTAACCACAGAATCAACACTGGAAATGAATCCCTCTTTGTCTGCAATTGTAACTGTCTTACGTATTCCCATTTCGGGATCAAGATCCATTGAGTCAGGCCATGTAAAATATTCCTCTGTTGTTTCAACATATGCTTTCACATTTTCAATTGCGACATTCATGGATTCATTTTTCTTCTGACCCAGACCGAGGTCGCTTAAACCTTCCATACCCTTTCCGAATCCGGAAATCTGATCTGCATTACAGCCTGCCAGAACGGCAAGTACAAGAATGCCGACAATCAGTATCAATGATTTCTTCATTTGGTACTCTCCTCACAATTACAAGAGATTACAGTAATATATCAAATTCAATTACAAAAAAAAAGACGGACCCGAAGGTCCGTTTCATTACAGCTTGTAGTCCACTCCGAAGAACGGTGTAAAACCGAGTGCTCTCCACTTGGATGATTCCCAGTTGACTTTAAGTGCTGCACCCAGAACAAGTGCAAAACCGTCGGTATTCTTCAGGCACTTCATTCTGAGGCCCAGACTGACCTTTCCGGAAGGACTTACTGTAAGTCCCTGGTCGGGGTCTGAATTGACATCGACACCAAAGCCGAAGTCCAGCTCAAAACCTACTCTTGCATCAATGGGAGTTACAATGGCAAATTTTCCATGGACTGTGCTGTCAAAATCTGTGTGAAAACCAGCATTGGTCTGGTATGTACAGGAGTCCAGGCCGAGATCAACACCAACAGCGAATCCGGCGTCAAAAACATACTTGATTCCGGTCTGTCCGCCAAAACCCTGAACTGAAGTCATGGAAAACTCTCTCTGCATATCAACATACTTCTGAATCTCATACGGAATTGCACGGAACTCAACTTCGAGACCGTCTGCAAACACGCCCGACACAGAAAGTGCGAGAATTACGAGAATTGCCAAAACTATACGCTTCATTTAAGGTCCTCCCTTAATTGGTTATTATTTTATTACAGCCTGCTCACTATATGGAAGTACTTTTTCCAGAAGGTCTTTAACAAAACCTGCGCTGGTATAGGATGCAAACTTCTGATAGTTGTCATCCTTACGGTCGTCTGCAAAATCACAGACACTCTTTGCAATTATTACCTTGGGTTTGGGTTCGACTGCATGACGGGCAGCATAAGCCACCCCGTAGCCTTCCATCTCAACACCCTCAGTATCGTTGAAACCACGAAGAATTCTGGTCTTGAGGACTGTCAGGTCCGCAACAATTGCAGTACCGCTGGCCAGTGGTCCCAGATGTACACAGAACTCGTTCTCATCGGAATCGGCGAACTTCTTGATATCGTCAAAATAGCTGCCTTCCAGGGTTACTATTGTGGGCCTTGGGTTGAAACCGATCTCTCCGAAGACAAGTTCGGCCTTGCGCGGCGGAACGTACTTACCGTTGGAGAAGTTCCACACAGAAGTTGCAAGAAGAACGTCTCCGAACTCCTGGTCTGCAGTTTCGGTCTTGATACTTCCGGTTCCTGCGGCAATGCCGGCCATGATCATGTACTCGGGATGGAAGTGATTGATCATCTTTGTGGTAAGGGTAGCACTTGCGGTCATGCCCATCTCATCCTGCCTTGCGCAGATGACCTTAAGTTTTTTGCCGTCCCTGTCTACAACGGCCTGCATGTACTTCTGATCATCACCGTGGATCAACAGATCTTCCCAGTCAAACATGCGCATGACGGATTCATGCTCAACATCGGTGACATAGATTATTGCAGCGTATGAACAGTACTCCATAGAATAAATGATATACGTGCGCGCGTTGATTTTACAATCATAAAAAAAGCAAAAAAAAATGAGGTCCGATTCCGGACCCCATTTATCAGGACTGTTGAAACTTACTTTGCAAGAGTCTTCTTGGCCTGTGCAACAAGAGCGCTGAATGCCTTCTTGTCTTCGATAGCCATGTTGCTCAGAGCCTTTCTGTTCAGCTCAATCTTGGAGAGTTTCAGAGCGTGCATGAACTGGGAGTAGTTAAGACCCTCAGCCTTGACTGCTGCAGAGATTCTGGCAATCCAGAGCTTTCTGAAATCGCGCTTCTTCTCTTTTCTTCCGCGATAGGCGTACTGGCCGGCTTTGGCGACTGCGTCTTTTGCAATGCGGTTGTTGGTGCTTCTGCGGCCCCAGTAACCCTTTGCAAGACCCATGATCTTGTTACGTCTGTCCTTGTGTTTTGTTCCGTCTACTGCTCTTGGCATATTATCACCCC
>Ga0310696_10008564_pt1 | contig 11919 bp, 10 predicted proteins | sample AusTroGonzalo_MG_4_FD_203885 | JGI IMG/M metagenome (GOLD analysis project Ga0310696, IMG submission 203885) | Bovine rumen microbial communities from tropical cattle in Woodstock, Queensland, Australia - Gonzalo_02 (v2) (version 2) | ecosystem: Host-associated > Mammals > Digestive system >... | reverse complement strand
TATTCATTTGCGCAACGTCCGTGTTATATTCGTCCATCACCGCCGGATATTTTGTCAGATGTAATGTGTCGCCACCTTCGTATTCTTTGTAAATTTTTTGCCATAATTCTTCGGTGATAAATGGAATAAACGGTGCATATAAACCGATTATCGCACGCAACACCGTGAACAAAGTCCATTGCGCCACCAATTTGGATTCTGGACTATATTTTTCAGGCGACCAAAATCTATCCTTGATAAATTCAATATATTGGTCACACAATATATCCCAAAAGAACGTGTCAATCGCAGACCGCGCATTGTAATTATCATATTTATCTAAATTCTTACGCGTATCAGCAACCGCGCGATTCAATTCGTTCAACACCCATTTATCTTCGATAAAGCGTTCAGATACCGGAACCTGTTTCGCCGTTGCCGGATCAAAATCAGTCAAATTCATCAACACGAATTTCGCAACGTTCCATAATTTAGTTATCAATTTTGAACCACGTTTTACTTCGTCATCACTGTAACGTAAATTCGTTCCAATTGGCGCAGTTGCAATCCAATAACGCAATGCGTCCGCACCAAATTTGTTTACTGAATCCAACGGGTCGGTGCCGTTGCCCTTGGTTTTGGACATTTTTTGCCCCTTGGAATCCAGAACCAAACCATGGAAATTCACAGTATGGAACGGAACGTCGCCCATAACATAAATTCCCATCATAACCATACGCGCAACCCAAAAGAAAATAATATCGGACGCAGTATATAACAAATCTGTTGGATAATATTTTTTCAATTCAGCAGTGTCATCGGGCCAACCCAATGTTGAAAATGGCCACAGGCCAGACGAAAACCAAGTATCCAAAACGTCTGGGTCACGTGTTAATTTTTTACCGCCCGATTGTTTGATTGCTTCTTCTTCGGTTTCTGCGACATAAACATTACCTGATTCATCATACCACGCCGGTATATGATGTCCCCACCATAATTGACGCGAAATAGTCCATGGACGAATTTCACGCATCCATGCCATAAATAAATTATATCTGTGGTCTGGCATAAATTTGATTTTGCCCTCTTCCACGGCCCTAATCGCAGGTTCTGCTAATTTCTTTGCATCAACAAACCATTGCGTCGTCAACATCGGTTCCACAGGAACCTGGGCGCGTTGTGAATATGGCGTCGGAATAATTTTATCTTCGATTTTTGTCATTAAACCGGCGGCTTCGATATCTTCGACAATCGCTTTGCGTGCAACATATCTGTCCATGCCACGATATTTTTCAGGTATCACAGATTCATTATTCAATTTCGCATCCAATGTCAAAATGCAAAGCGGTTCCAGATTATGACGCAAACCAACTTCGTAATCGTCAAAATCATGTGCAGGTGTAATTTTCACCGCACCAGTTCCCTTTTCCGGATCAGCATGAACGTCCGCAATAATTGGGATTTCAATATTTGTTAATGGAATAATCGCTTTTTTTCCAATCAAATGTTTTAATTTTTCGTTATCTGGATGAATTGCGATTGCTTTATCCCCGAACAGGGTTTCAGGACGCGTTGTCGCGATTTCAATAAATCCACCGTCAACTAATGGATAATTAAAATAATAAAACTTTCCATGTTCTTCACGTGTTTCAATTTCCAAATCTGAAACAGATGTTTGTTGTTTTGGGCACCAATTAACAAGGCGTTTATCACGATAGATTAAACCTTCGTTATACATTTTCACAAACAATTTTGTGACCGCGCAGGATAAACCTTCATCCATGGTGAATCTTTCGCGTTTCCAAACAGGCGTCACACCCAATATATGTAATTGATTTATAATTTGACCACCCTTGTCCGCTTTCCAGCGCCAGGCATAATCTAGTTTTTCATCTAATGATAAACTATGCGGATTTATGCCACGTTTAGACAAATCACGTTCAACCAACAATTGGGTTGCAATAGACGCATGATCCGTCCCCGGTTGCCACAACACATCGAAACCGCACATGCGTTTATAACGACAAATAATATCGGTCAAAACATTATCTAACGCGTGCCCCATGTGCAAATTACCAGTCACATTTGGTGGTGGCATCATTATACAGAAAGATTTTTTATCGCTTTCTACATCATTGCTCCAAAAATCATTTTCATCCCAAAATTTTTGAATTTTAGTTTCCAATTCGCGCGTATCTATGTTTTTGCCCAACTCGATGTTCATAATTCGTCCTCGTTTTATTACAATCAGGTGAATTTTACACAATAAAAAACCTAAAATCAAGTAATTGCAAAACAAAAGATTCCTAGTGCAAAAAGACCGGAAAAATCGTACTATGCCAATGACATTAAAATCATAGCGAGGGAACATGAACAAAATATTGAAAATGTTGGTTCAAGAATCTATCCATAATAACATTTTAACGCGCATCAAAGACCCAACTGGTGACAGATATATAATCTTTGATAAAAATGGGCATGAAATATTATCAGTAGATAATGGTTGGGCAACAAATCATTATAGTGTATATGTAAACAAACAAAATTTATTGTCTGTGAAATGGGACGAAACTAATTCAAGACCATTGGATAAAAATCAAAAAGATATGTTGGACATCATAAACACCTGCAAAGAAAAAATAGATTTTCAAGAGACAGCACAAACAATGAATTCGCGCGAACTGGAAATGGCAACTTTCTTGCAAAAATCGTTATGTAATGTAAAACAATAATAATTAAATCGAATGAACAACACGACAAAATGAAACGGCGTATACGGCAGATGCGCCCGCACGGCGCAAAATGCGGTTTAATTCATAAAATGTTGCGCCACTTGTCATAACGTCATCAACCAACAAAACTTTTTTACCCTTAAATTTATTTTTATCAATAATTTTGAAAACACCACGCACGTTTTCGCGACGCTGTTTTGTTGTTTTGTGCCCCATATCAGGTCTGTATTTTCTGGTCACAGAATCAACATCCATAACTGCATTAAAATGTTTAGCAATCGGCCGCGCCAATAGCACTGCCTGGTTATAGCCGCGTTTGAACAATCGTCGCCACGCCAATGGCACAGGCACCACAACATCAACATCCAGATTCAAATCACGCAATGCGTTTATCATCGCACGCGACATCATTGTTTTATATTTTAATGCAGACGCATGCTTGAACGGCAACATTACATTTTTTGAAACGTCATCATAACAACATGCCGACCGGATAAAATCTAAATCACATTCACCCGACGCGCAATGCGGACAAAGCGGATGCGACCCCAAATCTAAATCAGCAGGAAACGGATAACCACATTTGAAACATTTTGGATTTGATATCCAATTAAAAGATTTCCAACAATTTGCACAAATCATGCCATGTGATTCAACAGAATCACCACATATCGGACAAATTGGTGGATATAAAAAATTAAAAAGACTATTGAATATTTTTACCACGCCATACTTTTGTATGTTTTCTTTGATACACTTTCGCCAAACATGTTGCGTTTTTGTTCAGTCAAAGTTTCAAACACATCACCAGATATAATACGCAACACAAAAACATCATCAGCGCGTTGCGACAACACCGGAATAATGCGTTGTTCTGCAACACCGGTGTCACGTAAAACCTGTTCTACAATTGCCAATCTGCGCGCGGCTAATTTACGTGTATCTTTGTTATATGTCACAGATTCGGGAATCGCAATTTGTATCGCACGTTTCGGATTATTCACAACAATTGATGCAGTTTCACTAAGCAGTGTATAATTATCACGCGACAAACCTGCATCACCGTTCATAAACGATATTTTTATTTCCAACGGACGAACACCGCTGTCCATTTCAGATAAATCGCGTTGTGCAGAAAAACCTTCTATGTTTGATGTCATATCACTGGCCACATCATAACGGTCATCAATTTGATATGTTGATAAATGTTTGTTTTCTGATAAATAAGTTTTCTTGAACGCTTTTTTCAATTCGCCCGGTGTCATTTTTGACATTTTATTATCCACAGAAACAATTTTTGGTTCGGCATCTTTCACATTAACAGAACGTATAACAACATCACGTGTTGTTTCCATTGGCACAATTTCGCGACGCACGTTCACATTGTTGCGTGCGACATTATCGGTTGCTTTTTTCTCAACAACATCACGCGATGTGACATCGCGCGCAACTGCAACATTTTGTTCGGCCACTTTTGCACGTTCTTTTAACCGTGCAACTTCACTACGCAGCGCGTTTAATTCAGCAATACTTTCACGCAATACGGCCGCTTCGTTTTTTGATTCTTGGACCGCGACACGTGTTGGTTTTGCATCCAGCGTTTCTTCAGGCAACATAGCATCCGAACGAACAACCGTGATTTCATCCATACGTGGCATACGTAATGGGGCATCATTATTCGCCCATAAATCTGTACTGGGGCGCAATGGTTTTAACACATCACCTGCAAACTTTTTTTCACTTGTTTTTACCGTTGTTTTTTTTATAGTCGCAGGACGCGCAACAACTTTTTTTTGAACATTTTTTTGCAACGGCGCAATAGAAACGCGCTGTGGTTGAATAATTTCTTCACCGAATGCGGCACGCGCCGACACAGTTCCATTTGACACATCAACAACCGGCAAATACGCGTCCGCTGTGGCATTTGCACATATAAATAAACCAATGAAATATATAGTAAAACGCTGCATATTCCTTTCCTTCCTGATTCAATCATAGAACAAATCACAAAAGTCAAGCAAGCAAAAAATGCACATATACAAAAAATATATTTAACATAAAAAAACACCCGTTTGGGTGTTTTATTTTTTATTGTGTGACAACGTCTGATATTTTTGCGACCGCCACATTTGGAACATAAGATTTTTTCGCCATTTTATCAAGCCGCGATGGATTTTCAAACAATTCATCCAACGTAGTTGACAACCATTTAGCCGAAAATTTATCTTGGGACATATCAAATCCACCGCCCAATTTTGCAAACGATGCCGCATTTGCAGCCTGGTCAGGATTAATATTCAAAGGCACCAAAATTGCAGGCCGCCCAATTGTTTCTAATTCTATGACCGTGCTGGCACCACTGCGCCCGATTACCAAATCAGAATCAACTATGGCGCCCGCCATATCGTGAATAAACGACAACACATTTGCACGAATTTTATGTTCTGCATAAAAATGTTGTAATTTTTCAACATTTTCAGGACGCGTTTGATGTGTAATAAATATCTTTTTGTTTTTCATTTGCGAAATTGCAATTGGAACAATTTCATCTAATATTTGTGCCCCCAACGAACCACCAGTCACCAATATTTTATTTTCATGTTTTAATGGCGTATTTGCTGCCTTTAAAAAATCGGCCCGCACAGGAAGTCCTGTATATATAATTTCTGCCTTGGAAACCGCAGGCATCCCAGATGTGTTTTGAAAACTAGCCATCAAAGTTTTAACCCAACGCAAAGAAAACTTGTTCGCACGACCAATCGCTGCATTTTGTTCATGCAAATATGTTGGTATTTTCCATAAATGCGCCGCGAATACCGCAGGGACCGACGCATACCCACCAAAAGCAACCAATCGATCAGGACGAAAAACCATAAAACGCAACGACAATGCAACCGCAGACAGACCTATTTTTGATAATGCAATGATTTGTTTAATCTTTGATTTTGCACCAACGCCCGATGCCCAAACAAATGCAATTTTCGCAGTTTCAGGTTTTCCATCGCGCACCATTTTTGTCACGCGACCATCACACGATATAGTTATTTTATGCCCACGTTTTGCCAATTCGCCGGCAACACTAAGCGATGGAAAAACATGTCCACCTGTTCCACCTGTTGCAATCCATATTTTCATAATTGCCTCCTGTTTTTTATTTCCAAGTATCTTCACGTATTAATGCCAATACCATACCAAATAATACACAAAACACACAGAAAGATACACCACCATACGACACAAACGGCAAAGTCATCCCTTTGTCAATAATCAAATGCAACGCTGTCATCAAATTAAAGCAAATTTGTCCACCAAATAATGCCGCCGCACCTGTCACAGCATATACAACAAAATCATCACGCGCGGTCGACGCATGTTTTATTAATCTGGCCAAAATGAAAAACAATAACACAACCAAAGCACACGCGCCAATTGCCCCCCAATCTTCGGCAATTGCAGCATACACGAAATCGTTTGTTGATTCAGGCAACACATCTTTGACATATGATTCTTCACCACTGCCAAATAAACCGCCATGACGTATAGAATTTATTGAATACCATGCCTGGGTATCACGCGGTATGTCCAATATATGCATTGCACGATTTTTAATATGTGGCATGAAAGACAAAGCCATAACACCCATAACCGCGAATACACCAAATATTCCAGGCAACCATTTATATGGAAAACCTGCCACAAATAACATTATCGCCAATACACCAACATATAAAACCGCCGTTCCAACGTCAGGATGTAAAAATATCAACAAAATACAAAACGCGAACAATGCCAGATACGGCCACCAACTAATTTTATTTAATTTCCACGCTTCGCGATTTGAAAAAATATCACTGCCGTAAACTTTATGCATTTTTGATAAAAACCAAGCCGTCAAAACAACAAAAAACGGTTTTAACACATCAGATGGCATAAAACTGGTTCCACCAACAAACACCCATCGCAATGACCCGTTCATCGGGTGTTTATTCACAAAAGTATATATCAATGCAGCAATTCCAAAAATTGCACCGAATACAGATATTTTTAACACCTGTTTTTTATCCAGCATACTGAATCCGAACAAAGCGATCAGCCCCAGCGTATATGGCAATAATGCTTTTTGTAAAAAATAAAACCATGGTTTGCCCAAATATGCCGCCTGGGCAGACCCCACAGAAACAATCGCCATTAAACCAATGACTATTAACATCAGCACACAACCCAACAGACCGCGATCTATTTCAAAATACCAACTGGTGACCTTACTCTCTTGTGCGCGCGTGATTCGTAACATTTAACGCCCCATTTTTATGCGAATTTCAATAATACCAATGCCAATCCTGAAAACAGCACAGACAACACAAAAAATCTATCTACGATTTTAGTTTCTGGCCATCCTAATTCTTCAAAATGGTGATGCAATGGTGCACGTAAAAATACGCGGTGCCCGGTTCCCGTCATTTTGCGTGTTATTTTGAAACACATTGTTTGAACGAAAGATGATAACAAAATCAAAACCATCATCCCCGCAGCAACACCCATTATGATTTCTGATTTTAACAGCATCGCGACAGTTCCCATAAAACCGCCCAATGCCAACGACCCAACATCACCCATGAATATAGACGCCGGTTTTGCATTAAACCACAAAAATCCCAATACTGCGCCAAACGCCGCACCCAACAGTGCATAAAGCGCGCTGGCTTCGGGTAAAAACATAACCGCATCCATAAAACCTATTCTGGTCGCACCATACAAAGCAACTGTCAAAACAATCAATACCGGCAGATATAATTTCGATAACATCCCGTCCAGCCCATCTGTGATATTCGTTGCATTTGCAGAACCACAAATAACAAAATAAGCAAACACATAATACAAAAAGCCCAATGTTAACGGAACACCGAATATAAATCCAAGATTCCAACTATCCAATGGCAAAATTATACTGGAACCTAAAACAATTGATAAATTCGGCACATACCCCGGCATAGTTTTGTTTATAAAATACGCTAAAACACATACACATATGGCCTCTATTCCTAAACGAAATGCAGGCGACAAACCGTTAGCCGCTTTCTTAGATTGGCTTTTTATTTTCTTGTAATCATCTGCAAAACCGATTGTTGCGAACATCAATAGCGCAGAAATCGCAATCCATCCTGTCGCGTTCTGCATCGGCATAAATAACAAAGACGCAACCAACATCGCGATTATTATCAAAATACCACCCATTGACGGGGTGCCTGCTTTTTTACGATGTTCGGCCGGAACATTTTCACTGATTGGTTGACCGTGACCTTGGATTTTATGCATCCAACGAATAAAACTGCTGCCAAAAAGCAACATTATTATGAAAGAAATGCCAAACGCAGCAGCAAATTGAACCCACCCGCTTATAAAAAATTGATATCCGTGATTCACCATAAAATCAGTCAGCATAAAAAACTCCTTTGTCCTTTTATGTTGAATATTTTATCATAAAAATCAACCTAAATAAACGAATATAAAAATAATTATTAAAATATACCGCCCAGTGTTGGTTTTTGACTATTATTACCCGACGGTTTTGCCGGATTTGGTTTTTGCCCTGGCTTAAACGCTTCGTTAACAATAATACCATTTGGATCTTGGGCAGCCGCAATCCCAGAATTACGATTTACACGCACAAACGTCAATCCATCCGGAACGGGGAACGGTTGATTGCTTTCGTCTTTTAGCGCAGTTTTCATAAAATCAGCAAACACACGTGCCGCCATATGGGAACCAGCGCCCTTGCCCAACGGTTCCGGCGTATCAAACCCCAGATAAACACCCGCGATTAAATTTTTAGAAAAACCGATAAACCAAACATCTTTGACCTGGTTCGTAGTACCAGTTTTTCCCGCAATAGTATGCCCCGAAACACGTGCCTGTTTTCCCGTTCCGCGTTCAACTGCACCCTGTAATATGGATACCAATTGATATAAACTTTGTGCGTCGGATAATGGTTCACCTGATTCATCAGATTTTGGTGGCAATAAATCTGGATTCCATTCCGTTTGAACATGTGCCGGACCATTTAAAACATTACCGTATCTGTCTTCTATGTAATCGACCATATGTGGTTGAATCGTATGCCCACCGTTTATAAATGCAGAATATCCCAACACCAATTTTTCCAACGTTGTTTCACCAGACCCCAATGCCAACGATTCGTTTAATTTAGAACTATCTAATTTTTTCGGGTAAACACCAAAACGTTGCGCTGTTTCTATGGCGTCCCCCACCCCAATATCTTCGACCAAACGCACCGTTGGAACATTTCTGGATGTTTCCAATGAAAAACGCAATGTGATATCACCTAAAAACTTTCTATCGTAATTTTCAGGTTTCCATTCTTTGTTATTTTCACGCCAACCGACAACCGGTGCATCCAATATCAAAGATTGTGGTCCATATCCTTTTTCCAATGCAGCCAAATACACAAATGGTTTAATCGTTGAACCAATTTGACGATATGCCTGGGTTGCGCGATTAAAAGAACTTTCAATAAATGAACGCCCACCAACCATCGCCAAAATACGTCCAGTATGTGGGTTCATCGCAATAATTGCCCCCTGTAATTTTTGTTCAGTATCTGCACGATTTTGGTTAAACGAATCCAATTCTTTGGCCAAAGCCGTCGCCGCCGCACGCTGGTATTCAGGGATAATTGTCGTTTTAATATATAAACCTTCGTTATATAATGTTTCACGACCAATTGTTTCTAATAATTTGCGACGAACATCTTCGGCAAAATATTGAAAATCCATTTCCATTTGTTCTGTGAAGCCAGAGTTTATATTTAACGGTTCTTTGCTTGCGATTTCAGCCTCTTCTTTAGTGATAAATCCGTCTTTGACCATACGCCCCAGAACATAATTACGACGTTCAACCGCACGATTTCTATCATTTGGTGCCTTTGGCAGTGACGCCAAAAACGCACATTCTGATAACGATAAATCTTTGACCGGTTTATTAAAATACATCAATGCCGCAGACCCAACCCCATACGCACGCGCCCCCAAAAAGATTTGATTCAAATATAATGTCATTATGTGCTGCTTAGAAAAACTGCGTTCCAGGCGCAATGCCAATATAGCCTCTTTGATTTTGCGCGAAATAGTTCTATCCGATGTTAAAAAGAAATTTTTTGCGACCTGTTGCGTAATTGTTGACGCACCAGTAAATTTTTTATCAAAACCAAACAACCGCATAGTATTATTCATTGTCGCACGAATTATTCCGCGCATATCAATACCTGGATGTGTCCAGAAATTTTGATCTTCGGCCGCCACAAAAGCATTAACCAATTGTTTTGGCATATCTTCGAAATCAATAAAAACACGACGTTCTGCGGCATATTCTATCAATAACGAACCATCCGCAGCATATAATCGTGTCGCCACAGGTGGTGCATATGTCGCCAAATTTTTATAATCTGGCAAATCATTGCCATATATCAAAATCAATGTGGCCAACGCAGCAATCCCCGCAACAAAACACCAAAATATTGCGCCAATAATATAACGAAAAACACTCTTTGATTTCATAAATACAATTTTATGTTAAATATTTGTATTTTGCAAGTAATGTTTGAATAAAAAAACCGGCACATGCCGGCATATTTTATATTTCTGCGATACCGTTTGTTGCAAATATATCACCATCGCGTTCAAAAACTTTGCCACCAGCTTCACGAACCAATAATTCACCAGCAGCCATTTCGGCATAATCCAACGCATCTGATACAAAGGCATCCATTTTACCAGCCGCGACCCATGCCAAATCCAACGCCGGGCACCCGGTTTCACGTGCAACACCATCAATAATCGGACGTGCACCAACAGTATTGTATCCGATTGTGAAATCGGTTGGTTCTTTTAAGTTAGACACATGGATTTTTTCAGAATGATATGCAGAAAACACATATGCACCATTGCCCGCTTCTGCATAATATAAACGTTCATCAATTGGTGAATAAATCAATGCAATTTGTGTCACATCATTTGTGCGTAACGCTAATGAAATTGCAAAATGCGGGTTGGCACGAACAAAATTCGCCGCCCCCGACAAAGCCAACACAAATTCATCGCGTCCGTCACCCGCCCGCGACACGTTTGGTGTCAACAACCCCGCATTCGGGCGCACCAACATTAAATCAGACAAAATACTTTCTTCGATTCGGGCCTCGGCCTTCTGCACGAAATCCCGCGCCCCACGCAACGATTGTTGTAAATTTTCAACTTCGCCGAAATCGTGGCGCAAACCGGTTGCCGTGCGTTGCAACGCCATAAACATTTTGTTTAATTCCGTTGAACCTTTGATCAGCAATTCCATTTTGCCACCCCGATTTTTCTTCGTTTTTAGAATTTAAATCCGGCAAATTTGCTTTTGAATTCAGCCGCACGTTGACCCTTGTCCCCGGTGTTTGCACGTTGACCAGTCCACGCGGAATGATTCAAATTATCAGTCGACAAAACCAAATCTTTTTTGACCGAAGAATACATTTTAACCGTTTTACCATCCGTCATTGTGACGTTGATTTCATGGTATTCTGGATGAATTCCTTTTTTCATAGCATAACCCTTTTGATTTTTTGCCACACGATTATACAAGGAAATTTCTATAAATCAAGCGATTTTCGTGCGTTTAATAGCGACCAATACAACCCAAATACGAATTACCAGTCGATTCCAAAATATTTATGAACTGGTTCTGATTTTTACCGGAAAACAGTGCCAAAATAGTTCCCGCATCGGTTGCCAACATGTCCGCGACGGTTGCGATAGATGAATTCATTTTCTTGAAAAAGCCACTAGTTGGATAGATTTCTGCGGCAAACAATTGGTGTCCACCGCGTGCGTTTGTGCCGTTTTCCGCCCGAATTACCATCAATTGACATTCCGGGGAAATAATCATTTTATCCGTCACAACGGCGCCGCCGCCCAACAATTCGCCCCACCAACCCGTCGATTCGCAAAACACGGGATAATAGACAACTGCGTCCGGGTTTGATTCAAATATGGCCGACAAATCCAGATCCGCCGACACAATATCAGGCATTTCACCGGTGGCCGTATTTATGACCTTGCGCGCCAACTGGTATATTGCATCACCATTTGTCTTGCGCGGCCAATAAAGAATCGGAAACTGCTTCATTGATGTGAATTATATCAGATTCGGA
>Ga0310696_10008563_pt1 | contig 11919 bp, 6 predicted proteins | sample AusTroGonzalo_MG_4_FD_203885 | JGI IMG/M metagenome (GOLD analysis project Ga0310696, IMG submission 203885) | Bovine rumen microbial communities from tropical cattle in Woodstock, Queensland, Australia - Gonzalo_02 (v2) (version 2) | ecosystem: Host-associated > Mammals > Digestive system >... | reverse complement strand
ACTTTATTGCTCCGCTTGATCTCATTCGTTACGAACTCGAAAAGCAGGTTTTGGTATTCAATCCGCATCAACGCGCTACCGACCTTCGTTTTCATGCCACCTACTGCCGAGACATTCCTCCTGACTTTCCTGCACGATACCAATTGCCAAACGATATTCCACTTGCCGATGGTCGCACGATCCACCGCCCTCCGGCGTGGGCGTAGTTCGCCGCTTCTGCGGAGGGCAAAGGCAACTGATTCTCTCGCTCCGTGCATCATGGCTTCGCGCAGGTTGACGCCGCTACAAGAATTGTTCCGCACAGCGTTCTCATTTGTTTGGCCACAAAGGACAGGAGAAGACAGAAGAATATCGGTAAAAGTCCAGTTTTGCCGCGACACCCCCTTGCGCCCAAAGATAATATTTGGTACAATACTGCCAGTAACCCCGCCGGATAGGCTTCGGCCTATTGTTGCGACGGGGATTTTTATGTCTGGAGATTGCAAACTGCTCGTCGTCCGATTGCAATCTGCAGCAAAATATGATACAATGCAACTGGTTTTACATACAGGAGATATAAAAATGGCGCAAGTTGCATTGAGTATACGCATGGACGAAGACCTAAAAAGGGACTTCGGACAGTTTTGTAGCGACATCGGGATGTCGATGTCCACAGCGTTTGTTGTGTTCGCAAAGGCGACATTGCAAGAACGCCAGATTCCATTCGTAATCGGTGAACGCAAGGCATATCGCCGCATCAGGCAAAATCGCATCGACCCTGCCGCACTCCGCGCCCAGAAGGCGTTCGAGTCAATCCGAGCAGATGTGCAGGCGAGAGACTTGCCCGAATTGACCATGGAAGAAATCGACACCGAAATCGCTACGGCACGCCGTGAGCGCCGCGAACGCGAGACAACCGCCCGAAAGGCTGTCCGCGCATGATCCGCGCCGTCATTGACACAAACGTTCTCGTGTCCGCACTCAGAACGCGCAACCCAGACTCGCCCACCATCCGCATCTACTCTGCGATTCTGCGCGGAGAGGTACTTGTCCTCCATTCCCCGGAAATAATTGCGGAATACGAGGATGTCCTCCACCGTGACAAGTTCGCCTTCGACAGTGATTGTATCGATGAGATTATAGACTTCATAAAGACGCGAGGACAGAGTATATCTCCTGTCGAAGCAGATTCCGACCCCTTCCCCGACCCTGACGATTGCGTTTTCTATTGCACTGCGCTCGCAGCACAAGACGAAGACGCAATGCTTGTGACAGGAAACGTACGGCATTTTCCCGACGCAGACTTCGTCCTCACTCCGTCCGAGTTCGTCGAGATTCTCGACTCCCAAATGTAGCCAACCTAGTTCGCCGCTTCTGCTGTGAGCTAAAGCAACTGATTCTCTCGCTCCTTGATGATGCTCATTCGCGCATGCTCCCGCAACCGCCGCGGCAAGAATTGTTCCGCAAAGAGGTCTCGTTATTTTGCAAGGTGTGTCCCCGAAGATCCTTCACCAGCAGATTCAACAACTATTTCATGGCTCCCAGCACCATACAATGCCGCAGATCGTCCAGGCAAATTAACTTTTGCAACAACATTAGGCGGAATGCAAAAGACAAATCTAATATTGCCATCTTCCATTCTACTCCATTCGCTCGAGACTCGACCATATGGAGTCTCAATAGATGCACTTAACCAACTAAGTTGTGGAATCGTTTCCGGTGCGATCAAGACTTCTCTAAAGCCAGAAGCCATGGGACGAATGCCCGCCAGATGTCCGTACGCCCATGCTGCAAAATCGCCGAACATCACATGATTACGCGAAGAACCGCCACGCCAGCTTTCCCAAAGCGAATCATCGCCTAGCGAAAGCATATGCGCAAACGAAGGCTCTGTCGGATTGACAATCATGTCATACGCAATGTCGCCCCTTCCAATCTCCGAAAGGGCTCGAAAAACCCATTTACTGCCCAAGACACCAAAGTCACAGTGACGACCGGTCTTTTCACAGGCCTCCACAAGACGCTCCCCTACCGCTACACGAGCCGATTCGTCCTCTGGCAACCCATACGACAATGCCATTGCCTGGGCTGTCTGCAGGCCATTCTCCCAGACCCCGTTTCCATGTGAAAAGCGCTTCCGAAGACCCGCCAACGTAATTTCTGCAGCCACCGAAAGCCGCTTGGCATCCTCAGTCATTCCCTGAATGCGGGCCATTTCTGCCGCAATGCGCTGTGCTGCAAGATAATAGCACGAACTAGTGAACACATTTGACGGCGCGTGTTCCTTTTTGACCGGCACCCAGTCGCCCAACCCATGCCGAACAAGGCCATCGGCATCAGCCTGTCTTGCCGTGTATGAAAGATATCGTATAATAGCTGGATATGCCACTTCAACAATGCGCTTGTCGCCTTTGAATAGGTACAACGCCCACGGAATCTCGGTTAACGCGGCATCCCAAGCAGGACCATTGCCCCATTCATAGCCCCACCCGCTCGTCGGAACGATGCCGGGAATGTTTCCGTCAGGACGCTGCGCATCAATGATGTCGCGAACCCACTTCTCATATGCCGCCGTGTTGTCGACATCGTACTGCGCGAACTCGCAGGCAAGCTGCGCGTCGCCAGTCCAACCATTTTTCTCGCGATGTGGACAGTCAGTGGGATATCCATCTACAAAATTGCCGTCATAGGCATTTCGAACTGCCGCCATCAGACGCATGATAACAGGGGAAGAGCAGGCAAAACGGCCTGTTCGTCGATATCCCGTGCGTATCGCGCAACCCTGGACATCATTTGAACTAAGCTTTTGGCGATGCCCACGAATCCAAACATAGCGATAGCCGTGATATGTGAAGTGCGGCTCGTATGCTTCTGTTTCATTTCCAGAAAGAATGAAACGATCCGTCTGAACTCCTGCTGCAAAGGCGCAGACATTCGTAGAACCGCAGCATTCGACATGCTTGTCTATGTGGCGCTTCCCCGCCGGACAAGGTCCGTCGTCAACTCGGTCGTCGTAACGAACGGCAACAATGTCCCCCTGCCTTCCACCATGAAAAACGATTCGCGTCCATCCGGCCAACTGACGAGGGAAAGACACGAGCTGAGATCCGTCTGGAAGGTCATAAATAGCCTCCGGTGCAACAGTCTCGACAATATGCGCGCCCGGATGGGACTCGGCGACCAAAACACTACAAGGCCCATCGACCAAGTCAACCTCATCCCGAATCGGTGGATGCAACGCTGACGACAGCACCTCGCCTTCGCGTATGTCGTCATAGCGTACAAATCCCGGCACCTGTCGCCATGTAGCATCTGTCGACACCATTTCCTCCGTGCCATCCGCATACTCGATGCGCAGTTGGGCAATGGCACGAGGAAAGCCACGCCAGGGAGCTTGATCAAAACGCCAGACATCGCGGGTACGCATATCATACCAACCATGCCCGACGGCTATCCTAATCTCGTTCTTACCTGACCTAATTTTACCATCAAGCAAATATGTTGAATACAGAACTCTACGGTCGTAGGCCGTCGGCGAAGGATCCAAAACCTTGTCTCCTATCTTTTCCCCGTTCAAATAAGCCTCGTAGAAGCCAACGCCTGTCACATGGAACGTGGCACGTACCGGTGGTTTGCGAACATTGAAGACCTTTGCGAATACCGGCGCATCGTTCTCACGGGCGCCAATCCATTTCGCCTTCCATCCGTCTGGCCGCATAATACCGGTCGTAAAAGTCGCACGTCCACTCCATTCCGAAGAATGATCATTCTCATCCCAGATCCGAACACGCCAGCCATATCGCGATGACGAGACAAGTTCCGGTCCTGGCCAAAGCACGCCGACGCTGTCTCTTGAGACGACCTTTCCCGTGCTGCCTCCGGGGTACTCTATTTCATATGCCGTCTGGGCGACGACACCCGTCGGTGCCATCCACGAAAGTCGCGGACTGCGCACGTCGATGCCGACTGGATTATCGGCATGTTCAGTAGCAAGTCCAAACGGTAGCAGAGCCAGTAGCAGATAGGACATCGCCGCGTCTAATCAGAACTCGATGAGGACAAAGGAATTAGGCTGCATCTTCACCGTCACCGTGTTGTCGCCGTTGTCGATGAGCGGCGTGTCGGTGAACATGCGGTTGGCATCTGTGATCATGCAACGAGTTCTGGCAAAGTTGCAGCCATTAGGCAATGCAACGCGGACACGGCGCGTATCAAAGACGTTGTTGTCGTGCGAATAACGCACTAGAAAAAGCGCAAGGCGTCCGTCATCGCTACGCGCCCCCATAGCATAGAGCTGGGGTTTGTCGGCGATGTCTGGGGCCACCACATTGACGTCAATCTCAGTGCCAAGTTCTGCCAGCCGCGACCACGCTAGGAAGGCGTAGTATCCGCAAATCGGCTGAAGCGTTAAGCTGTTGAACATGCCATTCATGCCAGATCCAAGTCGCGCATCGTAGTACATCAACATGTCAACGGGGGCATCTTGGCAGACGCACATGACTGCGGCTATAGAAGCTGCGCCTTTCTGATTGAAGCGGCCCGACTCGCATTCGAGCGTATAGACCCAGCCATCAGCCCAGTCTGGCGTATAGTTGTATTCATTAAGGTGCGTCTCGGTTTCTGTGAAGCCGTTGTCATCGAGCAGTTTTCGCGCATCGCGCGCCACTCCGCCAAGGTTACGAGGTTCTATGAAATATCCATGGTATGAATAGAAGTCGAGAGGCAGGTTCTCCTTTGCGCAAAATGGAAGAAAATGATCCTTCCACGAATCCCAGCCGCAGAATCCCGGGCCTCCGATCATAATCGAACGGCCAAAGCACTTGCGCAGATGCAGGGAAGCCACCTTGTATAGCTCTAGGAACTGTTCCATTGTGCCGGTCCACGTCGGTCCCTGCCGTCCATCGGCCGTGGTCTTGTTGCCGTCGGGCTCGTTCCATATCTCCCAATACTTGATATTCCAGCGATAGCCGTTCGCCCAGCCCTCGTTGTAGTGTCTCACGATGTGTTCGCATATACGCGCCCATTTCGCGAAGTCCTTCGGCGGATTGACGCCGTACTTCTTGATCCCATGCTCGATGCTCTGCCCAAGCCGATAATACGGCTCCGTGCCTGCCCTGCGAATCGTATCGAGATACTCGTCCGTCATCGTGAAGTCGTAGCTCGCAGGGTCGTTTTCGTCTGCGTCAAAATTCGGGAATACGCCCGTGATGTCGACGACATGATGGCCGCCGTAGGCAGTGCAATGCGCCGAATCATGGAGACGCGCGTATGGAATGTGCAACGCCTTGTATTCGTCGAAGTTGCTGCGCGTCTGGTTGCTGCGAGCCTTGGAAGGTCCGTTGTTGACGGCATGCATCGGCTTTATACGGCCTCGTTCCACGGCGGGATCGAACGCGACAGACCATTCAGGCACCGCAACGGCAACAAACGGCAGCACAAAGGCAATTGCAGCCCAAACCGACCTGTTAATTCCATTACTCATTTTCACAATCCTTGCTCTATAGTTCAATCTGGTACACATGCCGTTCCATTGGCCGATATACGTCGCTAAACGCCTCGCCGTCGATTTCAATCGTCCGACTTTCGAAAAGCACATTCGCGCGCTTTGCGGCCTGTGGCAATTTCCATTCTGCACGCAATTCGCGATCCGAGATGTTTACTGATATAAGCGTAACCGTCTGTCCGCTTTCCCGAGCAGAGAACTTGACGGAATCGTGCCATGACCTGCATTCAGCCAAGAATGGCGATCCGTCGAGATATCGCGAAGGATTGATAGCATCGCGCTCGCGCTTTGCCTGCGACATCGCTGGCATGACCGGCTCGGAAAGCGGGCATGCGACCCACCAGCATATGCCGAAGAGTTCAAGCGAATAGCCGATGTATGCCTGGAGCATTACCTCTTCTGGCGTAGGGTCCCTCGGCATTGTCCGCGTAAAATGCCCCGACGCCTCGGCATAGTACGTGACGACTCGTCCGGGATTGTCGTCGCGCAGACGCCGGAGGAGGTGCCATAGAGAGCCAATGTCGTGATTGCCGACGAAGTACATGTCCATGCTGGCCACGTCAGCCGCCGTGTAGTCCATTCGTGCAGATGGACCGTAGTCGCAGTCATTGATCATGACAGGGACCTCTCCGCCCAGCGCCTGGCGCACATACGATGCCTCGGCGGCACGTTTCTCCGCCGTGACCCGCTCACCCAGTTCGTCCATGATTGCCACTTCAAGCAGGTTGGGATGCTTCGCCACAGGCTTAAGTAGTTCAATCTTCCGACGGTCTACTTCAAATGTCTTAGGGTCATGTCCAACGTAAAAAGCCGTCTTTATGCCGCGGCATTCCGCCGCGTCAAGCATCGCGCGCGCAATCTCCGCCGTCTTGGGAAAACTTCCGTCGAACGGCTCGAAGAAATTGAAGCCGTGCGCCTTGAAGCAATCGAGCATCTTCCCGTACGTAGCCATGTCCCGCACCTGCGTCTCAAGGCAGAAGCCGAACGGAAAGAACTCCCCATCGGGCAGACGGAACGAGTTCCTGATCGGATCAACACGCGCCATTCGCGGATTTACGCCTGGATACTTGCAGGGCATCTCGCGGTCCGGATAGTAGTGGTCTCCGACGATTGCCGGATGCACGGGCTTGTCGTCCGGCGGCTCCGGATGCGTCACGAACGGCGTCGCATGCTTCCCCTTCTCCATCTGAACGGCGTCTACCCAGAAACGTCCTTCGTCGCTTGCCACATAAAAACGCGGACGCGTCTGCGAACCGGTGAGGGTTTCAAGCGGCAACTCGAAGCGCTTCCATTCGGCATCTGGCCTTACGACCGTCTTTGCTATCGGCAGATATCCTTGAAGAACTTCCATCGCTATTTCCGTTCCGGGAAGGTCACTTCGGAAATATGCCGACAGGACGTAGTTGGTATGTGCCAGGCGTCCGCGCCAACACTCGCACAGGTGAAGCGAGCGTTCGCCTTTCTTCCTCTCGACAAACATGGAGTTCCGCCCTTCAAACGCGATTCCGTCGTCGATGCGGAAGCGAGCGCGGGCGCGGTTTAGGTCGGCGATTTCCTCTGCATCGCCGAAGCCGAAGCCTTTTGTGCCCCAAAAGATCGGGTAGCCATTGGACAAATGCTCGAACCCGCCGTTTGAAACGACATTTCGGTAGCCCCAGTTCTCGGAAACGTCCCTGCCGACGATTCGTGGCTTCTCAAGCTCGACGTCGGCGTTCTTTGCCTCAATCGCAAACTCGCGCACCGATCCGGGCTTCTTCGGGAACGCCTTCCGCTCCGCACCGTCGGAAAAGAGGCGGATTTCATCGTCCGAGACAATAAAGACAAGTTCATGGTAGCGCCTATTCCTGAACTCTACGCTACATTTACGCGGCGCCTGAAGTCCGCCGCCAGTCGCCGTCATGTCCACGCCGTCGCTTGAGAATCTAACGCCGTCAACGACAATCGAGACCTTGCCTCCTCCACGGGCGTCCAAGACGGCCATGCGCAACTTGGCAGAGTAAGTCCCATGCACAGGCAAGTCGCACGCCGTCCATGACTTGCTCCCCCCGTTCTTGCGCAGAGTCCAGTACATCAGCTTCGACGATGAATTGCGTTCGAAGTCGCCAAGAGCCATGGCCGTCAGTCCGACGGCCACAGCCACGAGCGCCAAGAACGATTTCCGCATCATCTCGGACACCTTCACTCGACAATCATGATAAGTCCATTTGTGCTAGGCAATCCAAGCAGTACGCCGGGGCCCTGAACAAGCCCTGGATGCGTCTTGGCGCTTATTACGCCCGTGACCCGCTTCCCGCCGATAGAGACCTTGGAGAGTGCATTTGTGCCCGAGAACCCGAGGTAGATGGAACCGTTGCCAGAGAAGTCAAGCCAGACGGACTCCGGTATGCATGGCGCATCCGGCTCCGCAACTTCGCGAATCGACACGCCGTCAACGCACACACCCCACTCCCACGTCCAATCCGACGTGGTCATGCCGCGCGGATTGCCTAAGACAAGTGTCCGTGTGCAAGGCTCGGAGATGTAGAAATCATAGGCTCGTTCCACGAAATTCGTTGAAACAACAGCCGCCTGCATTATCCAATTCGTCTCCGAACCGTCCGGCTTCACGAGCGCCATCAGGAAGCGGTCTTTTGCCCTTAGGTTTGGATACATGTCGTTGTAGGTTTGGCCCATCGCCGCAAGATTCAACGTCAGCCGATATAGCCCGGCCTGTGGAAACGCAATCTCCTGCCTTACATTGTTCCCTGACCATAGTGCGAGGAACGACGCACCGTCATATACCTCCGACGACCAATAGGCTGCCGTATCGGAATAAAGGCGCCCGCCGACCTGGTTGACAGAATCACCCGGCATAATCGGGGAAACATCGTTAAGCGTCTTGTAGAAATCCCATTGATTAAGAAAATAACCGCTGTTCGTTCCATTCAATTTCGCACCAAGCGATTCAAACCCGCCGTCATTGACGAGGTTGACATCGGAGAGCCCCTCGGCCCTGACGAGGTCGAAGTCGTCAACGGTCATTTCGCCAAGCCCCTGTGCACGGAAAGCGACTTCAAGCGTCATAGGCGTCAAACCGTCTGCCTCGAATGAATTCCAGCAATAGTCTCGCGACTGCCCCGCCGCAAATCCTGACAGCGATCCAAGGTCTATCGCCGCGCCGCCACTTGGCTGAATCACCGCAGAAAGAACGCTCGCGCACGAATCAGCAGACTTCATGCAGTACGGCGTACAGTTCGCTTTAAGACGCCAAACGCCCTGATGCGGGGTGAAAGTCGTGCGAATCGTGCCGTTTGTCAGAAACGCCACGGCTGCGGTACCGCACTTCGGCATCCTCCTCGCAGGGAACATCGGGTTGTCGCTTGAAGCGCAATTATTGTGCAACCCGTTTATGTACGTGCAGCCCGCCGTCACGATTGTCACGTTCGTCTTGCCCGCTACGGCCTGCTCAAACGTCCACCCCGGCTGAATGTTGTCTGGCGAATACTTCACGCTGCTCCCTGATGTGTACGTGACGCTCTCGAAGTTTCCGCCGGGAATAAGAGATCGCGCATTGAACGCATCAGCCGTCTTGCGCAGATGGAAGTCGTCGAGGCTGAACGTTATGTCGCCATTGAACACATTGCCGAACTTCAAAGTATAGGTACCTGCACTGACTTTGAATGAAACGCCGTACGGCGTGAACTCGTCGTAGCTAGACGGCAAAGCCTCCGCAAAGACGACCTGCGCAGACGTAGCCTTGTCGATGAGATACACGCCTAGCGGATTAGACTTTTGCGAGACATCCCAGCGTCCGCAAATCCAGAACGAGAGCTCGTATATGCCGTCCTCTGGCAGCACGACATCCTGTTCGATGGTCATTTTGCCGCGAAGCACGCCAAGACAATTTCCATCCGGCGCACGATCCTTCGTTGCAACTGCTTGACTGGCCGCATAGTAGCTTCTGTTGCTGCAAATAGCGAATTCGCAGACTGCCGTGGCAAAATCAGACACGCCAAGCTTCCATCCTTCAAAGGTAAACCCACCAGTGCCATACGAGGTACACCCAGAAGATCCCGCACCCCTCTCAAAGCTCGGATTTTTGAGCGGAATCTCAAGAGGAATGGATTTCGTAGCCGTTCGCTTTGCGATTGGCGAGACAACGACACGGCCCTCCTCGATGCTCAGTTTCTCGACCGACGGCTCAACACGCTCGACATAAACCTCTTCAGCACCTGTCTTTTCAAACAATCCCTGTTTTGAAGATGCGGACGTCGACACCGTATAGCCACAAGATTCCCTGAGCGTTGTGGCATCAAGAGCCCTGCCGCCTTCGATGGCAAGCGGCTGACGCCCCAACATCTGCACCGATCCGTTGTCCAACGCAACGACTGCCACATCGGCGGACTGGCGCCCTGCATCGTTCTTTACGACCAACGTGTCCGCCGTCTGCTTGCGCACTAGGCCAGGCCCATATCCGTCCACAAGAACATCAACGCCAGATTCTACAACAACCTCGCCATCCTTGGCAACGTCAAATTTGAAGCGTGCCGGACTGACACCCCACTTGTTCATCAGATACGCCTCGATTTCGACGCGCTGATCCTGCGTGAGCGGACGCTCGAACACGATAGCCTCGAGAATGTGGTCGCCGCCGGAACGCGGAACGTCTGTATTTAACCGTTCGGTGAAAAACGCATTAAGTCCAAACCTCGCCACATTTATGTCAATGTCAAGCACTTCCAATTCGTTCTTTCTAGGGTATGTAGTTGAAGGAGATATCTCCTCTCCGTTGCGATAAAGACGAGTCGCGCGCGCAGGGGCGCGTCCGTCGGTGTAATAGCCCGACTCCTTGTTCTTGTCGCTATAGTTCAGAGGGAAATACCCTACATCAAAAGTATCATACGACGTTGCGCACCCGAAAAGCGGTCCCATGCGTTTTGTAGTGCATGTTACGACAAAGACATGGCGTGCCCCCTTCCCCTCGACGTTTGCGCCAGCTGCGGTCATCCAGCGCATCGTCCTACCAGAGCCATACCCGCCAAAGTAAATCGAGGGCTTTCCATTGACTGTGGTGAGGGTCGGCGAAGTAACAGTTTTTCCGCCCTGTCCGTTTTTGCGCAGCGCCTTCGCATATCTGTAGGATGGCGTGCTAACATTCGTCTCTCGCACATCGTACCAAAAGTCGACATAGTCATTGCCGTTTGAAGAAACAATTTTCACATTTCGTTCGCCGTCCTTGGTCGAAAGCCACATCACTGCCCTCTCTCGTATGACCGCCGGTTCTGAAATTGTTGGCGTCTCGCCACCAGATGTCACAGTAACGACGCCCGCATTTACATGAATCGGATGCCCACTCATCGTAATCAAGGACTGGTCAACGCTCCACGTACCATCACCCGTCTTGTGGAGGTCGCCATCGCCAACCATGACTGGATCTGTCTGAACCATAGGCTCGCCCGTTGCCACGTAGTTTGTGGCATAAGAGCCATAACCTATGCCATCCCCCAACACCGCGAATGCGAACATTGGCGATGCGGCAAGCAACAGCAGCTTTGTCGTTGCATGTGTCAATTTCTGTCTTTTGTCATTTAGCATTGTCATGGCCGTGTTCCTTGATTTGTTTATGACTTGTTTGTTAATGATTGGTTCGCATTTAAACCATAATCCCCCCATTCCAACGCAAATTATACCATATTCCCCGCCAATGGAGAAAGGCATAATCCTGCCATGCGATTATAAAATCTTGCCAGGGGATTTTAGGGGCACTATAGGGATTCGACTGCCTTCAAAATTGCCGTCGTCGCAACTCGCGGAGAAACACCCAACCAGTTGATTCGTGCGGACGCAAGCTTTCGCATATAACGCGCCGAACCAAACGTTCTCCTAAGCGAGTCGACCATTCCGCGCTTATCCGCTGGACAACGCCTACTTGAATAGACAAGCATCGACACATACCGCCGCACCACTTTCAATCTCACCCGCGAAGACAAATAGTACATATCAAAAATGTCCTTCGGGCGGTTAGACAACGCGCCATGCCTCAGCAGGCTAGCAAGTTTCTCGACAAACATCTGCTCGTTCGAATTCGCCTGTAGTTCTGCCCTTTCCGGTGCTGTCACGACATCGAAGCCATATTCAACCTGGGCCATCTCATCATGCGTATGTACGCCGATGTCAATCTTTGTCCTGAGAGGAAGACTTAACGAATCATCCTTGACCGAAACATAAACCCGCTTGCCACGATAGTCTTCATGTTTCAGATCGATTATATCCCCGACAATGCCTATCTCAAGTTCGGGAATGGCGCGGTTCAGGCCACGCACAAAGCGCTCAATTGACCGAATGCCAATCGAGTGATGGACAAAGTCTATGTCCATGTCCATAGTTGCGCGACGGATGTCGCCTGTGATGCTGCTCATAACAACACCACCCTTTATTGCGCTTTTCAACTTGAAACC
>Ga0310696_10008562_pt1 | contig 11921 bp, 8 predicted proteins | sample AusTroGonzalo_MG_4_FD_203885 | JGI IMG/M metagenome (GOLD analysis project Ga0310696, IMG submission 203885) | Bovine rumen microbial communities from tropical cattle in Woodstock, Queensland, Australia - Gonzalo_02 (v2) (version 2) | ecosystem: Host-associated > Mammals > Digestive system >... | reverse complement strand
CGCCTGCGCTTTTGACAGTGACGGCAGGGGACTTTGCGACTACGTGAGGTTCCTCAGGGGCAACCTGGGCAAGGCGGAAAAGCTTCCGGAGACCCAGGTCCTCCACAGCGGGACACACGGCGTTCAGATCATGACGGTTCACAAGTCCAAGGGCCTTGAGTTCAAGGTCGTCATCTTCGCAGGCCTTGGAAGCAGGGGAAAAAGCGACACGGACGAACATGTGTTCGAATACGGGGGCAACCTCGTGGCCTCCGAGAACAAGACGATATTAAGGATGCTGCAGGCCGAAAGGTCCGAGCGCAGGGAAGCGGAGCTCCGGCGTGTCATGTATGTCGCCCTGACAAGGGCAAGGGACCATCTGATTCTCATAGGCGGCTACAAACCCTCAACAAGCGGCATAACCGCACCCGACCAGTTCCTCTGGTACAAGGACGCCGTGGGAGCCGATTTCCTCTCCGGAAAGTGCGACGACGAGGATGTGACTCTTGAAGATGTGACGCAGACTGCCCAGGCTCCCTTTACAGGGGACAGAAGCATCCCGTTCCCGGAGAATGTCAGCTTCAGGCCGTTCAACGAAAGGCAGAACCGCGTCCCTGTGACGCAGCTTGAGGCCCGGGCTGTCCACGAGGCAACAGCGGGCGAAGTCCTTGAGAGAACCCCCGCGGACGATCTGATAGAGAAATACGGTCTTCAGGACAAGTTCGGAACCCTCTGTCACAGCGTCCTTGAGCACACCATGAGAGCCGGAAGTGCAGATGATGTGAAATGCGACCTGTGCGAAAGCTCCTCGGACAACGAGATCCTTCTGGCCCAGGCGAAGCTCTATGCCGCATCCTTTGTCGGAAGCGCCTTCTTCCGCGACTTCGTACAGGGCAGGAAGACTGCCCAGGAGGTGAGGTTCTACACCTCGGGTCCCACATTGCCCGATACTGCGGTGGAGGGTGTCATGGACCTGATCGTATTCGGAGATGACTGCAACCTGGTGGTGGACTACAAGACGGACAGCGTGAAGAACCCTCAGAGCCACAGGGTCCAGGTGATGACCTACATCAAGGCCGCCACCGAAATCTACGGCAAGAGGTGCCTGGGAACGCTGTTCTACCTTCGCGAGGGAAAAGCGGACGATTTCATCGACGGGGGCGGCTCTCTCGTTGAACTTCCCACCCCTATGTGAGATACTTTCTGCGTGGCTGAGCATACGAAGACCATCGACTTCACGCGGGGAAGCCTGGGCAGCAACATAATCAAGTTTTCGATTCCTCTTTTTCTTGGAAACCTGTTCCAGCAGATGTACAATGCCGCCGACTCCCTGATTGTCGGAAACACGCTCGGTCCCAAGGCCCTTGCAAGCGTCGCCTCGTCCGGAAGCCTGATCTTCATGCTGGTGGGCTTCTTCAACGGCCTTGCGATCGGAGCCGGAGTGGTGATCTCCAAGTACTTCGGGGCAAGGGACAACGAGAGGATGACAAAGGCCATCCACACCGACCTTGCGTTCGGCCTTATAGCAGGAGCCCTGCTGACCGTCCTGGGAGTGCTTCTCACACCTGCGATCCTCAGGCTGATGAGGACCCCGGCAGACATCCTGGACGGCTCTATCCGATACTTCCGCATCTACTCGTACGGCATCATCTTCTGCGTCATGTACAACATCTGCATGGGAATCATGAACGCCACAGGCGACACGGTGCACCCTCTGATCTACCTGCTCATCTCGTCGGTTGCAAACGTGGTCCTGGACCTGTTCTTCATCAAGGTCCTGAACTGGGGCGTAGGCGGAGCCGCGGCGGCCACCACGATGGGCCAGGGCATATCCTTCGTTCTGTGCATGATCCGCCTGGTGCGCACGGACGAGGTCTACAAGGTGAACCTGCGCTCAATTGGCATAGACGTGCCGATTTTAAAGGAGATAGTCAGATACGGTCTTCCCAGCGGAATCCAGAACTCCGTCATAGCCATAGCGAACCTCTTCGTGCAGTCCAACTACAACACCTTCACATCCACGGCCGTTGCAGGCTGCGGCTCGTACGCCAAGCTCGAGGGCTTTGCCTTCATCCCGATAAACGCCTTTGTCGCCGCGCTGACGACGTGCATCAGCCAGAACCTCGGAGCGGGAAAGCACGACAGAGCCAGACAGGGTGCAAGATTCGGAATCCTCGTCTGCATGGCCATAGCCCAGGCCATAGGACTTCTTATGATTCTCTTCGCCCCGACGCTGATAGGCCTGTTCAACAGCAACCCGGAGGTCATCGACTACGGAGTCAGGCAGATCCGCCTGGAGGCCTGGTTCTACACCGTCCTTGCCATGTCCCACTCGATCGCCGGCGTCATGCGCGGGGCAGGCAAGGCCAAGGTCCCCATGTTCGTCATGCTGGGAGTCTGGTGCATCTTCCGCGTCAGCTACATAACCGTGGCCATGTCCATATCCCACACCATAGAGCTTGTCTTCGCGGCCTATCCCATAACATGGACCATATCCTCGATAATCTTCATCATCTACATGCTCAAGTCCGACTGGGTGCACGGCCTTGAATACCGACCCGATTTGAAGTAGTTTGAAATCATGGAAACCGAATTCAGAAAAATGGCTCTGGCCGAGAAGAAGGTGGACTCGAAGCTCGTCTTCGACGGAGACCTCCTGCACGTCTACAAGGACAACATCATCCTTCCCAACGGAAACAGAAGCACGCGCGAATACCTCAGGCACGTCGGCGCCGTGGCCGTGGTGGCCGTGGACGAAGAGGGCAGGATCCCCATCGAGCACCAGTTCCGCTACCCGTTCGACAGGGAGCTTCTTGAGATCCCCGCCGGCAAGCTCGATTACAAGGGCGAGGACCCTCTTGAGGCGGCTGCCCGCGAGCTTCGCGAGGAGACGGGAATCATCGCATCCGAGATGGAGTACATCGGCGACTTCTATCCCTCGTGCGCCTACACAGACGAGGCCATCCACCTCTTCTGGGCAAGGGGACTGAGCTCGGGTGAAAGGGAACTGGATGAGGACGAGAGCATCAACGTCGAGATGATGAAGATCTCCGATGTTGTGGACATGATCCTTCGCGGCGAGATCCAGGACGGAAAGACGCAGGCCGCCGTGCTGAAGGTCTGGACCCTGATGAACCGCCGCTGATGTTCGTAAAATGAACGCTTTTGAACGAAAAAGGCTTAAAAGCACACAAAAAGGTTCATAAACCTAAATAAAACACTTGCTTCAAGCGCCTCATTGACTCTATGATTGATAATGCAGACTACTGTTCTGAGGAGAAGTCAAATGGATTACGCAAAGGAATCGCTGAAAAAGCATGCTGAATGGAAGGGAAAGATCGAGGTCATCGCAACCGTTCCCGTTTCGAACTCACAGGATCTCTCTCTGGCATACACACCGGGCGTCGCACAGCCCTGTCTTGAGATACAGAAGGACATCACCAAGAGCTATGAGCTCACAAGACGCTGGAACCTCTGCGCCGTCATCACCGACGGAACGGCAGTTCTGGGACTTGGCGACATCGGACCCGAGGCAGGAATGCCCGTCATGGAAGGAAAGTGCGTGCTTCTGAAGGCCTTCGGAAACGTCGACGCCTTCCCCATCTGCGTCAAGACAAAGGACGTGGACGAGTTCGTCAACACCGTGTACAACATCTCCGGTTCCTTCGGAGGAATCAACCTGGAGGACATCTCGGCCCCCAGATGCTTCGAGATCGAGCGCAAGCTCAAGGAGAAGTGCGACATCCCCATCTTCCACGATGACCAGCACGGAACCGCCGTCATCACCCTTGCAGGACTCACAAACGCCCTGAAGGTCGTCGGAAAGAAGAAGGAAGACGTGAAGATCGTCACCAACGGAGCGGGTGCCGCAGCCGTTGCAATCGTCAAGCTCCTGCTTTCCGCAGGTTTCAAGCACATCACCATGTGCGACAGACAGGGTGCCATCTACAAGGGCAGAGAAGGCCTGAACTGGATCAAGGAAGAGATGGCCGAGAAGACCAACCTGGAGCGCAAGGCCGGAAAGCTCGCCGACATGATGGTCGGAGCCGATGTCTTCATCGGTGTCTCCGCACCCGGACAGGTCACCACAGAGATGGTTAAGACGATGAACAAGGATGCCATCATCTTCGCATGCGCCAACCCCACACCGGAGATCTTCCCCGAGGATGCAAAGGCCGGCGGAGCAAAGATCGTCTCAACCGGAAGAAGCGACTGTCCCAACCAGATCAACAACGTCCTTGCCTTCCCCGGAATCTTCAGGGGAGCATTCGACGTCAGAGCCTCCGAGATCAACGAGGAGATGAAGATGGCAGCAGCCAACGCCCTGGCTTCACTGGTAGGACCGGACGAGCTGAGCGCAGACTACATCATCCCCAAGGCATTCGACCCCAGAGTCGCTCCGGCAGTCTCCATGGCTGTTGCAGAGGCCGCAAGGAAGACAGGAGTGGCAAGGATCTGAAGTCCGAACCGCAGATAATGGAAAAGGGAGCCGGACGGCTCCCTTTTTTTGTCAGCACATCGTGCCGATCTTCTCAAGTCTGTTCAGCGCCTCGTAGAGCGTCTCGTCCTTCTTTGCGAAGTGGAGCCTCACTATGTCGTTGATGTTCTCGCGGAAGAACGAGGATCCGGGAACGGCGGCAACGCCGATCTTCTCCGTCATCTTCACGCAGAAGTCCACATCGCTCTGGCCCTTCTTCAGATAGGGACCGATGTTGGCAAGCACGAAGTAGGCACCCTGCGGGTCGGTGTACGGGATACCGATTCTTGTCAGACCGTCTGTGAAGATCTTCTTCATGTGGGCGTAGTGGTCGCCGAACTCCCTGTAGTAGCTGTCCGGGAACTCAAGGCCCACGACCGCGGCCTCCATCAGAGGGGATGCACAGCCGACGGCGTTGAAGTCATGGTACTGCTTGATGCGGTCCATGATCGGCTGGGGCGCGATGGCGTAGCCCAGTCTCCATCCCGTGACCGAGTATGTCTTGGACAGGCTTGAGCAGCTTACGGTGCGCTCCCACATGCCGGGGATGCTGTTCATGTAGGTATGGACGTTGTCATCGTAGATGATGTGCTCGTAGACCTCGTCCATGATGGCGTAGACGTCGTACTTTATGCAAAGCGAGGCGATGAAGGTCAGCTCCTCTTTGGTGAAGACCTTTCCGCTGGGGTTGGACGGGTTGCAGATGAGAATGGCCTTGACTCCGGGGAGCTTGAAGGCATCCTCCAGGACCTGCGGGTCGAAGTTGAACACGGGAGGAATGAGGGGGACGAACACCGGCTCGCAGTCTGCCATGATCGTCTGGGCGTGGTAGTTCTCGAAGTAGGGCGAGAAGATGATGACCTTGTCACCGGGGTTGGTCAGGGCGAACAGTGTGTCCACCATGGCCTCAGTGGAGCCGATCGTGACGACCATGTCCGTCTCGGGGTCCAGCGTCCTTCCCATGAAGCGTCCGCATTTCTTTGCAAGTGCCCTTCTGAAGTTGGGGGCACCCATGGTGATGGGATACTGGTGGGGGCCTGTCTTTGCCACTTCGGCAAGACGGTCGGTCATAGCCTTGGGAGGATCGAAATCGGGAAAGCCCTGCGCGAGGTTGATCGCGTCGTTCGCAATGGCGATCCTGGTCATTCTCCTGATGACGGAATCAGTGAAGTACTGGTTCCTTCTGCTCATTTCCTTCATGTTCAGACCTCCGTGTCTGTCTGATGATAAACTTATTGCGACTCTCTTCCAAGTAGGAAGGCCTTTCTGTTCAGGTCCAGGAACTTCTCCGGCACGCTGGTCTCTATGGCGCTGAGCCACTGCTCTTCGGTGAAGTCCAGGGACCTGGAGAGTCTTCCCAGAAGGGCAAGGTTCACAGCCTTGACCGAGCCTGCCTGCATGGCAAGCGACAGGGCGTCGAAGCCCTCGACCTCGATGTCCAGCTTCTGAAGCTTCTCCAGAAGGTTCTCGGGATACTCCATGGCTCCGGTTATGACGGGCATGGGGTTGATCTGCTGGGTGTTGGTGATGAGCTTTCCGCCGTGTTTGAGGTAATCGACATAGCGTGCGGCCTCTAGAAGCTCGAAGGAGACGATGATGTCCGCCTGGCCCTTGTCTATGACGGGGGAGTGGACCTTCTCTCCGAAACGCACGTAGGTGACGACGCTTCCGCCTCTCTGGCTCATTCCGTGGACCTCGCTGACCTTCACATCGTGGCCCTTCTCAAGGAAGAGCTTTCCCAGAAGCTTGCTGGCAAGAAGGGTTCCCTGTCCGCCGACTCCGACTATCATGATGTTCTTCGTCATTTCAGGCCTCCTATGGCATTCTGCCTGCAGAGCTGCGTGCAGACGTTGCATCCGACGCACTGGGTCTGGTCTATCACCGCCTTCTTCCTGACGATGCTGATCGCGGGACAGCCTATCTTCATGCAGGCCTTGCAGCCTATGCACTTTGAGCTTTCCACGCTGATGGGACCGGGGTGCTTCACCGTCTTCAGGAGAGCGCACGGGCGTCTTGAGATGATGACCGAAGGCTCGTTGCAGCCGACTTCTTCCTTTATGGCCTTGTCGCACTGCTCAAGGTCGTAGGGGTCCACGACGCGGACGCGCCTGATTCCCACGGCCCTGCACAGGGACTCCAGGTCGATCTTGGTGCACGGGTCGCCCTTGAGGTTGAAGCCCGTGGTGGGGTTCTGCTGATGGCCCGTCATGCCGGTGGTGGAATTGTCCAGGATGATGACCGTTGATGCACTTTCATTGTAGGCAACGTTCACAAGGCCTGTGATTCCGCTGTGCATGAAGGTCGAGTCTCCGATGACTGCAACCGTCTTGCCCGCAAGTCCGGCGGCCCCTGCCTTGTTGAAGCCGTGAAGGCCGGAGACCGAAGCTCCCATGCAGATGGTGGTGTCGGCGGCCTGAAGCGGTGCCGTGGCTCCCAGGGTGTAGCAGCCTATGTCGCCCAGGACGGTCAGGTTGTTCTTCTTCAGAACGTAGTACAGGCCTCTGTGGGGGCAGCCTGCGCACATCACAGGCGGTCGTGTCGGGATGGTGACATCCAGATTCTCTCCCTCTCTGACGGTCATGCCCAGACACTGGGCGACCTTGTTGGGCAGAAGCTCGTCGATGTTGCCGAAAAGCTCCTTGCCTCTGGCTCTGACTCCGATGTTGTTGCAGTGCTCCTCGATGATTCCGTCCAGCTCCTCGACGACGATGACCTCTCCGACCTTGGCGGCAAAGTCCTTTATCAGCTTCACCGGAAGGGGATTGACCATGCCCAGCTTCAGGACGGGGTACTTGTCCTCGCACGCCTCCTTGACGTAGTCGTAGCAGGTGGAGGATGTGATGATGCCTATGCTTCCGTCACGTCCTTCCTCGATCCTGTTAATTGGCGAGGTCTCTGCCCATTCTGTAAGAAGCCTTGTCCGCTCCTCGACGACCGGATGTCTCTTCTTTGCCATGCCGGGCATCATGATGTACTTGGCTATGTTCTTCTCGTAGGGCCTGTCCGGCATCTCCTGCCTGTCGGAGACCTCCGCCAGGCTCTGACAGTGTGCGATCCTGGTGCATGTCCTGACGATGACGGGGGTGTCGAACTTCTCCGAAAGCTCATAGGCGAGCTTGGCAAACGAAAGGGCCTCGGCTGAGTCGGACGGCTCCAGCATGGGGATCTTGGATGCTATTGCATAGTGCCTTGAGTCCTGCTCGTTCTGCGAGCTGTGCATGCCCGGGTCGTCTGCCACGCAGATGACCATGCCCGCGTTGACTCCGGTGTACGAGATTGTGAACAGGGGGTCTGCGGCTACGTTCAGGCCCACGTGCTTCATGGCGCAGAAGCTGCGCTTTCCGGCAAGGCAGGCACCGAAGGCCGCCTCCATGGCGACCTTCTCGTTGGGAGCCCATTCGGCATATATCTCCGGATACTTTGCCGCGAACTCCGTTATCTCGGTACTGGGTGTTCCGGGGTAGCTTGAGATGAAGCTGCAACCGGCTTCGTAAAGACCCCTTGCAAGGGCCTCGTTTCCCAACATCAGTTTCTTCATCATTGTCCTCCGTCAGCTCTGTATCTGCTGTTCGACGAGATTCATGACCTTGTAGCGCTCTCTGAGAACAGGCTTCTCGATCTTTCCGGTGGGGTTGCGCGGGACATCGGCGAAGATGATCTTTCGAGGCCTCTTGTATCTGGGAAGCTCCTTGCAGAAGTCCTCGATCTCCTCCTCGGTGCATGTCATGCCGTCTTTGATCGAGATGATGGCGGCGGCGATCTCTCCGAGCCTGGGGTCGGGAAGGCCTATGACGGCCACGTCCTTGATCTTGTCGAATTTGCGCAGGAAGTCCTCGATCTGGACGGGGTAGAGGTTCTCGCCTCCGGTGATGATGACGTCCTTCTTCCTGTCGACCAGGTAGATGAAGCCGTCCTTGTCGCGCTTGGCCATGTCACCGGTGAGCAGCCAGTCGCCCTTGAGGATCTCCGCGGTGGCCTCGGGGTTCTTGTAGTAGCAGTCCATGACGCCGGGGCCCTTGACGGCAAGCTCTCCGACTTCCTCGCCGGAAACCTCGGTCTTTCCGTCCTCCTTGACAATCTTGGCCTCCCAGAGGTAGCCCGGCACTCCTATGGCGCCGACCTTCTTCACGTTCTCCACTCCCAGGTGCACGCAGCCGGGGCCGATGGACTCTGACAGGCCGTAGTTGGTGTCGTACTGGTGGTGCGGGAAGACCTTGAGCCATCTCCTGATGAGACTGGGCGGAACCGGCTGGGCTCCGACGTGCATCAGGCGCCACTGGCTGAGAAGGTAGTCGTCCAGCTTGATCTTTCCGCTGTCGATCGCATCCAGGATGTCCTGTACCCATGGCACCAGGAGCCAGACGATCGTGCATTTCTCCTCGGTGACCGTCCTGAGGATCCATTCTGGCTTGATGCCCCTGAGGATGACGGCCTTGCCGCCCGTCATGAGGCTGCCGAACCAGTGCATCTTGGCTCCGGTGTGGTAGAGCGGGGGAATGCAGAGGAACACATCGTCCTTGGTCTGGCCGTGGTGGTTCTGCTCGGTAAGGCATGAGCTGTAGAGGGCTCTGTGCTTGTGTAGAATAGCCTTGGGGAAGCCTGTGGTTCCAGAGGAGAAGTAGATTGCCGCATAGTCATCCGGATCCAGGGCGATCGGAGGGGCGTCGGTGGATGTGAAGTTCATCACCCTGAGGCAGTTCTCCGTGTAGGAGGGGCCGTTCTTTCCGACGTAGAAGAGTCTCTTCACCTTGGGGATCTGGTCTGCGATGGCGTCCATTCTGGCGGTGAACTCGGGCCCGAAGACCAGAATCTCGACATCAGCCAGATCCAGGCAGTATTTGATCTCATCGCTGGAGTACCTGTAGTTCATCGGGACGACGATGCAGCCGGCCTTGAGGATTCCGAAATAGATGGGAAGGTATTCGAGGCAGTTCATCATCAGGATTCCGACCTTGGTTCCGCGGGGAACCTCACGGCTGAGAAGAAGGTTTGCGAACCTGTTCGCCATGTGTTCGAAATGCCGCCAGTTCATCTCACGTCTGTACGGCGAGTCGTCGGCGCTCTCGATGAGGCTTGACTCCCTCCATGTGACCGCCTGGTCCCTCTTCTCAGAGGGGCTCACCACGACAAGGGCCGTGTCCGAACCGTAGAGTCTCGAGTTCCTTTCAAGAAAATCGGTGATAACCATAAGAAACCTCTCCGAATGACATGCTTACACCCCCGGGCTCCCAGGGGTGTAAGACCATTTACTCACCAATATTGAATAAGGTCAACCGATGCCGGCTGATTTTGTAATTATTTACAACATTCTGTTATTATATTAACAAAATGTGACAGAACCGAAACAGTGAACAAAACCGGGAAATCAGTCCTTCTTTTCTTCCTGGGCCTCGATGCGGCTGACGATCTCCCGGAACTTTTTCACATCATCGTCGGTGATCTCTGCAGGATTTCCGTAGCGGGCTCTGATGTAGATCTCACGAAGCTCGGTTTCCGTCTGTGCGTCGGCGATGGTGTTCTCAACGGAGCTTTCCATGATGTCCTTGGATGTGCTTCCCTTGTAGAGCTCAATGCCGTTCTTTCTGATGTAGGCCAGATACTTGCGGTAGGCCTTTCTCACCGCTGCGGCATTGTCCGTATCATCCTGAACGGAAGCCGTGCCCTCTGCACCGTCGGGACCTAGGGCGGCTCTTCGTTTTTTCTTACGGACAAGGATTATGACCACAGGCGTCAGTATCAGAACACCGCCTGCGGCGAAGTACCACCACGGCAGGGACTTTTCCTCTTCCTTCGGCGCGCGGACCATAAGCTCCCTGTCCTCGAGCTGGTCCTTCACATCGGCTGAACCCGTGGGAGTGTTCGTGTTCTGGCTGTAGGGCAGGCGCCTGCCCTCATAAGTGGCGTAGTCAGGCTCAAGCCTCGGGGCGACGCGCCCGATTATCGGGGTGATTCTGGAGAATCCGAAGGCCAGAAACAGATATACGACCATGAGAAGGGCGGCAGCCAGGGCGAAGATGGAAAAGATTCTTCCTGCGTTCAGGGCCTTCCATCTGTCGTCGGCCTCCGTCTGTCTCATCTGGTTCAGGACGAAGAAGCCTGTCAGGGCACAGCAGATCGTAAAACCAACCATGCCGGCGATGTTGATGGCCTGCTTGGTAGGCTCCTCGACGACCAGATAGACGATGATGTTGATTGTCGTGACGAAGAAGGAGACTCCGGCCATGGCGATGAAGAAGCGTCTGAATCTCCAGTACTCGCGCTCAAAGGCTCCCGCGGTCATGAAGATGCAGAAGACCAGGCCAAGGATGATAAGGACCACTGACGAAACAAGGCCGCTTCTTCCCTCGGAGGTGAACGAGATCACCGGTATTGCAAACGGAACCAGTGAGAGGACAAGCCTCAGTGCCATTGCTTTGATCTTTGAACCTATAATTGCTATGATGGCACAGATTGCGATGAACAGTGCATAATATCCTGTGTAAGGCTTGAAATAGGGCACTGACAAAAGCAGTGCGATTAAAAAGCAGAGGATGGGAATGATTCTGAATGCGGACTTGTTTCTCACTGTGCTGCCTCCATTATCCTGTTCTTTCCTCCGTACAGGACGCAGACCTCATGGTCGGACACCGCATTGAGTCTTGCAAGTGCCCCCATGCCGTCGGCATCGAGATACGGGGTGATGAGTATGTAGCTTCTGTTGCTTCTGTTCAGGGCTATGCACCTGTCCGCAAGCTCCGACATGCTGGTGTAGCAGGTGCCCCTTGAGATTCCAATGCTTCTGAGGATCGCACACAGGTGGTTTCTTCCGTAGCCCTGTCTGAAGTCCCTGAGGTCTCCGTTCGATATGAAGGCGTAGGGGATCTTCATCTCCTCCAGCATCTCGCAGGCGGATCGTGCAAGCTCGAAGCACTTTTCAATGTCTGAGGGCGATGCATAGGTGCGCTCCAGGTTCATCGCCACGGCAACGTCCGTGTCCAGGGTGTGGTCGTTGAGCTTGACCATGAGCCTTGCGTTCTTTGCACTCTGAGTCCATGATATCTTCTTCATAGGCTCGTGGCCGGTGTACTCGCGGAATCCAATCAGAAGGCTGGGGTCCTCCATGATGAAGCGCCTGACGGAGATGTCTCCCAGAAAGCCTCCCAGGATGTTGATCTGCGGGTCGGTCTCGGCAAGCGATGCCGTGCAGACCACGCTCTTCTCACCCTCGGACGAGATGACCGAAGTGCTCAGACCCAGAAGGTCGCCGGCCTCAAGATAATACCGGCCGAGCATGTGGATGCCCCGGCTTGAGAGGCTTATGTGGAACCTGCCCTTTACGGCGCTTCTGGCTGCCAGAAAGAGGGTCCTCTCCACATTGGTTCCGGTGAACGACGTGCTCACGTGGTTCTTCTTCCACTTCTCGTCCTCGCAGATGGTCACACCTTCTTCGAAGGAGAACGAGAGCCCCAGGTAGAACAAAGGTCTT
>Ga0310696_10008561_pt1 | contig 11921 bp, 18 predicted proteins | sample AusTroGonzalo_MG_4_FD_203885 | JGI IMG/M metagenome (GOLD analysis project Ga0310696, IMG submission 203885) | Bovine rumen microbial communities from tropical cattle in Woodstock, Queensland, Australia - Gonzalo_02 (v2) (version 2) | ecosystem: Host-associated > Mammals > Digestive system >... | reverse complement strand
AGGAGGATTCCCGTCCAGCCGTCAGGACTTGCGCCCTGGGCGGCGGTTCGGAGTTGAAATTCGGCATCGCCACTTCCGTGATGTCCTTCGTTCACCTTTAGGGCAACTATCGTCCGCTTGTGGCACAAGGCCCAACCGTAGGAATCGCCCGTAGAACGGTGTCCCCAATGCCCGGCATCATGGATTTGGAGCGCGTAGTTCATCGCGTCCTCCATAACTGCCTTCATTCCGCGTTCAATGATCTGGTCTTTCGTAAGAGAAAAACGCTTGAATGCGTCACGAATCTTGCGGTCATTCTCGCGCTGGTAGCTCATTAGTTCTTGATGTTATCCACCCAGAGATTCGTTCCCCAATTGTAGGTAGTCATCTTCACCACCTTCACGCGGAAGGTGTGGGTGTAGTCAGTCATAATGAGTACCGAACCCGTAGGAATCTCCGTAAGGAGCATAGGGCAGGAAATCTTGTAGTCCGCCACGATAACCTCTCCGGCGGTTTTCATACCGCCCGTAGCAGTACGATAGCCCCAGGGGACATCCGTCATTTCCTTCGTTACGAACTTGCCGTCAGCGCCTTTTCTCGGATTCCATTTGGAATCGTACTCGACAACCAGCACGGCGGGCTTGCTCGGTTCGGAGGGTTCTTCTTCGGCGGCCTCGGTTTCCTCGGAGTTCCCTTCATTTTCGCTTCCTTCCTCGGCGGGGTTTTCAGAGGGCGTTTCCTCGGACGGCTGGGCGGAGATAGGATCACCGTTTTCATCCGTGAGAGGGAGGCCGTTCTCGTCCAGCGCTTCCGTGGGAGTGGGCGTAGGAGGGGTAGGCTCACAAGGATCGCCGTTCTCGTCCGTCACGGGAATCCCGTTCTCGTCCAAGTATTCGGCTACCAAGTAGAAAGTATGAGGCCACCTGGGGTTATACATACTAATAGAGGGGTTTCAGTCGGATTTTAGGAGTGGGGTCAAGGCAGGGTTCTCCCCACTTGTCATAAAGGGCCTTCGCCATTCCGAGCAGTCCAGCCCGATTGACGGAGTTCTTTATGGCAACATAGTGAGTCCAACCGCCGTCAGATTCCCCTTGCGTCCCCGTCTTTACGGAAGAAACGGCTGCGGCATAGTAGATGTCTGCAAGGCAAAGGTCTTTCTGGCGTTCCGTAACTGCGGAAACGAGCGTTTCATCGTCCGTGATACCTCGCTTGACAAGGATTGAGTAAAGGAAGTCCTCGGACAAATCAATGTACGGTTCCGATTGGGCGGTCAGCCAGCGAACCATTGTCATATTGCTTGCTATGTCAGCCATTTCTTCCGTGAATTAAGGGGTTGCAAGTTTAGACATTGTTCGGATAGAGATACCACATATACTGCGGAGAGGTCGGGATCACAAGGGAGGTCATCTCCGTGTTGTAGCTCTGGCATTTCTTCACGAAATCAACGCCAACGGTCAGGAGCAGCTTGCCGCCGTAGAAGGAAGCGTAGTTGCCACCCTCAATGGCGATAGGCTCAACGGTCTTGACAATACCGATTTCGCCGTCCGGGACGAACACAACAACATCCTTCTCAAAGGCGTTGATGTTCTGACGGGTAAAGACTTTCTCGGCCTTGTCAATGGACTCCACGGGAACGAGGCTGTCAATGGCCTTGACAGGAGCGCCAACGAGGCTCTCCAGGGCGGATTTCTTCGCCTCATAGGAGAGGATGCTGGCATAGGCTGCCTGGGCGGTAGAATCGCTGGCGGGCAGAGTGGCAACGCCAATCTGGGCCAGAACCTTGCTGTGAGAGAGGATTTCCTTCAGGTAGGAAATTTCAATCTCAAAGTGACCGCGGACACCGGCGTAGCGGGCCTTATCGACCATTGCTACCATATCGCCAACGGGATTGGCGTTAGCGCCTTCGTTTGCCTGCACATGAGTGCTGGAAGTCCACCAGCGGGTGCTGTCAGCGGGCAGGGTGGTCTTGTTGGCGGAAGGGATGTGGTAGTCCAGGGTGATGTTCTTCACGCCCTTCGGGTTGTTGGTGGCGTTGATGACGAACTTACCCGTAGACACAGCCTGATGACGCTGATAGGTCAGCGCATTGGTGTGGCCGCCGATAAGTTTATCAACGGTGATGAACAACTGCTGGTAGGCGATTTCCGCAATCTGGGCAGCGGTGGTGGACTTGCGATCCTCAACGAGTTTCATCTTGCGAAGTTTGTCCTCGTTGAAGTATTCCACCTTCTTCATACGGGGGATTTTACCCGTGTAAGCCTTGAAACCAGCGGTTCCGTCAGGCAGGGCGGGAGAATCCACATCGTAATACTGCGCCATAGGGTTGAGGCCAAGTTCGCCTACGATCTGCTCATAGGTGAAGTCGGTCTGCATGAAAGGCTCAAAGGTGAAGCCGTCAAGCTGGAGCTTGTTGTACTTCAGAGCCATAGTGTTATCCAGGAAACTCTGGATGCTCTCACCAGCGCCGAGGGCGCGGGAGAGAAGGTCGTAGAACTGAATCTGGTATGCGTCCATAGTGTTTATCTCCTATTCGTTAAGGGTTATACAAGCACCTGATACACACCCGGTACTGCGGCGGCCATTTGGGCCTTCACGGCGGCGGCGGGAGTCAGTTCAACGAGCAGACCTTCGTGGTGGTTCACTACAACTGCACCCGTAGCGGCGAGGGTGAAATCGTTGGCGGAGCCTCCGAGTTCGCCGAAATAGATGTCATTGTAGAGGTAGCCGTTGGGCTGGACGGAAGGAAGTTTGCCGGAAGCGCCAGCGGTGGCGGAAGGGGTGAGGACATCACCAGCCTCCAGAGAACCGAGGTTAGCGCTCTTGGCAATGAGGATTGTGTAGCAACCCGCATTGGTTCCTTCGGTGATAAGGGTGGATGAATAAATGGCACGGGCTGCGCCAGCGGTGGCGAAGGTAGCACCAACTTTCATCACAACATCTTCAGCGGCGGGGGCGATTTCAACACCACCGAGCTTGACGGGCTTCACCACGATAGTATCGTAGGTGTCGCTTGCGCCAGCGGCAGAGTAGGAAACCACTTCGTAGCCGATGAACGGGGTGATGATCTTGCCGTTGAGGTTCACGGGGAAACCAGCATTGAGAAGGAGGCCCTTAACGGCGTAATCCTTCTTCAGAGTGCCGCCCACGGGAACGGGGGTCACAACGCCAAGCCATACCGGGGTGTGGCTCTGGCCGATTTCAATGGCCTCGGAGCCGAAAGCGTTGAAAGAGCTAAATTTAGGCATAGCGGTTTGAAATTAGGTTTACTTCTTTTCTTCTTCGGGAAGCAAGCCCTGGGAACGAAGGAAATCGTTTTTGGCCTTGACGGCCTCCTTTGCGTCACCAAAGGTCTGCTGACCGAATCCGGGAGGAACGCCCTCACCGAAAGTTTCCTTGTAGGTGGAGTTGTACTCACTCTCCAGCCTTGTGACTGCGGCATCAATTTCTTCTTTCTCGCCCAGGGCAAAGCCTTTGAGGACGGATTTGAGGATGCCGGGGTTCGTACATCCCTTCTCCTTCAGTTTGGCCTCCACGGCAGCGGCATCAGCCTTCTGCTTCTTGACGGCATCTTCCTCCTTTTGACGGTTGGCAAGAGCCTCAATCTGCTCACGGAGCTTCTTCAGTTCCTCGTTCTCCTGGGGAGGGGTCGGAGGTGTAGGAGGCGTGGGTGGAGTCTTTTCGGGGTGCTGTTCCTTGTACTCGTTGAAGGTGTTTTGAAGGTCGGTTCGCTTTTGAATCTCCCCGTCACGCATCTTCTGGAGTTCGGTTGCTATCAGTTCCATTGTCTGCGCGTCAGCAATCGCGTCTGCAATGTCCCCTTCGCTGGTGACTGTCTTTTCCTTCGCCGAGGCAATCCGGTCAATAGCCTCATTGCTCAATCCAAAACGCTGATACTTCGTCTTGAGCGCTGCGATAATGTTTTGTTTCATAGGTTCAAATGAACTTTTGGTTATACAAAATAACCCGAAGCGGGATGCCGTAAGGGTTCTCGCTCCGGGCCTATGGTGTTGTCTTGCAACTGATGCGGCCTCTATGTGCGCTCTGGGCGCTGGCTATTTTATTCGCTCTGCAAACTCACTTCCGAGGTGCGCTTACAATGCGGGCAACGGACGGAAAGACGCAACTTGCCGGAGAGTTCTTGAACCCTCACGGGAAACGATTTCTTGCAGAGGGGGCAGTTAATCTGCACACCCTTAATCACTTGTGCCTTTTCTTCCATTTGGCGCAAATATAATATGAAAAAATCAATAATCCTCAATAAAAATTGAGTAAAATTGAATAATTCTAACCAACTTTGCGCTGATGAACGCTTTTGGAGAACCCGAAATAAAGTACCGTGACTGCTACGACAAACTGATGTGGGACGCTGGCATCATTGCTGACGGCGTTCCTTTTGTCTGCTACACAAACGAGTACGCGCAAAAACTCCGCGATGAAAACCTCAAAAAGAAGGAACGCGGAGTGCGGAGGCTCTACGATTTGATCCCCCAGGAGGGATTTCAGGAAAATGTCTGCACCTGCGAGGCTGATGTAATATTGATTGGTGGAAAGAAAGGCGGCGGAAAGTCCTGGGTGGCCCTTTATAGGATGCTGGAATACGCCCAAACGCCGGATGTCCGTATGTACGCCTTCCGTAAGTACAAGGACGATGTGGAGAACACCATTTGGGACGCATCCACGCGAGTATTCCCCGGATTCGGCGTTCCAACGCGCTCCAACTACACCTGGACTTTCAATAGCGGCGCAACGGTGGCGATGACGCACATCGCTGACGCGAAGGAAATCAAAAACCGATTCCGTGGCGTTGAGTCCGTCTGCATAGACATTGAGGAATTGCCCGAACACACTACCGAAAACCTCAATGTACTCCGCGAACTTGCCGGCGCTTGCCGTTCCACCTCCGGCCTTAAACCCGTACTTATCGCAACGCTTAACCCCGTGGACGAGGGGCATCCGCTTTACCAACTCCTTTCGTGGTACATCAATCCCGAAACGCACAAGGTCATAGAGGAACGAAGCGGAAAGGTTCGCTACCTGTTCTTCTACGGCCAGAACTCGGACGAGTTCGTCATGGGCGATTCCTATGAGGATGTGTTCAATGATCCGCGATGCCACGAAGCGATTGTCAAGACTATGGAGAACACGGGCGTGGACTACCAAAGCCTCATTACCTCGTTCACATTCATCGGCGGCTCCTACTCCGAGAACAAGATTCTTCAGGCAACGGATAAGAGTTACCTCTCTAAACTTGCGCTCGGTGGCGCATCCGCGCTGGTGCGTGATACCGAGGGCCTTTGGACGCGCATTGAGGACGGCGATTGCCAGCTTACGCACAAGGATATGGATATGTTCTTCTCCAACTCCGAAAGGCGTGACGGGCATCTTCGGGCCTCCTGCGATGTGGCCCTTACGGGGGACTTCCTCGTCATCTGGGCCTTTGACGGCCACCATGTATGTGATATGGGAATCCGCCGTGGCGGTCTTTCGGACGATGTTGTGCCGTTCATTGAGGACTTCCTCAAAAAGAACGGAGTCCGCAAGGAGAATTTCACCTACGATAGTAACGGCCTCGGCCTTTGGCTACGCGAAAACTCCGCCTTCAAGAACATTTCCGTAGAGTTCAACAACCGATCAGCGCCAACCGATAACCGCCTATGGGATTGCCTCAAATCCGAGTGCGCTGAAAAGTTCGTCCGCGCAATCAAGAAGGGCGAGTTTTCCATTGACGAGGACATCCTCAAACGGACGCTTCTGGATAGCCGGGGACACACCTACACCGTGGCAGAAAGACTCCGCGAGGAACGCCGGGCTATCCGCAAAAAAGACAACCTAAATCGGTATGAGATAATCTCAAAATCCGATATGAAACGCATTATACACCACTCGCCGGACTTCATAGAAGGTCTTTTCATGGTGATGCACCTCTTTGAGAAAAAGACCGAAAGGGTACGCCGTGGCGATTGGTCTTACTTTGGATAAATCATAATACTTGCAAGATATGAGATTGACACCCAAAATCGGGGTTATGACCCCAGAGCAAATTCTTCGGAAAAAGCCCTTTTCCGTACCTATCCCTAATGGGGTTGTGGGTACTGCTCCTACTCTCAATCCCTCCGCCGTCTACGCGCTTCCCGTAGAGGGAATCCAGCGCGAACTTCGCACCCAGGCCGACTTCATCCGGCAGTTCAACCCGTCCTCCCACTTGATTAACCAGATCAAGTATTACCCTAACACGATGTATGTGAACAAGGAAACGGGAGCATACCAGGCAAAAGTGCGCTCACGCATCGCTATCGGCTTCCAAAGCCGAATCCTTGAAAAACGCGCCGATGCTCTCCTGGGGAACAATGTCGGGATGCGCCTTATCAATGGCAAATCCACCCAGCAGATGCTTGACAAACTCGCTTTCCTCCGCGAAGGCTGGGAAGAACGGGATATGGAGGTGGATGTTCACGATGCCGTCCGCGGTGACTACAAGACCGCAGATACAGCCGTGTATGTCTTTATGGATAACGGAAAGGTGCGCTCACGCGTGTTCTCCTTTGACCGCGGCGATGTGCTTTACCCCCACTATGACACCCTCACGGGCGAGGTCTGCCTCCTGGGTCGCCTCTACTCGCAGGCAGATTGGGACGGAAACATCAGGAAGTACCTTGATGTGATTGACACCACCCATGTTGTCACCTATCGCCAGAAAGACGATGCGAGTGGCTGGGTAATGGAAGGAAAACCCAAGCCCCACGGCTTCCCGGAAATCCCCGTAGCCTATCACCGCTGGGACGAAGGCCCTGTGTGGTCTTTCTCGCAGAGCCTCATTGAAGGCTACGAAATCGGAATCTCGCAGTTCTCCGAGAACAATGCCGCCTACGCCCTCCGAATCCTCTACACCCTCGGCGGTGAAATGGAAATCTACACCAATACGGACGGCACTCCTTCCCGCATCGACTCCGTAGACCCCAACGCAAAGGTCGGATTCCTTGAACCCGCCGCCGGCGCTGACGGGGCTTTCGCAAAGCAGTTGGAGATTATGGAGAAGAACATCATGCGAGGCTCTTTCGCCGTGGAAACCCCCGAAATCAAGTCCGGCGCAGACCTTTCCTCCCGCACCGTCAAGATGCTCTTTGCGGATTCCTACCTGAAGGCAATTTCCGACTCTATGGAGTACCAGCGATTCCTCAACCGCATCGTGAACCTCTTTAAGTTCGGCTACTTCCTTGAAAAGAACAAGGTGTCCGAGGTCGGCTCCTTCATCGTGAAGGCATACCTTGATCCGTTCATCTTTATGTCCGAGAACGATATTATCTCGGCTATCCAGATGCTCGTTTCCTGCGGATGTATGTCCCGCAAGACGGCCACCGAACTGCTCTACAATATCGGATATTCCTCGCCGGATGAAATCAACCGCATCCTCCAGGAAGCCCACGATGAACTTGTTGCGCAAGAGGCGATAGACAAGCAGACCCACAACCCCGTGAACGATTCCAGAGCCACTACTGCCAATGCCAAATAATACCATTTTTGAGTTCAATCCGGGCATCTACCCGCGCCTCCTATGGATTACGGTGGGATGCCCGATTGAAACTATCAGAGAGAAGTTCGGAAAGGATTTCCCGGACTTGGATAAGGACGCTTGCGCCGATACTTGCCGTGCCTTCACAAAGACCCCGAAGGATAGGGGCGGCATCCTGATCCGATTCCGTAGCAAGGCGGAAATCACTTATGAGAATGTCTGCCACGAAGCGGGACACGCCGCACTTGAAATCTTCAACTATTGCGAGTGCGCGATAACCCCGGACAACCAAGAACTGTTCACATACCTCCTGGGCTGGGTGGCAAAGTGTTGCTGGAAGGTAAAAGCCAATAAAGTGAAAGATGATTAACCGCGAGGACATAGCCAAAGAGGCCGCAGATTTCAAAGGCGATGCAAAGAAAAGGTTTGACGAGGCCCTTGCGGCCCTTATCGCCCTTGCGTGGGCCAATCGTGAATACGGAAAGGAGTTCTCTTATGAGGCCAATGAGGCCCTTTATGCGGAGGCTCTACGCATTTGTAGGGAAATGTCCGACAATCTGCTGGAGGACGCAAAAAAGCGCATCTACGCCCTTGTGGAAACGCTGGATTATGCGGACGAGGAAATAGCCTTTGAGCAGTTCAAGGACGAGGCCCGCGAGAGAATGGACTTGGCCGGATCACAACTCATTACCCTATTGGATATGTGGGTGGCCGAGGCGTTTGCCCGTGGGTTCACCGAGTCCTACACGCGAATCTCCGTCCAGCGCTATATGGCGAACCCCATTGCCTCCGGCCTTTTCGGAGCTTGGGGCAAGGACATCTGGAAATGGGGAAGGGGATATGACAAGAACCTGCCGAACCGCCTCTCCACTATCGGGCGCAACCTCATTCTTGACTCGGTTCGCTATGGTGAGTGGGTTGATGCCGTGGCGCAAGGTTATGACTACTACATCGTTCACCGCGGTAGCGGCTTTGACTGCCCCGTCTGCGATGAAGGGTGCGAGGTGGAGATTCCAATCACCATTCCTTTCTCAAAATTCCACGCGAATTGTATGTGCTGGCCTCAATATTTCCATAGGGGCGAGTAAAATTTCCAAAAACCGCGAAAGAATTTCCAATTTGCGCGGTATATATGAGAAAAGGGCCACCCTCACGGGCGGCCCAAAATCTTTGAGTTATGACGGACTTGCGTCCGACTCTGCAAAGGTAGAAAGATTTTTAGATTTCCACAAGGCAGAACTCAATCCTCGGAGCGTCTTTGTCAATGAACTTCTCCGCAACGATTTTCGCGCACTTGTTATCGTTCTTGATCGTCTTGGTGTACTGCAAGCAGTCCAACACTACCTTTAACGAATTGTCAAGGTCATGCGCCATTGTGGTGAAGTACACACGGATGTAGAGTTCAAACGCTCCTTCAATGCCAAGACCGCGATAACCAGCCGGTAGTTGCCAGAAGAATGAGTTTTCGTAGTTCTTGAGGGCTTGCTGCTTTGCAAGGGAGCCGTGGCCGTTGAGAGTGATGACCTTGTAGGTGTTACTCTTGCTTGGGGCTTGCCCCTGTATCGTTACCCAGGGATATTCTTTCATACTTCGCATTTTGATTTGCACCACGGACACCGCACGAAATCAACATGATCCACGCGGATAGGCCCGTATTCGCCACCGTGCTTCTTCCAAAATTCCTCCGGCACATTGTAGATTTCGTGGCTCTCCGACTCCACATCGCCGGGAAGATACAAGAAACCGCCTCCACATTCGGGGCAAATGCAACAGGTCTTAATCAGCCTTGTCGGTTCGGTGGTTTTCTCCATTTGGTGTAGATAGTTTCAAAACCATAGTTTTCTTGTATGGATCGTAGTCAATATCGGCTACGGTGAGGTCTGGATGCTCCTTCAGGCGCTCCAAAATCCATTCCTCTAACTCGCTATTCGGCAGGGGCGGAAGGTTCGGCATCTTCAGCTTTGCTTTCGGTGTTTTCCGGCATTTCGGAAGCGGCCTTCTCAAGCTCGGCCATTTCCTTCACTTCCTCCGCGGCCTCTGCGTTCTCCGCCTCGTCATCGGTCTTTTTGTAGCCGTACCAATCGGGGTGACGCTCCAGCGCGGCCTGGGTCTGCTCCACCAGCGTGTTCACGAACTCGTCATCCGGGACAACGGAGAACAAAGACCAGAGGACGGCGATGTAGGTGCGGAGGGTTTTCTCCGCCGACTCACGGCTCTCCGGGGTTTCGTTCTTCTCATAGGCCGTCAGGATGTTGTCAAGCCATATACCGATAGGCATACGGACGAACACACGGAAGGAAAAGACCGAATTGAGGTCTTGAATCTTGATGTGTGCCGTGGAGAGTTCTCTTTTGAGGAAGAAATTACCAACGCGGACTTCTCCCTGCTCCAGCTTGATGCTCTTGGTCTTGGGGTTGTACTTCATAATTTTGCTATTTCTGCGTCAATGATTTCAATATCGCGCTTGGCGAGTTCAACCAGGGTAGGAAGCCACTTTCGCGGAATCTGCACCTCGGTAACGCCAATGGCGCTTTGGTTGTAGACCGCCTGGAAGTCCTTGATTGCTGTCTGGTAGGTGGAACGGGCCGAGATAAGGGCCGCCGCCGATGCTGCCTTCTGCAAGTCCATACGCTACTCGTCTACAAAGCCGGGAAGATGCGCCGTGCAGAGGACGGGCATAATGATGCCGATAGGCTGGTTCCATTCGTCTGCGATGTCCTTCGCGGAAGAAATGTAAATCTTCTTGTCAGCCGTAGTAAATCGCATATTAACAGACTTGATGTTCAGCGCTTTGGAAAGGTCATGCAGAAGTTCTACTGAAAGTCCGATGTTCTTCACGGGAACGCGCTCTACATCGTTCTTGAAGATTTCCTCAAACTTCGGCATACCCACCTTGATATTGCGGGCCAGCGCAACGGTGATCTCGCAATCTTCGTAACTCACCTTGATTACACAAGTGGGAATAACCTCGCCGGATTCGTCATCGGCCTTCTCGCCACGCTCAATGGTGATAACATCGTACTTGTAGAGGGCCTTCAGCACCTCGCCAGGGATGCAGAAGCCATTGAGCTTTTCTGCTTCCTCCGAAGGGAGGCCCAGGCAGAGCGAAAGCGGTACTCTGGCAAGGATATGCGCATCGGATGCGTAGGCATATCCGTCTTTGAAGAACACATTGTCAAGCGCCTTGCCGGAACAATCACAGGCAAGAGGAAGATTGTAGTCTTTCCTAAAGTTTAATTTATCAGTCATAACTCAAAGATATTTAATCAGTTACAAATTCTTCAAAATTCACATCAACGGCCTTCGGCATATCGCCCTTTCGCCGGGACAACTCCTGGCGGATGCGGTAAGCCTCGCGCATCAGCACCGAAAGCGTCTGCGGCTCGGCCTGCCCGGAGCGAATCGTAGTCATCAGCCCCTGAAGCTGGGAAACCAAGACTTCCGTCCTTTCCTTGTGGATGTCACACATAGCCTACACCTCCACTTCCGGGACAAACCATACATTCCTTCCGTCCCGCCTATCCCATACGGAGCATTGAAGCGTATTGCAGTTGGATAGGGAGGAAGGGCATTTCGCAAAGTAGCACCCTTTGCAGGCATCGGCCACGGCCAGCGTGGAGATATGCGGGCGGGGAACTGCCACGAACCTCTCACCACACCTCTCCAGGACACCCCCTACCGGGATGAACTTGGTCGGTAGCGTGAGGCTGCCGTATTTGGGTGAATCCTTACTCATTTCACCGCAAAGGTAATCTTTTCTCAACAAATATCAATACCTATTGAGCAAAATTTCACACCAGCACCTTGAAAATGTAAAATTATTCTTTTACCTTTGCACAAAAATCCAAGAGTTATGATCTACATCAAGGAAAACATTGAGTACATCCTCAAAGAGAAGGGAATGACGAAACTCGCCCTCTCGCAGAAAATGGGAATATCGGCACAACTGCTCAATTCCTACACCAGAGATACCGTCACCGTCAAGAGGCTGGAGAAAGTGGCCCAGGCCCTCGGCACGAACATCGCGGACTTGCTCTCCGACCCGCCCCTCTCCAGGCGGCACACCTTCACCCAGAAGAACGAAGCAACACGCACAACGCTGGTTTGCCCCCATTGCGGTCAGGAACTCAAAATCACGGCAGAGGAATAGAGCCTCAAAATGCTATGAAAATGCCGTGTAACGGAAGAAACGGCAAAATCACGCGCTCACGGCACTCCGTGGGCGTTTTTCTTTTCCGTAGATGTAAGCACATCAAAATTTTGTACGCCAATTGTACGCCGAGTGTACGCCAAATTGTACGCAGAACACCTTTGTAACGCACAACAAATCAGTAAGATACAACGATGAACGAAAAATTTTTGTACGCAACTTTGTTTGATTTTTGTTCAGAAATTGTACGCGGCTTGCACACAAGAGAATAAATAAAAGAAT
>Ga0310696_10008560_pt1 | contig 11922 bp, 9 predicted proteins | sample AusTroGonzalo_MG_4_FD_203885 | JGI IMG/M metagenome (GOLD analysis project Ga0310696, IMG submission 203885) | Bovine rumen microbial communities from tropical cattle in Woodstock, Queensland, Australia - Gonzalo_02 (v2) (version 2) | ecosystem: Host-associated > Mammals > Digestive system >... | reverse complement strand
AGTCGTCACCTGGGACGAAGAGGGTGAAGAGCATGGCGTTAGCATCGTTCCAGCGTGGAAATGGCTGCTTGGCTAAGACAGGCTGCAGCCGGGTCACTGCGGAGGCCGCGAACATCGATCCTTGAGGTGTGGAATCGCGGGGGGATTTCTGGTATAATTTCAGGCGTTCCCATGCGGAATCATGGAAGTTAGTCTGAAAGGAAAACAAACGATGAAAAAGTCTCTGATCTTCGCGGCCTCCGCCGTTCTGGCCGGCTGCGCCACATTCTGCCAGTCGAACGAGTCCGTGGCCCAGCCACGCCCCGAAGGCGTGTACACCACCGGCAAGAACGTGAAGTTCATGCTGGGCATAGCTCCGTACACGTACCACAAGTACGACGACTTCGACCAGATCCTCGAGTTCGCCAAGCTGCACGATCTCCAGTGCCTCGGCATCAAGTACTTCATGGTCCGCAAAGGGGTGAAGGTGGAAGACACCGCGCAGGTGCGCGCCATCACCGACGCCGAGATAGCGGCCTTCAAGGAGAAGGTCGCCAAGGCGGGGCTGACCATCTCCTCGATCGGACCCGTCTACATGAGCACGGAGGACGAGTGCGACTGCGCCTTCGAGTTCGCGAAGCGCATCGGCGTGGACACCGTCGTGGCCGTCCCCTACAAGAAGATCGACAAGAAGCGCGTTGCGAACCGCGAGCTCTGCCTCTACGCCTCGAAGAAGTGCGCGGAGACGGGAATCAAGTATGCCATCCACAACCACGGGCCCGACATGCCCGAGCTGTTCCCGACCGGGCGCAGCGCATACGAGATGATCAAGGGCATGGATCCGAACATGGGCCTCTGCCTCGACATCGGCCACGACTTCCGCTTCGGGTACGATCCGGTGGACTCCATCCGCCGCTACGGCGACCGCCTCTGGGACGTGCATCTCAAGAACGTCTCGGACTGCTCGAAGAAGGGCCGCGCCATGCAGTTCCCGCGCGGCAAGATCGACATGGTCGAGATCGTCAAGGCCCTCCAGGACGTCGGCTACGCTCGCGCGCTGGAAATCGAGTACGAGCGTGACTTCACGAACAACGTCCCGGGCATGGCCGAGAGCGTGGGGTACTTCCGCGGCGTGATGGATTCGCTTCGCTGATGAAGCGCATCGTGCTCCTTGGCGCCACGGGGTCGATAGGCTCCAGCGCCTGCGAAATCGTCCGGAGCCACCCGGACGATTTCCGCATCGTGGCCGTCGCCGCGCGCTCCAGCAGGGAGCGCGCGGAGGCGATCGGCCGCGAATTCGGCGCGCGCGTGCATCTCGGCGAAGAGGCCGCGCTGCGCGCCGTGGAGGAGAACGATGCCGACGTCGTTCTCGTGGCGGTGGTGGGGCTTGCCGGGCTTCTTCCCGTGCTGGCCGCCATCGACAAGGGCATGGACGTGGCTTTGGCCACCAAGGAGGTGCTGGTGATGGCCGGCGAACTGGTGATGGCGCGCGCGCGGGAGAAGGGCGTGCGCATCCTGCCCGTCGACTCCGAGCATTCCGCCATATTCCAGTGCATCCAGGAGAACCGCGGCGCGGCGTGGAACCGCAGTGTGGCGGGGATCACGCTCACCGCTTCGGGCGGACCTTTCCTCGACGGACCGGACGACCTCTCCACGGTCACTCCGGCGCAGGCCCTCGCGCACCCGCGCTGGAAGATGGGGCCGAAGGTGACGGTGGACTCGTCCACGATGATGAACAAGGGCTTCGAGGTTCTGGAGGCACGGTGGCTTTTCGACATGCCGGCGGACAGAATCAAGGTGGTGGTTCACCCGGAGTCCATCGTGCATTCGCTCGTCGAGTTCGAGGACGGCGCCACCCTCGCTCAGCTCTCGCCTCCCGACATGCGCGTTCCCATACAGTACGCCCTCACGTGGCCGGAGCGCCGCCCGGCAGTCCGCGCTCCGCTCGACCTCCCGGCGCTCGGGCGCCTGACGTTCCGGGCCCCCGACCCCGCGCGTTTCCCCTGCCTCGGCCTTGCGAAGGAGGCGAGCGCCATGGGCGGCGCCGCAACAGCCGCTCTTTCCGCCGCCGACGAGGTGGCCGTGGACCGTTTCCTCTCCGGCTCCATCCGCTACACCGACATACCAAAGCTTCTCGAACGCGTTCTCTCCTCCTCGGGCGGCCTCCCGTGCTCCACCGTGGATGATGTTCTGCACGCCGCGGAGAAAGGACGCGCCATCGCGGCGCTTTTTTGATATACTCTAAAGACCGATGAAGAAGAAAGACAAAGACAAGAAGGCGGAGCCGCCGAGCCTTTTCGACAACCTTGACCTCTTTGCGCCGCCGCCGGAGACGCCCCCGGCCAGACAATCGCCTGCCAAAACGCCTCCGGCAAAAGCGCCCGAGAAGGAAAAGTCTCCTCCGCCTGCCCCTCCTCCCTCCCCAGCCCCCTCAACCCCGCCGCCTCCCGCCAACGCTCTCACGGGCCATGGCCCGATGCGCGAGCTCTACGACTTCAACTTCCGCCACTATTCTGCCTACGTCATCTGCGACCGTGCCATTCCAGCCGTGGAAGACGGCATGAAGCCCGTGCAGCGCCGCATCATGCATTCGCTCTGGGAGAAGGACGACGGCAAGTACACAAAGGTCGCGAACATCGTCGGCCACGCTATGCAGTACCATCCTCACGGCGACGCCTCGATCGGCGACGCGATAGTGGTGCTGGCCAACAAGCTCTGGGGCGAGGGGCGCGGATACCTGATCGACGGACAGGGCAACTACGGCTCCCTGTACACGGGCATGCCCCACGCCGCCACGCGTTACATAGAGTGCCGTCTTACAGATCTTGCCCGCAAAGAGGTGTTCAACAAGAAGACTACGGAATTCGTGCCCAACTACGACGGACGCAAGGAGGAGCCCGTCTACCTGCCGGCCAAGATACCGCTTCTGCTCATGCTGGGGGCCGAAGGCATCGCAGTCGGCCTTTCCACGTCGATTCTGCCGCACAACTTCATCGAACTTCTCGAGGCGGAGATCGCCATCATCCAGAAGAAGCCGTACGAGATATATCCCGACTTCCAGCTCGGCGGCCTGATGGACGTGAGCGAATACCAGAACGGCCTTGGCAAGGTGAAGGTCCGGGCCGTGATAGAGACGCGCGACAAGAACAAGCTCGTCATAACGCAGCTCCCGTGGGGCGAGACGACGGACTCCATATCCAACTCCATAGAAGACGCCGTCAAGAAGAAGAAGGTGCAGGTGAGGAAGATACACGACCTCACCTCGGAGGACGTCCAGATCGAGCTGGAGCTGCAGTCCGGCGCGTCGCAGGAGAAGACGATAGCCGCGCTCTATGCGTTCACCTCGTGCGAGAAGTCCATTTCGTCGCGTCCGATAGTCCTCGACGCCGGACGCCCCAGGCTGATGACGGTGGGCCAGATCCTCGAGAAGAACGTGGAGAGGCTGCTCCACCTCACGCGCCGCGAGCAGGAGATTCGCCTTGCAGAGCTGGACGACCTCTTCCACGCCCGCACGCTCGACCGCATCTTCGTAGAGGAGCGCATCTACAAGCGCATCGAGCAGGAGAAGACGTACGAGGGCGTGCAGAAGGCCGTGATGGACGGATTCAAGCCGTTCCGCAAGGAACTTCGCCGCGACGTGACGCCGGACGACGTGGAGCGCCTCCTGAAGCTCCAGATCCGCCGCATCTCGCAGTTCGACATCGACAAGAACCGCGAGGACATCAAGAACGTGCTTGCCGAGGAGAAGCAGGTTAACGACAATCTCGCGCATCTGCGCGCGTTCACAGTCAAGTACCTCAAGACGCTCGTCAAGGCGTACGCGAAGAAGTACCCGCGCTGCACGAAGATAGCGGGCGGAGCCTTCCAGCAGGCCGACGTGCGCAAGCTGACGTCGTCCGAGCTCACAATCCGCTTCGACAAGGAGAACCACTACGTCGGCACGGACGTGAAGGGAGGGGATGAGCTGTTCAAGTGCTCTTCCCTCGACCGCGTCCTCTTCGTGTGGAAGGACGGCCGCTACAAGATGCTTCCGCCGCCGGACAAGTTCTACGTGGACAAGGACATACTCCGCGTGCTCGTCTGGAACCAGGAGAAGGACCGCGACAAGCCGTTCACGCTCATCTACGAGGAGCCCATATACGGCTGCGTCTACGTCAAGCGCTTCACGTTCGGCGGCATGATCCAGAACAAGGACTACCGTCTTGCGCCGGAGAAGAGCAAGGTGCACTTCTTCGAGGACGGGACGCCGCAGCAGATATGGGTGAAGTTCAAGCCGGCGAAGAACCAGCGCATACACCAGCAGCTCTTCGACCTCGGCGATCCAGACCAGTCGGCCGAGAAGCCCGGGCTCGCCGTCAGGGGTGCGTCGTCGCGCGGCAACCAGATGACGTCCAAGTCGATCGCGCGCCTCTCGGCATCCAAGCCGTCGTGGTGGGACGACGGCGAGGAGACGGCGAAGGGCGTGCTGCTCTGACCAGGTCGGACGGCGGACCGCACGCAGGGGAGCGTATGGAGACTGTTCTCATAACTGGCGCCGGGGGATACATAGGTTCCAACGCCGCGGCCTACTTCACGGGGAGAGGATTCAGGGTAGTGGGGACGGTGCGCCGGAGTTCTGTCCGCGCCGAGGGGAAATGCGCGAAAGTGATACGTGCAGATCTCGCGGATACTTCGTCGGCCGCCGGTCTCTTCGACGAGCCGATAGACTACGTGCTCCACGTCGCGGGGCGCGCGAGCGACGTTGGGCGCGACGAGTGGTTCCGCGCGGCGAACTACGAGGCCACCATCCGCCTCGCGGAGGCGGCGATCGGGCATGGCGTGAGACGGTTCGTGTACCTCTCCACGGCCGACGTGTACGGGCTCCACGACTTCAACGGCGAAGGCGAGGACGAACTTGACTTTGACGAGCGCGCGGACAATCCCTATCCCAAGTACAAGATCCTCTCCGAGAAGTGGCTGAAGGCGAATCTGCCGCCGGAGAGGTTTTCGTGCGTTAGGCCGTGCGTCGTGTTCGGCCGGGGCGACACGTCCATAACGCCGCGCACTCTGGCCTATCTCCGCCGTTCGCCCGTCGTCTTCCATTTCGGGAAATGGAGGGGGAGAAACAGATGGCCGCTCGCGCACGTGGAAAACGTGTGCAGGGCGATGCACGCCGCGATGACGCTCCCGGAGGCGGGCGGACTTGGGGTCACGGTGCTCGACTCCAGGCGCACTACGCTCGGCGAATACTACAGGAACATCGCACGGGAGATGCTGGACGGGAAGCGCCTGAGGGAGTGGACACTGCCGATGTGCGCGGTGCGCCCGTTGGCGTGGCTCTCCACGGCTCTCTCCCGCTCGCGGGAACGTCCGCTCTTCGACCCCACGCTCTACTCGCTGGACACGGTGGCGCACAATCTCGACTTCAGCAACAGGCGTATGCTCTCATGGTTCTCGGCGGCAGGGCTCGAGGAATACGTGCAGGATTCGTACGCCTGAAGTACGGGCTGAACAGCACTTGGCATCAACAACACAAGAAAGGCAGAAATCCATGACAACAAGAATCGGCATCAAGCACATTGCTTTGCTTCTGTCCGTCGCGGTGGCGTCGGCAGCGGCTGGCGCCGTGAATCCCACGGCGAACAGGGTCTCCAGGACATTTGCACGCATGGCGCGTTCGACGGCGGAGAATCCGGAGACGGTGCGGATACTCTTCTACGGACAGTCGATCGTTGCGCAGGACTGGGGGCGCAAGTTCATCGTCCCCGACTTGAAGAAGCGCTATCCAACAGTCAATTTCGTCGTCGAGAACAGAGCGCTAGGCGGATACGAGGCGCCGACGCTGATCAAGACGGCCGAAGCCGACCTCTATCCGTTCTATCCCGACCTTCTCTTCTTCCACGTCTACGGCGACACGGGCAAGTACATTGAGATCGTGCGGCGGGTGCGCGAGCGCACGGCGGCGGACGTCATACTCTGGACGAGCCACCTGAACGCCAAGGAAGGCGAGACGAAGGAGAAGATAGAAGACCTGATCGCCCGGCCCGACACGCGCTCGATGGTCATCCGCGGCACGGCCGACCGTTACGGCTGCATGTTCGTCGACCTGCGCACGAAATGGTGCCGGATGCTGCTGGACGCCGGCAAGATATCCAAGGACATGCTCATCGACGGCGTCCACATGAAGGCGGAGTCGCTGCCCATCTACGCGAACATGCTTACGGAGGATCTGCCGTTCGGCTGCGCCGAGACTGCAAACGAATTCGCCGGGACGGTGCAGGAGCGTCCGGCGTCTCTCCGCCTCGCATTCACGGGCAACCGAGTCGTAGCCGTCTCCGACGGTCGGGCGGGGGCGGACTATGACGTGTTCCTCGACGGCAAGCCGGTGGAGGAACATGGCGAGATGTGGACGTTCACCCGTACGACGCCGGGAGTGCGGGCGAGGACGAATTGGCCGATGCTGAGCTTTGTGAGCAGGACGAAACCTTCCTGTGCGCGGGAGAAGTGGACGCTTGAGCTGATCGAGGGGTTCAACGCGGAGGGCACGGTGCTGCCCTACAAGCTGACCGGCTCGCTGACGGGGCCTGATGGAGTAGGCTGCAACACGAACCGCTTCGTCTCCAACTCCGGCAAGGTGGAGATACTGCCGGACGCATGGCCGGGCTTCACCGGCAGGTGGGGCCGGTGGAACTATCTCAAGACGAAGCCGGAGGTCGGGCTGAAGGTGGAATGGGAGAACGTGCCGATGTTCGTCGCGCCATACAGGCCAGGTGTCCGCCACGAGGAGACAGTTCTTGTACAGGGCTGCGCGAACGGTCCGCATGTGCTTGAGCTCAAGCCGCGCAAGGCCGGTCCGCTCGGGATCCTGAAGTTCCGCACGTACGCTCCGGCCGGGGGCCGCGCCGCGGAGCCGCCGGCGTCGGCGCGCGCCGAAAAGAAGAAGATCGTAGGATACATGCTGGACATCTCGCGGTTCCGCGTGCCGACGATGGAGACGGTGAAGCGCCAGGTAGACATACTTGCCGACCTCGGCTACAATCACTTCCAGCTCTACACCGAGCATACGTTCGCCTATCCCGGCCATGAGGACGTCTGGCGCGAGGCGAGCCCGTTCACTCCGGCGGAGATACGCGAGCTCGACGCCTATTGCGCGGATCGAGGCATCGAGCTTGTGCCAAACCAGAACTCGTTCGGACATCTCGAGCACTGGCTCAGCCATCCTGCCTACAACCATCTTGCCGAAGCGCCGCAGGGCGGCACCAGGCACGGCAGCTGGGTGTGCGCGCGCCCGGCCTCGCTCTGCCCGACCGACCCCGAGAGCGTCACTTTTGTCGCCGGGCTCTACGACGCGCTCTTCCCGTGCTTCCGCTCGAAGTTCATCAATGTGGGCGGGGATGAGACGATGGAGCTGCTGGACGACGGCAAGGAGCGCATCGGCCGCAGCGCCGCCGCAATCCGCGAGAAGGGTGCCCACCGTGTATACGTGGAGTTCCTGAACAAGCTGCATGCGCTCGTGGCCGAGCGTGGACACGAGATGATGTTCTGGGGAGACATCGTGCTGCAGAAGCCGGAGCTCGTGAAGGATCTGCCGAAAGACCTCATCGCGCTTGACTGGGGCTACGAGGCGAACCATCCGTTCGCCAAGGAGACGGCGACGCTGCGCGAGGCGGGGCTCCGCTTCATCGTCTGCCCCGGCTCTAGCACGTGGTGCACTCTGCTCGGACGCACGGACGTGATGATGGCCAACATCGACAACGCGATCGAGAACGGCGAAAAGAACGGGGCGATGGGCGCGATGCTGACGGACTGGGAGCAGTATCCCCAGCCGTGGAGCTGCTCGCTGCCGGCAATCGTCTATTTTGCCCACCGGGTGCGCGGCGAGAAGCTGACCGAGGCTGAACTGGCCGCCAAGGTGGACCGCATCGTCGGCTGCAGGGCGGGAGCGAGTCTGCTCGCGCTCGGCAAGGTGTACCAGAAGGTCTCGCCTCTGAAGGGCGGCATCATCTATTCGACCAGCATCCGCCATCTGCTGGTGCTTGGCGAGGACTATCCGTGGGGCAAGAACAAGACTTCGCGCGAGACGTTCCGCGAGGCGCTCAAGGCGTGGAAAGAGGCGCGTGCGCTTGCAGACTTGGAGGGCGGAACGTGGTGGATCAAGGAGGACTTTGCGACGATCGACCTCGTCGAGAAGGCCGTCCAGATGCGCGTCGAGGAGCCGCACAAGAAGAACTTCACGGCGATCATAGAGCCGGAGTACCGCAGACTGTGGCTGAGGCAGTCGCGCCCCGGCGGACTTTCCGGCGTGATAGGCCGCCTGTTCCACAGCAGATAGCGGCGGCAAGTGCCACGTGCATTACCTTGAAGGGTAGGGGGAATTTTGGTAAAATGAACCCATGCGCGAAGAAACAGAACGCAAGATAAAGGAAATCATCGTATCGTCCCTGGATCTGGAGGACCTCACGCCCGAGAGCATCGCCAGCGATGTCCCGCTTTTCGGCGAGGGGCTGGGTCTTGACTCGATCGACGCGCTGGAGCTGGGCATGGCCATGCGGAAGGCTTTTGGAGTCTCTTTCTCCAAGAATCCCGAGGAGAACAAGAGGATATTCCATTCCGTCGCCACCCTTGCCGAATTCGTGGAGAATGCTGGTACGGCGGCAAAGGCGTGAGCCTCTGGACGGAGACCGGCCGCCGGCCAATGAAATCAGAAGGAACATGAAATGACTAAAGAAGAGATCGGACAGAGGATCAAGGACATTCTCGTATCCGGCAAGATCACCCCCGACGTGGACCTTTTCGCCGACCTCGACCTGGACTCCATAGACGCAGTTGATCTCGTTGTGCGTCTCCAGCAGGAGATGAAGAAGAGGATCGATCCTGCCCGGTTCCAGAAAATCCGCACATTCGGGGATGTGGTCGATGCCGTCGCGGCCATATTGGAGGAAGGTTGATGCCTTGAGGACGCCTCTGCGGAGATGCGCCTCATTGTGGCTGCTGGCGGCGTGCGTGGCCGCCGCGCTCGTATTCCGCCGATTCGTGTTCGTGGCATGGTATCCGGTCGCGATGAGCGCGGCGGTGTCGTTCGGGTTCGGCATCTCTCTTTTCAGGCGCAAGACGCTCTGCGAGGAGCTCGCCGAAAGGATGCCGCCGCACATTCTGCCCGACGGCGCGCGTGAGTATTGCCGTCGTCTCACCGTCTTCTGGTGCGTGGCGCTCGCCGTCAACGGCATGATTGCGGCCGCAACTGTCTTCGCGCCGCGCTGGGCGTGGGTGGCTTGGAACTGCGCGCTTTCGTACGTGGTCCTCTGGTCGCTGGCGGGAGTTGAGTGGATCGTCCGCCGCCGGCGTTTCGCGGCTGTGTTCCACACGTCTGGATCGACTGCGGAGCCGAAGAGGATCGTAAAGCCTTTTGCGGCGCTTGCAAAGGAGGTCGCGTTCCATCTGGCGACTCTCCGCGACGAGGGGATCCTGCCGCAGCCCGGCGTGGACGGGCCGGTGTTCCTCTCCACGGTGGATCCCGACCACATGTACGGTCTCTTGTGGAGGAGATTGCTGCCCAGAGCGGCGGGGTGCGCGGCGGACGAAGAGGTGATCCGTTCGCCGGAGTCGCTCGTGGCCAAGATGGGGGCTGCGGAAAAGGTGATGCTCGTCACCACGCCGTCGTTCCTTGAGCGGTTTTGCGCATACGCCGGGCAGTACGACGTGCCGCGCAACTGCGTGGAAGTCGTCTCGTCGGGCTCGATGCTCTCGGCGGAGACTGCGGCGGCGGCGCGATGCGTCTTCGGAGTGGCGCCCCGCGAGATATTCGGCTCCACCGAGACGGGCGGCGTCGCCCGGCGCAGGCAGGCCGGCGATTCCGGCGAGGACCGCTTCGATTGGTCGGTCTTCCCCCGGGTCAAGGTCGAGGCCTCCTCCGACGGGCGCCTCGTCGTCACGTCGCCGTTCTGCTGTTCGCGTGGATATGTGATGGGCGATGGCGTGGAGCTCTCCCCGGACGGTCGACGGTTCCGGCTGCTCGGGCGTCGCGACAGGCTCGTCAAGATCAACGAGCAGCGAGTCTCTCTTCCGGAGATGGAAGCGAAGGTGGCCGCGCTGCCGGGCGTGTGCGAGGCCGCCCTCGCGGCGCTTGACGGCCCCCACGGCCAGTTTCTGGGCGCCGTGGTGGTGCTGGACGAGAACGCCGACTTCCCCGGGAAGCGCGCCGCCGTTCTTTCCCTGCGGGAACGGCTTTTGCCCATGTTCCCCAGAGGTGCCGTCCCGAAGAGATTCCGATTCGTCTTCGAACTGCCGCGAAACGCCCAGGGCAAGGTGCGGGCCGATGAGTTGAGGAGGATTCTCGGCACGGACTTCGCCGAGCCCAGAGTGACGAACGTTGTGCGCGGCGAGGATGAGTGGTCGGCCGATTTCGTCTTCGACGCCGACGCCTCGTACTTCAAGGGCCATTTCCCGGATCTCCCGGTTCTGCCAGGGGTGGTGATGACTGGAATGGCGCATCACTTCGCCGAGATTCTGGAGCGCCGCGAACTGCGTCTTACGTCAGTGCGGAAGCTCAAGTTCGCCCGCGTGGTGCGCCCTGGGGACAAGCTGCGATTCTCTCTTCGGCGCAAGTCTCCGGCCGAGTACGATTTCCGGTACATGGCGGGAGAGACCATGTGCGCGCAGGGGACCATGGAGGTGGAAGCATGAATGTTCGCTTCGTGTCTAGGCTGGCCGTCGCGATTCTCGCGTGGTCGCAGATCGTGCCGGCGTCCGCGGAGGTGACGCAGAAGCTTGTCGATGACGACATGATTCCCCGATCGGCGCATGGCGCGTTCGTCCAGAAGAAGACGCTGTCGGACGTTGGTGTGACGCTCGTCTCCAAGGGCGAGTTCCGATTCGTGAAGGGCGTGTTCTTCGAATGGAAGGTGATGTCGCCTGCGCCAAGCCTGTTCTTCGCGACCCCCACGAACTGGTCTTTCACGGTGCGTGGCAAGACAACGACGCGCGACATCAACGTGGACGTGTCGTCCATCTCCAACGTCTTTGCGATAAAGGAGATGAAGGAATACGTCGAACGCATGACCATGGTTCCGGAGAAGGGCTTCCCGGAGAAGGTTGAAATCTTCTTCAAGAATGGCGACAGGATTGAAATCGAATTGGCCCAGAGCCGCTAGGGCGGTTCTCGTCGCGGCGATTGTGCTTGCGGCGGCGGTGCTGACGATGCGCATCGGCGGCGTGGAGACGGGACTGCTTGCGCTCGTGGACTCGTCCGTCAGCCCCGACGTCAGGGCCATGGCGGACTCTGCGGCCGACCGGGCACGCGTGATGCTCGAAGGGCCGTCCTGGACGGAAGTGCTCGTCGGCGTGCGTGCCGTGAACGCCGCGTTTGGAGTGAATGAGGTCTCTCCAGCCGGGAAGGACATCTTCGCGGACCTGCGCGGGCGCACGGACGGGCTTCTCTCCAACGAAGCTCGTTCGCTCATCGCCTCCGGCGACACTTCCGCCGTCCGCGAGATGTCCGAGGCCCGCCTGTTCGGCATCGCTCCGCCTCTCTTTCCGGTGAAGGACGACCCCATGCTCCTCGCCACCTCATACGTGGAGGGGATGGATGGAAACTTCGTACCTGGCTGGTCGTTCCGCGACGGGCTTCCGACGACGTCGGCTGGCGGCAGGGAGATCGCGCTCGTCACGCTCTCGCTGTCCGGACGTTCCCCCCGTGCCGTCGCCGACGCGATGAATGGGCTGCTCCGCAATCTGCCGCCTGGCGTGAAGGCGTATTTTTCCGGCGCGGCTTTTCACGCCGCCCGGAGCGCGAGCCGGGCAGAGAGGGAGATAGCAGTTCTCTCGGCGATCTCCCTCGCGCTGGTGCTGGCGCTGGGGTGGCTGCTCTTTCGTTCTGCCTCTTTCGTTCTGCCGCTTGCCGGGGCCTTGTGCATGGGGGGCGTTGTGGCGACTGCGGCGCTCTTCGTCGTCTGGGAGCGTCCGCAT
>Ga0310696_10008559_pt1 | contig 11922 bp, 5 predicted proteins | sample AusTroGonzalo_MG_4_FD_203885 | JGI IMG/M metagenome (GOLD analysis project Ga0310696, IMG submission 203885) | Bovine rumen microbial communities from tropical cattle in Woodstock, Queensland, Australia - Gonzalo_02 (v2) (version 2) | ecosystem: Host-associated > Mammals > Digestive system >... | reverse complement strand
GACCAACGTGTGTATTACATCAACATCAAGGAGATCATCGACAACAAGTTCGGGACCTCCACGCCGATACCGTTCCGCGTCGTCGACAATAACATCGGCCTTGATATCGACGTCTCCGTGCGCTGCTTCGGTACATACTCGTACAAGATCTCGGACCCGATCCTGTTCTACGTCAACGTCTGCGGGAACGTCTCCGAGAGTTACAAGAGGTCCGCTTTGGATGGCCAGCTGAAGACCGAGTTCATAGCTGGACTGCAGCCCGGTTTCGGGAAGCTCTCCGACATCGGCCTGCGTCCCAATCAGATAATGGGGCACACCGAGGAACTCCAGGAGGCCATGAACGAGACCCTGTCCAAGAAATGGTCCGAGCTCCGCGGCATTTCCGTGGTCAGCGTTGCCCTCGGTTCCGTCACTCTGCCGGAAGAGGATGCCAAGATGATCAAGGAGGCCCAGAGGGTGGCCATCCTTCGCGATCCCGGCATGGCCGGTGCTACCCTCGTCGGCGCTCAGGCAGAGGCCCTCAAGGCCGCCGCCAGCAACGAATCCGGCGCAGTGACTGGCCTGATGGGTGTCGGGATGGTCGGACAGATAGGCGGAGGAAGCATGAACGCCCAGGGCTACTACAACATGCAGAACCAGAACAACCAGCAGCAGGCCCAGGCCCAACAGGCCCCTCCCCAGCAGGCGGCAGGACCCTCCAACTCATGGCAGTGCGTATGCGGGGCCAAGGCCACCGGGAAGTTCTGTCCCGAGTGCGGTAAGAAGAAACCGGACTCCGGATGGACCTGCAAATGCGGGGCCGTCAACCAGGGCAAGTTCTGTCAGGAATGCGGCTCCAAGAAGCCGGCCGGGGTCCCCCAATACCGCTGCGACAAATGCGGATGGCGCCCTGCGGATCCGACCAAACCCCCCAAGTTCTGTCCCGAGTGCGGAGACCCGTTCGGGGACGAGGACATAGTTTGACGATCACATAGTCAGTGAAAAAAGGAGTGTGAATACATGGCAGAAAATGAAACCGGGACGAGGAACTGGGGCGCGATAACTGGAATCGTCGTGCTCATAGCGATCGCAGTCGGCTTGCTTTACTACTATTACGTAGGACTCTGGATACCCGCCATCGGAATCCCCCTGCTGATAATAGGAGCGTACGAAGCGATCTCCTCCATTCTCAGGAGCACCGCTGTCGACCAGTTCGGCACCAGCGACTCCGGGGCCGCTACCGTTTGGGGATTCGTGTTCATCGCCATCGGCGGTGCACTGATGGTGTTCCAGTACTCGAACAACATCATCTTCCCGATCGTGTTCTTCATAGCGATCATCGTGCTGTACCTCGTGGTCAGCGCGGCGAACAAGAAGAGGAAGTGAGAGAAACCGCCGGCAGGGGGACCTGCCGGCATTCCTTTTTTGATTATCCAGAATCTTATCTGACGGTCCTGAGCCAGGACAGTATGGAATCCGCTTCGTAACGATAGACGTTCACCTGGTCCTTGCTGCCGTTGACGGTGCCCTTCTTGAAGAGCGGCTCCCATTTCTGATTGAGGGCCGACCTGTACTTCTGGACGTACTGAGTGACGCGTCCGGAGAGCCCGGGATCGACGAAGACGGTGCAGGAGACAGTGAAGAGACGATGGTTGCGGATCTCGGTGAGCTCGTCCCAATTGCTCTGAGACAACTCCCCGGTGACCTTCATGCTGTCCTCGCAATCCTTTACATAGTCGGAGCATGCGGTGATCATGGCATCCTTCAGCTCCGGGTCGGTGAAATAATCCTCGATCCTCTTCATCCGCTCGTACCGCCCGACATTCTGTATGTCGTCGGGCCTGACCTTCCTCATGTTCGCGAAGACGCGCTTGAGATCCTTGTCCTTCTCGTACAGGTAGTTGTAGGTGAACACCGCGAGGAGCTCCTTGTACTCATCCTGAGTTAGGGCCTCGGAGCCTCCGTCCTTCATCATGCTCTTGGCGATGGCGGAGAACGAGGTGGCCTTCCTGAAGTCCGAACCCAGGAACGATATGTACTTGATCATCATGGGAGCGGGATCCGTACTATCCAGCTTGGATGCCTTCTCGGCATAGTCGATGGCCGTCTCGTAGTCCCTGTTCTGGATGCAATGGATCGATGCGCGGATTGAATCTATGAATTCCTGATTCTTCTTCATGCTGGCGAACTCGGAATCGCAGAGGTTCCTGTGGACCTGGCCACCGCAGAACTCGCAGATGCCGGAGCTCTTCCCGAAGGGGATCTGCGCGGGTGCACCGCAACTAGGACATGTAACAGAGAATACTCCCATTCGCTCACCTGTTCCTGGCACCATGAAGGTACCCCTCCATCGGCCTGTCATCGTACAGGACTTAATCCCCATATAACCCCACCGACCGCGGTCCTCTCATAAAGGCTTATATCCAGCACATCCATGGACGGCCGATGTCCTGGTTGATGATCATCGTGTGCCTGATAGCAGGCGCCGGCATGCTTTATCTCGGTTCGGAATGGATGGTCCGCGGTGCCAAAGGCCTCGCCCTCCGTCTCGGGATCTCCCCGTTCATCATCGGACTGACTGTCGTGGCCTTCGGATCCTCGGCGCCCGAGTGCATAACCTCGGTGGTAAGTACGAGCAATCCATCCCTCATTATAGGGAACGTGGTGGGCAGCAACATCGCCAACGTCGGACTGGCCATCGGACTCGCGGCTATCGCCGGACCAATGGCCGCGGTGTACAAGGACATGAAGCTCGAGATCTGCACGATGCTCGCCGCATGCGCGGGCCTTTGCCTGCTGGGACTGCTGGGCGTGATCAACTGGATCGTGGGAGCGGTGCTGATCGCGCTGCTGTTCGTCTTCCTCTTCGTTGTCTTCAAGCAGAAGAAATCCGACGAGAGCGGAAGGGCCGCGTATGAAGCGGAGGACAAAGAAGAGAAGTTCGGGACCGCTGTGCTCGCCGTACTCGTCGTGGTCGGCCTGGTGCTGCTGTATTTCGGTGCAAAGTTCTTCATCGAAGGCGCTAAGGGGCTTGCCGCTGAACTGGGCGCCTCCGACATGATCATAGGACTTATCGTCGTGGCCATAGGCACCTCCCTGCCCGAGATGTGCATCAGCGTCATGGCATCCCACCGCGGAGAAGCGGACCTCGCCGTCGCCAACATAGTCGGTAGCAACATCTTCAACGCCCTCTTCGTCCTGGGAGTCGGGTCGCTGCTCGTGGATATCCCGGTGTCGGAATCCATGCTCTGGTTCCATATGCCGGTCATGCTCCTCTTCGCAGTATCGATGTTCCTTGTCGTGCGCTTCCGCAACAAGATTGAAAGGCCTTCCGGAGCACTGTTCGTTGGGATGTATGCCGCATACATCGGGATAATGGCCGCCATCCCGTCGCTGATGATCTGATGTCCCCGCCGGCGGAGACTGAGCGTACCCGAGGATGTTTTATCTCCTTGACGGAGGATGCCGTGTACATGGGACCCAAAGGCGCAGAGCTGCTGGATGGCTTCGAGCATGGAAGGATACCACTCCTGGAATTCATGAGGAGGGTGGCTGTGCTGCGGGATGCCGAGGGGCTGCCCGCCGACCCTGCGCTCGGCACCGTCGTGGTGGGATCCTTCGGCAGGCACACCGAGGGGCGCGACCTGATGTCATGCATCCTGGAGATAGAGGGATTCAAGGTCCAGAAGGCAGAACGCGATGCCACGCTGGAGCGGATGGTCGGCATGTGTGCCGACCCCTCGGTGACCGCCATGTGTATCTCGGTACAATCCACCTACGAGTGCCCCGATCTGTACCGCCTGCCTGACCTCATCGCCGAAGCGGGTCTGTCGGAGCGCATAGTGGTCAACATCGGAGGCGCTGCCGTCACCAGGGCCGAGGCGGATAAGATGGGATCCGACGTGTACGGAAGCACAGCCATCGAGTCGGTGAGACTGACTAAGACCGCTGTATTATCTGAGAAACGCACATATTACCATAAATAACGAATCGACCGTACATAGGACAGATGAGCGTTAGACTACCCCTCGCCATAGCCGCATCCATCCTGGCAGTCATGGGTCTCATAACAATCGGGACTGTCGATGCCGATTCGGAGGATGAGTTCGTTGAGGGCGGGTTCACGTTCATCGTGACATCCGGGGGCCTCACCGTCACCCTGTACGACTCTTCTGTAGGCGGACCGTTCTGCGACATACCGTCCGTGGTCACCCACGATGGTGTAGATTACCCTGTGACCCATATCAGCGCGTTCTCTTTCTACGACAATGACACCTTGACAGTCCAGATCCCGAAGTCCGTCCTATCCATAGAGAGCCTGTCGTTCATGTCCCCATCCATCGTCTCTATATCGGTCTCGGATGAGAACACCGAGTTCTGCTCCTTGGATGGCATCCTGTACGACAAGGGAATGAACAAGCTCATCGCATACCCCAAGGCGAATCCGGAAGATCAGTACTACATGCCTCACACCGTTGTCATGATGGAGGATCACGTATTGGAGAGTTGCCTGAATCTCCAAGAGGTGTGGATCAATGCTTCGATCAAGGTCATCCCCAAATTTGCATTCGCTGGATGTTCCAATCTGCAGTACATCAACGCTGTCAGCGGGATCAACTACCTTCCCAGCTCCCTCAAGGTCATCGATGTCGGTGCGTTCTATGACTGCCCGAAATTAGAGTCCATAGTCCTGCCCGATAACCTGCTTTCCATCGGCGCCGATGCCTTCAGCGGCACCGGCATCAAGACCGTAACGATTCCGGAAAACTTGACATACATATCGGGAAGCTCGTTCTCGAAATGTGGCGAGCTTGAGCAATTCGAATCGAATAACCCGAACTTCGTGGCTAAGAATGGGGTCCTCTACGAGAAGATGGAGTACAGATACAGTCTTTTATCGTATCCCTGCGGTTGCAAGGAGAAGGTGTTCAATATCCCGAGCTACGTCACGTACCTGGAACCACGGTCCTTCACCGGCTGCGTCTACCTGGAGGAGGTAAGGTTCTCTAGCGGGTTGTCCTCTGTCTCGCAGGATTCGTTCTACTCCTGCAAATCCCTCAAGAAAGTGATCCTCTCGAATGACATATTGGTTCTGGACAGCTATTGTTTCGGCGATTGCCAAAACCTTACGGAGATAGAGTTCGGGGATCGCATCGCGGGCATCGGCCCCTACGCCCTGTACAACACCGGCTTCACGTCGATCACGTTCCCGGAATCCGTCTCGCTCCTGGACGAGTACTGCCTGATGGGGTGCCAAAAACTGGAGACGGTATACATATCTGGAGAGACGGTAGAACTGGAGATCGGAGCGTTCATGGAATGCAAAGCATTGAAGGACATATGGCTCACGGGGACAGAGATCACTTTTTCGGACGGGTCCCTGAACATTGGCGTGATAGATGAGAGATGCTACTCTACTGTCCATGTCCACAAAGGGGTGAACGTGCCCTACGACGCCGTTACCAATACGAACACCGTGATCACCGTCGAGATCATAGGGGAGCGCCCCTACCCTTACGAGAACCTGTTCGCCGCCGCCATCTGCGTCCTCATCGTGATCATAATCATCAGGGCGGTCGGGAACGTCTGAGCGACACGGCCTCTCGGAGTGAACGCCCGCACGGAGAGGATACCGAGGGTCGGAATGGGCATGTTAACGCCGTTTCTGGATGACCCCGATAACTATGAGGCCTCTGCTGGCTCATATAGGTAATTTCTGTACAGAATGTACAAAAACGGAATCGGTTATTTATACTGATATAAATATTCAACAGATATGTCCTCTACAGCTCGGCTCACGCCGGCTAATGGGATGCAACTAGAAGGACATAACAACAGAACGGCCTATCATGCTACTAAGGCCTATATCCTCGCGATAGCTGTAGTACTGACTCTTCTAGTGCTCGCATTGTCGGCAATGCCTGTTCAGGCAACGGAAACACATGCAGTGACTTATGACCCCAACGGCGGAACGGGACCGGTCCCCGAAACGCAATACGTGGAAGAGGGCAGCGAATTCTCACTGGCCCAATACAAAGGCACCAAGACCGGATATGAATTCTCAGGATGGGATGACGGCACGGGCATCATCTATATGCCCGGGACCAAGCTCAGAATGGGCACCACGGATATGAACATGAAGGCATCCTGGGACGCCATCCGCTACATCGTCTATTTCGAACCCAACGAGGGACAGGGTCAGACCATAACGATCAACGCCAAATACGACGTCATGATCCCCAACCCTTCCAGCAGTTTTCACCGCGACGGTTTCATGATCACATCATGGAACACGGCGAAGGACGGAACGGGAACATCCTATTCCGCCACGGAGAACCTTGTCAACCTGACCACCACCGACGGCGCCCGCGTCACATTGTTCGCACAGTGGGCCCCTGCGGAGTACAAGGTCACATACCAGTCAGACTCCAGTGCCATGAAGTACGAGGACACCGTGGTATTCAACTCCTTGTACACGATAAGGGGTGCCCTGTTCACCAAGACCGGGTACACCCAGGTAGGCTGGACGAAGACCATGGGAAGCGCCATCATCGACTACCAGCTATCCAAGGAAGTTACCTGGAGCGAGGCCAAGGACGTCACCCTCTACCCCGTCTGGTCAATCAACCAGTATACGGTCAGATTCGATGCCAACGGCGGAAGCGGATCGATGGCATCCATCACGGACGATTACGGCAGCCAGGTGATTATACCCGAGAACGGTTTCCGCTATGACAACCATACGTTCGGGATCTGGAACACCAAGGCCGACGGCTCAGGCATCGTCTATGCACCCGGGGTCACCATGAAGCTCCTGGAGGATATGACCCTGTACGCCCAGTGGAAGAACGATTACAGGATCACCTACGACACTGCCGGAGGTACCCCCGCATACAACGACCAGACCTTCACCGACTACTCATCGGAGATCACCGTCAAGCTCTACAGCGACTCCCCCAAGCTCACCGGTTACACGTTCGGCGGCTGGACCGACGGAACGGATACATACCAGCCCGGCGCGCAGGTAACGCTGACAGAGAGCTCAAGGGTCCTGAACCTCAGGGCGGTCTGGACCGCCAACCAGTACGACGTCATCTACGACCCCAACATGAGCGGTGCCCAGAAGATCACCGACAAAGCGACTTACGATTCGCCTTACTCGGTCAAAGGGAAGATATTCACAAGAGAGGGATACGTCCTCGAGGGATGGTCCAAGACCAAGGATGGGAAGATCGACTACATCCTCGACGACCTGATCCCCAAGTGGACTTCCACGGAGAGCATGACCCTTTACGCCTGCTGGAAGATCGTCTCGTACGTGATCTCGTTCGACAAGAACGGCGGAAGCGGATCCATGGAGCCCATATCCGCCGAATACGGGGAGATAATCACCATTCCGGAATGCTATTTCTATGACGAGGACAGAGGGTTCGCGAGCTGGAACACGATGCCCGACGGATCGGGTACGACGTACATGCCTGATAACAAGCTCAAGGTCGAGTCCAACCTCATCCTCTACGCCCAGTGGAACAACGTCTACACGATCAAATACGACGTGGGCGAGGGATCGGGTTCCTTCCCCGACCAGACGGCCCTTTCGCAGAAGAGCGAATACACGATGACGCTCAATAAGAACAGCCCCACCCGCACCGGTTACACGTTCGGCGGCTGGACCGATGGAACGAACATATACCAGCCTTCGGAAAAGGTCACCCTCACGGTCGAATCCAGGACGCTCACCCTTCATGCCACTTGGAATGCGAACCAGTACAACGTGGTCTACGACCCCAACATGAGCGGCACCGATAAGATCACCGACATAGCGACATACGATTCCCCTTACACGGTCAAAGGAAAGATATTCACAAGAGAGGGATACGTCCTCGAGGGATGGTCCAAGACCAAGGATGGGAAGATCGACTACATCCTCGACGACCTGATCCCCAAGTGGACCTTCACTAAAGGCATGACCCTTTACGCCTGCTGGAAGGTCAGCTCATACAGCGTCTCCTTCGATAGGAACGGCGGAAGCGGATACATGGACCCGATGTCCGCCGAATACGGACAGACGATAACCGTTCCCGAATCCTTGTTCTACGACGAGGACAGGGAATTCGCGAGCTGGAACACCAAGGCGGACGGGACCGGAACATCGTACATCCCCGGAAACAAGCTCAAGGTCGAATCCAACGTGATCCTGTACGCCCAGTGGAACAACGTCTACACGATCAAATACGACGTGGGCGAGGGATCGGGATCCTTCCCCGACCAGACGGCCCTTTCCCAGAAGAGCGAATACACAATGACGCTCAATAAGAACAGTCCTACCCGCATCGGATACTCGTTCGGCGGCTGGACCGATGGAACTAACACGTACCAGCCATCGGCCAAGGTCACCCTCACGGTCGAGTCCAGGACGCTCACCCTTCACGCGGTATGGATCGCCGATCAGTACGACATCATCTACGACCCCAACATGAGCGGTGCCGAGAAGTTCATCGACAAAGCGACATACGATTCCCCTTACACCCTCCAGGGCGAGATATTCACCAGAGAAGGATACACCCTCGAGGGATGGTCCAAGACCAGGGATGGCAAGATCGAATACGTCCTTGAGGACCTGATCCCCAAGTGGACATCCACCAAGGGCATGACCCTGTACGCATGCTGGAAGATCGTATCATGCACGGTCACGTTCGACAAGAACGGAGGTACCGGATACATGGATCCCATATCCACGGAATACGGCAAGACCATCACCATCCCGGACTCGAAGTTCGTCTACGACAACAAGGAGTTCTCGCATTGGAACACCAAGGCGGACGGGACCGGGACCTCATACTACGCAGAATCCCCGCTCCAGCTCAAATCCGACGTGACCCTCTACGCCCAGTGGAACAACGTCTTCCTGCTCAAATACGACATCGGTGAGGGATCCGGGGACTTCCCCGACCAGAGGACGCTGTCGAAGAACGATGAGGTCACCATGACCATCAACTCCAAGGTGCCCACCCTCGTCGGGTTCGTCTTCAAGAACTGGACCACTTCGCCCACCTCCACCAGCCCGGCATACAACCCCGGGGACACCATTAAGCTGACCACCGGGGCCAGCACGGTGACGCTGTACGCACAGTGGATCGCTAACGAGTACACAGTCACATACAAGTCCGGTGTGGAGGGCCAGGCGGATGTCACTGACACGGCCACCTTCAACCAGACCTACACGCTCAAGGGCGCGATATTCACCAAAGAAGGGTTCCAGCAGTCCGGATGGTCCGAGGCTCCGGGACAGCCCGCGAAATATCCCCTCAACTACACCTTCACAAGATGGACGTTCACCGAGGACATGACCCTGTACGCTTGCTGGGACACCGTCGTCTACACCATCTCCTTCGACCCCAACGGCGGTACCGGCGAGATCCGCAGCATCGTCGCCGGATACAACACCAAGATCGCCGCTCCCGAGTGCGGGTTCTACAAGGAAGGATGCACGTTCATCGCCTGGAACACGAAGGCGGACGGCAGCGGCATATCCTACAAGGCGGGGGACGCCTACGTCGTCCTCGGCGATGCCAAGCTCTACGCGACGTGGGCGTTCGAGTACATACTGAAATTCGACCCCAACGGAGGTACCGGCGCACCAGCCACCATCACCAAGTCGTCCGTCGACAAGCAGATCGGCATCACGATCCCCGATATGATCCCGACGCTGACCGGATACGAGTTCGCGGGATGGGCCTCTCCGGATATCCCCGGAAAGACGTTCCAGCCCAAGGACACCATAGTTCTCGACTCCGAGATGAGGTCCGTGACGCTCTACGCGGAATGGGCTGCGTGCAAGTACACCATCACCTACACCAATGGGTCCACGCATACCACCGACATCACCGACACCGCCGTATACGATCAGCCGTTCCAGCTCAAGGACAAGACCTTTGACCGTCCCGGATACGTCCAGGCCGGCTGGAAGTCGGACGAGGGCACCATCTATCCCCTGTCCTACAAGTTCGAGAGATGGGTCACCACCAAAGATGTGACCTTCGAGGCCTATTGGTCCGCCGACACCTGTCTTGTCACCTTCATGCCCAACGGAGGTACCGGGACCATGAACCCCGTCTCCGTGAAGTACCAGGACACGTTCAGGATCCCTGAATGCACCTATCTTCGCGAGGGCTTCGAGTTCCAGAACTGGAACACCAAGGCCAACGGTACCGGGACCACCTACGAGGTGGGACAGACGATCATCGTCAACGAGGACATGAAGCTCTACGCCCAGTGGTCCTACAGATACACCCTTACCTACGATGCGAACGGAGGAAAAGGCCAGCCTGCGGCACAGGTGGTCTACTCCACTAACGCGACCTACACCTTCACCATCTCCAAGGTCACACCCACCAAATCGGGCCAGCTGTTCCTTGGATGGAGCACGTCCATGACAGCCCAGACGGCCGAGTACCAGCCGGGCTCCAAGATAACGCTCACCTACGACAACAGGACGGTCGCGCTCTATGCGGTATGGTCGGATCAGATCGTGTACACGATCACCTACATGCCCAACGGAGGTACCGGCGCACCGCCGATGCAGGAGATTAAGAGCAACCAGAAGACCATCACCGTCAACCTGTCCACCGTCAAGCCGACCAGGTCCGGATACGATCTGCTCGGATGGTCCACCTCCCCCGAGGGCACCGCAGTGCTTCCCTCAGGAGCGAGCGTGACCCTCAGGAGCTCGGCCCCCAACCTGGTACTGTATGCCATATGGGCCACAAACATCATCGAAGTCGAGAGCATCGAACTGACGTTCACGCCCGGATGGGTCAGCGTGGGCTCCAGCATCAAGCTGAAGGCCCAGATACTGCCGGAGAACTCCACCCAGAGGATGGCCGTTTGGTCCGTTGACAACCCGGAACTGGCCAGCATCTCGATGGACGGAGTGCTCACCGGAATATCGCCCGGAAAGGTCAAGGTCACCGCCAGGGCCGGCAACGTATCCGCTTCCGCGATCATCAACGTCAGCAAGGAGCTGAAGGTTGAGGTCAGCGAACTTGGCGGCAAGGCCCGTGTTACGAATATAGACGAGGTCGTGAACCACATCCACGAGTACTCCTCGCAGGGCATACCGGTCAACATCACCGTCCCCGCCGGGATCGATGATGTGCTGATCGATGTGGACATAGTCAACGAGATCAAGAGATACAACACCGCATCCCTGACCATCCAGACCCCCGCAGGCACCCTGAGGCTGTCATCCGCCGCCCTGAGCACCCTGGCCGTCCAGAATTCGCTGGAATTCACCATCGACAACTACGACCCGGCCGCCAGATACCCCAATCTCGGAGCATCCGCCGGACTTCAGCTGTGCGTGATCATCGATGAGCAGGAGAAGGCGGTCAACTTCGGCGACAAGGTCATCGTCAGCACGGACTACACCCTCCAGAAGGGAGAGTCCGCGGACAAGATCCAGATCGTCTATGTGACCAGCGGTAAGACCGAGCCCATGAGCGGCGCGTTCTACGACGAGGGAAAGGCCTGGTTCAGCACCACCCACTTCTCCGATTTCGCCATAGTGTTCGAGAAGGAACCCGTCGTGACGGAGGACAACCCCTGGATATGGATCGTCGTGCTGCTCGCCCTGGTGATCCTGGCCCTCGTCATAATAATGTCCAGAAGGAGCAAGGGACAGTACATCCTGGTCAACGCCACTGTCGAGAAGGATGGCGATGACGGATCCAGAGCCATGACCAAGAAGAGCGGTCGTCCCAAGATCCGGGCCCTGAAAGGCTCCGACGAAACGAAGGAGACTGAGGAAAGGCTCGAGGACAAAGATACCGAGGAAGGATCCGGAGAACAGGGACCCGAAGGTGAGGAGACCGAATCCGAAAAGAAACCGGAGGAGACCCCTAAGGAAGATTCCGAGGACGAATACACAGCTTCATTCAAGAT
>Ga0310696_10008558_pt1 | contig 11924 bp, 7 predicted proteins | sample AusTroGonzalo_MG_4_FD_203885 | JGI IMG/M metagenome (GOLD analysis project Ga0310696, IMG submission 203885) | Bovine rumen microbial communities from tropical cattle in Woodstock, Queensland, Australia - Gonzalo_02 (v2) (version 2) | ecosystem: Host-associated > Mammals > Digestive system >... | reverse complement strand
TGTAAGCCTTCAGGAAGTGGATTGTTCGCTGTATGAGTGTCTGATAGACCATGCTGACGTCCGCGATGCCATCTATACAACAGATATTGACGGACTGGACATTATCCCCAGTCACATCGACTTGGTAGGTGCAGAGATTGAGATGCTGAACATGGAAAATCGTGAACGCATGATTTCCAAATTATTGGAACCGTTGCGTGCAGAATACGACTATATTCTTATTGACTGCTCACCCTCATTGGGACTGATTACCGTCAACTCGCTGACGGCTGCTGATTCGGTGATTATCCCCGTCCAGTGTGAGTACTTCGCATTGGAAGGCATCTCAAAACTGCTGAATACCATTAAGATTATCAAGCAGAAGCTGAATCCGAAATTGGAGATTGAAGGTTTCCTCTTGACAATGTATGACTCTCGTTTGCGTTTGGCCAACCAGATTTTCGACGAGGTAAAGCGTCATTTCCAGGAGTTGGTATTCAAAACGGTAATCCAGCGCAATGTCAAACTCTCCGAGAGTCCCAGTCATGGTCTGCCCGTCATTCTATACGATGCAGACTCCACTGGTTCAAAGAACCATTTGGCACTGGCCAAGGAAATCATTAATAAGAATAGCTAACGGAAGGAGTTCTCACGCCTGAGGGTATGAGTGTGGCACGCAATAGAAAAATAAAAGAAGTTAGGGAAGTTAAGAAGAATGGCTGTTAAGAAGAAATATTCAACAAGTGTGTTGGGACGTGGTCTGGACGACATTGGCACAGGTCGCGGACTTGATGCGCTGATAGATACGACTGCAGAGGTTAAGACGGAAGGTTCGTCAAACCTAAACGAAGTAGAGATTAGTTTAATAGACCCCAATCCCAACCAGCCTCGTCGAGAGTTCGACCAGGAGGCTTTGCTGGAATTGGCAGGCAGTATCCGTGAGTTGGGGATTATCCAGCCCATCACGCTCCGCAAAGTGGAAAGCGGCAGATATCAGATTATTGCAGGTGAGCGCCGTTGGCGCGCTTCACAACTGGCAGGTTTACAAAAGATTCCCGCCTACATCGTCAGCGTTGAGGATCAGGGCGTCATGGAGATGGCTCTGGTTGAGAATATCCAGCGTGAAGACCTGAACGCTATTGAAATAGCACTGGCCTACCAACATCTGGCAGAGTCGACAGGCATGACTCAAGCAAAGATTTCTGAACGTGTCGGCAAGAGCCGTGCTGCTGTGACGAACTATCTGAGACTGCTAAAATTACCTGCACAAGTGCAGATGGCACTGAAGAATCACGAGATAGAGATGGGACATGCTCGTGCGCTGTTGGCTATCGACAGTCCCACGCAACAGATCAAGCTCTTCCGTGAAGTACAGCAACAGCAGTTGTCTGTTCGTAAGGTCGAGGAAATGGTGCAGGTCTTGAAAAACGGAGATGACGTGAAGACGGCACGAGGCAAGATAGCTTCGAAGGTTCAGCTTCCTGAGGAATTCAACATCCTCAAGAATCGTCTGAGCCAGTTCTTCCAAACCAAGGTCCAGATGAGCTGTTCACCCAAGGGTAAGGGTAAGATTACACTCCAGTTCGACAACGAAGAACAGTTGGAACGCATTATGAACATATTAGACAGAGCTAATGGATAAGCTGATTATGATAGCTATGCTACTTGCTGTTACCGTTACGGGTTATGCGCAGCAAGATTCTCTGTCCATTGGTCAGAGTATGGCGTCGCAATCAACAGCGGTCATAGAGACTGGCGACAGCATCGGTCGTTTGTTGGCACCGATGGACTCCATCGTCGTAGAAGACACCAAGTCGCTACTGGCTGACAGCACCTCCGTGGTTGTCAACAAAAAACAGCGTAAAGAGAAGGTCAAGCGCGACTGGAACACATGGACGCCCGATCCGCAGCGTGCCCTGTGGTTAGCTTTGGTTATTCCTGGTGCTGGTCAGATATACAACCGTAAATACTGGAAATTACCCATTATCTATGGAGGTTTTATGGGTTGCATCTATGCCCTGACATGGAACAACATGATGTATAAGGACTATTCGCAGGCCTATCTTGACATTATGGACAACGACCCCGGTACGGCCTCCTACAATAAGTTCCTGCATCTGGGACGTACGGTGACTAAGGACAATGAGGAGCGCTACAAGCAGCTGTTCAAGAATCGTAAGGACAAATACCGTCGTTGGCGCGACATGAGTTTCTTCGTCATGCTTGGCGTATATGCTTTGTCAGTGATTGATGCCTATGTCGATGCGGAGTTGTCCGTCTTCGACATCTCGAAGGACCTCACTTTGAAGGTAGAGCCAACGGTTATCCCTAACAGGATGGGTGGTAATCCGCTGGAAGCACAGTCAATAGGCGTGAACTGTAGCTTGAACTTTTAATGAGCTAAAAAAGAAAAAGTGAAGAATTAATATAATGAGTAAGATTGGAAAGACAAATGAGTTGATGAGTAGCGTGGCAAAATGGCTGATGCTTTTTTGCCTGATGGTATTTTTGCCACTCAGTATGAGTGCACAAGTCATAGATGACGAGGAGGACGAAGAAGAGCCTGATGAGGAGGACGAAATTACCGTAGTAGATCAGAGCGGCAATGAGGAAGTCATTGAATTCCCTGAGGCCATGACGTATGACCTGGACTCACTTCTCAACGTTTATATGGCCAAGACCTATCTCGACGAACAGGATTGCAACATGAAGGATGTCAATCCTGAATACAGCAAAGAGGATTACGTCGACCGTTTGTATCGTATGCCATGTGTGATGGAGATGGCCTACAACGATGTGGTTCAGAAGTTCATTGACCGTTACAGCGGTCGTCTGCGTCGTTCCATCAGCTACATGCTGGGAGCTTCAAACTTCTACATGCCCATCTTCGAGGAGGCTTTGGAAATGTACCAACTGCCCTTGGAACTGAAATACCTGCCCATCATCGAGTCTGCTCTTAACCCTAAAGCCGTCAGCCGTGTAGGTGCTGCAGGTCTATGGCAGTTTATGCCTGCCACTGGCAAGCAGTATGGTCTGAAGCTTAACTCGCTGGTTGACGAACGTCGCGACCCTGTCCTGTCATCTCAGGCAGCAGCCCGCTATTTGCGTGACCTCTATAAAATCTTTGGCGACTGGAACTTGGTGATTGCCGCCTACAATTGCGGCCCAGAAAACATCAACAAGGCTATCCGCCGTGCCAATAATGTCACATCGCTGAAAGGAGAGAATGGCGAGCCCTTACCTGTTGTCAAGGACTACTGGCACATCTATCCCTATTTGCCCCGTGAGACACGTGGTTATGTGCCGGCTTTCATTGCCGCCAACTATATCATGACATATTACTCGCTGCACAACATCTGTCCGATGACAACCCGTCTGCCAGCCAAGTCTGATACGGTGATGGTCAGTCGTAATGTACACCTTGAACAGGTGGCAGAGGTCGTTGGTCTGAATATTGACTTGCTGCGCTCTCTCAATCCTATGTATCGTCGCGATATAGTGCCAGGCGCTACAGAACCCTCTCCGCTACGCCTGCCTTTAGCCGATGTTGGTCGTTTCGTGGATTTAGAGGATTCAATATACAACTATAGAGCCAACGAATTGCTCACTCATCGTGCTGAAGTGGAGGTACGTGACGACGTGCCCACCTATTATCATAAGAGCAAACGCTACACAAGAGGCAAGAAGACTCGTACAAGTCGTAAGGCACGTGCTACCAGAGGTCGTGCAAAGGCTACTAAGAGTCGTGCGAAGGCTACCAGAAAGAGAGCTACCACTCGCAAGAAAGCTACTACAAGTAAACGTAAGACTACAAGAAGAAGAAGGAGGTAAGCTATGGATGATGACATGATGCGTGAAGCCGCTGATGACCAATTGATAAATGATGCCTTCCAACATCTGCTGGATAGTTATCTGTCATCGCGCCACCGTAAGAAGGTAGATATTATTACCAAGGCCTTTAACTTTGCCCGTCAGGCCCACAAAGGTGTTCGCCGTCTCTCTGGCGAACCCTATATCATGCACCCCATTGCCGTGGCTCAGATAGCCTGCGAAGAGGTCGGATTAGGCTCTACCAGTATTTGTGCTGCCCTGCTTCACGACGTTGTAGAGGATACCGACTACACGACAGAGGACATCGAAAACATCTTTGGGCCAAAGATTGCTCAGATTGTCGACGGACTGACCAAGATTAGTGGTGGTATTTTCGGTGAGCAAGCTTCTGCACAAGCTGAGAACTTTAAGAAGTTGCTGCTCACCATGAGCGAGGATATCCGCGTCATTCTCATCAAGATCTGCGACCGTTTGCATAATATGCGCACATTGGAGTCGCAGCCTGCCAACAAGCAATATAAGATTGCAGGCGAAACACTCTACATCTATGCACCTTTAGCCAATCGTCTGGGTCTGAATAAGATTAAGACCGAACTTGAGAATCTCAGTTTCCAGTACGAGCATCCTGAAGAATATGCCAGCATCAAGGAAAAGTTGGCTTCTACCCATGCCCAGCGTCATGAACTTTTCGACGAATTTACCGTTCCTATTGAGACAGAACTCCATAAGATGGGTATCCAATATGAGATTAAGGAACGCGTCAAATCGCCATACAGCATTTGGTCGAAGATGCAAAACAAGCACGTATCGTTCGACGAAATCTACGACATCTTGGCAGTACGTATCATTTTTACGCCCAACAATCGCGAGGATGAAATCAACGAATGCTTCAAGATTTACGTAGCCATCTCGAAGATTTATAAAAGTCATCCCGATCGTTTGCGCGACTGGCTCTCACATCCAAAAGCCAACGGATACCAGGCGCTGCATGTCACGCTGATGTCGAAACAAGGACGCTGGATAGAAGTGCAGATTCGCTCTGACCGTATGAACGAAATAGCCGAACAGGGCTTTGCCGCCCATTGGAAATATAAAGACGGCGATGATGACGAATATACTGAGGACGAGGCCGAACTCAACGAGTGGCTTCGCACTATCAAGGAAATTCTGGACGACCCACAGCCAGACGCTATGGATTTCCTCGATGCCATCAAACTAAACCTGTTTGCTTCTGAAATATTTGTCTTTACGCCCAAGGGCGAAATCAAGACAATGCCTACGGGATGTACAGCACTCGACTTTGCCTTCACCATCCATACCTTCTTAGGCTCCCATTGTATTGGTGCCAAGGTCAATCATAAGTTGGTGCCCTTGAGTCATAAACTTCAGAGTGGCGACCAGGTGGAGATTCTGACCTCTAAGTCACAGCATGTTCAACCGTCGTGGATTAACTTCGTGTCAACAGCTAAAGCCAAAGCTAAGATTCAGGCCATCCTGCGCCGTAACAACCGCGACCTGCAGAAGCAGGGTGAAGAGTTGTTTGCCGAGTTCTGTAAGAAGAACAATATCGACAACGTTCAGGCAGCTGCCGACCAACTGACAGAACTCCACGAATCGCGCAATCGAGATGAATTCTTCCAATCGCTGGGTGACAAGACCATCCTCTTGGGCGAGAAAGACCTTGATGAGTTGCAAGGTAAAGAGAGTGGCAAGAAAGGCTGGCGCAAACTTGTGCCCTTCCTGGGTCGCGACAAAAAGAAAAAAGAAAGTGCGACCGATCAGCCAGAGCTTTTCGTTGTACCTGAGAAGTTCAATCGTAAGAAACCCATCTACATTACTGACGACAATATCACGCAATACAAGTTCAAGCACTGCTGTCACCCCATTCCAGGCGACGATGTGCTGGGCTTTATCGATGGACGCCATCAGATAGAGATTCACAAGCGTGCCTGTCCTGTAGCTGCTAAACTGAAAGCCAGCTTCGGCAATCGAATCCTCGATGCCAAGTGGGACATGCACAAGAAACTTTTCTTCGATGCTACCATCCGCATTCAAGGCATTGACCGCGTAGGTATGCTACTCGACATTTCACAGATTATCTCCAACCAGATGAGTGTTAATATCCATCGTTTGACCATCACCTCTGAAGATGGTATGTTTGATGGCTCTATCGAACTGCGCGTACACGATCGCGACGACGTGAAGGAGATTATGAACAATCTGCTGAAGATTGAAGATCTGAAAGATGTCACACAGATCATGTAAACAAATCAAACCAAACTACACAACTAATATGAAAAAACTAATTTGCATTTTCTGTGCACTCAGTTCATTACTGACGGCACAGGCCAAAGACTATGACAATCCTGATACGCTTTTCGTGGCACGCGATGGTACTGCCGAGTTCCGTAATGTCAGCGAGGCTATCGAGGTTTGTCGCGCCTTCATGGAGTATCATAAGGTGATTTTCGTAAAAAAAGGCATCTACAAGGAGAAACTTGTTATCCCCCAATGGCTCACTAATATCGAGATATGCGGAGAGGATCGTGATCAGACCATTATCACTTGGGACGACCATGCCAATATCAAGGCTGACATCTCACCCCTCACCTCTCACCTCTCACCTCAGAAAATTGGCACCTTCCGCACCTTTACCCTCAAGATACAAGGTAGCCGCATTACGCTGAAGAATATCACTATTGAGAATAATTCCGCCCGATTGGGACAGGCTGTTGCCTTACATACCGAGGGCGATCGCCTGACATTCGTCAACTGCCGTTTCCTTGGTCATCAGGATACCATTTATACAGGTAATGCCAAAACGCGTCTCTTCTTCAAGGACTGTTATATTGAGGGTACTACCGACTTCATTTTCGGCCCTTCCACAGCATGGTTCGAACACTGCCAGATATTCTGTAAGGCCAACTCCTATATCACTGCTGCATCGACACCTCAGGATGTGCCTTACGGGTACATATTTAATAATTGTAGTATCAGCTGCGAGCAAGGTGTCAATAATGTCTATCTCGGACGTCCTTGGCGCGACTACGGCTACACGTTATTCATGAACTGCCAGCTACCTCGTCAGATTCGCCCTGAGGGATGGCACCAGTGGCGTCCTGAGGCTGTCAAAACTGCTCGCTACATGGAGTACAACAACACCGGCGAAGGCGCAGCCACTGGACAGCGTGTTCCTTGGAGCCGCCAACTGACAAAAAAAGAGGCTTCAAAGATCACCCTTGAAGCCGTATTTGCCATCAATGACACATGGAAAGTCGAGCCTTAACGGTTCACTTTCCATTATTATATTCTTTCATTATTGTAAGAAGTCCATTTGCTTCTTGAGTGATTGCAACTCTGAACGGATATCAATCAATCGCGTCAACACCTCAGCCTTACGGTCGGCACCATCACGATTGTTATTGATAATCTTTTTGGCGGCAGCTAACTTGAAACCGCGCACTTTCACCAAATTATGAATGAGACGAATCTGCTCGATGTCTTTCTCTTGATACTGACGTATCTTGGCTGGACCAGACACTTTGGGTTTCAAATACGGGAACTCAGTCTCCCAATAGCGCAAAGTACTCTCGTTAATGCCAAACATCTCGGCTACTTCACGAATGGAGTAGTACAACTTTAGGTTCTTATTTAAGTTCAGTGCCATATCGTCATCTTTTTGCTTGCAAAGATACAAAAAAAATAAGAAATAAAAAATAAGAAATAAAAAATATTTTGTAATTTTGCACACAAATTTCAAACAGACTAATACAGATATTATTTAAAATTACTATGTCAACATTAACAATTTGTATTGTTGTGCTCTTTGTCGTTGGGTATCTGTGCATAGCCCTCGAGAGCTTGACGCGAGTTAACAAGGCAGCCATAGCGTTGCTGATGTGTGTAGGCTGTTGGACGCTGCTGATGTGTGGTCCTGCTGCCTATTATCCGGAAATACCAGGTGAAGGTGTCGTCCACCACATAGCCGAGGTCATTGAACACCACTTAGGCGACGCGGCAGGAACACTATTCTTCCTGATGGGTGCCATGACCATTGTGGAGATTGTGGACACCAATGGTGGCTTCAATTTCGTACGCGAGACGATGAAGACACGCTCGAAACGAAAGCTGTTGTGGCGTGTGGCCTTCATGACGTTCTTCCTGTCTGCCATCCTCGACAATCTGACCACCTCTATCGTCATGATTATGGTGCTGCGCAAACTTGTACAGAACCGTAGCGACCGCATGCTTTACGCAGCATTGGTCATCATCGCAGCCAACTCTGGTGGTGCTTTCTCGCCCATTGGTGACGTTACCACCATTATGCTGTGGATCAAGGGTGTCATCACGACGCAAGGTGTCATCTCCGAGATTTTCATCCCTTCACTGATTTCCATGATAATACCTGCTGCCATTCTCAGCTTACAGCTTAATGGCAAGTTCGACAAGGAACAGAATCTGCCTAAAGCCGACGTCAGCCACTTTACGAAGCGACAGCGCGACATCATCTTCTGGTTAGGCGTAGGAGGCCTCATCTTCGTACCTATCTTCAAGACATTGACACACCTGCCGCCGTTTATGGGTATTCTGTTGGTGCTGGGCATTCTGTGGACAACGACAGAGATATTCCACTACAACACGTCAGAAGAAGACACAATGGCCAAGCGCGTGAGCGATATCATGACCAAGATAGACCTCTCGACTATCATGTTCTTCTTAGGCATCCTGATGGCTGTCGCTGTGCTGCAAGAGGTTGGCGTGCTGACCATGCTAGGTAAGGGACTTGACGTCACATTCCAAGGCAATCACTACCTCGTCACAGGCATTATCGGCGTGCTCTCGTCAATTGTCGATAACGTGCCGCTCGTGGCAGGATGTATGGGTATGTATCCCGTTCAGGCCGCTGGAGATTTGGCCGTAGATGGCATCTTCTGGCAGCTGTTGGCCTACTGTGCCGGTGTGGGTGGCTCGATGCTGATCATCGGCTCTGCTGCAGGTGTCGTGGTTATGGGTTTGGAGAAGATCACCTTCGGCTGGTATATGAAGAAGATTACGTGGATTGTCTTTGTAGGCTATCTGGCAGGTATCCTGACCTACTGGCTCGAAAAGGCTTTCCTGTTCTAAAATAATATGATTGTAAAAAAGAATGACCACCCTCAAGGATGGTCATTCTTTTTTTTCACTTATTCTTTTTCTTCACTATTACGATGCGTCTCGTTCATGTAGTCGCGAGGCGACATGCCGTAGAACTTCTTGAAGATGGTAGAGAACGAAGCGGCATTATTGAATCCGCAAGCATACATGACCTCAGTAATATTCATATTATGCGAGGCTAACAGGTTGGCAGCCTGCTTCAGACGGATATTACGGATGAAGTCGTGAGGTGTCTGACCTGTCAGTTCCTTCATCTTACGATGCAGGTGAACACGACTGAGGCCAACCTCTTCGGCAATGGCATCGACGCTAAGGTCGGAGTTGCCAATGTGCTTGTTGATAACCTTCATAATGCGATCAAGCAACTGCTCGTCAGGCGACTTCATCTTGATTTGCTCCACCTGTTCCTCGAGCTGGTCGTTACGTCCATACTTCAGACGCAGCATCTGATGGGTATGAATAAGGTTGACAATGGTGCGACGCAGAATATCCATATTGAAAGGCTTCATCACGTACGCATCGGCACCCATCTCAAGACCTTCCAGCTGGTCTTCATCGCGGCTCTTGGCAGTCAGCAGGATGACGGGGATATGACTCGTAGAGGCATTACCCTTAATCTTCGAACACATGGTGTTACCATCCATCTCAGGCATCATGATGTCAGAAATCACCAAATCTGGCATGGTACGCAGCACTTCTGACAATCCTTCACGTCCGTTGACACATGTCGTCACCTGATAGTCGTTGGAGAGTTCGCTTTCCAGGAATCCACGTATCTCCTCATCGTCCTCGACAATGACCACACGCTGACGGCGTCCTGCCTTAGGCAGTGCTATGGGAGCAACAGGCTGGTTATCAGGTATCTCCACAATCTCAGTATCGTCAATAAGACTGGTAATTGGTGTCGTTTCGGGCTGTTCCTCTACCATCTCGTCTGGCTTCAGATGGGCATTACCCAACGGAATCGTGACAACAAACTCACAACCCTTCTTGTCATTGTTATTCTGAACCTCGATCGTTCCATGATGCAACTCAACAAGCGAACGTGTCAGGTCAAGGCCAATGCCTGTACCGAGGTTGCGCTCATCGGCCATAACAGGAGCCTGATAGAAACGCTGGAATATCTTGTCCATCTTATCCTCTGGAATACCAGGACCGGTATCACGGATAGAAATGGTAGCCTTCTTGGCATCGTGAGCCAAACGAAGCATGACCTGTCCACCCGCAGGGGTAAACTTAAAGGCGTTGGAAAGGAGGTTGACAATAATCTTGTCGAAATTGTCGCGGTCAATCCATACAGGAAGCTCCAACGTATCATGGTCATAGCGGAATTGCACATTCTTAGTCTTGGCCTGTTGGGTAAACAGGTTGTATATATCGCCCAAGAAGCTGACTAACTCCGTTTCGCACATATGCATCTGCATCTGTCCCTTATCAATCTTTCGCAGATCCATCATTTGGTTGATGAGTCCGAGAATACGTTCGGCATTACGGCGAATGGTTTCATAGATGCTGCGACGATGGGGATCGTCATCCTGCTTGATGAGTGACAACAGGGGCGTGACGATAAGCGTCATAGGTGTACGTATCTCGTGAGAGATGTTCATAAAGAATTTCAGCTTGGTATCAGCCATCTCTTCAGCATGGATATGCTCCTGCAGGCGCAGGCGGTCCATTTCTTTGTGTTTATGTTGACGACGATAGAACAGGAACAACGCAATCAGTAGCAACAGATAGACAATATAGGCAAAAGGCGTACGATACCATGGGGCATGAATCACCACGCGGAAGCAACGCTCAGGTGTGCTGATACCATTCTGCTCAGCCACCACACAGAAATCATAGTCGCCAGGAGCCAGATGACTGAGTGAAATCTCGTTGGCACCAGGCTGCATGCGTACCCATCCCTCACGGTTGATACGATAGCGATAGACAATATGTTCAGGATTGTCATAGGTAAGCGTTGAAAGCTGAATGGCAAAGTTGTTGTCGCTGGGACTGAGCACAAAACGGTCGGCAGCAATCACCGTCGTATCAACCACATGCCAGAAACCAGACATTGTGGCTGGGGTAACAGGGACGCCATTAACACTGAAACCGGTTAGTTTCACCTCAGCCTTCCACTGCGTCTCACGGACTTCAGAAGGATCAAACCAAGTGACACCTGCCAGTCCGCCAAAGACCAAACGGCCATTAGGCATCACCCATGAGGCACCATCGCTGAACTCATTACCCTGAAGGCCATTGTCAGCATAATAATCGTCTATCTTACCCGTCTTAGGATTCAGACGGAACAAACCATGATCGGACGAAAGCCATAGGTTACCCTGATTGTCCTGCTCAATACTACCGATACCATTATCCTTCAGGCCTCCCTCGAAATTACGACGGGTTTCACGACCTGTCTTCATATCGTAGCATACCAGGCCGTCATTGGTTCCTACGAACAGTTCGCCATTAAACTCACGAACAACGCGCACAGGCGTACCATAGTTCAGACAGTTGACACCAAAGGTTGACAGCCAACTCTCTTTGGCAATATCGAAAACACAGACACCCATCGTACTGGCTACATAGATGCGCTTGCCATCAGGCGACAGGGAAATCTTGGAGAGGTAATTATTGACGATGCTGTTTACCTTGCGGTCTGTGACAGCTTTCTCATCTTGTTCATATTGCTTAATCTCGTTGGTCTCAGGGTCAAGACGCAACAAGCCATATCCCATCGTTGCCAACCATAAGTAGCCCTGAGGGTCGCATACCATGCTAAACACGCTGACCGCTGAACCTACTGGCAGATTGAAGGGGTGATAGGTCAACGTCTTCTGGTCAATCCATCCAGCACCTTCCTTATAGCTACCAACCCAAATACGCTGGCGGGCATCCTCGCAAATGGAGAGAATCGTAGCAGGGAAATTCTCCTTAAAATGCTTAACAGGCTGGTATTTATCATTTTGACA
>Ga0310696_10008557_pt1 | contig 11924 bp, 12 predicted proteins | sample AusTroGonzalo_MG_4_FD_203885 | JGI IMG/M metagenome (GOLD analysis project Ga0310696, IMG submission 203885) | Bovine rumen microbial communities from tropical cattle in Woodstock, Queensland, Australia - Gonzalo_02 (v2) (version 2) | ecosystem: Host-associated > Mammals > Digestive system >... | reverse complement strand
ACCGTCACCACGGTCATCGGATACCTGGAGGGAGTCATCGGCTCCGCCAACATCATCAACGCGCTCCCCGTCGCCAAATCGAAGGGAATCGAGATCTTCGAGTCCAGCAACGAAGCGTCCAAGGATTACGCCGGATACGTCGAGATGAAGTTCACGTACAACGGCATCACCCGCTCCCTGAAGGGAACGGTCATCGGCGGCTCGGCAAGGCTGCTGAGCATCGACGACTACTCGACGGAGATCTCCATCGCCGACAAGATGATCATCATCAGGTACAAGGACACCCCCGGAGTCATCGGAGCCGTCGGCAACGCCATCGGAGAGGCTGGAATCAACATCGCCCACATGGCCGTCGGCCGTGCCAACGGAAAGGCCGCCATGATGCTGACCATCGACCAGGACGTCCCTGCGGATGTCCTCAAGGCCGTCAGCGCCAAGGTCTGCGAGGCGGAAGAGATCATCTACGTGAAACTCGACCAGTGATACCATGGGAATAGTTACAGTGGACGACCTCACCCAGGCGATCAAGAACAGCATCGACGACTCCCACGCGATGGTCGACGAGCAGGCCTATGAGCTGGCGCATCATGTGCTCAATTTCTTCGGCTACTCGGACAGGATCATCGACAACGTGCTCGAGCCCGAGGACCGCGACGCCTTCTACATGCTGGAGGACGCCGGCATCCTCACCACCGAGAGGGAGGAGACCACGCTGTACGACGGAAGGGAATGGAGGATCCACTACTGGCTGTTCAAGAGGGACAAGATCGCGGACCTCATGGTGAACTCCAGGAGAAAGGTCTCCGATTCCGGGGACGAGGAGTTCACTTACGCCGACCTTCCTGACGACGTATGGCAGAGGGGCGGCGAAGAGGCCGCATAAATGGATTATTTTCCATACACGTACCGTTCCGGTCAGAAGGAGCTCATAGGCTTCATCGACCGGACGGTACGTGACCGCCGTTGTGCGGTCATCGAGGCTGGTACGGGTACCGGCAAGACCGTCACATCCCTGTGCGGCGCCCTGAGCTATGCGAAGGACCACGGGATGAAGGTCATCTATCTGACAAGGACCAAGTCCCAGCAGAAGCAGGTCATCAGGGAATCGGCGGCCATTGGCAATGATATTCTATGCGTTGCGGTGCAGGGACGCTCCGCAGCATCCTGCCCGTTGATGAGGGACGATAAGGATCTCCAGTCGGGCAACGCCGAGGAGATCTCCAAGCTCTGTTCCGTCTACAAGAGGAAGAAGGAAGGGGTCTGCCACTGCAGGTTCTTCAGCAACATCGACTCGGTCGATGTGGATCAGTGGGTGGAGATCATCCGCCGCGAGCATCCGGACCCGGAGGATTTCGCGAACATGTGCGAGGATTCCGGAGTGTGCCCCTACGAGCTGACCAAGCTGATCCTTCCGTATGCCGACATCATAGCGGTACCGTATCCTTTCATATTCATGCCCATGGTCCTCGAGCGCTTCATAGCGTGGATCGGCACCCCGCTGTCCAACTGCATCCTGATAATAGACGAGGCCCACAATCTTCCTGATTACCTTCGCGACGTCCAGACCTTCGAGTACAGCGGATACGCGATGGATCTGGCAGGCAAGGAGGCCAAGGAGCACGGGGATTTCGAGCTTCAGGACGGGATATCCGTCACGGATGTCGTATCCGTGCTGAAGGAGATCCTGGCATCCGCCGAGAAGGAATATCTCATCGATGACGACGGGATGCTTCCGCCGTACTTCCTGGAGGATGAGCTCATGTCCCGTCTGGGAGTGAGCTCGGTCACCATCAGCAGGATGTGCAAGGCCATGGAGGAGATCGGCGACGGGATAATGGAGAAGAAGAAGGAGAGGCACAAGCTCCCCCGTTCCTACATCCATTCGATGTCGATGTTCATCCGCGCGTGGATCGACGGCGACGAGGACAACTACGTCAGACTGGTCGTGAAAGAGGGGGACAACCCGATGTTCCAGGCATACTGCATGGATCCCTCGGGAGCGGCCGCGCCGCTGGTAGAATGCTTCTCTTCGATACACATGTCCGGGACCCTGCAGCCTCTCGACGCCTACGTCACGGAGCTCGGCCTGGAACGTGTGAACAAGCTCTGTCTGGACAGCATCTTCCCCAAGGAGAATCTCCTGACGCTCTATACCGACAAAGTATCCATGAAGTACGAGGACAGGGAGATCAAGGAGAACTACGACACATTGATGCAGATGGTCGTGGAATGCGTGAATTCGGTCAGGGTCAACACCGCGGTGTTCTTCCCGTCCTATTCGTTCATGGACAGGATGGTCGACGACGGTCTGGTCCAGAATCTCAACTGCGACGTCGTCTACGAGCAGAGAGGGATGTCACAGCCCGAGCTGATGTCAGTGTTCGAGAACTTCAAGGTATCCGACGGAGGGGTGCTGTTCTGCGTCACCGGGGGCAGGATAAGCGAGGGTCTGGACTTCCCGGACAAGGCTCTGGAGATGGTGATCCTGATCGGCATACCCTATCCGAAGCCTACCGCCAAGATGCGTGCCATGCGCAGGTACTATGACATCCGCTTCGGGGATGGATTGTGGTTCACCAACACCATTCCGACCGTCCGCAAGATGAGGCAGGCAATAGGCAGGCTCATCAGATCCGAGACGGACAGGGGCGTTGCGATAATCATGGACCGCAGGACCGCAAACCTCAAGGACCTGTCCGCCGAACTGTGCCAGGATATCCCTTCGAAGGTGAGGGAGTTCTTCGGATGAGGCCGGGACGACCGAAAAGATCCGTCATCACTCCTATCAGAAGATATGACAAACCCTTATGTATGAGTCTTTGATTGGTCGGTACATGGAGATTGCAGTCGATCCCGGAGTAGAGAAGCTTATCATGGATGCAGGATGCGATTACCGCGTATGCACCGCATGTCTCGGCCCGGCGCTCGTTCCGACATCAGTCAAAGGCCCTAAGGAGTCCGATGTCCAGATCAAGATCGGCGACCACACGTTATACATCTCCAAATATGTCGCCCGTTACATCTCCAGGGTAACTCTGGATATGGTCTACGACGATGAAGAGATCGATGCCTGTCCCGCATTCCCTTCCAGAGGATACAGGTATCAGTGAATCAGAATCGCATTCTCGGCCGCTTCGCGTGCCAATGAATCTATGTCTATGGTCCCGCTCATGGCGACGACCTTCTCCGGAACAGCCTCGGTGATAGGTCTTGTCGGAACGATCCTGCAGCCGTCCGTAGGCCTGATGGATATCTCGTAAGTGCCTATCCTCTTGGCTATCGCCTCGATCTCGAGCTTGTCCATGCCTATCAGAGGTCTGGCGACAGGGAAGTCGAGGCCGATGTTCTCGGATCTTATGTTCTTCAGGGTCTGGGATGCCACCTGTCCCAGGGAATCGCCCATGATGATCCCGGAGGCGCCCAGCTTCTTCGCCAGTTCCCTTGCCGTGCGCTGCATGACGCGCTTGCACATGACGCACTGGTAGTGGTAATCGCAGTTGTCGTGGATGATGGTCTGGTTCTTCCCGTGGTCCGCGGTGTAGAGGGGGAATTCCTTCCCTGTCTCGTCCCTCAGCCTTTGGGCGATATCCTTCACGACTTCTAATGAGCGGTCGTCGGTGTACGGGCGGTTGTCCATGTGCAGAAGAATGACATCCGCGCCGCGCTGGCTCATTAGATATGATGCCACGGGAGAATCGATCCCGTTGGACATCAATGATACGAGTTTGGTCAAAGGTCCACGTCACCGTAGTCGTCGGCGAGTTTCCTGGGCATGGCGTATTTGCACTCGGGACAGAACAGTCCGTCGCCCTTCTTGCTCCTGACCATCTCTGTCTTGCACTTTCCGCACTGGGCCCTGATGACTCCGAGGTGGTCGTCCTTCGTCGTGAGCTGGAGCGCAGGCTTGATCGCTGTCACTCTCGCTCTGATGAAGTCTCCCTTCCTGAGCTCCTTGGTGACATCGTCGGTGTAGCCCTGGGAGATCTTGGACACGTGGATCGTTGCGTATGTGTCCCCGCCGAGCCTTCTGTTCACGCCTTCCTTGACGTAGACGTCGGCTGTTGCCATAGTGCTCCTGAGGTCTCCGACGATACCGTAGACGATATCGCCGACCGCCAGCACGTTAGGCGGGTTGGGCGAGATGACCCTGGCGACGCACTCCGTGTCGTCAAGCTCCAGGGTTCCTACCTGTGAGGCATAAACAATGCCGTTCTCTGAGAAAGTCCCCTCGGCGGCCAGATACTCTTCTTCAGAGGCCACCTCTTCTCCGGGGAAAACGAATTTGGATTCTGTCATATGTTCACCTTATGTTGACGACCGCGACGTCAACCGTCTTCTTCGTCTTTGTATGGAATGAAAATGTATGAGGGATTTCGTACTTATAGATTTTATAATAAGAAATAGAGCGGCCCTTCTTCTCGCAGTATCCGCGTATGAAATCCAGCGTATCCGCCATGTGGATGGAATAGACGCATTCCGAGAGCTCCATCGCCTTGTCTAGGAAGGGCCTGTCCGCGTTCCTGTTCTGACATCCGAAAGGAGGGTTCATGAAAACCGTATCGGCACCCTCCTTCACATCCAGGATGTCCATCTTATGGAATGCGACATCCGCACCCAGATCGGAAGCGTTCTTTTCCGCTATCTTCAGGGCGGATTCGGATATATCGAATCCGACCACCTGCGAAGCGCCCAGGAGACGGGATCCTATTGAGAACATCCCCGTCCCGCATCCGAGGTCGACGACCTTCAGGCCTTCGACGTCCCCTTTGGAATAAGCGTCGAAGAGGATGTCGGCCGCGATGGTAGCGGGCGTCATGTACTGTTCGAGGGACGGATCGGGCGATTCGAAGTTCCTGATCCTCTGTAATGAGATCTCGAGATCCTTCTTCTTCATTCCGTCGTTCCTCCTGCGGATTCCGCAGATTAGACCAAGGGTGCCTTTCGTAAATAATCTTCGAATACCGCAGCATCTTTTGATTGACATCGGACACATTTTTTTCATGGTTGTTTGTCAAAAAACAAAGAAAATACCGAGAATAAAGTTAGAAAAGTTTGTTTTTTAATCTATGAGTTTCATGTGCCGAACCGAAGTACAGAACGAGTTATTTCTGTAAACAGGTGAAAGCAATGGCTATCAAAAACAAGTATCTGAAGGAAGTCTACGCAGGTCTTGAGCAGCGCAACAAGGATCAGCCGGAGTTCCTCCAGGCGGTCAGGGAAGTCCTTGAGTCCCTTGAGCCTGTCGTCAAGGCAAGGCCCGAGCTCCAGGAAGCAGGAATCATCGAGAGGATCGTAGAGCCCGAGAGGATCATCATGTTCCGCGTCTCATGGGTAGACGACAAGGGCAAGGTCCAGGTCAACCGCGGATACCGCGTCCAGTTCAACTCCGCAATCGGACCCTACAAGGGCGGACTCAGGCTCCACCCGTCAGTCAACCTGTCGATCCTCAAGTTCCTCGGATTCGAGCAGATCTTCAAGAACAGCCTCACCACCCTCCCCATCGGAGGAGGAAAGGGAGGATCAGACTTCGATCCCAAGGGCAAGTCCGATGCAGAGGTCATGCGCTTCTGCCAGTCCTTCATGACCGAGCTCGCCAAGCACATCGGTGCAGACACAGATGTGCCAGCAGGAGATATCGGAGTCGGCGGAAGAGAGATCGGATACATGTTCGGCCAGTACAAGAGGCTCCAGAACGAGTTCACCGGAGTCCTCACCGGAAAGGCGATCCCCTGCGGAGGATCTCTGGCAAGGACAGAGGCAACCGGATACGGACTCTGCTACTTCACCGATGAGATGCTCAAGGACAAGGGAATGTCATTCAAGAAGAAGACCGTCGTCATCTCCGGATCCGGAAACGTCGCCACCTACGCATGCCAGAAGGCTACCCAGCTGGGCGCCAAGGTCGTCGCGGTCTCCGATTCCAACGGATACATCTACGACCCCAAGGGAATCGATTACAAGATCATGCAGGAGATCAAGGAGGTCAAGAGGGACAGGATCAAGACCTACGTCAACTACTCCAAGACCGCCGAGTACACAGAGGGTTGCTCCGGAATCTGGACCATCCCCTGTGACATCGCACTCCCCTGTGCCACACAGAACGAGCTGGATGAGAAGTCCGCCAAGATCCTGATCAAGAACGGCGTCAAGGCAGTCGCCGAGGGAGCCAACATGCCCAGCACACCTGGAGCAATCGAGGCATTCCAGAAGGCAGGCGTCCTGTTCGGACCCGCCAAGGCAGCCAACGCCGGTGGAGTCGCGACATCCGCACTCGAGATGAGCCAGAACAGTCAGAGGCTCGCATGGACCTTCGATGAGGTCGACGCAAAGCTCCACGACATCATGGTCAGCATCTACAAGCAGGCCTCCGAGGCCGCCAAGAAGTACGGCATGGAGGGCAACCTCGTCGCCGGTGCCAACATCGCCGGATTCGAGAAGGTCGCCAACGCCATGCTCTGGCAGGGCGTCAGCTACTGATCAAAACCCAGGTGCCTAACGGCACCTACTTTTTCTGACTCCGTTTTAACATTCTTATTATACTACAAGTGAATTCTTTCTCTGGCTATGCGACCCGAATATATCGGGGAGTGAATGTTGACTGGGATGGGATGTGGATATACCAGACGCCTGGTTTGTACATTTACTGAATCCAATACCTTAACTCTTAAATACAACGTAAAACTAATGACCTTTCAAGGATGTGCCTACTGGGTTAAGATGTCGATAGTAGGTGTGTCTAACCCTAACAAACGATTTACCTGACGCGGAGAAATCCGAAGTCGGGTTCCCCTATATCTGTTCGGGGCCGGAGAAATCCGACCCCGAACCCCCTAATTTTTTATGATTCTTCTCAGGGTAGCCCATGCTCGTACGAAATGTGCTCCATCCCTGGCGCTTTATAAATAGAACAGAAAGGCCTCATGATTCTCATGGAAGACATAGTCTATCTGAACACGTCCAAGGCGATTCTCTTCGCCAGTCAGTACAGATGCAGGATCGAGAAGAGGCTGAGAGAGATTCTCGGTGAGGAACGCATCATCGGACCTTTGGACCCTTACATTAAGAGGGCCGTCGAGAGCGGCGACATCGATGAGGCAGAAGGCGAGTCCCTTATCAAGATAGGCAAGTTCTGCGACAGCGTCCTCCTGTCATACGATTATTGCAAACCCACGTCATACGACAGGATGAGGTCCTGGTCGGACAAGGTCGCCAAGATCGAGTGAGACCGATCCACAAACTTCAATGATTCTTCACTCAAAGAGTGAAGAATCCTTTGTTTTTTCCATCATAAAATCGAGTTCGGAACGGGCATTTTTCCCTTGTTCTTCGTAATATGTTTTTGACCATTCCGCCCTCGGAATCGGACCCTCTCGATAAGTGTTATAACCCATTACTCGATTCGTTAGATGCATACAGGGTATGCATTTCCTCGGACAGAGGGGGTGTGCTTCTGGCTAAGATCAAAAGAGCAGTTATCAGCGTCTCTGACAAGAACGGCATAGTCGACTTCGCGAAGGAACTTGCCGCTACCGGCGTGGAGATCATCTCCACGGGCGGGACATATAAGCTTCTGAAAGAAAACGGCGTCAAGGTCATCGAGGTTTCCGAAGTTACGGGATTCCCCGAGATGTTGGACGGGCGCGTCAAGACGCTCCATCCGAAAGTCCATGCCGGCATATTGGCCCGCAGGGACCTGCCGGAGCACATGGATGCCATCAAGGACAAGGGCATAGAGCCCATCGACATGGTGGTCATCAATCTGTATCCCTTCAAGCAGACCGTCCTCAAGGAGGGCGTGGAGTTCGAGGACATCGTCGAGAACATCGACATCGGCGGACCCAGCATGATCCGCGCAGCCGCCAAGAACTACCAGTCAGTAGCAGTGGTCACAGACCCCAAGCAGTACCCGGAGATCCTGGAGCAGCTGAAGACAAAGGGAGAGCTCAGCCTCGACCTCCACGAGAGGCTCATGGCAGAGGCATTCGTCGCCACCGCGAACTACGATGCGATGATCGCATCACAGATGAAGAAGAGGTTCATCGAGCACTTCCCCGCATCATTCCCGATCCCGCTGGAGAAGGTCCAGGACCTCAGGTACGGAGAGAACCCCAACCAGTCCGCGGCATTCTACAAGGATCCGTTCACACCCGGCCCGACCGTGGCCAAGGCGGAATGTCTGCACGGAAAGGAGCTCTCGTACAACAACATCCTCGACCTCGATAAGGCATTGGACATCTGCATGGACTTCGAGAGACCCACGGCAGTCGTCATGAAGCACACCAACCCCTGCGGACTCGCATCCGCGGACACCATATACGAGGCATTCGAGACCGCATACAACGTCGATCCCCTTTCCGCATTCGGATGCGTCATCTGTCTCAACAGGCCCTGTACGGTCCAGTGCGCAGAGATGATCTCCAAGTACTTCGTAGAGGCCGTTCTCTGCCCCGATTACGAGGATGGAGCCCTGGAGATCATGGAAGCGAAGAAGAACATCCGTCTCCTGAGGACCAACTGCCCCATCGGACCTTCCGAGAGGGTCAGGGAGTACAAGATGAAGAAGGTCCAGGGCGGAATGCTCGTGCAGACCGACGAGGATGTCGTCGTGGACCCCAAGAACCTGAAGGTCATAACCAAGCGCGCACCGACGGAGGAGGAGATCCACTCGCTGCTGTTCGCATGGAAGCTCGCCAAGCATGTCACGTCCAATGCGGTCGTCTATGTGAGGGGAGAGCGTGCGGTCGGAATCGGAGCCGGGCAGATGAGCCGTGTTGATTCGGCCAAGATCGCCACCATGAAGGCCAACGAGCCCACCGAGGGATGCGTGATGGCATCCGATGCCTTCTTCCCGTTCAGGGACGGTGTGGACGAGGCCGCCAAGGCCGGTGTGACCGCCATCATACAGCCCGGAGGAAGCATCAGGGACCAGGAGGTCATCGATGCAGCCAACGAGCACAACATGGCGATGGTCTTCACCGGATGCCGTGTCTTCAGGCACTGAAACTTCAACGATGGGCCGGAGAGATCCGGTCCATCAAATCACTTCTGGCACATATTTTGAAAATCGTTCAGCGAGTGAAAAGAAATGTTGTGGCCCCAGTCCCGTAGCCGGGACGGGGGCCGTTTGGTTTTCAGTGGTTTTCGTTAAGAGACCTTCAGGCCTTCTTGATGGTGACGGTGATGTCGGCCTTCATGTCCTCGCCACCCTGGTTGAAGGTTCCCTCTGCGTGGATCATGTAGCTGTGATAGGTGTACATTTCCACATTCTTGTACTGCTGGCCTTCGTAGGTTCCGTTCAGGGTGTAGATTGTCACGCTGACTCCGCCGTATTTGCCGTTCCTCTCCTTGATCTCCATTCCGGAGTATTGGGACTTGTCGAACTTTGTGACAGTTTCCTCATAGAACTTGTCAACACTGCAGGTCTCCGTAGATTCGCTGTCAAAGTTCATCTTTGCGTATAGTTTTCCATCCGTGGTCTTGTATTCGTAGGTTGTTGCGGCGGTCTGAGATACTTTATACAAGTATTTTCCGCTAACGGACGAGACATTTTCACCGTCATAGACTATGGTGAATGCCTCGTATGAGATGCCCATCAATGCATAGGTTCCGTTGATGGTGTATTTGTTGCCATCAACTGTCACCGTTATTCCCTCAGGGTAATTATCAGGGTCTGTGTAGTCGAAGTAAACGCGACTGCCACCGGGCGCGAAAGTGTTAAGAGGTGTCGGTGCTTCTTCGAAGTTCTTCATGGTCATTTTACTGACTTCTGTGTAGGTCACAGTTCCGTCGGCAACAGATGTGACCGTGTCGACGGTATCCACATCCATCGGCTCTTGGTATCCCTTTATCTCGATGACCATTCCCACGGAAATGTTGTCGTTTGAGTCCAGGAGGGTGTACTGGGAATCGTTGTTCCCGTTTCCGCCCAAAAGGAAGAATGCTGCGACACCTACTACGGCGATCGCAGCGACTACTATTACAATCAGGATTTTTGAGTCCATGCAGCGAAGAAGGCACTCTGGTTATTTACAAAGTTTCCGACTGGATGGGGATTTTCAGGGTCGTTAAGACCCATCAGAGCTTCTTGTTGTCCTCGATGGCTGACTCGAGTTCGATGGGGATTATGGGTCCGCCCTCGGCCTTTCTCTTCATGTGTCCGCCGGGACCGCCGCGTGCGACCCTCGCCTTCTCGATGCATTCGGGGTTGTCGCAGACGAACGCCGCATAGATCACGTTCTTGCAGGGTCCGCCGCAGAATTCGCACGTGTAATCATCCAGATTGAGGGACATGGGCCATACAACTCTTTCGGGGTATAAGAAAAAAACCGGGGTCTCCCCCGGAAGTCGGTTAATGGTTTCACACGTCGAGGGTGAATTCCTCTCCGGTCTTGGGGAGGAATACCTCGTAGTCCCCTTCCAGGTCGGGCAGGAACGCTTCGCGCGACTCCGAGTGCATGATGATGACCTTGTCGGGGTCGCATGCCCTGATGAAGTTGACGATCTGGTCGTGGTCGGCGTGGGCGGAGAAGTCGTACTTCTGCAGCTCGCAGGAGATCTTGCAGACCTCTCCGTCGATCTTGACGCAGCCCTCTTCGAGGAGCATCCTTCCATTGGTGTCCTCCGCCTGGTATCCTACCAGGAGGATGGCGCTCTTGGGGTCGTCCTTAATCGCCTTGAGGTAGCCGAGCACGGGACCTCCGTCCAGCATTCCGCCGGTGGTGACGATGACCTCGCCCTTGATGGCCGACGTCCTGGAGTTGGCGTTCCTTACCTCGTTGAACTTCCTCTTGGCCGCCTTCAGGTGCTTGACGTCCCTGATGTACTCGGGATAGTTGAGGAACAGGCGGGTCACTGACCTTCCCATTCCGTCCACCCACATCTCGTAGCCGAGGTTCCTAAGCAGGAGCATGATCTCCTGGGTCCTTCCCACTGCGAAGCAGGGGATCAGGACCTTTCCGCCGCGGTCGATGACCTCGTCGATCTTTGCGAGGAACGCTTCCTCGGTCTGTTTCCTGTCAGGGTGGTTGCGGCCTCCGTAGGTCCCCTCGATGAAGAGGTTGGTACAGTCGTGGGGCCTTGCGCCTCCGACCAGCCTCTGGGCCTCGGTGTGTATGTCGCCGGAGTAGATGGTGGTGACGTCCTTGTCGAACTGGAACATCGCCGCTCCGGGGATGTGGCCTGCGTCCAGCATGGTCACGTCCAAGTGGTTTATGGTGATCTGGTCTCCGTACGTCATGGGCACTACGGCCTTCATGGTCCTCTCTATGTCGCCGGTCGTGTAGGGCATCGGGTAATCCTCCGCCTTGGCGATCTTGAGAGTATCGTACATCATGAGTTCCGATATCTCCGCGGACAGCGGCGTCGTGAACAGATCGCACTCGTTCTTCCCGCAGATCTGCGGTATCATTCCGCAGTGGTCGAGATGCGAGTGGGTCAGGAACGCATAGTCGATACGGGGTGCCGGCAGGGGATACTCAGGAGGTTTGGTAGGGCTTAGACCGTATTCGATCAGAGCGGTCATGCCGTCCCCCTCCATGGTCATCCCCATGCGGCCCACCATGTCGGCGCCGCCCAGGAATTTGCATTTCATGTTCATATTTCAGGCTCCTTTTCGTATATTGCCTCCCGTTCTCGGGTTAGGACTTTGTGAAAGAAGACAGGTCGTCTTCCTTGACTGTGAGATGATGATACAGGCCTCGTCCCGGCCCATATTATAAGGATAAAGAAACGGTATTTTTGGGTTATATATAAACCCTTATATGGTCTCCAGCGGTAGTTCTGAAGTATATTTCAAATGTCTGGCACATAGTTTTTGATACGCTGGCTCATTGAGTTGGATGGATTGATATCAAATGACCCACATCTGAAAAACCGTTAAATTCTTTAAAAGCGTATCAGCCCCTCATGGGAATGCTCGGTAATAA
>Ga0310696_10008555_pt1 | contig 11926 bp, 12 predicted proteins | sample AusTroGonzalo_MG_4_FD_203885 | JGI IMG/M metagenome (GOLD analysis project Ga0310696, IMG submission 203885) | Bovine rumen microbial communities from tropical cattle in Woodstock, Queensland, Australia - Gonzalo_02 (v2) (version 2) | ecosystem: Host-associated > Mammals > Digestive system >... | reverse complement strand
CGCTTCCGATGTACATGGTGTGCCAGCTGAAGCGTCTTGTGCGTGAGGCGATGGAGGCTACAAAATGAATACGAGAAAGATGTTTGCGCGGGTTGTTGCGGGAGCGGCAATCTGTATTTCGGCGGCGGTCGGCGCTGCGGAAGAGCCGGACATGCCTGGCGTTGCGCCAGAGCCTGCGGGCGGCTGGAAGACAAAGGCGATTTGCCTTTCGGCGCCGGCGTCAAAGGACGTGGGACGGTTCTGCACGTTCGTGAAGGACACTCTGAAGCCGTCCGGCGTCGAGGCCGTTGTCCTGCTCGTGCGCTACAAATACAAGTTCACGTCGCATCCTGAATGTACGACCAAGGACGCCATGTCCCTTGCAGAAGCAAAGGCCATAAAACGCGCCTGCGACGACGCTGGCGTGAGACTGATTCCAAAGATGAATTTGCTGGGGCATCAAAGCGGAAACACAATAAGCGACGGCCTTCTCAAGGCGTATCCAGAGCTTGACGAATCGCCCGAGAAGACTAACGTACGCTACGACTACTGCCGAAGCATCTGCCCAAAACACCCCGACTCGCTGCGTATCGTCACTGACCTTGCGGACGAACTTGTTGAGGCGTTCGGAGCGGACGCCATGCACATTGGCTGCGACGAGGTGTTCGAGATCGGCAACTGCCCCCGCTGCAAGGACACGCCCACGTCCAAGCTGTTCGCGGACTGGGTCAACGGAATCGCCAGGCACCTGAAGGCGCGCGGCGTCTCCACGATGATCTGGGGAGACCGTCTGCTCGATGCAAAAGCGACTGGCTACGGAGTGTGGGAGGCGAGCGACAACGGCACAAGCGATGCGCTCAAGATGCTCGACAAGGACATCGCCATATGCGACTGGCACTACGAGGACTGCCCCGCCTATAAGAGCGTGGACATCTTCGCGGACGCCGGGCGCAAGATATATCTCTGCCCTTGGCGCTATTCCGAGAATACGCAGAAGTTCCTGGACTACGCCGTCGCACACGACCGCGGACAGTATCTCGGCCTGCTCTTCACCACGTGGTGCTCGTGCGAGGACCTTATGGACGTTTTGGAAGGCAAGGGCGTTCTGCGTCACAAGCCCGACAGCAAGAGCGCAAAGACGCTTCTTGCGCTGAGGCGCAACTTCCGCTATCTTTTCCCCAAGTCAAAGTACGTCTTGTGCGGCGCGGAAGAGAAGTTTGCGAACGAGGCGGAATTGCCGAAGCTCGATGCGCTTGCCTTCAAGAGCGAAGGCAGCATGATTTACGGACAAGTGCTTGTTCCGTCCTCGAAGTTCGCGGGCCCCAGGCCCTGCGTCATCTTCTGCCACGGATTCGCGGGCTTTACGCGCTGGGACGACGTCGCGCACGACCTATGCCGCGCTGGGATAGCGGTTGTCATTCCGCATCACCGCGGCGCGTGGGGCAGCGAAGGCGAATATACGGTCACCGGGTGCATCAAGGACGCCGAGAACCTTGCGCAGTGGGCGATGGGTGCGGAAACGGCGGCCAAGTACGGACTCGACACGAACGCGGTCTATCTCGTTGGACACTCAATGGGCGGCAACAGCGTGGTGAACGCGGCGGCGAGGCTCCCAGGCGTCCGAGGCGTGGCACTCGTCGCCCCGTGCGACATCGGCTACATGGCGCAGAACATGAGCCGCGAGGAGCTTAAGCGGTTCCTGGTCGGCGAGGGAATGCTGGTGCTGCGCCGTGCCTCGGACGATTCGATAGTCGACGACATCATCGCTCACGCGGCGGAAATGCGCTTCGAGCGCACGGCCAAGGCGTTCGAGGGGAAGAAAGTCTTCCTGGCCACGGCCGAGTATGACAAGACGGTGCCGACGGAACCGCTCGATTCGTTCTGGGCCAAGCTTGGCGACGGCGTCCAGAAGCGCCGGAAGGCCTATCACGCCGGCCACTCGCTCATGGGTGCAAGGCTCGCCTTCGCCTCCGACCTCAAGGATTTCGTATTCGCAGGCAAAACCGCGACCGCCTATGCGGTGGGCGGAACTAAGACTGGGTCTGCTTGCGGCAGATAGCCACTTGCGGATGCATAGACCACGTTAAAAATGCTATAATATACGCCCTCTGAAATAGAAGAAGGCGCAAATGGCAGACTATAGTAAGATAAGAAAGTTCACCGACGCAGCGGACTACGTGAAGCGGTTCGTGGTGCAGGAGGAGATTGACAAGTATCTTCCGGGCGGAAGGCATTTCATAGACGACGCGCTCATCCAGCGGCTGCTGTCCGAGACGGACGGCAAGGAACCCGATCCTGCGCGCGTGAGGGAGATCATCGCGAAGTCGGAGTCGACGTGCGAGACGCTGCTTCCGGAAGAGACGGCGGTTCTCATGCAGGTCACGGATCCGGCGCTCTTCGAGGAGATGTGCGCGGCGGCGGACCGCATCAAGAAGAAGGTCTACGACAACCGCATAGTAGTCTTCGCGCCGCTCTACGTCGCGAACGCCTGCGTGAACGGCTGCCGGTACTGCGGATTCCGCGAGGGGAACGCCGAACAGAAGCGCCGCATTCTCACGATGGACGAGCTAAAGGAGGAAATCGATGTGCTTGCCGGACGCATCGGGCACAAGCGCCTGATTGCGGTCTACGGAGAGCATCCGACGACCTCCACAGAGTACATCGCCGAGACGATCGAGACGTGCTATGCTAGGCAGGTCAAGGCGCCGAAGACCGGCGCTCCGGTGGGAATCCGCCGCGTCAACGTCAACGCCGCGCCGTTGCCGGTGGAGGACCTGCGGGTTCTCAAGTCCGTCGGCATCGGGACGTTCCAGGTTTTCCAGGAGACATACAACCGGAAGCTCTACGAGGCCATGCATCCGGCGTGGAGCGTGAAGGGCAACTACGACTGGCGCACGACGTGTTTCCACCGCTGTATGGAGGCTGGCGTCGACGACGTGGGTCTCGGCGTCCTCTACGGACTTTGCGACTGGCGCTACGAGCTTCTCGCGACGGTGATGCACGCGCGCGACCTCGAGCGTTGGTTCAACATCGGCCCGCACACGCTGTCGTTTCCGCGCCTTGAGCCCGCGAGCGGCACGAAGGTTCCCGAGGAGAGCCCCTGGCTCATCGACGACGAGACGTTCGCGAGAATCGTCGTGATCGCGCGCCTCTCGATTCCATACACGGGCATAATCATCACGGCGCGCGAATCGCCGGAAAGCCGCAACCGCGTGCTTGGCTACGGCATGACGCAGCTCGACTGCTCTTCGAACATCGCCATCAAGGGATACAGCGACTTCGAGAACGAAGCCCATCAGGAGAAGGACCGCCAGCAGTTCATGCTCGGCGACACGCGTTCCCTTGACGAGATGGTGCGCTACCTCGCCTCGCGCGGCACGATCACGAGCTTCTGCACGGCGGGCTACCGCTGCGGGCGGACGGGCGGCTGCATAATGGACGCGCTGAAGACCGGCCGAGAAGGGAAGTTCTGCAAGATCAATGCGGTGCTGACCTTCCGCGAGTGGCTGGACGACTTCGCGTCCGACGAGACGCGCAGGATCGGCGACGCGCTCATCGAGAAGGAGCTCGCTGGCATCAAGGAGTGGCTCCCGAAGTTCTATCCGACGGTCATGAAGCAGTACGAGGCGACTTGCCGCGGCGAGCGCGACCTTTTCTTCTGATTCCGGCGGACCGGCACAGGAAAGGCAAGTCATGAAGATCATAGACGGAAAACAACTCGCGGCGGACCTCAGGGCTGAGATTGCGCAGGGCGTTGCGAAGCTGAAGGCTGAGAAGGGCGTCACGCCCGGGCTCGCCGTGATACTCGTCGGCGACAATCCGGCCAGCGTGAGCTACGTCACGGCGAAGGAGAAGGCGTGCGCCGAGGCAGGCATGTACTCGCGCGAGATCCGCTTGCCCGAGACGACGACAGAGGACGAGCTCGTCAGGCTCGTCAAGGAGCTGAACGCAGACCCGGCCATTCACGGCATACTGGTGCAGCTGCCCGTACCCAGGCACATCCGCGACAAGGCCGTGATCGACGCAATCGCCCCGGAGAAGGACGTGGACGGCTTCACGCCTGTCAACGTCGGCAAGATGCTCATCGGCGACACGTGCTTCCTGCCGTGCACGCCGCACGGCATACTCAAGCTCATAGAGTTCTCCGGCATGGACGTCCGCGGCAAGCACGCTGTCGTCATCGGCCGCAGCAACATAGTCGGCAAGCCCGTAGCCGTGTTGCTCGCCCGCAAGGAGACGAACGCGACGGTCACGCTATGCCACACCGGCACGCCGGACGTCGGCAAGTTCACGCGCGACGCGGACGTGGTCGTGGTCGCCGCGGGACGCCCCGGGACACTCACGGGCGACATGCTCAAGCCGGGTGCGGTCGTCATCGACGTCGGGGTCAACCGCGTGCCTGACGCGAGCAGGCCGAAGGGCTTCAGGCTGGTAGGCGACGCTGACTTCGATAGCTGTTCGAAAGTCGCAGGCGCGATCACGCCGGTTCCGGGCGGCGTCGGTCCTATGACCATCACCATGCTTCTCTGGAACACACTCGAGGCCGCCAGGAGGTGATTTGGTGAAGGCGGCGTTTCTACTGGCGTTCACGATTCCGCTCCAGCCGCTCGTCAGCGAAGACGTGCTGGAGCCGAGCGTACAGAACGAGGTGGACCACGCGCTTTCGCTTGCGCCTACGAACGCCTTCGCCGAGGTGTCGTTCCCGACGAACGCGCCTGCGCTTTGCTGCCGGTGCTGCCGCTGTGTGCAGACGAATGCGCCGGCGGAAACCGCTGGATGCGGATGCGCCGACGTGCGGCGCGACGTATTCGGGACGAACGGCCTCTCTTCCACGGAGATAGCGATCAAGCTGATATCGCTCCAGAAGTCCGACGGACGCTGGCTCGACGGAACGAACGACGTCTCCGCCGCCGCAGTCAGGATACTGCGTTCTCTTTAGTTCCGTGCGTCGAGCTCGGAGAGCAGGGCCTTCATCTGCTCGTCGGTGCCGATGGTTATGCGCAGCCTGTCGCCGGTCAGCGGCCCGGGGAAGTAGCGCACAAAGACCCCGCGCGACCTCAGTCGTTCGAATACGGCCTTGGCGGGGGCAAGGGCTTTTGGCGGCTTCGCGAACACGAAGTTCGATTCGCTGGGGATGACGTCCCATCCGCGCCTGACGAGCTCGCGGGAGAAGGACTTCCGGGTCTTTAGCACTTTTGCGACGGTCCTGCGGTGGTAGGCGCGGTCCTTGAGGGCTGCGAGGGCTACGGCCTGTGCGACGGCGTCGACATTGTACGAGTCCTTGACCTTGTAGAGCGCGGCGATCAGGTCTCTGGGGCCCACGCAGTATCCGACGCGCAGCCCGGCGAGGGAGTAGCTCTTGGAGAAGGTCCGCATGACGATTACGTTTTTGTTGCGCGGTGCGGTCGCCAGCGACATGCAGTTTCCGCGTGCGAAGTCCGCGTACGCCTCGTCCACTATGACGACGCCGGGGAACTTTTTCGCAAACGCCGCAATGGACGTGGGCTCGGCGAACTCGCCGGTCGGAGCGTTGGGGTTGGTCCAGAGGAAAAGCGAGACGTTGGACTCGGCTAGCTGCGCAAGCCTTTCACGGAGCCCGCGGGCGCCGGTCTTGTCCAGTCCGCCTGCGCCGAACCACTTGACGTCGCGGATTGCGGCGAGAGTCTTGTAGAGCGAGTAGCTCGGGTCGAGCGAGCCGATGGACTCGCGGTTTTCGACGAAAGCGCGGGCTGAAAGCGCCAGTATTTCGTCAGAGCCGTTGCCTACGAAGACGCGGTCCGGAGTCGTCCCGCTGAGGCGAGCTATCTCCGCAACGAGCGCTGAGAAGTTCGGGTCGGGATACCGGCGCAGCTTGTCGAGGTCGAACGACTTCAGTACCTCCGCGCACCTGGGGGACGGAGGATAGGGGTTCTCGTTGGTGTTGAGCTTGACGACCTTGCCGGACTTCGGCTGTTCGCCTGGCACGTAGGCCGTGAGCTTTTTTACTGATTCTGCGATTCGCATATCGGGTTCTCGTTGTCTGAGGCGCCAGTCGTCGTTGGCGCGGCTACGTCATCTCCGCCGTCGTCGGCCAGGATGAGTTCTGCACTTGTGTGGCAGGCGTGGCGCTGGAAGAGTATGAACAGGAAAGACTCGTTGGTCCAGTAGCTCCTGACGGACCTGACGTCGACGGCGTTGCGCTCCGTGACGGCGTAGTCGAGCAGACGCACGTTGTTTTTTAGCGTCGTTGTCTGCCTGAACATCTTGCAGGAGCATTCGTTGGGTGCGTCCGGATTGCCAGACGCGATGGGGATCAGGTGCAGCATGTACCATCCCGTGTTGACGATGTCGACCATGTGGCGCCCGCCTTCGTTGCTGTAGCGGACTGTTGCGCAGCCGCAGAGGAGAAGGGCGGTTGCGAAGGCCGAGACGAGGCGCTTCATTGCTTGGCCTCCACGCAAACTGCGGTGCAGGCGCGCTGCCTGCGCTTCTCGGCGATGTCCTTCGGAAGCAGCACCCCCGAAAGCTGCACTTCACGGTAGGTCAGCAGATACGGTATCGGCAAGGTGGTGTTCATGCCGGGGATTTCGAGCATGACCGACTCCCTTGTCGTGTAGGCGAGGTCTTCGACTTCCATTTCCTGGCCTTCGGCATGCCGCATGAACCTGTTTTGGGTTTTGTCCAGCGTGACGTCGTCGCGGAACATAGCCCACGGCGTCCATGCATTGCTGTTTGCATTGCCGCAGACTAGTGGAATGAAATGGAAAAGATACCATCCGTAGTTGGAGGCCAGCACGTGTTCGCCGTTGACGTTTTTGATCTCGGCCCTTTCAAGAGAGAAGCATCCAGCGAGGCACAAAGCCGCGCTGGCCAGACATATCGCCACAAAAACTGTCCCTGTCTTTGTCATTGCCTGATATTATAGCCGATATTCAGCGTGCGTGCAAGGGTGCGCGAGCGTGATTTTCGCCATGTTGAGGTGTCTGTCCGTCTTTTACAAACATGTATTTACAGGTTGGGCGCCTCAGGTGATTGTGTGGTATAATATTGGCATGAGCGACATATTTTGCGAACTCGTTTCACGATATCCCCGTCTCGAGCCCTGCGGAAGCGCAGTCAAGGCGGCGTTTGACCTGCTCCTCAGTGCGTTTCGTTCGGGCGGCAAGGTGCTTGTGTGCGGCAACGGCGGGAGCGCCGCGGACGCCGAGCACATCTGCGGCGAGCTTCTGAAGAAGTTCAAGAAGCGCCGCGCTGTTCCGGGGGAGGTTGCGGCGAAGCTGCGTTCGGAGCTCGCGGCGAAGCTGGAAGGCTCGCTCCCCGCGATTTCGCTCGTCTCGATGAGCGGAATCCTCACAGCGTTCGCGAACGACGTTTCTTGGGAGACCGCCTTCGCGCAGCAGGTGCTGGGACTCGCGAAGCCAGGGGACGTCTTGATCGCGCTCTCGACGAGCGGAAACAGCGCGAATTGCGTTGCCGCCGCCGAGGTGATGAAGGCAGTCGGAGGGAAGTCGATTGCCTTCACTGGCGCGAACGAATCCCGTCTTTCGCAGGTCTGCGATGTCGCAATCCGTGTTCCTGAAACCGAGACCTACAAGGTGCAGGAGTTGCACCTGCCAGTCTACCACGCGCTCTGCGCGGCAATCGAGGAGGAGCTGTTTTGAACATCGGACTCGACATCGGCGGCACGAAGTGCGCCATCTCCACGGGCGAGTGCTTGGACGGAGCGATCAAGATCCTCTCACGCGAGGAGTTCCCCACCGCCGGACTCTCCTGGCAGCAGGTTCTCGAGGAATTCGCCCGCCGAATTGAAAAGCTTCCAACCATCTCCGCCATCGGCATTTCGTGCGGGGGGCCGCTCGACTCGCGTCGTGGCGTCATAATGTCGCCGCCGAACCTGCCTGGATGGGACAATGTGCCGGTGGTCGATTTCTTCCGCGAGCGGTTCAATGTCCCCGTCGCCGTCCAGAACGATGCGAACGCCTGTGCGCTTGCGGAATATCTTTACGGATCGGGGCGTGGCGTCAGGAACCTCGTATTCATGACCTTTGGTACGGGACTTGGCGCCGGCATCATCGTCGACGGCAAGCTCTATTCCGGCGCAAATGACAACGCAGGCGAGATCGGGCATATCCGCCTTGCGCCGACAGGTCCGGTCGGATATAACAAGGAAGGGAGTGCGGAGGGCTTCTGCTCCGGCGCAGGAATGGCGCGTCTCGCCAAGATTCGGAAGGGACTCGACCTGACGACGAAGGAGCTTTTCGCGCGAGTCCGCGCGGGCGATCCAGACTGCACGGAGGTCTTTCGCGAGTCGGCTGAGAAGCTTGCTACGATCCTCGCTTTCACTATCGACATCCTGAATCCCGAAATCATCGCGCTGGGTGGAGTCTTCATGCGCAACGCCGATTTGTTCATGCCGATCGTCGACCCGATTCTCGACCGCGAGGCGCTGCCGCTGGCGCGGAAAGTCTGCCGCATCGTCCCGGCGGAGCTTGGGGAGAACATCGGCGACTATGCCGCGCTCGCCGTGGCGGGAGGGCTGCAATGAACAGGAAGGCGCTGCTTCTTCCCCTCTTGGCGGGGTTCTTCGTGATGGGCTTCGGGGACATCATCGGCACGGTGATGAACCAGGTGAAGGCTGAGTGCTCGGCGAACGCGGACACCATCTCGTGGCTGATGCCGATCTTCGCATACGTGTGGTTTCTCGTCATCTCCATTCCGACGGGCGTGCTCGCTGGGCGCATCGGACGCAAGAACGCCGTTCTCGTGTCGCTTGTCGTGACGGTCGCGGCGATGGTCGTTCCTCTTTTCGCGAGCGCAGAGCGGTGGTATCTCTACGTGGCGGCGTTTGCGCTTGTCGGAATCGGCAACACCATCATCCAGGCGGCGCTTCCGGCGCTGATGTCCAACGTGGTCGAGCCCTCGCAGCTTGCGAGCCGCATTTCGCTCGGACAGTTCGTGAAGGCGCTTTGCGCGGCGCTGACGCCTGTCTTCGTGTACTTGACGGCGACCGCGCTCGGAAACTGGAAGTTGCTCTTTCCGCTCTATGGTGCGTTGACCGTGGGTGCGGCGCTGTGGCTTTGGCTCGCGAAGATTCCCGACGAGAGGATGGCAGACGGGACGTCTGGGTCGAACGGGACGACGACCTTCGGCGGATGTTTCGCGATGCTGAAGGAGCCGTATGTCGCCGCGATGACGGTCGGCATACTCTTCTCGGTTGGCGCGGACGTCGGGTTCTCCGTTGCGATTCCGGAGTATCTCAAGAACGTGTTCAAGGTTGACCTCGACCTCGCCGGGATGGGGCCGACGGTGTATTTCGTCGCAAAGACCATTGCCGCATTCGCAGGGGCGCTGGTCTTTGCTAAGGTGTCGGCGGCGAAGTGCTTTCCGTGGTGCATGGGGCTAGGCCTTGCCGCGACTGCGGCAATCCCGTTTGTGTTGACGCCGTTCACGTTCCTCGCAATCGTCGCTTTCGTCGCGCTCCTAACGGCCAACAGCTTCGGGATGTGCATGGGCCTCGCGATTGAGCGGTTCCCCGAGAAGGCGAACGAGATTTCGTCCCTGATGGTGATGGCGATTGTCGGCGGCGGAATCGTCTCCGCGGTTCTCGGCGTCGCGCAGTCGTCGTTCGGCCCCGTCGGCATCGTAGCGACCCTCGGCGTCTGCATCGCGTATCTTTTCGCGCTTGGCCTGTTTGCGTCTCGCCGCGGCAGTTTGGTAAAATAACAGCCATATGGCAGGGCACAAAGAGGTGTTTGAGGCGCTGAGGCGCGAGATACTGGCCGGAAAGTACGACGCGGACACGAGGCTTCCGAGCGAGATGCTGCTCGCACGGCGCTTCGGCGTGTCGCGTCCGACGATCAGCCGTGTGACGCTCGACCTGAAACGCGAAGGACTCATCGTGACGCGCCGGGGCGCGGCGTCCGCCATCACGCGCTTCGCCCAGAACGCGACGGGTGCGCTGGGCCTCGTCGTGCCCGGCGAGAGTTATGCGGAGATATTCCGTCCGCTCGACCGCCGGCTCGAGCGACTTGCCGACCGCGCGGGCTGGGACCTGATCCGCGGCGAAATCAAAGGGGCCGATCCGAAGGTCCGCGCACGCGAAGCGCGGCGCCTCGCCTACCAGTTCGCTAAGGAGCGCGTGTGCGGGGTGTTCTTCCAGCCGATTGAGTTTCTGAAAGACGCCGCCAAGGCGAGCGAGGAAGTCGTCCGCTATTTCGAGAAGGCGGGGATCGCCGTCGTGCTTCTGGACTACGACATCGCGCCGCCGCCCGAGCGCTCGCGCTACGACGTCGTCGGAATCGACAACGTTGCCGCGGGACTCGCCATTGGACGCCACCTCGTTCGTACCGGCGCGAAGAAGATAGCCTTCCTCCACCGTCCTAACGCCGCACCGACTGTCACGAACCGGATGCGCGGGGTCGCTTCCGCCGTTGTCGAAAGCGGCGGGGCGTGGTCCTTGAAGGAGAACGTTCTCTTCGCCGAGCCGGAAAACCGCCGCGCTGTCGCGAAGTTCCTGAAGCAGGGTCTCCCCGACGCCTTTGTAGCCGGAAACGATGTCGCGGCCGCTGCCCTCGGCGAGACGCTGGCTAAGATCGGCGGCGGTGCGGAGAGAATACGGCTTGTCGGCTTCGACGACGTCGAGGTTGCCGCAAAACTGGGGCTGACGACCGTCCGCCAGCCGCTTGACGCCATTGCCGAGGCTGCGTTGCAGGCGCTCGTCTCGCGCATCAAGTCACCCGATCTCCCGCCGCGCACTATCCTCCTTGACGCCGAACTCGTCGTGCGGTAGCTACATTGTCCAAACGCCATGTATGGAATGATTGCCAAAATCATTGTCGCTCTCGCCTCAGCGGCACTTGCACTTGACTCGGTTCGGGCCGATGGAGCGGACGAGCACATCGCCTGGCGCGGCAATTTCCCGGATCCGACGCTTTGGAAGGGCGGGGACGGACGCTTCTACGCATATGCGACGCCTGGCTCCGGCCTTCTCGGCAGCCGCTATCTCACGAGCGGCGACGCCTTGTCATGGCGGGCGCTGGACCACGGACCGTTCGGAAAGGCGCTGTCGGACGAAATACGAAAGGACTGGAAATGGGTCTGGGCTCCGGATCGCGTCGTGATACACGGCAAGGCCCGCCTCTACGTCTCGCTCGTCAACAGCGCGGAGGATTCCGCCATCGCGGTCCTGGACTTGGACGGCGACGCAGGCTTCGCGAGCAACCTGCGCATTCTCACGCGGAGCAGTGACACTGGCATAAAGGACACGATCGACCCCGAGGTCGTGGTCGATCCGGAGACGAAACGCGTCTGGATGTTCTTCGGCTCGATCGGGATGATGCATCGCGTGGAGTTGTCGGAAGACGGTCTTTCCGTGAAGGAAGGGGCGAAATACGTACACGTCGCCGGAAGACCGTCCAGCGAGAACCCACGGCGCGACAAGGTGTTCGAGGGGGCGTATCTTCATCGCCATGACGGCTGGTGGTACCTCTTTGTCAGCGCAGGCTGGTATGCGGATGCGAGCTACAATCTGCGCGTGGGCCGGGCGCAGACGCTGGACGGCGTGTTTCGCGACAGGAAAGGGCGGCTTATGACGGACGGCTTTGCAACGCCTGTTCTCGGTTCGGAGGGCGACTTCTACGGCCCTGGGCACAACGGCGATTTCCTCGTCGGCAAGGATGGCGTGGAGCGCATCTACTACCATTGTCACTGGAAAGGCACCGATTGCAAAGGTCACTCTCCGCGCATCATGCTCTCCCGCCGCGTTGTCTGGGACGCCGACGGTTGGCCAAAGGCGGTTGCGCTTCCGGCCAAAAGCCAATAGCCGGGCTTGCTGTCGGTTTTGCCGAAACCTGTATTTACATGTTTCGGAAGCGGGAGCTCTTTTGCTACAATATTGTTGCATAGGACACAGAAGGACGATTCGACATGGCGGACAAAATCAGTTTGGACAGGCGCGGATTTCTCGCAG
>Ga0310696_10008554_pt1 | contig 11927 bp, 6 predicted proteins | sample AusTroGonzalo_MG_4_FD_203885 | JGI IMG/M metagenome (GOLD analysis project Ga0310696, IMG submission 203885) | Bovine rumen microbial communities from tropical cattle in Woodstock, Queensland, Australia - Gonzalo_02 (v2) (version 2) | ecosystem: Host-associated > Mammals > Digestive system >... | reverse complement strand
TGGCGGCGAGCTTCTTCTGGAGCTCGTCGATGGCTGCGGGGGTATCGAAGGTGGCGGTGAAGTATTCCTGACGGAGCTCCACCTGCACCTGCAGCGTATCGAGATTGTTGACGCGGTCCACGATGAGCAGGTACTGCGGCGCGAACTCTTTCATACTCAGGACCACGCTCTCCACCTGTGACGGGAACACATTGATACCGCGGATGATGAGCATATCGTCGCTGCGGCCCGTGATGGCGCTCATCCGCACGTTGGTGCGTCCGCACTCGCATTCGCCGGGCAGCAGGGAGCACAGGTCGCGGGTCCGGTAGCGGATGACGGGCATACCCTCCTTGGTCAGCGTGGTGAACACCAGTTCGCCAGGCTGGCCCTTCGGCAGCGGCTCCAGCGTGACCGGGTTGATGATCTCGGGATAGAAATGGTCTTCGTTGATGTGGGAGCCGTGCTGCAGCTGGCATTCGTAGCTGACACTGGGGCCCATCACCTCGCTCAGACCGTAGATGTTGAAGCCCTTCAGGCCCAGGCGCTCCTCGATCTCCTCGCGCATCTTCTCGGTCCAGGGTTCCGCGCCGAAAGCGCCTACGCGCAGCTTGATCTGGTCTTTGGTGATGCCGATCTGCTCCATCGTCTCGGCCAGGTAGAGGGCGTAGGACGGGGTGCAGGCAATGCCGGTGATGCCGAGGTCGCGGATGAGTTTCGCGTGCTTCTCGGTGTTGCCGGTAGAGGCGGGGACGACGGACGCGCCCACCATCTCCACGCCGTTGTGCGCGCCCAGGCCGCCCGTAAACAGGCCGTAGCCGTAGGCGACGGAGAAGATGTCGTCGCGGCCCACGCCGTACGCGGTCAGGCAGCGCGCCATACACTCGCTCCAGACCCCGATGTCCTTGCGGGTATAACCCACGATGGTCGGGTTGCCGGTCGTGCCGGAAGAAGCGTGGATGCGGATGATTTCGCTCTGGGGCGCCGCTTGTAGGCCGAATGGATAGTTGTCGCGCAGATCCTTCTTCGTCGTGAAAGGGAGCTTGACGATGTCGTCGATCGTCCGGATGTCATCCGGCGTGAGGTCCATTTCCTGCAGCTTGTGGCGATAGAAAGGCACGTTGTGATAGACATACTCCACAATCTTGTGGAGGCGTTTTCCCTGAAGCGCGCTCATCTCGTCGCGACTCATACATTCTTTGTTGGGATTCCAGATCATATCTTGAATAATCGATTATCGTAGGGGATGGTCCGCACGGAAGGCTTGCATACGCGCTTCCAGGACCGGGTAAAGTTCGTCGCGCATCCGGCTCGTGCACGCCCGGACGCCGTTCTGGAGGCTGCCGGTGGTGGACAGGGAGATGCAGCTCACGCCATAGTACAGCAGTTCGCGCAGCAGGTCGCCGCTGGAGAGATCTCCGTAGCCGAGGGTAAAGAAGAATCCGTCGCCCACGGGCAGGGTCACGTCGCGGTCATATACCACGCGGAAGCCGTTGCGGCAGAAGATTTCCTTCATCCGGGTGGCCCTTTCGCCATACACGCGCGTATCGGACACGAAGTCGATGACGCCGTCGGCGGAGAGTTCCATCATCCGCGCATACGCATACTGGGTGGTGGCGGTGCAGCCGCTCGTGATCATATATAGTATGGACGCGGTCGTCGTCTGGCCGAAGATGCCCGTGTCGTGGTAGCGAGCGGCCATCGCGGGATACTGGCGCTTGAAGAGTTCGTCTCCGATGCACACCAGGGCGATACGCTGGCCCGCATAGCTGAAAATCTTGGAAGCGGACAGCAGCAGGATGTAGTTATCGGTATAGCGCGCCACGGTGGGTACGAAGGGCGGCTGGAAAGGATGCCCGAGGGCCCGGCGGTAGTCCATACAGAAGTAGGCCAGGTCTTCCATCACGATGGCATCGTACTTCGTAGCCAGCTCGCCGATAATCTGCAATTCACTCTCTTCCAGGCAGATCCAGGCCGGGTTGTTGGGGTTGGAATAGACGATGGCGGCGATGTCGCCGGACGCGAGTTCCGCCTCCAGCTTGGCGCGCAGGGCTTCGCCCCGATAGGCATAGATGTCAAATTCTTTCCATTCGATGCCCAGCACGCGGAGCTGGGATTTCTGGATGGGGAAGCCCGGATCGATGAACAGGACCTTGTCTTTTCCGGGGATGCGCTGGGTGCAGGCGATGAAAGCGCCGAAAGATCCGGCCACGGAGCCCGTGGTGGGCACGCAGCCGAGCGGATCGACGTCGATGTTGATGAAGGCCTTGATGAAACGGGCCGCGGCCTGCTTGAGTTCAGGCACGCCGTCGGCCGGGGGATACTGCGATCCGACGCCACGCTCCAGCGCCGCTATCTCGGCTTCCACGCCGTAATGGTTCGGCGGCAGGCTCGGCGATCCCTGGTCCATACGGATGAAGGGGATGCCGGTCTTGCGCTCCAGATACTGGGCGACGAGCAGGATCTCGCCGATGGTGGCCTGCGACAGGTCAGCCACGTGTGCGGCCACACGCGCCTCTTCTACCAGGGCTTCACTGAATACCTTCATAGCCAGCGTCGAATGCTTTGAGGTTGTCTTCCACGACCTGTGCGCCCTTGCGGGCAAAAACGGTGCGGATGGCGCCGCGCAGCTCGTCCGGGGACAGGATTCCGATATGGTGGGCGGCCATTCCGAGGAGCACCATATTGGCGCTGCGGGGGACGGCCAGGTCTTTCGCGACGGCGTCGATATCCATCCGCGTCACTTTGGGGAGCTGGTCCAGCTCGGCCAGCAGCGCCGCTTCGTCGGGATAGTTCGGAATGTTGACGAAGGGCTTGGATGCGGTCACGACCGCTCCGTCCGGAGCCAGCCAGGGTAGGTAGCGCAGGGCTTCCATCGGTTCCATCGACAGGATGAGGTCGGCTTCGCCCAGCGGGATCTGGTCGCTGAAAATGGCTTCGGTCGAGAGGCGCAGATCGCTCTGCACATCACCGCCGCGCTGGCTCATCCCGTGGACCTCGGCCTGCTTGAGCTGCAGTCCGGCGGCCGTGGCGGCTTCGCCGAGCACCGTGGCAATGGACAGAATGCCCTGTCCGCCCACGCCGGCTAATTTTATATCGGTTTTCATTGGGCTTTCTTTTGGCGTTGCTTCCGGGCCAGGGTCTGCATACATTCCCGCTGGGGAATGATGACCGATACGCCCTTGTATTCCAGTTCTTCCCGTATGATGCGGGTAATCTCTTCCATATTCTTCGGGAGCGGCACGACGACGTGCAGGTGCTCCCGTTCCACGCCCAGGGCGAGGCAGATGGCCTCGTACTTGTGCGTGCCGGCTGAATCCTGGCCGCCGGTCATCGCCGTGGTCAGGTTGTCGGAGAGAATGACGGTGATGGCGGCCTTGTCGTTGACGGCGTCCAGCAGGCTGGTCATTCCGCTGTGCGTGAAGGTGGAGTCGCCGATGACCGCTACGGCGGGATGAACGCCCGCATCGGCAGCGCCCTTGGCCATCGTGATGGAGGCACCCATATCCACGCAGGTGTCGATGGCGGTGAAAGGAGGCAGGGCACCCAGGGTATAGCAGCCGATGTCACCGAAGACGCGGGCATCCGGATAGTCCGGCAGCACGCGGTTCAGGGCGGCATAGACATCCCGGTGCCCACAACCCTGGCAGAGCTGCGGCGGGCGCGGGGCCAGATTGAGGGCTTTCGGGCGCAATTCTGCGCCCGGGAGGCCGAATGCAGCCGCGACATTGTCTGGATTCAGCTCGCCCGTCCGGGGCAGGCTACCGTCCAGGCGGCCGGACACGGGGTAATCGGCGCCCAGCAGCGCTTTCACGCGTTCTTCCACGAAGGGCTGGCCGTCTTCGACGACGAGGATGCGGTCGGATACATCCGCCAGCGTGCGGATCTGTGCGGCGGGTAGGGGATACTGCGATACCTTCAGCAGCGAAACGCCCTCCGGGAGGACTTCCCGTACATAATTATAGGCGATACCACAGGCGATGACGCCCAGGCCGCGGCCGGTCGTCAGTCGATTGTGCCGGGAGTTCTCGGAGCGACGCAGCAGGTCCGGCTGCCGCTCGACGAGCGCGGCGTATTGCCGCTTGGCGTTGCCGGGGAGCAGGACCCAGCGGGTCCGCTCGCCGTCCGGCGCCAGCGGGTTCTCCGGCTGCGGCGTTCCAGCTGCCACTGCAGCCCGGGAATGCGACAGGCGGGTAACCAGCCGCAGCAGGACCGGCAGCCGCACTTCTTCCGACAGGCGGAAGGCATCGCTCATCATATCGTAACATTCCTGCTGGTCGGAGGGCTCCAGGATGGGCACAAGGGCGAACTGACCATAAAAGCGGGAATCCTGTTCATTCTGGGAAGAATGCATCGACGGATCGTCGGCAGCGACCACGACAAGGCCGCCCTTGACGCCTGTGACGGCGGCATTCACAAAGGCATCGGCGCACACGTTCATTCCCACGTGCTTCATACACACCAGCGCGCGCTTGCCGGCATAGGACATACCCAGCGCGGCCTCCATCGCCGTTTTCTCGTTCGTGCACCAACGGCTCCTGACACCACGTTCCCGTGCCAGCGGGTCCTGCTGGATATACTCCGTGATCTCGGTGGAAGGCGTTCCGGGATAGGCATATACGCCCGACAATCCCGCGTGCAGCGCCCCAAGGGCCACCGCCTCATCTCCGAGCAACAACCTTTTTTGCAACATTTCAGCGTAACAAATTCTTAAAGAAATCAACGAGGATGGTCAGGGAAGGCTCCGAATTCCAGAAATTGGCGTGGTCGGACGGCAAGATTCCGACCTGGCAGTCCGGATAGCGCTTTTCCCACCTTTCGCGGTTGGTATCGAAGGCGTGGCGCAAGGCGCTTGCCTTCACCTCCGTCCAGTCTGGGTCGAACCAGGCCTCGTAGGCAACATACTCCCCGGAGAGGAAGACGGACAACGGCCCTTCATAATGGAAATCCGGGAAGGTTTCCATTACGGTGAAATCGTTGTCGATACGCACGGCATTTTCTTCTTCCGACAGGAAATCAAAGTGCAAGTGACCATTGGTTTCGCGACGGGTATCCCGGTCCACTTCGCCGTCGATGACGACGACGTGCGGTTTCTCCGCCTTGTCGGCATAGAGTTGATGCGCCAGCAGCAGCGCCTGCTCGCCGCCCAGGCAGATGCCCATAAAGCAGCAGATCTTGTGTTTGGCGACAACCGGCGCCACCATCTCCCGGTAGATGGCCATCAACTCCTCCAGGTCCTTCAAGCGCCTGTTCTCCAGGATGGCGTGATAATAATCCACCACATAGATGGAGAACTGGTCCGTGAGACGGTCGGCCCATTGCGTGTACATATTGCCGAACGAGGTGTAGCCGCTGATGACGATGATGACCGGCTTCTCCGTGTCGTTGTCGTCGTTATACCAGTAATTCAAGCGAGCATCCCGGTGCTGGATGATTTCGTGGATGGTGCGGTGCTTGTACATCTCCAGTACCGACACCTGCATACCCATTCGGTTGAGATCCACGGAGACCTGCATCGTCTGGATGGAGGAGAGGCCATAGACATCGAACAAGTCTTCGTGAATGGAGATGTTGTCAAACTCCATTACCCTGCACAACTCTTGCTTCAGGATCCTTTCGTCGTTGGTCAGACTACCTTCATCGTCCGTAGCGATGTAGTAGAAAGGCCTGTTCACGAGTTTGCTCCCATCAATCTTTCCATTGATGGTAATCGGGAATTTCGGAACGAAATTCCACATCGTGGGAATCATATAGTCGGGGAGTTCGACACGAATCTCTTTCTTGATCTTGTCGATGGTATCGAGGATAGCCTCGTTGGAATCGCACACCTTCGAATCCTGCGGCTGGATGAAGGCCACGATGCGCTTGTTGGAGGCGCCGGTATCTTCCATCCGGACATAGGCGCCGTGGACCTCCTTGCATTTTTCGAGCTGGACCTGGATCTCTCCCAACTCGATGCGATGGCTGTACAACTTCACCTGGGAATCCCTTCTTCCCACGAATTCACAGCTGCCGTCCGGCAGAAGCCGTACGATATCACCGGTGTGATACAGTTTCGGTGCCTTTTCCCGGGTGTCGGCGAAGGGATTGTCGATCAGTCTCTCTTCCGTGAGATCCGGCCTGTTCAGGTAGCCGCTGAACACCTGCGGGCCGCCAATGAGAAGTTCTCCTTCTTCACCGGGGCGTACGCGTTGCATCTGTTCATCCACCACCACAAAGGTGCCATAATGGGTGCCGCTTCCGATATTGCGATACAGGTCGGGGCTCGTCACGTCGCGCAGGCCGGAAATCGGCGTGCACTCGGCCGGACCGTAGCCATTGATGAAACGGTAGGGTTGTTTCCCTATGCGTTCCGCCAGCGAGCGCGGCATCGCTTCACCCCCGGTGCAGGCGGTCTCCATAGCGGTGAAATTGAACTCCGTAAAGAGGTTGAACATCGTGGGCGGCAGGAACATAAAGGTCACTTTCCACTGGTTGATGATCCGATATACCTTCTTTACATCCTTGCGTTCTTCTTCATTGACGACGACGAGCGTCGCACCGTTGAACAAGGCATTGTAGAGTTCGAGGACGGAGACATCGAAGTTGATGCTCGTATAGTGGAGGACGACGGAGTCGCGATGGAAATGGAAATCGTCTTCCCGCGTGCAGGTGAGCAGGAAATGATAGAGATTGGTATAATTGATCACCACGCCCTTGGGCATTCCGGTCGTACCCGAAGTATAAATGATATAGGCCTCGTCGTCGTCCGTCGCGTAGTCTTCGGTGATTTCCCGGGGTTCTTGCTGCAGGATCTCCTCGACGGTCAGCGTCGGGACGCCCTGGGGCAACTGATCCCGGACCGCTTCCTCGGTCAGGATGAAAGCCAGCGATGCGTCTTCGGCAACGAAAGCGACCCGCTCGACCGGGTTTTCCGTATCGATGGGCACGTAGGTGCAACCCAGCCTGATGATGCTGAGGATCGCTGCCTCCAGCCGCTCGTTGCGGCGCACGAAGACGCCGATACGGACAGGCTTATCTTTTTTGGTGCATCCGTGGGAGAGGAAATCTTGTATGCCCGAAGCAAACTGGTCCGCAAGCAGGAACAGATCACGGTAAGAAAGACATTTCTCGCCTACGCGGACAGCCGCTTTGTCCGGCATCGGCTCGACGCTTTCCTGGATATGGCGCCAGACATCCAGATGATGATAGCTTTGGTATTTCATAGATCTCAGAACTTGTAGGAAATTTCCCCCATCAGCCAGAATCCCTGCTGACGGATGAAGCCGGTCGATACACCGCCTTGTTCGTACTTGGTATTGAAAAGATTGTAGCAGTTGAGGCCTACGCCGAAATTCTTGTAGCCATAGTTGATGCCCAGGTCCACGATGACACGGCCGGGAAGCACGTGTTCGGTGACTTCATTGGTAAAATAATTCGTGGTCCGGGAATGCTGACGACCGTAGCCAGTCAGATGGGTGTGGACCTTCAGGCCTTTCACCACCTCATACTGGAGTACCACATTCGACATAAACGCCGGGATGTTCGCCATATTGTGGTCCATCGCATACTGATAGAATACCGTCTTGAGGACTCTCTGCCAGGTAAGGTTGCCTTCCGCCTGAAACTTCTTCCCCGTATAATGGAGGGAGAGTTCCGTACCGAAGTTATTCAATGTACCGCCGTTGAGATACATCACCATCGTGGGATCGTAAAACACCAGGTTGGTGAACATATTGTAGAAGATATTCACTTCCGCACCCAGATTCCGGACGATTTCATTGGAAGAGAAGGATGCCTGGAGCGAATGCAGGTACTCGGGCTCGAGCCCGCCACCCCAGGAGGTATCCAGGCGGCTGTTCCGATAGAAGTAGGGGGCATCCACGAACGCCTTGGAATACGACAGCTTGGCCGTCAGGACGGGAAGATTCATAATGAAGGCGACACGCGGCGATAGCACGTTTATATTCATATGCTTCTCTTCCAAGTAGTTATATCGGCTCTTGAAGTCGTATCGGACGCCCGCGTTGACGATGAACTTGTCGTTCCATTTGTATTTCACCTGGAAATAGACGTCCGCACTCATCTCGTGGTTCACCATCAGGTTCTTGGTCTGGTCCCATACTTTCAGTATTCGGTTGTACTGATCGCCTTCCTCATAATAGCTGTATTCCAGGTCCATCCGGTTGGAATGCACACCCAGGAGGGCGACGAGGTCGTGTTTTCCCCATTTTTTGCTGTAACTTCCCTGGAGATGCCCGCTCAGCGTATGCTCGCCCCAGACGTGATTCTGGAAAACGGCGTCGCCCGTGTAAACCGTGTCGGTCGTGGCAGTCGGTATCAGGAAATATTCCACCAGGGTAAGGTCGCCGGCCACCTGATACTGCTGTTGCAGGGCTGCATCATAACTGATATCGGCAGACAAGCCCCAGTTTCCGAAAGCCTTCTCGTATTTCAGGTTGAGATGATTGGCGCTCGTTCCGAAACCCGGTTTGTTTCCGTTCAGAACCTCAAATTTGTTGTAGTCATACGCCGTGAACATCATACTCATCGAGTAGGGGGCCACCGTCTTGGAGAATGTATTGTTGTAGGTGAAGGTCAAGTCTTTCCACCGCAACGAAAGACCCAGGTCGTGCGTCGGTTTCTGGTTATAGCCGCCGATGATGACGGTACCGGGATTCGGAATCAGCGCGTAGGGCTGGTCATCGTAGCCGACCTGGAAGGTCTCTCCGGTAGAGCGATAGATGTTGGCCCACGCCAGCAGCGACAGATTCATATAGCGCTTGCCGAACAGCAGGTCTCCTTTCAACTGACCGTGGGTGCCGGCGCTCGCCTTGATCTTCAGGCCATCGACATCGGCCGCATCCTTGGTGATGATGTTGATCACACTGGTCAAGGCCACACCGCCGTACAGCGACGATGCCGGGCCGCGCAGGACCTCGATCTGCTTGATCTTTTCCAGACTGATGCTGAAATCCGGGGCGGCCACGTTGGTCGAATAGCTGTTCAGACGATGGCCGTTCAACATTATGAGGATCTTCTCCTGCCGGGCAGCGTAAACCCCTCGCATCGCGATGTTCATCTCTTCATTGCACTCGATGTGGGACATACCGGGCACATAGGCGGTCAGCACCTCCTTCAGGTTGCGCGCACCGCTCATACTGATCATCTCTTCCGTGATCAGGGTCACGGGGACAGGCGCCTCCTCGATGGACTCCGCCTGCTGGGAAGCCGTGGTGATCGTGGCCGACTTGCCAGCCTTGAGCCGGTTGACCATTTCGGCAAAACGCGGCGAGTCGTTGTACACGCTGTAGTAGGGATCGACCGTCAACAGACGGGATACCCAATTCTCGGCCACTTCCGGCTTGTCCATATGGAGATTACACAGGGCCAGCAGCCTGTACACACCGATCCGGGTCTCTCCTTTGAAACTGTCCACAGAGCGGAGCAGCAGGGAATCGGCTTCCGCGAACGAACCCAGCTCATAGGCTTCCAGGGCCGCCTCATATACCCGCGCGTTTTCCTGCGCATAAACCGCATATGAGAAGCAAAGAAGCAGGAGCGTGATTATGTATCTTCTAATTCTCATCGTGCAATCTTGACAGGAATGATAAACGTAAAAGTGGTCCCGACCTTCGGTTCCGTTTCCACCAGCAGCTGGCCGTTATGGTTCTTGGTAATGATGTCATACGTGATACCCATTCCCAGTCCCGTGCCCTCGCCGGCCGGTTTTGTCGTAAAGAAATTCTCGAAAATCTTCTCCTTGATCTCCGGTGTCATACCCATACCGTTGTCCGTGATGGCGATCGTCAGTTCGCCTTCATTGGCGCTATTTTGCGTCAGGAATACCTTGACCGAAATGGTCGGCTTGTAGTCCTCGCCCTCCTGTCCAGCCCGCTCCTTGACGGTATAGCAGGCATTGTTCATCACATTGAGCACGGCCCGGCTGATATCCTGGGGGATGAGCATCACCCGGGGCATACCCTCCGGGATATCCTCCTGGATGGTGATGTTGAAACTCTTGTCATTGGCGCGCATCGCGTGATAGCTGAGCCACACGTATTCGTGTACCAACTGTCCCGCATCGGTGGGCAGCATCTCGCCGACCTTGCCGCGGCTCTGCAGCAGGATGCCGCGGATGATGCTGTTGGCGCGTTCTCCGTGTTCCTGTATCTTGGCCAGATTCTCCTGGAGGTCGGCCGAAATGTCTTGCAGGTCGGCCGCGTCATCCTCGCCGAGCTTGTCCGCGCAGTCCTTCAAGATATCCTGCAGGTCTTCCACCAACTTGACGGACATCTTGCTGAAATTGATCACGAAATTCAGCGGATTCTGAATTTCGTGGGCAATGCCGGCACTGAGCATACCCAGTGAGGCCATCTTTTCCTGCTTGTGCAACTGCTCCTGCAGATATGCTACCTGTTCTTTCAGTTTTTCCGTTTCCGCATCCATCTTTCCAGTCATTTAAGCCAAGTTAATTACAAATTCAGAATATTCATCCTTGACGGAATCCACCGTGATCGTACCACCGCAGTCGTGCAGTATCTGCTGGCTGAGATAGAGGCCCACACCCGGCGCCTCCGCCGTCGGCTTGGTGGTAAAGAAGGGATCGAAGATCTTGTTGATGATCGTCTTCTCGATGCCGATGCCATTGTCGTAGATTTTGATCAGGATGTGACCGCCATCCGCTTCCTGCATAATGGAGACCCTGAGAGTCGGATCGTACACGCCGCCCTTCTCGGCCTTCTTCTTGATGGCATACACGCTGTTCGAAAGCATCGACATCATCGACTTGCTGACCTGTTCAGCCGCGACGTCACGCATAATGGGGGAGTCGGGGCGTATGAATTCCACCTGGATGCCAAGCGCGGCGATATCGGCGGCGTAATAGGTCTTGAGCTTATCTACGCACTGCTGGCACAATGCGGCCAGGTCGGTGGGTTCAACCTTCAGGGAACGTTCCTTCAGCATCTCTTCCATCGCCTTCAGGGTACGCGTCGTGGAAATGCCGTGCTGCTCGATCTTCTCCAGATTGGTCGTCATCATATCCATCACATCCATCGAATCCTCATAGACATCGGCCGAGATGTTGTCCTTCTCGTCCTCGATGTTCTCCTTCAACTCCTTCGACAGGCCCAGGGTCAGGTGGGCGAAGTTGTTGATGTAGTTCATCGGATTGAGGATACGGTCGATCAAGCCCTTGGTCAGCTTGCCGATGGCCGCCTCGCGTTCCTGCCGCAGCAGCTTGTTCTGGGCAGCACGCAGCTCCTTGGTACGCTCATCGACGATGGCCTCAAGGCGCTGCTGTTCCTCGGCCATACGGCGCATACGGTATCTGAAGAACAGATAAACGAGATAGACGATGATCAGCAGGTAGATCAGCAAGGAATACCAGCGAATGAACACCGGATACGGCCGCGTGAAGTCGAACGAACCGCATTCACTGATCTGCCCGTAGGCGTCCCGCGAACGGACCGACACCTGGTAGCTGCCATAACCGAGGTTGGCAAAAAGGAATTCCTGTTGCTCGCTCCAGTTGGACCAGGCGTTGTCATTGTGCAGGCGGTAACTGTACATCGTTTCTCCGATGGGATCCAGCTTGTCGTTGGCAAAACTGAAGGAAAGGTCGCCGTCGTTCTCGACAAAACTTCGGACATACAGCTGGGGCACTATCGGGCTGGTCGTACGGCACTGGGCCAGATTGAAACGGACCAGTTCGTCGTTGTCGCCGATCCATACGAGGCCGTCGTCGATCAGCATCGCCTGGACGTTGAAGCCGACAAACGGCTCGATCCAGGGTTTCAGCTCATCGGGCATATTGTCGTAGTAGATGCCTGTGCCATTGTCGCGGCTGCGCCAGATGTTGAGCTCATTCTCCTCATACTCGAACAGCTTGGAGATCGGACCGTCTTCTTTCCTTTCGAACGAATCGGAGCCTGCCGCCATATGGTAGTATTCGCCGGAGATCGTCA
>Ga0310696_10008553_pt1 | contig 11928 bp, 10 predicted proteins | sample AusTroGonzalo_MG_4_FD_203885 | JGI IMG/M metagenome (GOLD analysis project Ga0310696, IMG submission 203885) | Bovine rumen microbial communities from tropical cattle in Woodstock, Queensland, Australia - Gonzalo_02 (v2) (version 2) | ecosystem: Host-associated > Mammals > Digestive system >... | reverse complement strand
GGCGCTTCTTAAAAAGAGAGGAATGAATCAAGAAGAATTTGCGGACGCTTCCGGCAAAATGATTAATACAATTTCTAATATTGAGCGCGGTTTAAGCGACCCGAAAGTAACAACGCTACTTTCAATAGCCGACGCTTTAAATGTTTCGGTAGATTCTTTGTTCAATGACAAAGAACACTCGGCAGATGAAGAATTGCCGGAGAATATACAAGCCATATTTAAGCTGATTAGAAACCAAGATACACGCACACTAAGGGTAATTCAAAAACAAATTGAAGCACTTTTAGAGTTGCTAAAAGCATAATTTATCGTAAGTATTCCCAATAATTCAAAATAAAAGCAAAAAATACTTGATTTACAAAATGAAATGTTTTATAAGCATTTCAGTTTGATAGGGGTATAGCTCAGTTGGTAGAGCATCGGTCTCCAAAACCGAGTGTCGTGAGTTCGAATCTTACTGCCCCTGCCAATAAAAAAACCGCCTGTTTTCAGGCGGTTTTTTTTAAACCCTATAATACTTATTTGCTGTTTCTTGTAAAAATGGTCATCAGTGCGGCGATGGCGATGGCAACGGATACAAGTGAGCCGATATTTGCCGGCAGTTTTTCCAAAAAATTAAAGCCGAAAGCCATTAAGCCATAGTTTAAGGCGCCGATAACAACGAGCCAATAACAAATAACTCTTAACATATTTTTTCCTTTCATAAAGTCATAACGGTAAAATATTGCCGTAACATTTACAGACTACAAGTTTATAAATAAATTCCAATTTTTATTTTGATTTTATTAACTAAAAATATGAACAAAGAGGTCTGAAATTTTTGTTTCAGACCTCTTTTGTTGTTTAGTCATCTTCAGATTCGTCGTCATCGGAATCATCATCAGATTCATCACCTCTATCTTCAGGGTCGGATTCAATCTGAATCAGAATGTCCTCGCTTGGTTTGTCATCAAGATACAGATGGGCGTGGACTTCTTCATTTCCTTGATGGGGACCGTCAATGCGCACCTGACCGCCATTGCCCGTCCAAGCATCAATCTCTTTGGCAGCTTCAGAAGCTGTCATACGGTAGGGATCATCCCCGTTAATGTGTTTATTTCCCATAATTATAAGATTTTAGAGTTGAACAATACTTCGAGAAATAATTTGCTGTTAATGCAATCATAAGAGATTTTATTTTAAAGTCAAGAGGTTGGGTCAGAATGAAAAACAGAACTGATGAAGACCAAAGAAAAGTTTTGTAATACTTGAAATAAAATGTTGACAATGAGGTAAAAAAGTATTTATATGCCGAATAATCAGGGCAACGCTGCGTTTGAAAACAAAAGCGTTTGCTTTTTAATGTTTAACACTAAATAAAAGGATAATAAGCGTGAAAGTCAGTCCGATACAGTTTTTCAGACAGGTGCGCCAAGAAGTTAAAAAAGTAACCTGGCCGACAAGAAAAGAAGTGATGCAGGTCACAACCGTTGTGCTCATTATTGTGGCTTTGGCCGCAGCTTTCTTTTTTATGGTTGATGTTGTTTTGGCATGGGCTGTGAAGCTTGTTTTAAGATTGGGAGTGTAAAAAAATGAGTGCACGCTGGTATGTGGTTAATGTTTATTCAGGGTCGGAAAAAAGAGTTGCCGAATCACTCAAAGAGCAGGCAATTTCTAAAAATTTGCAAGATAAAATCATAGACGTTTTGGTGCCGACCGAAGAAGTCGTTGAAATCAGAAAAGGCAAAAAAGTCAGTGCCGAACGTAAGTTTTTTCCGGGCTACATTTTGGTTAAAATGGAAATGTCTGACGCCGTTTGGCACGTTGTTAAAAACACCCCGCGCGTCAGCGGCTTTTTGGGCACGCGCGACGGTTTGCGCTTAAAACCGCAACCCATCAGCGAAAAAGAAGTTGAACGCCTTATGAAACAAATTGAAGAAGGTGTTGAACGTCCTGCCGTTGTTACAACCTTTGAAATCGGTGAAAATGTTCGCGTGAACGACGGCCCGTTTGCTTCCTTCGTCGGTGTTGTTGAAGAAGTAGACACCGAAAAAACACGTCTTAAAGTTTCGGTATCCATTTTTGGGCGCTATACGCCGGTGGAATTGGAATTTTCCCAAGTTGAGAAAATAAAATAAAAGGTTATAGCTGGTATCTACTTGAAAGCTCTTTTGCTTATGTACCCTTTTTTGTACACTACGCAAAAGAGCTTTCGTCGTATCTACGCACGCTCTAACCTTTTATTTGCGTGGCTTGAATGGGCTTAAGGATTGCTTGCTTATGTACCCTTTTTTGTACACGGCGCAAGTGGCCGAACTGCGTATCTACGCACGCTATAAGCTTTTATTTATGCGGCCTGAACGGGTTTAGGATATCCACGCGCAGAGGCTTGCGGCGTACTTGCCGCATTCTAACCGGTTATTTATGCAACGTACTTTTCGTACACTACGCAAAAGAGCTTTCGTCGTATCTACGCATGCTCTAACCTTTTATTTGCGTGGCTTGAATGGGCTTAAGGATTGCTTGCTTATGTACCTATTTTGTACACGGCGCAAGTGGCCGAACTGCGTATCTATTCGACGCTATAAGCTTTTATTTATGCGGCGTGAACGATAAAAGAACAATGCGAAAAAAAAGGAAATTAAGGTTTGAAAACCGAAATTATATCTTGAATTTGAGGCCGGTTGAGGCTATTGTTAAATCGAGAGGAAATTTAAGATATGAAAGAGGGTTTTTATGGAAGAAAAACAAATTAATACCCTAGAAGATTTAGATAATTTAATTGAGCGCGTCAGCAAGGCACAAAAGCTTTATGCCACATTTTCGGGAGAAAAGGTGGACGCTATTTTTAAGGCTGCCGCCACCGCCGCAAATAAAATGCGTATAGAACTTGCACAAATGGCCGTTGATGAAACGGGTATGGGTGTGATGGAAGATAAGGTGATTAAAAATCACTTTGCAAGCGAATATATTTATAACAAACATAAAGGCGTTAAAACGTGCGGTATCATCAAAGAAGATAAAGTCGGCGGCGTTAAAATCGTTGCGGCACCGCTTGGCGTTTTGGCCGGCATTGTGCCGACAACAAACCCCACCTCAACGGCAATATTTAAATCGCTTTTGGCACTTAAAACAAGAAATGCCATTATTTTTTCACCGCACCCGCGCGCCAAAAAATCAACCGTTGCGGCGGCAAAAATTGTTTTGGATGCTGCCGTGAAAGCCGGTGCACCTAAAGATATTATCGCTTGGATAGATGAGCCGACAATCGAACTTTCAAGCGCTTTGATGAAACATCCTCAAATTCACGGTATTTTAGCAACGGGTGGTCCCTCGATGGTTCAGGCGGCTTATACAAGCGGCAAGCCGGCTTTGGGTGTCGGTCCGGGAAATACACCTGCAATTATTGATGAAACGGCAAATATTGATATGGCGGTTTCTTCGATTATTTTATCAAAAACATTCGATAACGGTATGATTTGCGCATCCGAACAATCGGTCATTGTGATTGATTCCGTTTATGAAGAAGTGAAAAAAACATTTATCAAAAGAGGTGCTTACGTTTTAGATAAAAAACAAGCCGACGCCTTAAAGAAGATTATTTTAACTCCGAAGGGTGTGAATGCTTTGATTGTCGGGCAACCGGCACACAAAATTGCCGCATTGGCAGGGTTTGAAGTGCCGGCAGGTACCAAAATTTTGCTTGCGGAACAAGATGATTATTCCAAAAACAATCCGTATGCCTACGAAAAACTTTCGCCGATTTTGACGATGTATCGCGCTTTAAGTTTTGAAAAAGCAACGGATATTGCTTTGGCGCTCATTGAACTCGGCGGTATGGGCCATACTTCTGTTTTGTATACCGACGAACGCAAACCTGAGCGGATGGATTTTTATGCAAACAAAATGCCGACGGGACGTATTTTAATCAATACCCCCTCATCACAAGGCGGTATCGGTGATTTGTATAACTTCAAGCTTGAACCGTCACTTACTTTGGGATGCGGCTCTTGGGGCGGTAATTCGGTGAGCGAAAACGTCGGCGTGAAACATCTGTTAAATTATAAAACACTCGCAATAAGGAGAGAAAATATGCTTTGGTTCAAAGTTCCGCCAAAAATTTATTTCAAACGCGGCGCAACGGATTTGGCTTTGCGTGAATTTGAGGGGAAAAAACGCGCTTTTGTGGTAACGGACAGATTTTTGTTTGACAGCGGTATGTCTGCCATGGTGACCGATGTTTTGGAAGAAATGAATATCGATTTTCAGATTTTCTTTGATATTTTACCTGAGCCGACATTAGGCTCAATTGAAAAAGCCGTTGATATGATCAGAACTTATAAACCTGATTTGATTGTTGCGCTGGGCGGCGGCTCACCGATGGATGCGGCTAAAATGATGTGGCTTTTGTATGAACAAGGTGATGTTTGCTTTGAAGATGTTGCGATGCGCTTTATGGATATCAGAAAACGTATTTCAACGCTTCCCGAACTCGGCAAAAAAGCACAGCTCGTGTGTATTCCGACAACGTCCGGCACGGGCTCGGAAGTGACACCGTTTACGGTGATTACCGACGAAAAAACAGACACTAAATATCCGTTGGCAGATTATGCCTTAACACCGTCTATGGCTATTATTGATGCCAATTTTGTGGACCATATGCCGAAATCTTTGACGGCTGCCGGCGGTATAGATGCTTTGGTGCACGCTTTGGAAGCATATGTTTCGGTGATGGCAACAAACTACACAAATTCACTTGCGCTGGAAGCCATTAAGCAAATTTTCAGGTATTTACCGAGTGCTTATGCCAACGGAGCTGATGACCCGAAGGCACGCGAAAAAATGCATAACGCAGCCACCATTGCCGGTATGGCATTTGCGAATGCCTTTCTAGGTGTTTGCCACTCGATGGCACATAAGCTCGGCGGTATGTATCATATTCCGCACGGTATAGCCAACGCCCTTTTAATTTGTCAGGTGATTCGCTTTAATGCCGACAATAAACCGACACATCAGGCGGCTTTTCCGCAATATGAGGTGCCGGAAGCCAAAAAACGCTATGCCCAAATTGCACACACGCTTTATTTGGGCGATGAAAAAACAAGCGAAGATGAACGCGTTGAGCTTTTGATTGAAGCGGTGGCGAAATTAAAAGAAGATATCGGTATTCCGAGCTCCATTAAAGCTTACGGCATAGATGAAAAAACGTTTATGAAAAATCTGGATAAATTAGCGCTTTCAGCTTTTGATGACCAATGCACAAATGCCAACCCCGTTTATCCGATGGTTGATGAAATCAAACAAATTTATATGAATGCGTTTGAAGGTAAATATTAATGAAAAATGTTTCCGACTTGACCGAAAACGAAGCGGCGCAAAGACTGGAATATATTGCCATTGAGATGGCAAAGGCAGATATTTCTTATTATCAAAATGACGACCCGTATTTAACGGATGCCGCCTATGATGCCTTAAAGCTTGAAAATGAATTGATTGAAAAAAGATTTCCGCACCTTGTTCGTGCGGACAGTCCGTCTAAAAAAATCGGTGCGCCACTCCAATCCGACTTTAAAAAAGTGGTGCACAAAGTGCCGATGCTGTCACTTGGCGATATATTTTCGATTGATGAACTCAAAGAATTTGTTTTATCCGTTAAACGCTTTTTAAATACCGATTCGGATATTGATTTTACCGCCGAGCCGAAAATGGACGGGCTGTCTTTTAACGCACGTTATGAGCACGGACGTTTGGTTTCGGCAGCCACGCGCGGCGACGGTAAAACGGGCGAAGATATTACCGAAAATATCAAAACAATCAAAAGTTTGCCTCTTGTTGTGACGGCACCTGATTTTCCGGATGTGATTGAGCTTCGAGGTGAAGTTTATATGTCTAAGGCGGATTTTTTTGCGCTGAACGCCAAAAATGAAGAGGCCGGCAAAAAAACATTTGCAAACCCGCGTAATGCGGCAGCCGGTTCGCTCAGACAGCTTAACCCCGAAATTACAAGAGAGCGCAAATTAAGTTTGCTTGTTTATACATGGGGCGAGGTTTCGGACATTTGCTGGAAAACACAGGCTGAATTTTTAAGCAAAGTTCAGGCATGGGGGTTTGAGGTAAACCCGTATAACAAACTTTGCCATAATGTTGATGAAATTATAAACTGCTTTGAAAATTTGGCGCTTGTTCGTGCCGATTTGCCTTATGATATTGACGGTATTGTTTATAAGGTTAATTTGCTTGATTTGCAAAACCGTTTGGGTTTTTTGACGCGCACGCCGCGTTGGGCGATTGCACATAAATTTGAGGCTGAAAAAGCCGTTACACGCTTAAATAATATACGTATTCAGGTTGGACGCACCGGTGCTTTAACGCCGGTTGCCGATTTAGAGCCCATCAATGTTGGCGGGGTGATGGTTTCGCATGCGACGCTTCATAATGAAGATGAAATCAGGCGCAAAGATATTCGTATCGGTGACTATGTGACAATTCAACGGGCAGGGGATGTGATTCCGCAAATCTTGGGTGTTGTCATTGAAAAAAGAACACCCGATTTGAAGCCTTTTGATTTTCCGACAGTTTGCCCCGAATGCGGTGCACACGCCATCAGAGAAGAAGATGAGGCGGTGCGGCGCTGCACAGGCGGACTTTCTTGTCCGGCTCAGGCGGTTGAAAGCTTAAAACATTTTGTGTCGCGCGAAGCGTTTAACATTGAAGGATTGGGTGCTAAAATCATTGAAGATTTTTATGCCGAGAAAATCATAACACACCCTGACGATATTTTTACATTGGAAGAAAGAAACGGCGGTGATGACTTGTTTTCAAACGCTTCGGGTTTGCATCTTGAAAACAGAGAAGGTTGGGGCTTAAAATCGGTGCAAAACCTTTTTCATTCCATCAGGGAACGAAAAAAAATAAGTCTGCCGCGTTTTATTTATGCCTTGGGTATTCGGCAGGTCGGTGCGGCAACAGCCCTTTTAATTGCTAAAAATTATGGCAGTTTTGAGGCTTTTTCAAATGCCATGCAGACAGGTGATACATCAAAACTGCTTTCAATAGACGGTATCGGCGAAGCGATGGTTAAAGATGTGACGGCATTTTTTGCCGAACCGCATAACTTGAATGTGATTTCCGCCTTAAAGCGTTATGTAACGATTGAAGATTTTGTTGATACAAGTGATTATTCTTCACCGCTTGCCGGTAAAACCGTTGTGTTTACGGGTACGCTTGAAACGTTGACACGTGCGGAAGCGAAAGCGAAAGCAAGCGCCATGGGGGCAAAAGTGGCAGGCTCGGTATCAGGACACACCGATTATGTGGTGATGGGTGCCGATGCCGGCTCAAAGGCTAAAAAAGCCGCAGAACTCGGTGTTCGGATTTTAACGGAAGCCGAATTTTTGGATTTAATAAAATAAAATTAAGCCGTTTTGGAAATGAGCTTATCGGCGGCGGCACGGGCTTCATCCGAAATTTGTTCGCCCGAAAGCATACGCGCGATTTCTTCTTTCTTTTGAATGTCCGATAAAAGCGTAACAGTTGAGGTTGTGGTATTTTCTTTAGTTTCTTTTGAAACCTTAAAGTTTGTTGTGCCAAATGAGGCGACCTGAGGGCTGTGCGTAACAACAAAAACCTGCACATTTTGAGAGAGTTTATAAAGCCTGCTTCCGACAGCTTCCGCCGCGCTGCCGCCGATGCCGCTGTCAACCTCATCAAAAATAAGCGTTTCAACGCCTGTTTTTGAAGCCAAATGAACCTTTAAGGCGAGCATAAAACGCGCCAGTTCGCCGCCGGAAGCGATTTTTGAGAGCGCGCCGAACGGCAGACCGGCATTTGTGGCTACCTCAAAAAAGACTTTATCAATACCTTTGGCGTGCCAGTCATCTTCAGGCAATTTTACGATTTGAATGCGAAATTCGGCCTTATTCATTTTTAGAAAAGAAAGTTCGCTTTGGACACGCTCGCTTAAAAGCATGGCGGCTTTTTGTCGGCATTCATGCAACTTTAAGGCATTTTGAAAATAAGTGTCTTTTGCTGTTATAAGCTCTTTTTGATAAGCAAGAATGTTATCGCTGTTTTTGCGGATATTTTTGAGTTTTTCGGATATGTCCGCCAAAACATCAGGTAAATCATCTATGGCGCAGGCGTGTTTGTGTGCGAGTGCCTTTAAAGCCAAAAATCTTTCTTCGACGGTGCCGATTTCATTTGCACTCAGTTCTATATTTTCGACAGCGGTCGTGATTTCGTTTGAAGCCTCATCAACTTCAACCAAAGCCGAATCTAAAATTTTTAAGATATCCTGGTATTTATTTTCGCTTAAGCGATTGGCTTTATCAATAGCCGAAAGTGCATGTCGAATGTTTGAGGCAAAAGACCCACCGTTTAACGCCTGATAGGCGGCGTTTAAGTTTTCAAGCAGTTTGGAGGCATTCATCATCTCAAGACGTTTGGTTGTAAGCTCTTTTTCTTCGCCTTTGATGATATGCATGCTTTCAAGTTCGGATTGATAGTGCGTTAAAAGCTCTTCTTCATGAGCATTTTTTTCAGCGGCGGCGATTGCCTCGGATAGTTTTTTTTGTAAGTCTTTTAGCGCTTGGTATGATATTGCGGTTTGTTCAAGAATATCATCATAACCGCCGAAAGCATCCAAAAAATCGATGTGTGTTGCGGGATCGAGCAAACCCTGATTATCAAACTGACCATGAATTTCAAGAAGATAAGCGCCGATTGTTTTAAGAAGTTTTAGGCTTATCGGGGTATCGTTAAAGAAAATTTTGCTTTTGCCGTCCGAACTTAAAACGCGCCTGATGATAATTTCATCTGAGATTTCAATGTCATTTTCTTTGCAAATTTCAAAAAGCGGCGATTTTTTGTTTTGAATGTTAAAAGAAGCGGTTACCGAAAGTTTTTCGGCACCTGTTCTGATAAGCCCCGTGTCACTGCGCATGCCCGATATAAGCGCGAGGCTGTCAAGCAAAACAGATTTTCCGGCGCCGGTTTCGCCCGAAAAAACAGTAAGCCCTTTTGAAAAATTAAGTTCAAGTTTTTCAATTAAGACAACGTTGTTTATGACAAGGCCGGTCAGCATTTTTTACTTCAGAATTTTAAGGGCTTTTTTGTTCCACTTGCTTTCGGGATAATTCAGGTTTAAGACTTTAGCCATGCGGGCGGCGTTATCATCAAGCCCGATTAACTTATATATTTCAACTTCGCGGTAAAGCGCTTCTTCAATATGAGCCGTTGTTTGGTATTTTCCGACAACCGTATCGAATCGGTTGAGTGCCGACAAATAATTTTTGTTTTTCAGATAAAAACGACCGATGTTCATTTCGTGGGCGGCTTCATGGTCTAAAACAAGTTTAAGTTTGTTTGTTGCATCTTTTGCATAATCGGTGTCGGGGAAAAGCATAATAACATCATTTAAGGCTTTGTAAGCCTCTTGTGTGTCACTCTGACTCTTGGTTGCGGGGGCGATTTGGTCGTAGTAACAAATGGCGCGCAAGTAGTAAGCATAAGCAATATCTTTGTTGCCGGGGTGATATTTGATGAAGCGATCAAGTGCTAAAAGCGCGTCATCATATTTGGCATTTTTGTAATAAGCATAAGCTGCCATCAGCTTTGATTTGACTGCCCATTTTGAATAAGGATGTTCTGTTTCGACTTTTTCAAAATATTCGGCGGCTTTTTCATATTTTGTGTCTTTGGTATAATGATAAGCCTTTGTGTATATATCTTCGGCAGATAATGCGCTGAAATCTTCTTTTTTTGAGGCACATGCCGAAAGAAGACCGAACGATAAAAGAGCAATCAAAAGTTTTTTCATTTTTTTTCCTTATAAAATTTTGTAATTTTCATTGTTTTCAAAAAGTTTTTTTAAGACCATATTGTTGTGAAAATGACCGGTTTTGAAAGCTTTAACATTTGCGTTAAGCGCAAACCCTGATGTATATAAATCACCGATAAGATCCAAAACTTTGTGATTCACACATTCGTTTTTAACCCGAAATCCGTTCGGATTCAAGATTTTTTCGCCGTCTAAGACAACGGCATTTTCCAAACTGCCGCCTTTAATAAGCCCGACGGAACGCAAATAATCAATTTGATATTTTTCGCAAAAAGTGCGCGCGGGTGCAATTTGGCTTTTGAACAAATCAAAAGAAATATCATCATCAAATATTTGCTTGCCGACAATTTGAGAGGGAAACTCGATTTCAAAATATATGTGCAAACCGTCATCTTTTTTAGGGGAGAGTTCGATAAAATTGCCTTTGCCATCATCAAAACGAACAGGCTTGACGACTTTTAGCGTTTTTTTGGCGGCATTTTGTTTTTTGACGGCAACACCCTCTAAAAGCTCTAAAAATAATTTTGCACTGCCATCCATAATCGGAAGCTCCGGATTTGAAATTTCAATAAGAGCGTTGTCGATATTTAAGATGTAAAGGGCAGCCATCAGATGCTCGATTGTTGAAACTTTGAGCGCATCATTTTGAAGGCATGTACAATTTTGCGTGTCTTTGACATTTGTGTAAAGCGCCTCAATTCGGTTGGTATTTTGAGAAAAAACAATGCCGGTGTTTTCGGACGCCGGTTGAAGCGTGATGGTGCTTTTCAGACCGCTGTGAAGCCCAATGCCGTTTATGTTAATTTGTTGTTCAAAAGTTTGTTGTTGCATATGATACCCTTTAGTTTTTTAAAACAGGCGACCTGTAAGCCGGGTTTTGTGTATGTTATTGCTTTGCCTAAGCAAAGATAACACCGATAGCTATTCATCTTTTTAAGCCGTTGCCGGTTTAACTGAAGCGACCTACCTCTGGACAGAGTGGAAACGCTCTGTCGGGGCAATCCCCGATAATCCTTTTTTGGTCTTGCGTCAAATAGGGCTTGCCTAAGACCCGCCTTATTGCTAAAGCGGCGGTGAGCTCTTACCTCGCCTTTTCAACCTTACCGAAAAATTTTCGGCGGTAATTTTCTGTGGCGCTTTCCCTCGGATTTCTCCGGCCGGATGTTATCCGGTATTTTGTTTCCATGAAGCCCGGACTTTCCTCGCCTTAAAATTTCGTGTTTTAAGGCGCAGCTATCCGGTCGCCTGAAACCTGATTTTACATCAATAAAATTTGATTGCAATCATTTTTATCGGTTTTGAGCTGAGATGTTAAGTATATTTTAATTATTTTCACGCACAATGGCACCAGAAACTGATTTAACTTTTAAGGAGTAAACCTCAAATGAAAAAATTACTTTTAGCAACAACGGCTGTGACTCTTTTAACAGCTTTTGCGGCACAAGCAGAATGCGATGGTATTTACGGCGCATTGCGTGCAGGTTATGTGGAGCATAAAGCTGATGAGTTGCAAGGCAACTTTGAAGACAGACGTTTGATGTTGAGCGGCGCTTTGGGTTATCGCTGGGAATACTTCAGAACAGAACTTGAGTATGTCTGGCGTAAATATCACAGAGATCGTAGCATGGCTGCTTCGACCGCTCTTTTGAAAACATATTCTTATATGTGGAATGTTTATTATGACATTTTGCCGTATAACTGGTGGTCACCGTATGTCGGCGGCGGTATCGGTTTTTCAAAAATCAGATATTTGGATAAACATCCCATTACCGGTGTTATTAACGAAGAATGGGCAACAACCAAATTTACATGGTCACTCGGTGGTGGTTTGTCGCTTAAAGTCACCAATCGTTTGAACTTGGACGTCGGTTATCGTTACTATGATTTGGGTAGTCCGAAACGTCCGGGCAAGAAATATGATGTGTCTGCCCATGAAGTTTATGGTGGTGTCCGCTACGTTTTCTAATATGAACGTTTAGGATAACGATTAAGAGAGCTTTTTGTAATCAAAAAGCTCTCTTTTTTGTAAAAAAAGATTATATTTTGTTTGATTAAATACGGTTTATGTGTGATATTAAAGAAAGCTTGCCGAGGGTACACCTTGCAAGAAT
>Ga0310696_10008552_pt1 | contig 11928 bp, 7 predicted proteins | sample AusTroGonzalo_MG_4_FD_203885 | JGI IMG/M metagenome (GOLD analysis project Ga0310696, IMG submission 203885) | Bovine rumen microbial communities from tropical cattle in Woodstock, Queensland, Australia - Gonzalo_02 (v2) (version 2) | ecosystem: Host-associated > Mammals > Digestive system >... | reverse complement strand
AGCTTTTACAAGATACAAAGGCTGTGGAGTGCTTGTAATAATAGCTCCTACATCAGTCAAATTCATGTACTTACCAGTATTATATAATTCCAAGGTGTAAGCTTTGCCCATGTCAAACGATCCATTGTCAGTGGTAGATTCAGTAAAGAGCATTGGCGTACAGAAACTTAGCCAAGCCGCACCGCTTGACGAACCACTGACTTCTAACCTTACATTGGTGCCGTCGCCAGTTACCTCAAATTGAATATAGAGATATTGCCAGCCACGTCCATTTTCTTGACCATTGCCATCAAGCGCAAAAGAACCGTCGGAAAAGGAAACTTCACCAGTGGTCGTTATACCTTTACCACTATCGCCCTTACCAACCATAGACACTTCATAGTCACCAACTTTCAAATAAACAGTAGCTACATTTGTACTGCCACGGCCTGCGGCCATCAGCGTATATTTTCCTTTGGGAAGAGACAACGTCATTTCCTTAAAGTGATTAGTACGAATTAATGAACTACCATCCCAATGGTCAAAATAGGTTGAAGTAGACGAGCCATCCCAATGCTGTCCAGCACGAGAATCATTGTAACCACTCCACGTTGTTATTTCCGGCACAAGAGAAGAGACGTTTATAGGATAGTTACTTTTTATTGTAGCATAATCGCCTTCATGATTCGAGTCTATGACTCCACTACTAATAAGAGTGACTTGCCCACACGCACCGCTGCCCCCAACGAACAGCAGGGCAAAAAGCAGCAGGGCCCGGCGGGCGAGACCCGTCAGGTGACTGGATATATTATTATGTCTTGACTTCATCTGCATCATTGCATCATTCATCATAGCTGTATCTCGTTTTATGTCGTTACACATTCATATTATTTATATATAGTAACCCCCAACAACTTATTGCCGAGGACATAGATCTCATGAAACTGCACAATCCCTCAATAATTCAAATTATGAAATGAGTTAACTCAAATCATGAATCGAGTTAACTCGAATCACAAATCGAGTTAACTCACGTTTTTTTAGGTGATATTCTTTGATTGTGCTACAACAAGTTAAAGAACGCTTTTCCCATCAGATGTGAGAGGGGAATCAATGTCTCTTGCGAGGCATCTGTGTTATGGCACGGGCGCCGAGCATCTGACTCGCCGAAAGGGTCATGTAGAATCGGTAGAGCAGATCGCGACGGTAGGTGCCATCAACGTAGAGCTTCACCCTCATTTCATGATAGACTTGCCTATCACCCCTGTTAGAAGGATCCAATCCCCACCATGTATCACCAGGATCGGCGATATAGCCGAAGATGAACGGATTGTAGGTCGTGTCTCCAGCAGGATCCCACTGCGGGGAAGATGTATTGGCATACCACACGGGGACTCCACCAGCCTCATCGCCATCGATAGTGACTATCAGGTTGCGATAGAAGTAGTCGGTAACATTTTCATTTTCATCAATGTCAGGATTACCACCTTCCACCCAAGCGCCGCCCTTGGTGGCAGCAGTGAAAAATGAGTTCTCCCAAGCCGTCTTCGCAGGTTCAGTGGTCGCTGACCGCAACGTCCAAGCAGTACCCGAGGGCTCCGTGGCACTATATGGCACCGTCGTGTTATTGCTCATCTTCGTCACTTTGGGCACAAGGTGGAAGTGCCCGTAGTCGTGGAAGGTCATTTCGTAGAGGTCACTCTCTATCTCCCGTACTGAAGCAGGATAAACGCCAATGGGCGGGAAGTCGTAGGGAATGAGTTCCAGCTTATAGTCATCGAGCACGATAGGGATAATGCGGTAGTCGTTGCGGGCGATGTAGTTCCATTTATAGTTTGCAGCTGTTTCATCACTGCTCTGGCTGCTAATCAGCGCATAGCGATACTCCGTATTACTCATCTTCAGCGTCAGGTAAAAAAGTCCTTCTCCATTCGATGGTGTAGCACTCTCGTTGATATAGAAGGATATGACCTCCGTCGCTTTATTGTTGATAGTCTTGTTGACAGTGACCGTGAAGTCGGCAACCGTTGTCCCGCTGTTAGTGTTGGGCTGCAAGCCGCCGTGTTCCGTCACATTCATTTTATCCTTTCCTTCAGTATCGGTATTAGTCCATCGGGGTAGTAGTTTCAAATTGTTTGCGGCATTGCTGGTGACATCGCTAATGGTGAGCGACTGCACAGTAGCAGATGCTCCCGTCTCATTCGTGATGCTTATCTGCATCTTTGCTAACATACGAACAACGATGAGGTCCTTTGAAGTCTCGGTGTCAGCGGTTGTCTGCACATTGCTCATTGGAATGCCTGTCTCATCGTAATTATTTGTGGCATTAGGATTGAAGTTGTTACCGTTGATGGTGGCAGTCCGAGCCGCTATAGTCTCTGCATTCACGCTACCCGTCACGGCAAGTTCCACTGGTGTGCTACCAATAGTGGGTATAGGGTTGGGGGCCATGAGTCCTAAAAGCGTGCATACATTGGTTACGGAGATATTAGCGAAGCTATAGACGGTGTATTCGCCTTTGATGATTCGCCCTACTTCGTCTATCTCACGTTCTGTACCTGCTGACGGGCGGCAGGCGAAGCACTTTTGCACAATACCGTCGGAAGTATTGGTGACCACAACCACCCAGAGATTCATCATCTCCTCGTCCTGGGCATTGTCATCTGTCCAAGTGGTTCTTGTCCGGGTCGTTACGTTGGCAGAAGTGGCAATGCGGAGCTGGAGAAGGTCAGCCTCATTAGTCAGCTCTGGCACTTCGGCATCTGTGCTGTCTGACGAGCAGGCTGCCATGACAACTGCCACAGCTGCAAGCACCATCACATATGCATATTTAAATAACGTCTTCATCTCTTACATATATATTATGTCATGCATGAACTCATCCCATTTTTTCACCTTAATGAAGAATTGCAAACCCTGCTGATTCACCTTGACAGAAATACGGTAGATATTATTACGAACCACACCGTAGTTCATGGGTAAAGAACAATATTCCGTGTCACTGAGATCATCCCACTGGTGTGCCTGGTAGTCACCCGTGGACAATTCGCCTTGGTGACGCAGATAATGGTAGTAGAAACGGGTTACAGGAGTGGCAGAAGCACTGGCATAGTATTTTGCCTCAAAGGCGATACCTGTGGCATATTTCTTCAAATAGGAGGAAGGCATGAGCGTATTCTCCTTCGGATAGGCTATAATGACGTTATTGTAGCCATTATCATCAATGAATGTTTGTCCATCGCTTAAGCTGCTCATTGTCTGTGTATAGATGCTGCTCATTTCCGCAATTGGGTTGAGGTAAACAGGCTGTTCGGTATTGCTATTGTCCTTATTCGCCGTTTTGGGGTCTACTACATAGTTGGTCGTGCTTTCATCGCCCAAATAAGTGATGGCAGGCGTTTCGTCAGTCCAATTGTTACGTACCCGCTTGAAAAGGTATTCCTGACCGTTATAGATATTGAACGGTATCACCTTCGTGATAACGCAGAAGCCATCATTATCGGTTAAACCCAAGTTATATTTATAACCATTATAATTACTGTCATAGACAGCACCTTTGGTGCAGTAGTCGATACGGGCGGCGAGCCGCTCGATGTGTATGCAGGGGAAATAATAAATCATACTGGTCTCATTCGATGTTATTTCTACATCATCGGGGTCATTCATGGTCACTTCGGCTTCGGTCTCAGAGGCCATCACGAAGTCTGTGGCATTTATTCCAATGCCCGATCCATTGAACACATCAGAAGCAAGCTTATCGCGCACGTTCTTTATCTTATCACCGATGTTTACGTTCACGAAGGTATTTGCCACAACGAGCATCTTATATGTTTTGTTCTTCTCAAGTAGTGTTCCTTCCAGTTTTTGGTTGCCGGTGGTATAGAGCACCTCCTTGCCGTCGTAACCCGATGGCTCATTGGCCTTATGGTTATGTATTGTCGGTTTGTCGTTGTCCGTCATAGGCCGCACGGCATATCTCAACACGCTCACTACTTCAGCATTTTCATTCGTGGTATTGATGCCTGCTGCATCCTGATAGAAGATGAGGGTGATGTTCTTTACCTCATTCTCACGATCGTTGGCATCCTCCGTTCCGTCGCCATATTCACCACCGTTTGGTATGGCACGGGTAAAGGCGTTGTCGGATGCACTGACGGATATGGTGACATTGATATAATTGGCAGCAGGGTCGGAGTAGACGACGCTTTCCTCCTGGTCATAATTGTAGCATGAAGTGACGGCTGGCAACACAATGAGTGTCATCAGCAACAGCCGTACGATATGTAGTCTCAATAACTTCACGCTTTATATGTAGACTTCTACGTATTTTCTATTTTATAGTTGTTCATTCTGTTGGCGAATGGCCCACGGTATGATGTGGACATGTGTGCCGATGAAGAACTGTAGTTCGTCCACCCGTCCACCCTTGATGATGAACTGTAGACGGTAGTCATATTCACGATCCAGGTATTCCTGGTAATGGTAGTAACGCTCCTGAAAGGTGCGTCCACTGCTAAGGATGTATGGCAGATTGATGCCGAAGATGATTTCTCCTGTATCTTTCTTGCGGATGAGCAGCACAGCATTGCGGGCCTTGGCGATGTCCTCAACGTTGAGAATGGCGTATTGGTCATTCTCAACAGAGGCATTCTTATAGAGCAGACGATTGAACATAAGGTCGTAGTGAGCAGCACTTTCACTGACCACCTGACCGTTGCCTACAAATGTGGTAGTCCACTGGCGGCAGGGCGTGTAGATGAGTGTGTCTGCTGGGTTGGTGAGATCGTTATGGCAGTCCAGCTGCGAATTGTTGTCATAAATCTCCACTATGTAGTCCTTATCAACAACCTGATTGTCTGCGGGATTGTCGTTGACGGCGCGCAGTGTGATGTTCAGGTGTTTCGTGTCACGGATCAGGCTGACAGTGGCGTAAGTGGGTTCACCTCTGACGATGCTGACCCTTTCCTGTCCGTTGGTCTTGATAGAACCGTCTCGCTGCCAAGTGTATTCGGTCTTGACGGGAGTGAGCGAGGCAGGATATAGCATCTGTGCCATGGAGTCGGCTGGGGTTGTCATCGTGGTAAGCGTATGCCAGAGTGTGTCGAGCGGAGCAGCATTGCTTACATAGCTGTAATCAGCAAGTGCCCTTGTCTTAGTGTGGTCGAGGTTGATGAAGAACTGTTGCCACTGATCGCCATTGTTGTTGCCAGTCAGGCGGTACTTAGCACCGATGTTTGACAAAGCCTCATGCTGGAAGGCCACAGCCATCAAACGATAGCTATGTCCGGGGGCCAGCTCATCCTCGGAGAAATGGAGATAACTTCCGTATTTGGAGAGCTGACCCTCGCCCATAGTCTTAGAGGCGACAAGTCGGTCCGACTCATCATACACATAAAGCGTGAGGCCACCGACATGATCCTTGAACATGTCTGCCCGCTGAATGTTATAGTCGTAGACGAAGTTGACATACAGACCTGTCGGACAGTCGCCCAGGTCTTCTGTCATCATGTCGCAACTACTCAATGCCAATGCGGCTAACACGGCCACAAAGCCCTTCTGTATGATGAGTCGAACGTTCATTGTCGAATAGATTAATAATTTAACATTCAGATTAGAACTGTACAGTCTGCTGACGGAGCACCCAAGGCACGATGTGCACGTGGACGGCGATGAAGTTCTCGATCTCGTCGTCGGGCGTGTCAGGAGTAGTGGTCGATGGGTCAACAGGCTCTGCATCGCCAATCTTGCTGATCTTGTCGATAGACAGCTTGTACCAGTTGTCACGGACTACACCGTAGCGGCCGAGGAAACGCTGCTGGCCGAGAGCAATCTGATCAGAAGAAAGAGAGTTGGGAGTACCGTCTGATTTATTTTGGCAACCGAAATATATCTCGTTGACACCTGAGCCACTACCAACAATGAACTTGTCGGTTGCGGATGAATTATAAGTAATACCCCAAGGAGTCTCATAGTCGCCAAAGTGCTTGATGCGGACATTGTAGTAAGAGATACCACCCTTGTAGTAATTGGTGAACACAGCATCAGCACCAGCGGCGCTACCTAAATAGGTGGTGATAGCACTCTGAAGGGCACTCCTCTTATCTGACTCACCTTCGCCAGTGTAGTCTGCGTCTGCATCATTAATCTTGTAATGAACTGCGGTAGTGAAGTCTGCATTCGTCTTACCTTTAGAGAAAGAATTAATAGTAACATCAAGACCGACAGTCACCGTCGTGCCCGGATGGTTCGCAACAATCTTGTCAGAAAGTTCCTGTGCAGCAGCAGCCACGGTCGGGTTGCCCATGATGATATTGTGGATCTGTGCCTCTGCGCTTGTCTTGTTAAGCAGGGTTTTGCTGTCCTTACCAACAGTGTAATAATCCGAGCCGTCGCCCACCTTTGCCTTGAGGGTCACCATAGTAGTGTTCTGCCATGTCTGATGAGCTACGTCGAAGGTATTTTCAGTAGTGTAAGCATGGTTATAGCTGTCATCGGCGTTTTGGAAGTCAATCCATTCACCATCAACGGCCTTGGTCTTGCTCAAATTAGCATTGGTAGCATAATGTGGGTCGTAAGCGAAGTAGGTACGGAAGCCAACAGTATGCGTATAGGCATCAGTACCGTTAGCTTTCTTCTGTTCAGAAGGCAAGGTGGGAGCGAATGCGTTGACAGTCACAAAGCGGTACTTTGTTGCACCTGCAGCCACAAAATCGCTGGTATAGGTACCCCAGTTCTCGGCGGTAGTGCCATCATCAGAAGAATTAATCTGGCGAGTATTGAAGAACGTTGGCTCGTAGTTGATGACCTGCCATCCCTGCACTACAACGCCTAAGCCGTCAACCTTAGAGGATGCCAAACCAGAACCAGCTTCCACCGTAATCTTCACAGCAGCGCGCTCCACATAGACACAAGCGGCAGGTCTCTCTAGGGCTTCCGTTGCACTTCCGAAGACACAATCCTTGTCCAACTTAACCAGTGTAGTGTAGTTGTCACCAGCTGCAGGAGCAGCAGAGCTGCCACCGGCAGTGTCGGAGATGGGTGAGCTGGTCATCAACAAACCGCCGGCCCAGATGTTCATTTTCTTGGCGATGTCGGCACCAATCTTATTAAAGGCAGTCTTCTTGAAAGTACCGAAAGTGGTTCCTGCGGAGATACTTCCCTGGCCATTGTTGTTGATGATGACGTAAGCATAGTACTTTTTGGTACCGGCCTTAATCTTTCCGGCCAACTCGTTAGAGATTTTAGTAGCCTCAGCAACGCTTGTAGAAGTGATGTTCGTAGTGTTAACACCAGTCTGCACCTCATGCTTGCCCGAGCCAGGTCCCTGGGTGTCAGGCTCATACGTGGTGCCCAAAGTGTACTGGGCAACAAACGTAGCGGCATCTTCACCTGCGGTGGCACCTTCCTCGAAGATGTAGAGTGTGGCGTTCTTTACTGCGAACTCATTGGCAATACCATTGTTCAGTTCGTCATTGGCGCGGGTGGCAGTGTTGTCGGCAGAGGGCATTGACAGCGACACACCGATAAAAGCACCGTCCTTAAAGTCACCCGGATTGACCGCATTCTGATTGGTGTCATCCTTGTCGGCACATGCACCGAGCAGTAACCCTACTGCTACAAGCGCGAGAAAACTTAATTTTTTCATAAGCTTGAGTTTAATTAAAGAGTTAATATTAAATTTATTATATATTGATTATTTTAATAACTGAATTGCATCGCGGTTCTTGCTGACATCGAGTCCCTTCTTAGCAGCATCGCTGAGCAGGCGCTCGGCATCGGCATAGCGTTTCTGGATGATAGCGATGACGGCACGGGCATTCTGGGCCTCAGCACTGTCGCCGGCACGTTCCAGCAGGGTTTCAGCCTTCAGAATGTCTTTCTGACGAATGGCCACATTGGCCAGATTGATAAGGGCCTCAGGGGCATCGGGATAGACATTGACAGCCGTCTGCATTACCTTATTATATTCAGGACTTTGGGGCGTCATGGTCTGGGCCACATCCCACATCTCTCGCAATGAGAGCTGATAGGGCTTGATCTTGTAGATCTCCTTGGCCTGCTCGAGCGTGAAATCGTGGAAATTGAAGGATATCTCATAATCAGAACGACGCAGACCAGGATAGACCTCCTTCAACAGATAGCGGTACTCCTCGGGGTACTTGCTGCGGATGGACAGTTCGTCGCGGTCAGCCTGATTAGTGATTTTATTCGAAAGATCGTCCAAAACCTTATTTATAATAGTGAGGATCTGCTGCTTGTGAGGCAGTGTGGCCTCATCCATTTCCATCACGGCAGCGCGCAAACCCTCCCAGTTTTCGGGCGTTGCCTCAGCAGGTGCGAACACCTCGGCTGGCAGATTGTACTGATGCTCCACATATTCTGTAAGTGACTTGGCACGGTTCTCAGCCAACATCTTGTTGTGTGCATACGGACTCTCAGGCGATGCCCATCCGTGAATCTTCACCTGACGCACGGAGACGTTCGGATCTTTCACCATCACGTCGAGCGTATCGGTAATCTTACGCAGCTCGACACGGTTGTTCATATAGTCGGGCTTCATCTCCCACTTGTTCACAACGAAAGTGATATAAGCCGAACCGTGAAGGTTGCGATCCTTCTTGGCTGGTGCCGGCACCACATCGGCCAGGGCAATGAGATCATAGGGATCAAGTTCCTTGATGGTATAGAGGTGAGCCAGATCGAGATTTTTCTGGTCACCACAACCACAGAGGTCGCACTCCACATAGATGTCGGCATTGCGGTGCCAAGGCTGTCGGTCCACACCATCAGTATAGTTGTAAGTCTGCGGGGTGTCGTTATAACGACGCACCTTCACATAGTTATCTGCATAGAAAGGATCGATGCCGTCACGTTCGAACACAATATCCTGTGTACGTCCTGACACGATGAACGTCTTCATGCGCTGACGTTGTGTGGAATCGTTCTTGCTAACGATGACCGGCGTAAAAGCACGGTAGCGGTTTGACGACACCCGCAACGAATCTAGAATAAAGTCGAGCGAAAGTATGGTACGGTTTTCGGCAAATGCCACCTGAACATTAGAAACCATGACATGGGTGTCGCCCTTCTTTTCACCAGTCAATACAATGGTGCTCTGAGCTGTCACAGAAAGCGTGGCCAGAAGAGCTATAATGGGTAATAGGATTCTTTTCATGACTGTTTAGGGGTTAGAACATATACATTAGGGAAAGGGCCAGCTTGGTCGGGCCGACATACCACTTGTTGCCGTCGCCCGTGGGTTTACCGCAGACGCCGCAGTCGAACTCATCGTACTTAATATAGGCTGCACCAACGCCGACGGCTGCCTCAAAATTCCAATGGCGGGAGAGTACCCATTGGTAACCATAGCTGATACCACCGCCGACATACCAACCCTCATAGCGATGATCCTGCAGTTCATCCCACCAACCAAAGGGTACTTTGATGTTGGTAGCGTCAAACTGTCCGCCCAGAGCATGGATGCCCAGGAAGGAACCATTGAAACGGTGGCAGAACCAATAGCGGTATTCGGGGTTGACCACCCAGTGCTTGAGATACTTGCGGTCTTCGCCACTACCAAACTTCCATGGATTCAGACCATAGAACACTTGGAAAGAATGTTTCTTGCCGGTACCCACTTCCAAACCTATGTTGGGAGTCGTTGCTGCATCGTAAAGCAGATTCGTTTTCAGAGCAACTTGTTGAGCGTGGGCGTGATTAGAACCAGCCGTCAAAAGAATAGCAATAATAGCTATCAGGTAATACTTCTTCACCTTATTATAATTGAAATATTTAAATTGTTACAAGAGTTAGTTTGGCAAAGATAGCAAATAAAAAGCAAATATTAATCTACCATTCTCAAATAACCTCAATTATTTAACTTTATTTAATAATCCTTGTTTCATTTGTTTTACTATTTGTTTCATTATGGCTTTTTTAGTCGGGTAAATCAAAATTTTCTACACCCATCCAGAGAACAATGCCTTGGGCAGAACAAATATAAACTCTTGGAATATACTGCGTGGCAAATAGATTGTAGATACGCCGATCGGTCTGTGGAGAATAGGGTATTGATAAATTGTGCTGCTGCCAAAAGTCCGCAATACTCTCCTCAGACTCCTCGCGGGCAATGGCCACCATTCGGAAACCAGGCTCCTTTTGATGGCGAAGATAGTAGCTATTGAGTTCCGGCAACTCTCTTTGACAGTCCACACAACCAGTATGAAAAAACACGATGACCGTCATTCCTTCCAAGTTTCCAATATTAAATAATGTACGCGATGATCCATCGATTACTTCTACGGAAAAATCGGGCAACTGATCCCCCACCCTGACGATACTCGTAGCATCGGCATCAGCCTCATCATGATGCTCGTCAGTCACACAGCCGACCAGCAACAGAGGCAACAGAAGTAATCTTATCAGCGTCTTCACAGCGCAAAGATAGCGATTTTTCACAAAAAGACGAAAAAATATGCAGGGAAACTGAATTAATTCAGAAAAAATTTATATCTTTGCCATCTGAAACCGATTAATTACAACCAAACGAAATGAAAGAATTCTTTAAAATGACCCTTGCCACGATCTGTGGTATTGCAATTTTCCTGGTAGTGGCAAGCTTGTTCTTTGTCATCTCACTCGTCGGCATGATTGCCAGCGACACGGCCTCCACAAAGGTGAAGGACAACTCTGTTTTTGTCATTAAGCTTGACGGAACCATCAGTGAACGTGTTGAGGCCGACTCGCCCTTCAACGCCCTGTTAGGCATGGGCGATATGAGTGCTATGGGTCTGGACGACCTGATTGCCAGCATCCGCAAGGCAAAGGACAACGAAAACATCAAGGGTATCTATCTGGAGGGCGGTGCCCTTGCCTTCGATGCACCCGCTACTGCCCAGCAGCTGCGCGATGCCCTGAAGGACTTCAAAAAGAGCGGCAAGTGGATTGTAGCCTACGCCGACCAGTATTATCAGGTCAGCTACTATGTGGCCTCGGTGGCCGACAATATCTATCTGAACGCAGAGGGTATGATCGACTTCAAGGGACTCGGCGGCAAGGGTGAATATCTGAAAGGACTCTACGACAAGCTCGGCATCAAGTATATGGTGGCCAAAGTTGGTAAATATAAGAGTTATGTGGAGAGCAACACACAGACGGGTATGAGCGAATACGACCGTGAGCAGCGCACAGCCTATCTGAACGGCATCTGGCAGTACTGGCTGCACGAGATTGCCGAGAGCCGTAAGGTGAAGGCAGAGCAACTGGACCAGTTGGCTAACGACAGCATCATGATGTTCGCCAACCAGAAAGACTATGTGCAAGCCAAGCTCATAGACAAGGTGATGTTCCCCGAGGAGATCAAAGCAGAAATCCAGAAGCGTCTGAAACTCGAGAAAGACGACGATATCAACCAGCTGACCCTGAGTGACATGCTCAACGTGAAGTCGAACGATAAGAGCGACGGAGAGGAAATTGCCGTATACTATGCCTATGGAAGTATCGTAGACAATGAAGCTTTCGACCTTCTGTCGGGTACCGACCATAAGATTGTAGGCAGGTCGACAGCCGAGGATCTCCGCAAATTGGCTGACGATGACGACGTAAAGGCTGTAGTGTTCCGTGTAAACTCGGGTGGCGGCAGTGCCGTTGCCTCTGAGCAGATTCGCCACGCCATCAAACTGATCAAGGCTAAGAAGCCTGTGGTGGTATCAATGGGTGGTATGGCTGCCTCTGGCGGTTACTGGATCAGTTCGACTGCCAGCTATATCTTTGCTGAGCCGACCACCATTACTGGCAGCATCGGCATCTTCGGACTGATTCCGAATGTCAGCGGACTGGTGACCGACAAACTCGGTGTGACCTTCGACGGTGTGACCACCAACAAATACACCGACTATGAGACCGACCTGGTGCTGGGCAAAGATAATGATGAAAACATGAAATTTTTGC
>Ga0310696_10008551_pt1 | contig 11929 bp, 12 predicted proteins | sample AusTroGonzalo_MG_4_FD_203885 | JGI IMG/M metagenome (GOLD analysis project Ga0310696, IMG submission 203885) | Bovine rumen microbial communities from tropical cattle in Woodstock, Queensland, Australia - Gonzalo_02 (v2) (version 2) | ecosystem: Host-associated > Mammals > Digestive system >... | reverse complement strand
CCATTGAGCCGCTGTTGGTGAATCGTGGTTTGAAATAATCATTCAAATAGTATAATGATGCAACTTTTGGAAAATAAGATTGCCATCGTTACGGGCGGTACCCGCGGCATCGGGCGTGCCATCGTGGAGACCTTCCTCCGTGAGGGGGCGAAGGTCGTGTTCACGGGGCGCAGCGAATGTCCGGCGGAGATGCAGAACCTCGACGGTGCTTGGTTCGTTCAGGCGGACGGCACCGTCGGGGATGATGCCCGTAAGGTGGTAGATTTCACGATGGAAAAATTCGGCCGTATCGACATCTTGGTCAACAATGCGGGCATCAACCGCGACACGCTGCTGATGCGGATGTCGGAACAGGACTGGGACGATGTACTCAGTGCCGACCTGAAGGCGGTGTTCCACTTCGTCAAGGCCGTCCAGCCGGTGATGTTGCGGCAGCGTGCCGGTTCCATCATCAGCACGGGTTCGGTCGTGGGCATTGGCGGCAACGCCGGGCAGGCCAACTATGCGGCGGCGAAGGCCGGCGTCATCGGCTTTTCCAAGTCAGTGGCGAAAGAGCTGGGCAGCCGCAACATCCGTTGCAACGTCGTCGCGCCGGGCCTGATTGACACGGCGATGACGCAGAAGTTGTCGGACGAGGCGCGTGACGGAATCCAGAAGGGGATTGCGTTGCGGCGCATCGGCCGTCCGGAGGAGGTGGCCGCTACGGTTCTTTTCCTCGCTTCCGACCTCGCCTCGTACGTCACGGGGCAGGTGCTGGTGTGCGACGGGGGAATGTAGGGCTACTTTTTCTCGACCGAAAAACCGAATTTGCCGATAATTTTTCCAAGCTGGTAGTAGTGCCCGTTGGAGTAGCTGACAAGGTTAGCGCGTTCCAGGTGCATTGCGCCAGTTTTTTTGTCGAACAGGGTTTCATTGGCGTGTACGGCCACGATTTCAGCAAGGAACATGTCGTGCGAGCCGAGAGGGACGACCTGTTTCACCACACATTCCAGATTCACAGGTGATTCGTAAATCAACGGGGCTTTCACTTTGCTGCCGCGGACGGGCGTGAGGTCTGTCTCAAGGAACTTGTTGTATTTCTTGCCGGAGCGCACGCCGCACCAGTCGGTCCGTTCCGCCAGCTCGGCGGAGACGAGGTTGATGACGAACTCCTGCCGTTCCTTGATGATGGGGTAGGAGTGACGTTCGGGGCGCACGGAGATGTAGCACATCGGCGGGTCGCTGCAGACGGTGCCGCACCATGCCACTGTGATGATGTTGTACTCGTCGGGGGTTTCGCCGCAGCTCACCATCACCACGGGTGCGGGGTTGAGCATGTTGCCGGCTTTCAGCTGGCGTTTCGGCGCTTTCCTGATGGAAGGCTGGGGATTATTGGAAGGTCGTTTATTCATGATCGTTGAAGTTTCGTTTGTCGATTCCCCACAGCAGCTTCTCGCGGATGACGGAGTAGAAGTCGGCGTTGGGGAGGCGGATGGTCTGTATGGTGTAGGGGGCGCGGCTGACGGTGAGGGTCACGTTGTCGTTTATGGCCATACGGTGCGAGTCAACCGATAGTATGAACCTGTGGGAACGACTTTCCACCTTGATTGTCAGTTTGTTGTCGATAGGCAGGACGATGGGGCGTACGGTAAGGCTGTGGGAGGCGATGGGGGTTAGCACCATCACATTGGCGGAAGGGACAAGGATGGGGCCGCCGCAGCTGAGGGAGTAGGCGGTGGAGCCTGTAGGGGTGGCCACGATCAGCCCGTCACCCCAGTAGGTGTTCAGCAGTTCGCCATTTGCCAGCACCCGCACCGCATTTATGGACTCCCCATGCGGATGGATGGAGATGTCGTTCAGGGCGAACGGGGCCGGAAGAGGCTCGCCATGGTCGCTCCTGATATGGAGAAGTCCTCTTTTTTCTACCTGGTAATCAGATTTTTGCAAGAAATTGAAAGCCTCTTGGAAATTGTTGCGGTTGACATTGGTGAGGAAACCGATGCGTCCGGTGTTGATGCCCATGATGGGTATGCCGCTGTCGCCCACGAGGTTGGCGGCATCAATGAAAGTGCCGTCGCCGCCGATGGAGAAGAGGAAGTCCGGATGCAGTTCCGACAGTTCCGTCTGGTCGGCGAAAGAGGCCGTAGGGCGTCGGCCCTGGCTCTCTTTGGGGAGAAGCGGTGACAGGGATTGGTGCACCGCAACCTCCGCTCCGTTATTTGTCAGAAAGCGGACGACCTCAGTGATGAAATCATTGCTTTCGCCGCTGGCGGGTCTGCTGTAAATGGCTAATATCATGAAAAAATAGTGTTGTAGTTGTCTCTTCGGTAGGAAATCATTAATTATGCGGCAAAAGTACAACATTTTTTGATACCTGTAACCAATAATTGGAGCGGAAATACTATGTCGGATGGGAGGTAACATACTAATACAAAGTTTTTTATATAACTTTTTTTCAGAAATGGATATGAAATGATTTTTTTGTATTTTTGCACCCGCAGTTTGGTTCTATTTTCATAGAATTTAATTGTTAATAATGATGTTTGGGGAAAGCCGGCGTAAAAGCCGGCTTTTCTTTTGTAACAGCCCCTTTTGAGGGACGAAAAGTGTGGTTTGAAAATTTTGGAAAATAAATTTTAAGAAGTGTTTTTCGTTTTAAAAATTGTTGTATTTTTGCAGCCCGAAATTTTAAAACGTTAATAACTGAAATATAGTAGATTTAATCATTAAAAAGTATGCCGACAATTCAGCAATTAGTAAGAAAAGGAAGAAAGAAGATGACTTCGCAGAGCAAGTCAAAAGCTTTGGACGCTTGTCCGCAAAAGCGCGGTGTATGCCTCAGAGTTTACACCACCACCCCTAAGAAACCTAACTCCGCCATGCGTAAGGTGGCCCGTGTGCGCCTCCAGAACCAGAAGGAAGTCAACGCCTACATCCCCGGTGAAGGCCACAACCTCCAGGAACACAGCATCGTGCTCGTCCGCGGCGGTCGTGTGAAGGACCTCCCCGGTGTGCGTTACCACATCGTCCGTGGCGCCCTCGACTCCGCAGGTGTTGAAGGCCGTCTCCAAGGTCGTTCCAAGTATGGTGCAAAACGCCCCAAGAAAAAATAATTCTACTATATTATAATATAGTATGTAAATTGAACACTAAAATGGGTGTTTTCAAGAGTAAATAATCAGAAATTTATTGAAGTTACACAACTATGAGAAAAGCAAAACCGAAAAGCAGAATCATCCTCCCGGATCCCAAGTACAACGACGTAATGGTCACCAAGTTTGCCAACAACATCATGTTGGACGGCAAAAAGCAGACCGCTTTCCAGATTTTCTATGATGCCATTGACATCATCGAAGAGAAGACCAAGGAAAACGGCATCGAAGTCTGGAAACAGGCTCTCGCCAACGTCACCCCTTCTTTGGAAGTCAAGAGTAGAAGAATTGGTGGTGCCACCTTCCAAATCCCTACTGAACTCCGTCCTGCCCGTAAACAATCCGTCGGCATGAAGAACCTGATCAACTTCGCACGCAAACGCCACGAGAAATCTATGGCCGCGAAGCTGGCAGCAGAAATTATGGCAGCTAAGAACGAAGAAGGTGCCGCTTTCAAGCGTAAGGAGGATACCCACAGAATGGCCGAAGCTAACAAGGCATTCTCACACTTCAGATTTTAATCATCAGGAAACAACGCACTTACCCACCTATTTATAGGTAAAAAAGGATCTTTATATGTCGGAAAACTTGTCTAATATACGTAATATTGGTATCATGGCCCACATTGATGCCGGTAAGACAACTACAACCGAGCGTATCCTTTTTTATACGGGCAAGAGCTATCGCATCGGCGAAGTCGATGAAGGTACGGCGGTAATGGATTGGATGGTCCAGGAGCAAGAACGCGGGATCACCATCACCAGTGCCGCCACTACTGTTTTCTGGAAGCACCTCAACGAGGACTACAAGATCAACATCATCGACACCCCCGGCCATGTGGACTTTACCGTGGAGGTGGAACGCTCCCTCCGCATCCTCGACGGGGCCGTCGCCATCTTCTGCGCCGTCGGAGGCGTGCAGCCGCAGTCCGAAACCGTCTGGCGCCAGGCTGACCGATATCACGTACCCCGCATCTGCTATGTCAACAAAATGGACAGGCAAGGTGCGGATTTTTATTCCGTGGTCTCCCAAATCCGTGAGAAACTCCATGCCGCCCCCGTCGTGCTTTCGCTCCCCATCGGAGCAGAAGACACCTTCGCCGGCGTAGTAGATCTCGTGGAGATGAAGGCCTACGTCTGGAGCGAGGAAGATCAGGGTGCTACCTACGAAGCCCTTGACATTCCGGAAGATATGCAGGACGAGGCTGCCGAATACCGTGAGAAGCTGCTCGACAAACTGTCGGAATTTGACGACGATTTCGCCGAGAAGTACCTCGAGGATTCTGACAGCATCACCGCAGAGGAGATCATCGCCCTCGTCCGCAAGGCGACCATCAGCCGCGACATACAGCCTGTGCTTTGCGGCTCCTCCTTCAAGAACAAGGGCGTGCAGAAGCTCATCGACGCCATCGTCATGTACCTGCCGTCGCCGCTTGACCTGCCCGCCATCACGGGTATCAACCCGAAGACGGAAAAGGAGGAGACCCGCGAAACCGACCCGAATGCTCCGTTCGCAGCCCTCGCCTTCAAAATCGCCACCGACCCCTTCGTCGGGCGCCTCACATTCATCAAGGTCTATTCCGGTACGTTGAAGACCGGCACGACCGTCTGGAACGTGGCTACCGGCAAACGCGAGCGCGTGGCCAAAATCCTGCTGATGCACTCCAACAAGCAGCAGCCCCTCGAAACCGTGGAGGCCGGCAACATCGTCGCCCTCGTCGGAATGAAGGAAATCCATACAGGTGACAGTCTCACCGACGAACGTCATCCTATCTCCTTGGAAAACATCGAGTTCCCGGAACCGGTCATCACTGTCGCTGTGGAGCCGAAGACCAAGGACGATGAGGACAAGCTGATGAACGCCCTCGCACGCCTCGCCGAAGAGGACCCGACGTTCACCGTCCGCGTCGATGAGGAGTCGGGACAGACCGTCATCAGCGGTATGGGCGAGCTGCATCTGGACATCCTGCTCGACCGTCTGAAACGCGAGTTCAACGTCGAGTGCAACCACGGCAAGCCGCGTGTGGCCTACAAGGAGGAAATCACCTCCTCTGTCCGTCACCGCGAAGTCTATAAGAAACAGACCGGTGGTAAAGGATCCTTCGCTGAAATCGAGTTCGAACTGGAGCCGCTTCCGATGGACCAGCACGGTCTCGTCTTCGAGAGCAAGGTTTCCGGCGGCAATATTCCCAAGGATTTCATTCCTGCCATCGAAAAGGGTTTCAAGCAGGCGATGCAGAACGGCGTGATGGCTGGATTCCCGCTTGAAAACCTGAAAGTCACCGTCTATGACGGCAGTTTCCACAGTGTCGATTCCGACGCACTCTCCTTCGAGATTTGCGCCAAAATCGGATTCCGTGAGGCCTGCCGCAAAGTGTCGTCCATCATCCTTGAGCCGATTATGAAGGTGGAGGTGGAAACCCCCGACGAATATATCGGCAATGTGACCAGCGACCTGAACCGCAAACGCGCTGTCGTCGAGCAGATTGACGCGCAGATCGGTCTCCAGATCATCAAGGCGCAGGTGCCGCTCGCCGAAATGTTCGGCTATGTCACCACGCTGCGTTCCATCACCTCCGGCCACGCCACATTCAGCATGGAACTGCTGAAATATGAACCTGTTCCCGCCGACATCCAAGACTACATTATGAATGTCGGACGTTACTCACTTTTGTAGAAATTTATCGAATCAATAATAATAGTTTAAATAGTAAAAATCAAAAAAATGAGCGAAAGAATTAGAATCAAATTGAAATCGTTTGACCACAATCTGGTGGACAAATCCGCTGAAAAAATCGTCAAGACCGTCAACGCCGTGAAGGATGACAAGGTCGTTCTCGTTGGACCTGTTCCGCTTCCGACCCACAAGAAAATCTTCACTGTCAACCGTTCCACCTTTGTGAACAAGAAATCCAGAGAGCAATTTGAACTTTCCACTTACAAGAGACTCATCGACATCTACGGCACCACCGCCAAGACTATCGACGCTCTGATGCGCATGGAACTTCCCAGCGGCGTGGACGTGGAGATCAAGGTTCTCAACTAAGCGAAGAACACGTAATTTTAATGTTGTAATAATGATGGAACCATACTCCTGACCTCGTCGGGGAGTGTGGTTTTTTTGTTTTTCGATTATGAAAAAAATACGGTTTGGCCTTCTTCTCCTCTGGCTGTTACTGCCGTTTTCCGCATTTTCGCAGTTGGAAAAGCTGACAGGAATATGGCAGGGCAGGATGGCGGTCGGTGGCGACTCCCTCAGTTTGGTGATGGTGGTGGAACGCAGCGGCGACACCCTCCGTGTCGTCCTTGACAGTCCCGACCAGTACGTGACGGACATCGCAGTGGACCGCTGCACCTTTGTGGATGACACGCTCCGGTTTTCTGTCCGCAGCCTCGGTGCATCCTATACGGGCCGTTACGATGGGGAGCGGATTCGCGGCCGGTTCACGCAGTACGGGCGGAAGTTGAAACTCAACCTGTCTCCCGCCTTGGAGCGGAAGCTGTTCCTGCGCCCGCAGGAGCCGCAGCCGCCCTATCCGTACCGTGAGGTGGAGCTGTCGTTCCCGTACGAAGCCGGCCTGCCGCTCATCAACGGCACGCTGACGTTGCCGCTGGAGGGAAAGCCCAAGGCAGTGGCTATCCTGCTCACCGGTTCGGGGCGGCAGGACCGCGACGAGAGCCTCTGCGGGCACAAGCCCTTCAAGGTGCTGGCCGACCACCTCACCCGCGCCGGCTTTGCTGTCTTCCGCTACGATGACCCTCCGTACAGCACTTTCGCCAAACAGACGACCTTCGATTTCGTGCGGCAGGCGCGGGTGGCTTTCGACACATTGTCGTCACGTCCCGAATTGGCTGGAGCCCCCGTCGGTTTCATCGGGCACAGTGAGGGCGGTATGGTGGCGTGGATAGCCGCCGCTGCGGAAAAACGTACCGCTTTCGTGGTTTCGCTTGCGGGCATGGGAACTCCCATCTCCGAAATCCTGCTGTACCAGAACCGCGCGATAGGGGAGCAGATGGGACTTCCGGAGGCGCAGCTCAAAAGCAACGACTACCTGAACAGTTCGTTATATGCCATTGTGGAAAAATCGAAAACAGCGGAACAGGCCGGCAAGCGGTTGGATGCCTTTTTCAAGAAATACACCCAAGAGATGACGGACGAGCAGCGTAAGGAGGCGCATCTCACGGATTTGGAGGTGGCGGCCATTCGTGCGCAGCTCACGGGGCCGTGGATGTTCACGCTGTTCCATATCCATCCGGCAGACTACCTGAAGGAGGTGCGTTGTCCGGTGCTTGCGGTGAATGGCGGGCGTGACATACAGGTGGAGGCGGGTGCGAACTTGGCCGGTATCAAGGCGGGGCTGCCGAAAAGCCCGTCGGTGACGTGCCGCACCTTTCCTGCGATGAACCATTTGTTACAGGAGTGCGAAACGGGCGCGGTAGGGGAGTACGGCGACATAGAACAGACGATGTCACCGCAGGTTTTGGACGCGCTGACGGAATGGTTAGAGCAAGTTAAAAGATGAAAGGTGCCTTTGCCAGAATAAAAAAAGTTTGGCGGAACATGCGTCTTCTGCCAAACTTTTAGTTTTCAATTTTCAGTTTTCAGTTTATTCGTAGTTTTTCACCTCCACGCTGCCGTCGAGGATCATACGGGCGTTCATTGCCATAGAGGCCATTTCGTCCTCACCGGGATAGACGGCGACGGGCGCGATCCATTCCACGTGGCGTTTGATGTGTCCGACGATGGGCTTGCCGTAGGCGATACCGCCGGTGAGCAGGATGGCATCGACTTTGCCTTCGAGTACAGCGGCGTTGCCGGCAATCTGCTTGCCGATCTGGTAGGCCATAGCGCGTTCGATAAGGTCGGCGTATTTGTCACCGGCGAGGGCGCGTTTCTCCACTTCGTAGGCGTCGTTGGTGCCGAGGTAGGAGACGAGGCCGCCTTTCCCGACAATGACCTTGCGCATCTCTTCGTAGGTATATTTTCCGCTGTAGCAGGCTTTTATGACCTGGTCCATCGGGAGGGTTCCGGAGCGTTCGGGAGAGAATGGCCCTTCGCCTTCGAGCGCCTGGTTCACGTCGATGACGCGGCCTTTGCGGTGTGCGCCGACACTGATGCCGCCGCCCATGTGGGCCACAATCAGGTTCAGGTCTTCGTATTTCTTGCCGATGGATTTGGCGTAGGTGCGGGCGATGGCCTTCTGGTTCAGTGCGTGGAAGATGGAGAGGCGTTCAAAGTCCTTGTGTCCGGAGATGCGGGCGATGTCCTCCATCTCATCAACGATGACGGGGTCGGCGATGTAGGCTTCTTCGAGACCGATCATCTTTGCGACGCTGTCGGCGATGAGGCCGCCGAGGTTGCAGGCGTGCACGCCGTTATAGCCTTCCAGCAGGTGCTTCTTCATCAGGTCGTTGACGCGATAGACACCGGAGGTGAGCGGTTTGATGAGGCCGCCGCGTCCCATCACGATGGCGATTTCATCCAAGTTGATATTCTGGTTCTTCAGTTCCTCCAGCACGAAATTCTTGCGGTAATCGTACTGGTCGGCGAGGACTTTGAACTTCGACAGCTCCTCGACCGAGTGCTTGATGTTGGTGGTGAAAATGTTCTGTTCTCCTTCAAAAACGGCAATTTTCGTGGAAGTTGCCCCAGGATTGATGGCAAGGATATACTTTCTCATTATAAAATAAATATGTTGTGGTTAGTGATTATTCTGTGGGTACGTCAGGGATGACGATGTGTGTGTTCACCATCTTGGTCTCGCTGTAGCCGGTTCCGGCGTTGGTGCAGACGTAAGCGCGCACGAAATAGACGGTGTCAATCATCACATTGCTGTAGGTATAGTCGAAAGTGGGGGTCTCGATGTTCTCCTCAACAGCCGTGGTGATTACGTTTTCGCCCTTGTAAACGGGGTCGGGAGAGAAGCTGAAGAGGAAACCCATCTCGTTGAAATACTTGCAGCCGCCATTGTTGGTGACCGTTCCCTTGCAGTCGAGCCATAGGGTCTCGGTGTTGATGGTCAGGGGGGTGACGTTGAGGTCAACGGTTGCAGGTTCGAACTTTGTGCAGCCGCTCAGGCAGAGCAGCATGAAACTCATAATGAGGATTGAAAAATATTTTTTCATTATAAATATGATTAGAATTTTCCAAAAAAATACGAGCGCAAAAATAATAAAATTTTTCCAATGGAACGCTCTTTTCCAACTTATTTTAATTGCTTGAAATATTTTTGCTTTCTTTCCGTTTATAATCCGTTGTTTAAAACCTTTTAATCATGTCAAAATTGCGTTACAATGTCTTTTTGAAGGTCATCATCATTGGTGGCCTGATTCTGCTGCTGTTAATCCCCGCCTTGCTCATCGGCCATCTGGTGGACGAGCGGCAGAGACTCCGTAGCAATGCTATAGACGAAGTGTCTGACCAGTGGGCAGGTTCGCAGACTGTAATGGGACCGTTCCTCGCCATCCCTTATTACACGGTTAGCAAGGATACCGCCAAAAGGGAAATGTTGGAGAAACATTATTTATCTGTAATGCCCGAGAATTTGAAAATTACGGGTGATGTGACTACGCAAAAATTGCACAGGGGCATCTATGATGTGGTCGTCTATCATTCCGATTTGAAAATTGATGGCAATTTTGGAGAAATAGATTTGGCTGGAATCCCCAGAGACAAATTCCGTTTTGACCAAGCCGTCTTGTGTATGGGTATCAGTGATTTGCGTGGTATTGAAGACCAGCTGACCATCCATTTGGGCGATCAGGAATATGGCTTTGATGCAGACCTTCCGACGAAGTCTGTGGTTGACAGAGGTATTCAGTCCGCTGTGAATTTGGGCGATTCATTGGCGGACAATCTTGCTTTTTCAATGTCACTGAAACTGAAAGGTGCAGGCTCGATATCGTTCTGTCCGGTGGGATCCAGCACAGAAGTGCAGCTCACCTCCGATTGGAACAACCCCAGCTTTATGGGTAATTTCCTCCCGACTGAGCGCAATGTGACTGACGATGGCTTTTCCGCCACATGGAAAATGATGCACCTGAACCGTAATTTCCCGAAATCGTGGGCGGGTGGTGAATATTATTACGAGGTGGGAAATTCCACTTTTGGTGCCACGCTCCTCCTGCCTGTGGACAGCTACCAGAAAACCGAACGCTGTGTGAAATACTCTATACTTTTCACTACCATCACCTTCCTTATTTTCTTCTTTGTGGAAATTTCGCGCAAAAAACTGCTCCACCCGTTGCACTATCTGTTGGTGGGTGCGGCATTGATCGTGTTCTACACGCTGCTGCTTTCCATTTCTGAATACGTCACCTTCAACCTTGCCTACCTGATTGCTTCAGTGGCAACGATCCTCCTGATTACACTTTATTCGAAGGCGGTGCTCAAGTCGTGGCCGTTGGGTCTGTTCGTGGGCGGTGTGTTGCTCATCCTTTATGGTTATATGTTCACCATCCTCCAGCTGCAGGATTACGCGCTGCTCGCCGGCAGCATCTTCGTCTTTGTTGTACTCTGCTTGGTGATGTACTTCTCCCGCAAGGTGAATTGGTATGATTTGAATAATTTGGAGCAGAAAAAGGCGGACGAAAAGACTCAGGTGATTGAGCAGAAAAATAGTGAATTGTAGTAATCCATTGTTATGAGAGCATACGTTTTCCCCGGACAGGGGGCACAGTTTATCGGAATGGGCAAGGAGTTGTACGACAACAGTCCGAAGGCGCACGACCTTTTTGAGAAGGCCAACGAAGTGCTGGGCTTCCGTATTACCGACATCATGTTCGGAGGGACGGAGGAGGAGCTGAAGCGCACCAACGTGACGCAGCCTGCCGTCTTCCTCCATTCCGTCATCGCCTTTCTGACGGCGGAGGACGTGCCTGCGCCGGATATGGTGGCGGGCCACTCATTGGGTGAGTTTTCCGCATTGGTCGCCAACCGCGCCCTCGCTTTCGAGGACGGGCTGCGGCTGGTGGCGAAACGTGCCCACGCCATGCAGAAGGCCTGTGACGAACATCCCTCCACGATGGCCGCCGTCCTCAAGTTCGACATCGCCAAGATAGAGGAGGTGTGCGCCTCCGTCACCGACGACGTGGTTGTGACGGCCAACTACAACAGTCCGCAGCAGGTGGTGATTTCGGGTACGCTGGAGGGCATTGAACGGGCGAAGGTGCTGTTGCGCGAGGCAGGTGCCCGCCTCATCCTCGACCTCAATGTGGGCGGGGCCTTCCACTCCCCGCTGATGCTTTCCGCCCAGCAGGAGCTCGCCGCCGCCATCGAAACTACCGACTTCCATACCCCCATCTGTCCCATCTACCAGAATATCAGTGCCAAAGGCACGATTGACCTCGCGGTTATCAAACAGAATCTGAAGGACCAGCTGACCCACCCCGTCCGTTGGATGCAATCGGTGCAGAACATGGTCGCCGACGGTGCCGACCAGTTCACCGAGTTCGGTCCCGGCGAGGTGCTGACAGGACTGATCAAACGTATTGTGCCGAACTTGTAAGAAGGGCTATAATACATCTGGGTAAAAAAAGAGGCGCGGTCACGACCGCGCCTCTTTGCGTTATTGTCTCACCACCTTTTCGATGGCAACGGTATTGTTTTGGTTCATCACTCTCACGAAATAGACACCTGTGGCGTAACGGGACAGGTCGATCAGGGTTATTTCTCCGGTGACGGATTTGGCCTGCAACAGCCGTCCGTACACGTCAAACACCTGTATTTCGGTGTTTTCCCATTCCCCATTTCCGTTGGTGAATTTCACATTGACGATGTCGTTGGTCGGGTTGGGGTAA
>Ga0310696_10008550_pt1 | contig 11929 bp, 16 predicted proteins | sample AusTroGonzalo_MG_4_FD_203885 | JGI IMG/M metagenome (GOLD analysis project Ga0310696, IMG submission 203885) | Bovine rumen microbial communities from tropical cattle in Woodstock, Queensland, Australia - Gonzalo_02 (v2) (version 2) | ecosystem: Host-associated > Mammals > Digestive system >... | reverse complement strand
CCGACACCTTGCTCCGCACGAACGCCACCTCGCCGTCCTGCACCGGCGGCATCTGCCACATGTCCCAGAAGTTCGCCCCGCACAGGTAGAACGACGCCAGCAGCATGTCTCGTGACCGCTCAAGGCCCGGATGACCGTCCAATGACAAATCCATCAGCCGACGCAATTCGGTCGCCCCTACGGTCACGATTTCGTGCTCGGGCACCTTCTCGATGCGGTACAGCAGGAACGGATCGGCATTGCGGTCCACCATCCCCATCCGCATGCCTTCCCGATAGGCTGCACGGACATACGATTCCGTTTTGAAGCGAGTCGCCTCGCCGCGCCCCGTGTTCCTGATCCATGCCTTCAGGTTGTTCAGTTGCTGATAGGTGATGTCCGCGAAATCGAGCTGCCGCATGTTGTGGGCGTGTATATATTGAAGGAGGAGACTCCAGACGTAGGTGAAATGCTTCCGGGTGTTGGCCGACTTGCGCCCCTCGCCGTACTGCTGGAACCAATCAAGGAAATCGGTCGCGGTGGCGCTTCTGCGCCTGGAGGAGACCACCTGACGGGCGGTCTTCCGGATTCGTGGCCGTTGCCCGAAGACATAGTCGCGGAGTTCGTTGGCGGTCATGTTCGCCAGCGTCGCCTCGCCGTACTCGGCACGAGTCAGATCAAAGAGGGCTTCGTCATATTTGCGGACCAGCACCGCCAGCTGCTCGCGTTTCATCGGGGCCATGTATGCCCGCCGGTCGATGGGGTCATAGACGCTCTCTTCCTTGAAGTACTGCTTTTCCACCCAGACGCCGGTCGGGTACCATGCCGACATGTGTCCGTGACTGATCCGGATGCGGACCTGATTCATTTGATTCTTCACTGTGCGGTCATCCAACCGCAAAACAATAGATGCCATAAGTCGTTTTTTGTTGCTCGTTACAGGCTTTTTTGCAAATTGTTACCCCATTGTTACCCCGTGACACCCGAAAATGTACCAAAATGTACCTGTTTTGTACCACGGTTTGCGCATCAATTTTGTGCCAAAAGCCACTCAAAACACAAAGAATGCGCCGGTCGCATCGCTGCAACTTGCGCATTTTCAACTTCTTGCATCATTTTAACAACTTTTTGAGCCACTGGGCGGACTCGAACCGCCGACCCACGCATTACGAAGTTACGTGCGCAACTGATTAGCAGCGAATTGTGAGAGGGATTTTGGGAATTGTTACCCCGAGACCCTTATTTTGTTACCCCGAGGCCGTCGGTTTCGGGGCTTTTTGTGTCCGTTTCAGAAGGCACGAAGGATGGCTCAGTTTCAAGCCACACGGTGCCGGTGAAGTACTGGCGGCCATCGTAGTCGTCATGCTCGTCGATATGACCCCAGCAATATGCAGGAAGCTCGAAGTGCGTGCGGACGTGGCCGGTGGACTCTGCGGGTATGTAGCCCAGATGGATGTTGCCCTCATGCACGATCTTGATGGCATTCGGGTCGTACTCGTTCGATGGCTCCGGAATGAGGCTGGCATGGAAGTCACCGACACAGCGTTTGATAGAGGCCGCGCTGCGATAGTTGATGCCGGCGATGTTGTACTCGTACACTTGCGAATAGAGGCTGACGTAGGTGCCGTCGAACTTGCGGACCGGCATCCGTCCGTCGTAGGTCATGTCGAGCACGGCCTGCACTGTTGCGGTGTCACCGACTTGCTCGGCCTGTCGTTTCACTTCGGCGAGGATGGCGAGATGCTGCGCCTTGGCAAGAGCCTCCTCTGCTTCTTTTTGTTTGCGTTTTTCTTCCATACGTTTTTCATATTCCCGTTTGTCCTGTAGGATGCTGCTGATCACATAGACGAAGACCGTGCCAACTACAAGGACCAGGAAGGTGTATAAGACAATCATGTTTTTGTGTGTTTGTTGTTTTTTATTCGGGCCGGCCGTGGGGGCTATAGCCCAGCCCCGTGCCTATATATTCCTATATATAGGAGAATATATAGGCTTACGGGGCGGGTGTGTCCCCACGGGCTGGTCATTTCTTTTGTCCGGCAATCAGGGCTTCGATGATTCCCTGATTGAGTTGTTTGTCACGTTTCAGTTCTTCAACCTGCTGGCGCAGTTGCGCGATGATCTGCTCGCGTTCTTCTATTTCGCGATCACGTATCACCTGCGGGCGCGTGGTGCCGACATTGATGTCACCGCCACATTGGTTGTCCTGTGCGACGTTGGTGGTGTTGTAGATACGGGAGCCGACGTGCTCGGCCTTTTGCATGGAGCCTTCACCAAGGAGCAACCAGTCGCAGCTGATGTCATGGAACATGTAGGCGAGCTGGTGCAAACTGTCGAAAGTTATCTTCGAATCGCCATTCACTTGTCTGGAAAAGATGATCCGCTTCGAATCACTTTTCCCGACCACATCCGTGAAGGAGCATTTTTTTATCTTCAGGAGGTACCTGATGCGCTCTTTTGCGTCTTTTTCGGCTTCGCTAACCATAAACAATTTCCTTTCTTTAAGAAATAATGTTCAATTTTTACGATTTTCTTGCTCATGTCGAAACTATTTGTTACCTTTGCACCGAAATTCGAAACAAATAGTTACGAAGATGGCTGTCCAAGTGAGGATGTCACCCGAATTTCATCTCCTTTTCGTGGGGTATGCGAGTGGCCAAAAATTGCACGGCCCCACGAAAAGGATTGCAAAGTTAATACTTTTTTTTGATATAGTAATAATTTTTTACGCCTTTTCATAAGAAAAGGAAACCCAATCCAAAAAATTGGCAATTATTAAATATAAAAACGCACGCATATGAAGACAGAAACGAAAAACCGAATCAACCTGATTGTATGGGTGATCGTAGCAATGGCGCTGAGCGCGCTGGTCGTTTACTATTGGCACAAGTTCGACTGCAACACCGTGACCCTGTTCATAGCGCTGGCATTCCACGGATGCTTCCCGCTGCTCGGCTACGTGCTGATCAGAGAGTGCATCCGTGAGCACGATGAGGAGTTCACCTACAAAGGAAGGAGGATTTGATTATGGCACGAAGGAAAGCTAACTACGAGGGACTGCTGGTCCAGGAGTTCTTGACCAAGGACGTGGCGATGGCCTACGTCAACGCCAAGGACGAGAAATGGTTCGACAAGATGATCCTGCCGTGGTGCCACATGTACCATAACTCGGGCAAGGTGGGTGATTTCTACCTGCCGGAGCTCAGGGCAAGGAAACTGCAACTCGAGGTGGCATTCCCTACACAGATATAAAAAGCGCAACCGCGCATTATTCAATAACTTTCATCTACAACAACACCGCCCGGCCGGTTCGGGAGAATAGGCCGGACAAAATTGAAAACAACAAAAACGAGATAACAATGAGAAAGCCAAGAAAAAAAGCAGATCCGAACGAGACAAGAGTTCTGACTGAGGAATTGAAACAACAAATCCTGAATGTACTATTCCCGATGGGACATAGTGACGACGGCAAGGATAATTATATTGGACCCGTTCCAGCACGCTGGGGGTATAATATCATGGAGCTTTCCACCGATACTGCGTATGGAGAAAGTGATGATGTTTTCCACTTAATTCTTCATAAGCTATCAGATGCCGATAGTGCCTCCATCATGCTCGGGTTCTATGTAGGCATGATGTCCTACGCTTTCCCGATGTTCTATTCTAACAACGATCAGTTTGACGAAACGTTCAACGTGCTTTCATTCAAGTGGGTTCCGAAAACTGACGATGGACCCTTCTGGGGCAAGAAAGACCAACCCAAAAAATAATAAGACAATGGAAAAAGCAACCGAGCAAATTCAGACCAAGGTGACGCCGGAGATGTATGCACGTCTCGCAGCTATCAGCAACCAGTACGGCATGTCCGTGTTCAAGTTGCTGAAGATGTTGTGCGACTGTCTGATCCGTTTCATGGACACCGAGACCAATCTCTCCGACGACCTGCTGCGCATCATCCGGATGTTTGAAGGCATGCCCGGCTGGAAGAAGAGCATCTCGCTGGCTGACGGCTTCGACGAAGACACCGAGATCGTGGAGGCCATCTACGTCATCAGCCGGCGCGGCCAGAAAGGCTACCGCCTGATGATGGTGGAGCGCCCGATGCTGGACGGTGACGCGGAGGGGTGGACGTGTACCTTCAACATCCAGCGCATTCTGGAGCGTTTTATGGAGGTGTGCAATCCGGGACTCTACATGCACCTGCGCCGCCTGTCGGTTGACCTCGGCAGCGAGTCGCTCTTCGACACCATCCACACCATCGCGAACCTGTACATGGAAAATCCCGATGAGAGTGAGCTGCGTCTCCAGTTTGAGAGCAACGACTGGAACAAGGGCGCAAGGATGACCCGCGACACGTTGTACGAGCGCCGCAGAAGCCACGCAATGGACTACGTGGAGACTCGCACGCTGTTCGATGATACGGAGGCGCAGAACGAAGAAAAAGAAGAAGACAACAACTAAAACTCTATACGCATATGAAAGTATTAGGAAAAATCGGAGAGATCACTCTCAACTATCAGATGGCGAAGACCGACCGGGAAGGCAAGACCTACTACGGCGAACGGTACACCATCTTTATCGAATGCGGTGACGACACCTTCATGGCCGACTCCGACTGGCTGCACTGCCAGGGCAAAGGCGGCGGCAAGGAGAAGCTGAAAGCGCAAGGCATCGTGGAAGGTGCCAAAGGAGAGGCCACAATTCGTTTCGGCTTCCGTGATTGGAACGGCAAACGCTTCCACGACATCACGTTGACCGATTTCGAGCCCCTCGTAAAAAAGAGCGAGGTGCAACCTCAGGAAGCAGAACCGGAAGCAGAACCCGCTCCGGAACCCGAACCCGAACCAGCACCGGCACCGTCCGCTGAAGCAGTACAATCCGAACAGGGCAAATCATCCGACCTGCCATTCTAAAGCATCATGGGAGAGAGCAACAACATAGACATCATCGCCCAACTGGCCGAGCGTGAGGGTCTGTCCGTTGAGTTCCTTGCGGAAGACAAATGGATGGACGTGGAGATCGCGGAGGATTTCCTCGACTTCACAGAGCCATACCGCCCGCCTCGCTACACGCTGAGCCGTGAGGGTGTGCCGTTTGCCAACGTGGGCGAACTTCACATCATCTCTGGCAAGCCGGGCAACGGCAAGACCGGACTGATGACGATCCTGATGGCTGCCATCCTTTCGGGAAAATACGGCAAGACCGAATATGCTCTCGCTGCTGAACGTCCGACGCCTGTGGTGCTCTACATCGACACGGAGCAAGGAAAGGACGACACCATCGCGCTGAAGAACCGCGTGTGTACCATGTCGAAGCTGGACTACACCAAGGACCAACCGCAACTCAAGATCATGCGCCTTCGTGACACGGAGGATGCCTCGATGCGTTGGCGCAAGATTCTGCGCGCGGTGTTTGAGGTGAAGCCGACCGACATCTTCCTCGACGGCATGCTCGACATCGTGAAGGACTACAACGACCAGGTGGAGTGTCAGCCGGTGATGCGCAAGTGCATGATGCTGGCCAATCACTACGACTGCTCGATGTGGATGGTGCTGCACGAGAACCCGATGGTGGACAAACTGGTTGGTGTGCTCGGTTCTATTGCCCAGCGTAAGGTGGCGGAGATTTTCTCCGTCGTGAAGGTGAAACAGTCTGAGCTCAAACTTTCGGACCGCGACATCAATCTGCCGGAGATTTACTTCAAGGTGAAGCAAGTGAAGGCACGAAACCGCGACCTAAAGGACTGGATTTTCTACTTCGACCCGACCGCCGCCGGATGGGGACTCCCGATCGAGTTCGCCGGAGAATTGGTACCCGATACCACGGACAGCAAGTCGGATGATGAAACACCGACCAAGGAGTTCTGTGAGGAGAAGCTGAAAGCAGTGGCACCTATCGACCATATCAGCTACACGACACTTCGGGAGCGTTTGAAGAATTTGCGTGAGCCAGGCGAAGACCACGGGATGGGAAGCACGAAGGCGCGCAATATCATTCAATATGCCGTATCATACAAGATTCTGGAGCAAGACGGCAACAAGTACTGGATGGACACCGACTCAATCCGATTTGATGAACCGCAAGAAAGTGACAAAGACCCGTTCTGATTGGCGGCTCCCAGCCCGCAAGCCTATATATACCCCTATATATAGGTATATATAGGCGCGGGCGGGAGACCCTCCAAAAGCAGAACGATCCAAAAACCAACAAAAAGCCTCGCGCGCGTTTGGCTTATAGAGATTATTCAATGAAGATCGACAAAGACATAGAGCAACGAATCCTCAGTGCGGCCAGAGTGACGGACGTGCTGCGCGATCACGGTGTGGACCTCGTCAAGAAGGGGACCAGCCTGCTCGGTTTGTGCCCGTTCCATGACGACCGGCACCTGGGGAGTTTTGTCGTGAACGAGCGCAAGAACATCTTCTACTGCTTCAGCTGTGGAGCCCACGGCGACGCGGTGACGGTGCTGCGCGAGTTGGACGGTCTCTCCTACCCCGACGCGCTGCGAGTGCTGGCTGCCATGTACGGCATCATCATCGACGACGGTCCGGTGCCGAAGGTCAAGAAGTACGAACCGCGCAAGCCGTTGCCTCCGACCACGATGCTGTGGTGGCCCGCCGACATCCTCGCGCCCTACCGCCACCACGACGAGCAGAACAACCTGCTCCGGTGGATGTACTCGCTCAACTGGCCCGAGGGCAAGCTGGCCGACCTGAAGGTGATGGTGCAACTGTACCAAGTGGGCACGAGCATCAAAGGCGCGACAGCCGGTTGGACCATCTTCCCGCAAATAGACGAGCAGCTCCGTGTGCGCGACGTTAAGCTCATGGCGTACCTGCCCGACGGGCACCGCAAGAAGGACGGCTACTCGTTCAACTGGATGCACAGCATGATGGAGAAGGCGGGCACGTTCAACCCCGACACCCACCACATCGAGCACTGCCTGTTCGGTTTGCACCTCGCGAAAGCCTTCCCGAAGGCGGAGGTGTGCATCGTGGAAAGCGAGAAGACCGCGCTGATCTGCTCGGCCTTCACCGACCCGAACCAAAAGATATGGATGGCAACCGGCGGCAAGAGTGGACTGAACCCCTCGAACCTCCAGCCGCTGATGGACGCCAAGCGCATCATCATCCTCTACCCGGACTTCGACGGCTATGACGAATGGCGAGCCTGCGCCGACGCTATCGACTACGGGCGGATGACCCTTACGCTGAGGGTGCGCAACTGGCACATCCCAAGCGACGGACCAAAGGCCGACATCGCGGACATCATGATCCGCCGCATGCAAGGCATCGAGGAGACCGAGGCGGAGAAGGCATGCCGGATGCTGGGACTCGACCATGTGGATGCCGGAGTGGCCGACCTGATGGACAAACTGGATTTGAAACTAACCAACAAATAAGAATATGACAAACGAAACTCACATGCGAGCATTGCTGCTCCTTATGTATCACAACAAGCTCGACACCCAGCGTGCGCTGAGCGACCCGAACCAGAAGATGGATGTCACGTTCAACACGGCATGGGTGCGCAGCGGCAAGGTGTACCTGTTCGACTATCTGGCCTATGACACCCCGCTCCGCAAGAACGAGATCATGGAGAGGGTCACGATCGAGGAGGCCATCCAGGTGTACAAAGAGAACCCCGAAATGTGGAACGCCAAAATGCGGAGACTATGGGCATGAAGCAAGACCGAACCAGCGAGAAGTGGAAACGCACCCACAACTTCTACGGGCGAAGGATGCCCGAGGGCTGGGACTGGCAGGGCTACTGGCAGCACGTTCCGAGGGGACGCGAACTATACAACACTATTTGTCACATCCAAAAACGAATGAAGAAAAATGAAAGCAACAACAATCAACGCAACGGTCAAGTCGGGCAGGTATCTCGTCCAGTGTCCCGACCCCTCGAGCCTGTCTCGATGCCGATCGGGAATGGTGAACATGGACACTGTGTGCCAAAAATGCCGATTCCTCCGCGAGCTGGGAGCGGACTATGTCAAATGCCTATACGATGAGGTGCAAGACCTGCCCGAAGAGCGCAAGCGTGCATTCCTCTCGAAGCCAAGTCAAGACGAAGCGATGCAATAGTCATGGGACAGAAGGAAGACAAAGCGAGAATCTACAACAGCCCCGAATGGAAGAGGCTGCGCGCCTTGAAGCTCCAGGAGGAACCTCTCTGCGAGCGGTGTCTGGAGCGCGGATTCGTGGAGAGCGCCCGGGTGGTGCATCACATCGAACCCATCGAGACGGCACGCAACTACGAGCAGATGCGCCGGTTGGCGATCTGTTGCGGCACGCAGGGGCTCATGTCGCTTTGCTTCCAGTGTCACAGCGACGTTCACAAGGAGTTGGCGAGTCGGACGAAGGCCGGACACGAGCGAGCAGCGCAGACTGCCCTCGACCGCTGGGCATCGAAGAGAAAACCCTCCGGCACCCTTTTTATTCCGGAAGGCGATTGACTCCCAAATCCACTAGCCCTTTCTTTTATTGAGAGGTTACTTTTCAGGGGGTGTCCTTTTTCCCCCGCCACAAGTTGGGCAAAGTTGGAAAAAGTTCGCCACAAATAACGCAAACTACCACATAAAACAAAAAAGAATGCCGAAACGCACAATCATACAGATTCAGCTGCCAGCGGAAAAGCCGGACTGCTGCGCGGAGTGTCCGCTGCTGGGTGTGGTGCCGTCGTATGTCTCGAGGCCGAAGAACTCGAAGGAGACGCTGGTCTGCTGCGGCACGATGGAAGCCCTGACCCAGCGCGGGTCTCGAGTTCGTGCCTCGCAGCGAGACACCAACCACCCGCTGCACCGACCCTGCGACAGCCGCTGGCACAGTTGGATGCAACTGACCGGCCGCAAGCTCGGCATCAGCACGCAGACCTTCAACGACTGCCGCATCCCGTACGAAAACACCCTACAGTTACAAATCAAATTTCACAGATAATGGAAAAAGAGAAGACATATCTCACCGACATCCGGGCACAGGTCAAGGCCGACCATAACGGCGTGATCCCGAAGAACCTGGAACTGACCATCCACAACTATGCGAAGGCGCTGGAGTTGCGTGACGTCTATCGCGCCGAGGTCATCAAGGACCCCATCATCACGGAGGTCGGCTCGATGGGTCAGGCGGCCCGGAAGCAGAACCCGCTGTGCAACTTGCTCTACCAGCAGGAGGCGCTGTGTCAGGGGTACGCGAAGATGCTCGGACTGACCGCAGCCAAGGCGGCTGTCAAATCGGAAGGGGCTGGAGAAAAGAATGCCTCCGACCGTATTGAAGAATATATGGAAGCAATCCAAGGATAACGATGGACAAAAGTGTTTTGATAGAAGCCAAGCGTCAGGTGTTGGATGATCTGTCCACATACATCCCGAACTATGCCGACCGGTTCAACAGCTTCGACCCGCGTCTGATGTTCTATGTTCAGGATGCAATCAGCAACAACGGAAGCCACGCCAACCTCTACGAGCTTTTGGGCATCCGCAAGGAACTGCGGCTGATGGACTCCTACGAGCTGAGTGTCGAAAGCATGCACCGCTCTTTGCGAGCCATCGAAGGGCAATGGAACCGGAACGGATGGGTAAAGGGCGGCTTGCGATTTGACACCCCTCGCGGCAACCAGCATGTCCGACTCATGCCCTATCAGGTGTGGTGCCTGTTCGGCATCTATGCTTTCCTGGTCGATGTGGATATGGAGAAGGCATACTCTGAGGAACTGAATCTGCTGCCGACTGAGTTCAAGGGCGAGAACGGCAACGTGTGGGACAAGCGCAGACTTACAACCGAAGCGCATCTTTTCCAAACCCGCAAATCCGGGAAGACGGAGTTCGGTGCCGGAATTGACTTTACCGAAGTGACTGCTCTCGGACCGGCCAATGCCATTGTTGCTATCTGTTGCAACTCCAAAGAGCAGGCAGAAATCGCATTCAAGTCCGTCAAGAACTTTGCCTATGACATTGATCCGACTTGCCTCAATCGGCTTGGTGGCAAGTTCTTCAAAGTTTCGGATAGAGGCATGAAGTGGCAGTCCGGTTTCAGAATGAAGGGAGAGGTGAGACCGTTGACCGCTGGAAGTCGGGCATCCAAACGAAAGGACGGATGGAACTGCTACATCGTACATGCCGACGAGCACGGCTCGGCTGAATACACCAACGGACACTCCGACATGCAATCGCTCGTCGATGTTATGTGGGGCTCTGTCGGTACACGTCGAGAGAAGCTGCTTCTCCACACCACGACTGCCGGTCTTGCTCTCAATGGTCCATACATGCAACAGCTGACCACGGTGGAAAACTTGCTGCTTGAAGAACTCAACTATCCGCTCGGCCAACCGTGCCGGACGGAGAATGACGAATGGTTCGCTTTCCTGCTTCAACTCGACAAGTGGGAGATAACGGAAGACCTCGACCTTCTAAATGATGAAGAATTATTCAAGAAGGTCAACCGAAGCATCGGCACCACCGTACAGCCTAACTACTACCGCACCCGACTCCGTGAGGCAAGACTCAACGAAAACACGAAGAGGGAGGTGCTGACCAAAGACTTCAACATTTGGCAAGGAAGCACCGTCAGCGAGTGGATCAAGCCGGAGCAGGTGCGCGCCCTCCAGACGGAGAAACGCATCGACGACTGCACCTACGAGCAGGGCTGGCACGTGTTCGCCTGTTTCGACTTCTCGCACGGCGACGATTTCGATGCGGTGTCGTTCCTCGCCTACAATACCCGCACCAGGGAGTATTTCGCCGACTGCGACGCATGGGTCAACCGCGAGGCATTCCTCAAGAGCCCCTACCGGCCGCTGTATGAGAAATGGGAGGAGGCAGGCTGGCTGCACGTGAGCGGCGACAACGTCGTCGAGCCGGAGGCACCCATCACCCGCATCATGAAGCTCGACGCGAAGGGTGTCAACTTCATCGCATTCGGGTACGACGCCTATCAGTCGAAGGAGCCGATCCTGCTCCTGAAGGAATGGCTCATCAACACGCTCGGCTTCGGCCAGAAGGACGCCGACGCGATGGTGCGGCCGGTCAGTCAGACCCTCGCGAGCTACAATGCCGCCGTCCAGAAAATCGAGTACTGCATCGACGGCGTGGTCACGCTCCACTTCAGCCACTCGCCCCTCTGGCCGTGGGAGTTCGGCAACTGCATGCTGATGGAAGACCCGCGAATGGGCAACCGCAAACCAATCAAACGCAGCGCCAACAACAAGGTGGACAATATCCAGTGCCTGGCCAGCTGCTTCATCATCGAAGAAAGTTTTGACATATAAAGAGCAACAACAATGAAACGAATCCTGATTGCATGCCCACTGAACCAAAGCAGTGAAGAGTGGGACAAAGTGAACAAACTGAAAGCCGACCTGTTCGACGCGGGCAACGAAGTGACCGACCTGCAAGAGGCCAGCGAGACCAAGATCAAGAACGATGTCGTGGACCAGTACTACTGGCCGCTCCTCATCAGCGCAGCCATCATGCTGGACCGGTGCGACGAGCTGCTGCTGATGCCCAACTGGAAGGCGTCGAGGGAGTGCCGCGCGCTGGAGGCCATTGCCCGCATCTACAACATCCCCTGTCGCAGCGCCATCACAGCCGACCAGACCAACTTCGCCCTGCGCAAGTTCGGCGACATCTGCCCGATGCAATACATGGTGGACGACGAGCCGGCCCGAGTCAGCGAGACGCAATGCAAGCCCTGCGACTACTGCAAGGGCATCAACCCGGCCAAAGGCGACAAACCGGCATCCGTCATCTGTAAAATGGCGCAAGGGCTATAAAACGATAACGATAACGATAACTAATTATGGCAAAACTCATGCACAAGGTGACGGTGATTAGTGCTCCATTACACACACCGATTCACGTGAGAAAACTCCGCCCGAATGACCTCTGTCCGTGCGGAAGCGGAAAGAAAGTAAAGAACTGCGGCTGCGGCAAGGCCGATCCCGAGTATTA
>Ga0310696_10008548_pt1 | contig 11931 bp, 14 predicted proteins | sample AusTroGonzalo_MG_4_FD_203885 | JGI IMG/M metagenome (GOLD analysis project Ga0310696, IMG submission 203885) | Bovine rumen microbial communities from tropical cattle in Woodstock, Queensland, Australia - Gonzalo_02 (v2) (version 2) | ecosystem: Host-associated > Mammals > Digestive system >... | reverse complement strand
CCGGCTGGTAGAAGCTGCCCCACGCGACGGTGGCGCCGAGGAGGATCCAGTGGCGCAGGCGTCCCTTGGCGAGCGCGCGGTCTGCGAGACCGAACGCGAAGACGCCGTAGGTCATCCACTGGAACCAGCCGAAGTGCCCTGCGGAGAAGAGGGTGAACCAGTATCCGGAGAACGCGAGAAAGAGGCCCGCGCCGTACGACGCGAGGCGGCCGAGGCCGCGTCCGCGCAGGAAGTAGGCCATTCCCAGTGCCGCGCAGTACGCCGCGAGCGCGTAGCGCAGCTCGACCCAGAAGTAGGGCCCGCCCAGAAAAGGCGCGAGGTCGCCGGGGACGAAGCGCCCGCGTTCGCACCAGTTGCGGATCCAGTCGGCGGTCCAATCTACGGGGAACGACGTCGCGGCGTCCGGCATGACGGGGACGGCGCCGAGCGACCACGTTCCCCAGAAGACGAAACCCGCCGCCGCCGCGAAGGCGGCGGTGAAGGCGAGGAGCCAAGCCAGTTTCGGCTTGAGGCGCATCAAACTATCTTGCCGAGGGCTATGAGCGCGAACACCATCGCGAAGATCGCGACCGTCTCGACGATGCCGAGCGCGGCGAGGTAGTTCGTGAAGCCCTGGTTGGTTTCGGCCTGCGCGTCGCACGCGGCCGCGCCCGCGCGGCCCTGGAAGAGGGCGGAGAGTCCGATCGCGAGACCGGCGAACACGCCGGCGACGAGGACGGGCACGCCCGCGCCCGCGGCGACCTTGCCGACCTTGCCGAGCATGATGAACATGAGGATCATTCCGTAGAGCGTCTGCGTTATCGGCGCGCCCACGAAAGACAGGAGCAGGAACGGGGCGGGCTTGTTGGCCGCGTAGCATTTCTTCCACGCGCCGACGGCCGCCGCCGCCGCGAATCCGGTGCCGAACGCGCTGCCTGCGCCGGCGAGTCCCAGGCAGGCGATCGCGCCCGCCACAATCATTGCCGCATCACTCATTGCTTTCCTTCCGTCGTTTGTTTGTGACTTGAACGGTGACAATGCGCGTATTGTAGCATATCCTTTATTATAAAGCAAGAGCGGATTGCGTCCGTAAAATTTACCCCCTTGCGCTTTCGGCGGAAAAATGGTATACTATGCAAGTTTTCTCTTGATAGGCCACTTTAGCTCAGTAGGTAGAGCACATCCTTGGTAAGGATGAGGTCGGCGGTTCGATTCCGCTAGGTGGCTCCATCGGGGGAGGGCAACGAACAACAAACTCACAGGAGTCACTGAAATGGCAAAGGAAACATTCGATCGCGGCGGAAAGCCGCACGTGAACGTCGGCACGATCGGCCATGTCGACCACGGCAAGACCACTCTCACGGCCGCCATAACGCACGTGCAGGCGCTCAAGGGCCTCTGCTCCGAAATCAAGTACGACGAAGTCGCGAAGGCTTCCGAGTCCGCGGGCCGCCGCGACGCGACGAAGATTCTGACGATCGCGTCCTCCCACGTCGAATACGCGACCGCGAACCGCCACTACGCGCACGTCGACTGCCCCGGCCACGCCGACTACGTGAAGAACATGATCACCGGCGCGGCGCAGATGGACGGCGCGATCCTCGTCGTCTCCGCCGTCGACGGCCCGATGCCGCAGACGCGCGAGCACGTTCTTCTCGCCCGCCAGGTCGGCGTTCCGAAGATTGTCGTCTTCCTCAACAAGTGCGATCTCGTCGACGACGCCGAGATGCTCGACCTCGTCGAGATGGAGGTCCGCGAGCTTCTTTCCAAGTACGACTACGACGGCGACAACGCTCCCGTGATCCGCGGCGCGGCGTTCCCGGCGACGCAGGCGGCTTCGGCCGACGATGCGGCGTGCAAGTGCATCGACGAGCTCATGGAGGCTCTCGACACCTACATTCCCGAGCCGGTCCGCGAGCTTGACAAGCCTTTCCTCATGCCTATCGAGGACATCTTCTCGATCGAAGGCCGCGGCACGGTCGTCACGGGCCGCGTCGAGCGCGGTGTCGTCAAGGTCGGCGACGAAGTCGAGATCGTCGGTCTCAAGCCGACGGCGAAGACGGCCGTCACGGGCGTCGAGATGTTCCGCAAGCTTCTGGACCAGGGCCAGGCCGGCGACAACATCGGTACGCTTCTCCGCGGCACGAAGAAGGAAGAGGTCGCCCGCGGCCAGGTTCTGGCGAAGCCGGGCTCCATCACCCCGCACACCGAGTTCAAGGGTCAGGTCTACGTCCTCACGAAGGAAGAGGGCGGCCGCCACACGGCGTTCATGAAGGGCTACCGTCCGCAGTTCTACATCCGCACGACGGACGTTACGGGCGACATCCAGCTCCCCGAGGGCGTCGAGATGGTGATGCCGGGCGACAACGTGGAGATCTCCGTGAAGCTGATCGCCCCCGTCGCGCTTGAAGAGAAGATGCGCTTCGCGATCCGCGAGGGCGGCCGCACGGTCGGCGCCGGAACGGTCTCGACCGTCGTCAAGTAAGCAACCGGGCCTTCTGTGAGACGTCCGTCCGCCAAAACCGCCGCGAGTGGCGGCGGGGCGGCGGGCGGACGGGATTCGCCGAAAGCCGGAGGATTGAGAAAATGCGCGATCTAGCGATACTGGCCTGCGGAGAGTGCAAGCGCAGGAACTACACCACGACCCGGAACAAGAAGACTATGACCGAGCGTCTGGAGAAGGTGAAGTTCTGCCCGTCTTGCCGCAAGCGCACGGCGCACAAGGAAACGAAGTAGGGGGTCTCGAGTCCCCGCAATAGGGTAGTAGCACAATGGCAGTGCAGCGGTCTCCAAAACCGCCTATGGGGGTTCGATTCCCTCCTACCCTGCCAAACTGGAAGACGACATGGAGAAGATGAACAAAGCCAAGGAATACCTGGCGGGAGTCGGCGCGGAGGCGAAGCGCGTCACGTGGCCGGCGAAGCGCGAGCTCTGGGAGTCCACGCTTGTCGTCATCGCGTTCATATTCATTCTCGCCATCGTCACGGGCGTCTGCGACAGGGTGATCCAGTTCGCCCTCGATCTCGTGAAGTGAAGCCACCGGGGGATTCGCGATGAAGAAGCAGTGGTTCGTGCTGAATACGCTCACCGGACAGGAGAACAAGGCGCAGAAGTCCATCGAGGCGCGCGTCAAGATCGAGCGCATGGAGGACTACATCGGCCGGTGCATGATACCGACCGAGCGCGTGAGCGAGAAGAAGGACGGCAAGAAGCGCGTCATCGTGCGCAAGTTCTTCCCCGGGTACGTTCTCTGCGAGCTGGCGCTGTACGACGAGACGAAGCCTGCGGACGAGCACGGGCGCAGGGCCGTGTACGACAGGACGTGGCAGTTCATACGCGAAACGCCGGGAGTGATCGGCTTCGTGGGCGGCGAACGCCCGATGCCGCTCAGGCAGCAGGAAGTGGACGCGATAATGACCGAGGGCCCCGGCGGCCCCCAGCAGGTCGAGCGTCCGAAAGTGAATTTCTCCGTCGACGAGACGGTGAAGATAACCGATGGCGCTTTCATGGGTTTGAAGGGCCAGGTTTCAATGGTTGATCCCGACAAGGGCAAACTCAAGGTTGAGGTGACGATCTTCAACCGCAAGGTCCAGGTCGATGTCGAAGGCTGGCAGGTCGAAAAGGTGCCGGTGGAAGCCGTCGCCGAGAACGCCGGCTAGAGACTAGGGGTGTGCCGCCCGTCAGCACCGGAAAGGATCTCCGGGAGGTCGGCAAACGAAAGAGAAGGGAAGGTCCGCCTCAGGGCGGGCCGAGGTTATGGCCAAGAAGGTTACTGGCGTGGTGAAGCTCCAGATCCCGGCCGGCGCGGCGAATCCCGCGCCTCCCGTGGGTCCCGCGCTCGGTTCTGCTGGTGTCAACATCATGCAGTTCTGCAAGGAGTTCAACGCGAAGACGGCTAAGGACGCCGGTCTCGTCATCCCCGTTGTCATAACGGTCTACCAGGACCGCAGCTTCTCGCTGCAGTTCAAGTCGCCGCCCGCGAGCGTGCTCCTGAAGAAGGAGGCCGGTCTCGCCAAGGGCAGCGGAGTGCCCAACAAGAACAAGGTCGGCAAGGTCACCAAGGCCCAGCTCGCGAAGATCGTCGAGATGAAGAAGGCCGACCTCAACACGACCGACGCCGAGGCGGCGATGCGCATGATCGCCGGAACCGCCCGCAACATGGGAATCGAGGTGGTCGAATGAAGCACGGCAAGAAATACCGCGGCGCGCTGAAGAAGGCGCCCAAGAAGCCCGTCTCCATCGAGGAGGCCGTCAAGTTCGTGAAGGCCAACCCCGGCGCGAAGTTCGACGAGACGGTCGACGTCTATTTCCACCTCGGCAAGGAGCTCACCAAGGGCGATACCGCGGTGCGCGGCGTCGTCAAGCTCCCCAACGGCTCGGGCAAGAAGGTCCGCGTCGCCGTCTTCGCGGGCGGCGACCACGCCGAAGAGGCCCGCCAGGCCGGAGCCGACTACGTGGGTCTCGCCGACCTCATCGAGAAGGTCGTGAAGGAAGGCTGGTGCGACTTCGACGTCGCGATCGCCACCGTGGAGGCGATGAAGGAGGTCCGCAAGTGCGCCCGCGTGCTCGGCCCCCGCGGCCTCATGCCCAACCCCAAGACGGGAACCGTGACGGACGACACCGCGACGGCCGTCAAGGAGGCGAAGGGCGGCAAGGTGGACTTCCGCATGGACAAGACCGGCAATCTCTGCGTGATCGCAGGCAAGCGCAGCTTCGACGAGGCGGCTCTCGCGGCCAACATCAGGGCCGTTGTCGCGGCCGTCAACGCCGCGAAGCCCGCGACCGTCAAGGGCACGTTCATAAAGTCCATGAGCATCTCCTCCACGATGGGCGTCGGCGTGCCCGTGATCGCCGCGGCGGACGCCGAGTGACGCAAGGGAGACAGACGAAATGAGACTTGAAAAGATTGCGATACTGGATGAGGTCGTGTCCCGCATAAAGGACTCCGACTACTGCTTCATCCTCAACTACGGCGGCGCCAGCGTCGCCAAGATGTCCAAGCTCCGCGCCGACCTCAGGGCTCTCGAAAGCAGGCTCCTCGTCGTCAAGAACACCCACCTCGCGAAGGTCGCGAAGGAGAAGGGCTGGTCCGACGACGTCAACGCCATGCTCTCCGGCCCGACGGCCGTCGTGATCGGCAAGGGCGAGCCCACCGCGGTCGCGAAGGCGATCATGGAGTTCGTCAACGACAAGGAACTCGCCGGAAAGGCTTCCGTCAAGGGCGCCGACTACGACAGCAAGATCGTCGACGCGGCCATGGTCGAGGCGCTCTCCAAGGTGCCCGGCAAGAACGAGCTCAGGGCGACGCTCCTCATGCTCCTCAAGGAGCCTGCGACGCGCCTCGCGCGCGTCCTCTCCGAGAAGGCGAAGAAGGGCGGCGACGCCGCGCCCGCGGCGGAAGCCGCGCCCGCCGCCGAGCCGGCTCCCGCAGCGGAGGCCCCGGCGCAAGCGTAAGGGAGAAGCGCCGCTCCCGGAATTTCCGGAGGTTCCGGATTTTCCGGGGGTGGCCGACCGAAGACAACAATTTCCAGCGCATGAAAAACGGCGTTGGTTGACAAGTAAAACAAAGGAAAAAGAAAAATGACAAACGAAGAGATAATCAAGGAGCTGTCGGGCAAGACGGTTCTCGAAATCAACGACCTCGTCAAGGCGCTCGAAGAGGCGTGGGGCGTTTCCGCCGCCGCCGCGGTCGCCGTCGCCGGACCTGCGGCAGGAGCCGCGCCCGCCGAAGAGAAGACCGAGTTCGACGTCATCCTCAAGGCCGCCGGCGCGAACAAGATCGCCGTCATCAAGGAGATCCGCGCGATCACCGGGCTCGGCCTCAAGGACGCCAAGGACATGGTCGACGGCGCTCCCAAGAAGGTCAAGGAAGCCATCGCGAAGGACGAGGCCGAGAAGATCGCCGAGCAGCTCAAGAAGGCCGGCGCCGAAGTCGAGGTCAAGTAACGTCCTCCCGCGCACAGGCAGGGGATTGTCATGAAGAAAGACATACATCCGTCCTACGGCGAGGCGACCATAACCTGCGCCTGCGGCAACGTCATCAAGACGCGGTCCACTCGCAAGGAGATGACGGTCAACACGTGCAGCGCGTGCCACCCGTACTTCACCGGCCAGAAGACCATGGTCGACACCGAAGGCCGCGTCGATTCCTTCAGGAAGCGCTACGCGAAATTCGCGAAGTGATCCCGCTTGGTTGACGTCAGCCAGATCGAAAACGTACTGGGTCGCCTTGCGTCCGTCGAAGCGGACCTCGGCGACCCGGCCGTTTTGAAGGACAGGGCGCGCTACCGCCGCGCCCTGCGCGACCACGCCTTCCTGAAAAAGCTCGAAGGCGCGTTCGCGTCCTACCGCAAAGCCCTCTCCGACATCGGCGGCAACCGCGAACTCCTCGCGGATCCGGACTTCCGCGAGGACGCCGCCGCCGAAATCGCCGCGCTCGAGGCGTCCCTGCCCGCGCTGGAGCGCAAGGTCCTCGCGGCGCTCTTGGAGCCTGACCCTCTCGAAGGGCGGAACGCCGTCATGGAGATCCGCGCCGGAACGGGCGGAGAGGAGGCCGCGCTTTTCGCGGGCGACCTCTTCAGGATGTACTCCCGCTACTGCGAAACGCAGGGCTGGAAGGTCTCCGTCATGAACTCCAACGCCACGAGTCTCGACGGATACAAGGAGATCGTCTTCACCGTCGAGGGCGAAGGCTCCTACGGCAGGTTCCGCTTCGAGTCCGGCGGCCACCGCGTCCAGCGCATCCCCGAGACCGAGGCCCAGGGGCGGATACACACTTCCGCCGCGACGGTCATCGTGTTCCCCGAAGCGGACGAGGAGGACGAGCTGGAGATCCCCGATTCGGACATAAGGATCGACCTTTTCTGCGCCGGCGGCGCGGGCGGACAGCACGTCAACAAGACGGAGTCCGCCGTGCGCATGACGCACCTGCCGACGGGCATCGTCGCCGTCTGCCAGGACGAGCGCTCCCAGCAGCGCAACCGCGAAAAGTGCTTCGCCAACCTCAAGGCGCGCATACTCGACTTCCGCCGCCGCGAGGAGGAGGCGAAAATCGGCGCGAGCCGCCTCTCCCTGCGGGGTTCCGGCGACCGGTCGGAAAGGATCCGCACGTACAATTTCCCGCAGAACAGGATGACCGACCACCGGATAGACCTCACGCTCTATTCCCTGGACCGCATCATAGACGGCGAGATGAAGCCCCTGCTGGACGCCCTCGCGGAGCACGATCTCGAAGACCGGCTCGCGCAGGCGCTCCGCGACGGGGCCGCCGGCGCCAAGGCATAGGCGGAGGCCTTCACATGGAACTTACGTCGCCAGGAAACCCGAAACTCAAGTACGTCGTGAAGCTCCGCTCGTGCGGAACGCGCGAGGAGACCGGCGAAATGATCGTCGAAGGCTACCGCGAATGCCGCCGCGCGCTCGACAACGGCTACCGCCCGCGGGCCGTCTTCCACTGCCCGGACTTCTACCTGAAGAACGAGAACGAGCCGGCCCTCGTGGACGAGTGCGCGAAACTTGGCGCGGAGGTCTACTCCTGCTCGAAGGCCTGCTTCGCGAAGATAGCGTACAAAGACCGCCCCGACGGGCTTTTGATGGTGGGGCCGCACGTGACGGTGCGCCTGAGCGACCTCAAGCTGCCCCGCAACGCGCTCGTCGTCGTCACCGAGGCCCTGGAAAAGCCGGGCAACCTGGGGACGATCCTGCGGAGCGCGGACGCCGCCGGCGTCGCCGCCGTCATCGTCTGCGACAGGACGACGGACGTCCACAACCCCAACGTCGTCAGATCCTCGACGGGCACGCTCTTTTCCGTGCCGGTCGCGGAGGCGACGAGCGAAGAGGCGCTCGCGTTCCTGAAGGAGAAAGGTTTCCACATACTCGCCGCTACGCCGCACGCGGAAAAACTCCACTGCGAAACGGATCTGACGGGCAACGTCGCGATCGCGCTCGGCGCGGAGCAGTACGGGCTCACCGCGAAGTGGATGGACGGCGCGGACCTGCGCGTGAGGATACCGATGCTGGGCCTCGCCGACTCGCTGAACGTCTCCGCCGCCGCGACGATCCTCCTCTACGAGGCCGTCCGCCAGCGCATCGCCGCCGGCCTCGCGTCCGTCCCGCCGGCCGAACCTTGGCACGGCGAAGCCGTCCGCGACAAGTAGCGCCGGCGGCCGTGTCCGCGAATTTCGTTTTCTTAACATTCCCTTAACATTCGTCTGGTACAATATGCGGCGAAGGTCGGGAAGAACCCCGGCCGGAAAAGGAAAGGAAAGCGAAAATGAAAGCAAAGAATGCGGTAGCGGTGTGCATGGCGGGCGCGGCGATGGCTCTGGCCGTCGCGGTCGCGCACGGGGGCGAGGCGGCGGACGGGCGCGCGTCGAAGACGTCGGAGTCCTCCACGGTCACGAACGACAACGGGAGCGTCTCGCGCACGTTCACGGAATGCAACGTGACGACGAACGGCAATATGGTGACGGAGCGCCGCCGCGAGACGAGGACGACGACCGACACCGAGGGGAACGTGCTCGAATCCTCGACGAGCGAATACGCCCAGAGCTACACGGTCGGCACCGAGGGCGCGGGAATGCTCGCGTCGGGCGTCTCGTTCGCCGCTTCGGAGCCGGAAGGCGGCGCGGAGAATGACGGCGGCGAATCGTTCCTGGGCCTCAAGTTCGGCGAGGTCTACGGGGGGACCAACCTCGTGGGCGACGCCGACCAGCCGGCACTCCTGAGGGCGGAGTTCGAGCCTGCGAAGAAGCTCGCCGGATTCGACGACTACTACGTCTACGTGACTCCGAAGTCGCACAAGATCGCCAAGGTGTACGCGTGCGCCGTCCAGGAGATCGACCCCGGCGCGAGGTGGCGCAAGCACTACCTCATCGAGGCTCTGGAGAAACGCTACGGCACGTGGGCGCGGCTCTGCGACTTCTGGCGGCCGATCTACGCGTTCGACATCGGCTGCGGGCGCACCGTGAAGGCCTTCCTCGCGGGAGCCAGCGAGAACTACGAGACCATAATAGCGGCGTACGACGCGAAGGTGCTCGCGGAGGCCCGCGACGAGGCGGAGGAGCTGCGCATAGAGGCGCGCAAGAAGGCCGCGAAAGCCCGCGAAGACAGGGTTTCGCAGGCGGCGGACGCCTTCTGACGCTTGAAATTTCGCGGCCGATTCGGTAAAATATGCGATTGTCCGCAAAAACGGAGAAAGAACAGACGACAGAGGTTGAACGATGCTTGAAGTAAAAGACCTGAAAAAGCGCTTCGGCGGCTTCGAGGCGGTGAAGGGGATATCCTTCACCGTCGCGAAGGGCGAGGTGCTGGGCTTCCTCGGGCCGAACGGCGCGGGGAAGTCCACGACAATGAGGATGATCACCGGCTTCATGCCGCCCACGAGCGGAACGGCCGTGGTCTGCGGGCACGATATATGCCAGGACCCCGTCGCGGCGAAGGCGTGCATCGGGTATCTGCCCGAGTCCGCGCCCAGCTACCGCGCGATGTCCGTGGAGGAATTCCTCGCGTTCATCGCGAGGATGCGCGGGTTCTCCGGCAAGGCCGTGAAGGAGCGCGTCGAGAGGGCGATCGAAAAGGCCCACCTCGGGCCGGTCGCCCGCAAGACGATCGACACGCTCTCGAAGGGCTACCGCCAGCGCGCGTGCTTCGCGCAGGCGATCATACACGACCCCAAGGTGCTGATCATGGACGAGCCGACCGACGGCCTCGACCCCAACCAGAAGTACACCGTCCGCGAGATGATCCGCGAGATGGCCGCCGAGAAGGCGATCGTCATATCGACGCACATCCTCGAGGAGGTGGACGCCGTCTGCACGCGCGCGATAGTGATCGCGGACGGCGAGATAAAGGCGGACGGCACGCCGGCGAAGCTCAAGTCGATGGATCCGTCCGGGCGGCTTGACGTCGTCTTCCGCTCGCTCACGGCCGGGAAGGGAACGGAGGTGTCGAAATGAAGCGGTTCTCAAGCGCGCTCACGGTGTTCAGGCGCGAGTTCAAGTCGTACTTCGACTCGCCCGTCGCCTACGTGTTCCTGACGGCGTTCCTGGTGCTAACCGGATTCCTGACGTTCGCCGTGGCGATGTTCTACGAGCGCCGGCAGGCCGACCTGACGCCGTTCTTCTTCTGGCATCCGTGGGTGTATCTGCTGCTCGCGCCCGCCGCGACGATGGGTCTCTGGTCCGACGAGCGCAGGAACGGCACCGCGGAGCTGCTGCTGACGCTGCCGATGACGGCCTGGCAGGCGCTGGCCGGCAAGTTCTTCGCCGCATGGGCGTTCCTCGGCGTCGCGCTCGCGCTGACGGTCCCGGTGCCGCTCACGGCGGCCTACCTCGGCTCGCCCGACTGGGGCGCGGTGTTCTGCGGCTACCTGGGCTCGTTCCTGCTCGCCGGCGCGTCCGCCGCGATCGGGCTCTTCGCTTCGACGCTCTCGCGCTCGAGCGTGGTCGGGTTCGTTATCTCCCTCGCCACGATATTCACGCTCCTGATCGTCGGGTTCGACCCCGTGACCACGGCCGTCGCCGGATGGGGCGTCCCCTCGGGGATCGTGAACGCGATGGCGTCCTGCTCGCTCCTCTCGCACTTCGAGTCGATGAGGCGCGGCGTCGTGGATTTCGCAGACATCGGCTACTACGCCGGCGTCGCGGCGTTCATGATCGCGGCGGCGAAGGCGGTGACGGACGGACGCAGGGGCGGCGGCGCGAACGTCGCGGCGCTCGCCATTCTCGCGGTCGCCATAGGCGCGGCCGACCTCATACTCGCGTCGCTCCCGCTGCGCGTCGACATGACGCAGGAGGGGCTGTACACGCTCTCGAAAGGCTCGAAGGCCGTCCTCGCGAAACTCGACGCGGACGTTACTCTCAAGTATTTCGTGTCGTCAAGCGCGGCCGACATGCCGATGGCGCTCAAGACCTACGCCTCGCAGGTCGAGAACCTGCTGAAGGAGTACGAGCGCGCCGGCGGCGGCAGGCTCGCCGTGGAATCGTACGACCCTAAGCCCGACTCCGACGCCGAGGAGTGGGCGCAGCGCTACGGCGTCGAGCCGCAGACGGTGAATCCGTTCGGCTCGCCCGTCTACTTCGGCGTCGTCGCCGTCTGCGGCGACCGCGAAGAGACGATGCCCCGTCTCGCGCCGAATCTCGAATCGACCCTGGAGTACGACCTGACCCGCCTCGTCACGCGCGTCGCGTGGCCGGAGCGTCCGGTAGTCGGCGTGATGTCGTCGATCCCGGACGTCCTCGGCGGAGCGCCGAACCCGATGCAGATGCGCATGGGCCAGCGTCCGCCGCAGGGCTGGATGGCGTTCTCGGAGCTCGCGAAGGACTATGACGTCAGGAGCGTCGCGACCGACGCGGAGTCTATCGACGACGACGTCAAGGCGCTGGTGGTTCTGCACGCGAAGGACCTCTCCGACAAGACCCTCTACGCGATCGACCAGTTCGTCCTGCGCGGCGGGCGCCTCATCGCGTGCGTCGACCCGTTCAGCGCGAAGGACTTCATGTCGTCGCGCCAGAACCAGAACCCGATGATGATGCAGGCGGGCGGCGACGGACCTTCCACGCTCGGCAAGCTCTTCTCCGCCTGGGGCGTGGAGTTCGACACGTCGAAGGTCGTCTGCGACCTCTCCGCCGCGACGAAGCTCAACGACGGCACCGGCGGCGTCGAGGACAACCCCGCGTTCCTTTCGCTCGGAAAGGCCAACATGGAGAAGTCCGACATACTCGTCTCGCAGCTCACCGAGGTGATGATGCCGTTCGCGGGCGCGTTCAAGTTCTCGGCGAAGGAGGGCCAGGACCTCAAGTTCTCGCCCGTCGTCAGGACGGCGGGCGACGGCTCGGGCGAAACCGACCGCCAGTCGCTGATGTTCGGGCTCGACTCCGCGCGGCGCGGCATGAGCGTGGACGGCGAGTCCCGCGTTCTCGCGGCGCGTCTCGAAGGAACGTTCAAGACGGC
>Ga0310696_10008547_pt1 | contig 11932 bp, 12 predicted proteins | sample AusTroGonzalo_MG_4_FD_203885 | JGI IMG/M metagenome (GOLD analysis project Ga0310696, IMG submission 203885) | Bovine rumen microbial communities from tropical cattle in Woodstock, Queensland, Australia - Gonzalo_02 (v2) (version 2) | ecosystem: Host-associated > Mammals > Digestive system >... | reverse complement strand
TGAAAGGAAAGGACGGTCAGCCTCGACATGGCTTGCTCTCTCCGATTCCACGAAATTAGCGATGTCTGAAACTTCAGCAATAGCGTCGTTGAGCTGAATACGTGGCTCGGTTCCGTATTTCTGCGGATCCTGAGGTACACCCACGTTGATATAGCTAACAAGCGATTTCTTTTCCAGTTTCTGAACTTCGGTAGCCTGAGGAACCGTGATTTTCACTATCAGAGAGCTTTCTCTCATAGTGGTAATAACCATGAAGAAGAACAGCAACATGAAGATGATATCCGACATGGATCCCATATTCAGACCGGGAGTGCCCTTGTCATTTTTTTTCTTGAAACGTGCCATTATTTATTTCCTCCTATTTTAGTGGGTTCAGCTTCGGAAATAGCTACGGGGATGGCCTTGTTTACAGCTTCGCGCTGTTCTGTTGAAGCATCGGCGTAGTGTTTTCCGAAACGGCTGTACGATAGTTCGTCGCGCATCTCGTTAACGGCGGCGGTCAGCTCGTTCTGTACTTGTATGTACATGTCGTAAGAAGTACCGCGGTCGTTCTGTAGGGAGATAACTCCTTTGGAGACCATATATTTGCCCAGCATCGGGATATCTACTTCCTTCTTTTCAGGCAGGTTTTCAAGGTTGTTGGGGTTGCCCAAAAAGTCCTTGGCACGGCCTCTAAGGTCTTTGATGTCGCCAATTTCTCCGTCGAAAAGCAAAGCATCGTGGCTGTTGATTTTCACAACAAAGATGTTTCTTTTGTGAATATCAATCTTTTCGTCGTTGTTTTCGGGAGCGGGTGGCGGCAACTTCCTCGAGATACCCATGTCCGTGTTGATTGACGACGTCATAAGGAAGAACGTCAGCAACAGGAACGAGATATCCGCCATGGAGCTGGTATTTAATCCGGGTGTTGATCTTTTAGCCATAAATACTTACTTTTTAAAGAATTTTGCTACCTCAACATAAATTATGGACAACAGGGATGCAAAGAAAAGTATGTAAACAGAGATGCATGCTGCTCCCACGAGTTTGGAACCGCTCTGGGTCACGTCGTATTTTTCGAGCATGGTGGCCGATACGTCCGTGCTGCTGGCAAAAATCCATGCAACAAAGAATATTACACACAATATTACTGCAACAAGGAGAGTCTTTACGAAAGACTGTCTCTTTGTCCACAAAAGTTTCACGAATGTTACCAGTGCGGCTAAGATTGCGATGGCTACAAGAATGTAAAGCACCGTGGAGGCAACGTTGAACATTGTGTTCGATGTTCTTGCGGATTGTACTGCATCTTGTATGTTTGCAGGTACTTCGTCGGTATTGCTGCCTGTCATCAGTTGGAAAAAGTATTCATTGGAATATTTATATTCGTCAACGATAACACTTTTTGCCGCCGATACTTTTGCCGCAAAAATAATGGTAAACACACTTGCGAGTATGGCAATGCCTAATAACGCAAATAATATAATTTTATTCGATTTGTTTTGCATAACAGTTTAAGGATTAAAAGGTTAATACTTGTTTTTTATCGTCCTTACACTATTATCTTTTGTATTTTACCAAAATGTCCATGAATGTGATGGAACCGTCTTCCATTTGGTTTACAAGACTTTCGATTTTGCTAACGATATAGTTGTAGAATATCTGAAGAATGATGGCTACGATAAGACCGAACACGGTTGTCAACAGAGCCACTTTCATACCACCAGCCACAACGGTCGGGCTGATATCACCAGCAGCTTCGATATCATCGAATGCCTGTACCATACCGATCACAGTTCCCAAGAATCCGAAGGAAGGAGCAAGGGCGATGAACAGGGCAATCCATGTGAGGTTGCTTTCCAAGCGGGCCATTTGTACGCCGCCGTAGGATGTGATGGCTTTTTCAACGTTTTCGAGACCTTCGTCAACACGGTCCAGACCTTGGTAGAAAATGCTGGCCACGGGACCACGGGTGTTGCGGCAAAGTTCTTTGGCTCCTTCGTAGTCGCCTTTCGATACATTGTCTTCGATGCCCGAGAGGAGCTTTTTCACGTTGGATGTTGATATATTCAGGTAAAGAATACGCTCGATAACCAATGCCATACCGAATATCAGGCAGAGGAGCACGGGGGTCATCCAGCCTGCACCACCTTGTATGTATTTTTCTTTCAATACTTGGTGGAACGATTTCGATTCGGCAACTTCTTCGGTTGCAGCCGGAGCAGCCTCTGCGGCAGCTTGTTCGTCAACTTGTTCGGTTGCGGCAGCTGTGGTGTCTTCCGGAGTAGCTGCGTTTTTGTCTTGAGCGTTTGCACTCATAAATGTCAACAGTCCTGCTATCGACAATAATGCGATTACTTTTTTCATGATAATCTAATTTGTTAATTATTAGTTAGTTACTTATTATTTTTAAATTAAAGTTTACTCTGCAAAAATACCAATATATTTTCAACAAACAAAGGTTTTTTTGATTTTTTTTGATTTTTTTTGAAATGTTTTCTGTTATTGTATTGATTTATAGTTTGTTGTTGATTGGCCTTTTTGTCCGAATTTTCTGTCTCGTGCGATTTTTTTAGTGTTTTGCCTTGTCTGTGGCTATTCTTCGGTATATTTGTCGGCATCGGGACTGTTTTCGACACATTTTATCAGTTCCAAATTCAGTTCCTCGACAAATGTGAGCTTGGCTTTGTTGTTGGCATCGGGCTTGTACCAGGGCTCGTTGGCGAAATATTCTTTCAGGTCTTCGGACTGGAATACGTATCCGTGGTGCGCCATTATTTCGTTGCGCATTATGCGCAGGGTGGATTTTTTCATGCGCATGAACCATCTGTCGTTGAGCAGTACGTTGTTGGCGTAGGCAAAGCGTCCGGTGTTGGGGTCGCTTTCGATGAATTCTATGCTTTTTCCTGTTCTGCTGCGCATGCCGTATTCGTCGATAACGGTGGCGTAGAATTTCACTCCTTCAAGCGTGGACACCACTTCCCATATTCCGTCCATTTCGCCGCCGTTGATGGTGATGGCTCCGGTTACCCTGCCGTTGAAGGTTACCAAGGTGTAGTGTGCGCTTATGTCGTTGACTACCATTACGTTATTTTTCCATTCGAGGGCTATGCGTCCGTCGGCCGACTTGTATTCGCCCAAGTGCTGACGTATCCACTGGTTGGTGGCTAAGTCGGTGGCATCATCGTTTACACCCACTCTTACAAGAACTGCCTGCAGGTCGGTGCCGGAAGTGTAGAAACATAGTGCCTCGAGGCCGTTTTGCGATTTGTATTTCACTTTTTTTACTTTACTGTAGGGATTTACGGCACCGTCGGTAACACCGTCGCCAACGGTATATTCACCGGCTTTCCCTTTTACAGGGATAAGTGTAAATTCTATTTCTTGGCCTTCGTCCATGGCCGACATGAATATTTTGCCTCCGGCTTTGATGTCGGCGTCGAAGTTTATCCAGCCTGAAAACCAGCTGCTGCCGTTCTTTATCGTCTGTGCATTGGCTATTATCGCCGCAAGCATCATTATTGCAAAAAATGTTTTTTTCATGATAATAATATTTTTGTTAGTCTAAATAATCGAAATCGGGTCTTGGTATCTCTTCGATGAATTTGCCGTCGGCATCGAAAACGCGTTCTACCGAATGTTGCTCGCTGTCCTTTGTCAGAATGTTGATTTGTTTTTTGCCTTTGTCGAAATTTATAAGTCCTTGGGTTGTAGGAAATTGTTTTATGGTTTTACGGTTTTTGTCGTAGATATACGACCATACTTTTTGTCCGTAGGGGCAGCCTTCCACAAAAATCTTGTTTTCGTCCCAGGGCAGGAAATGGCTTTGGTTGCAGTCGCCGGCGGCAATGTCTTCGAAAGGCACGTCGATGGCGTCGCTGCCGGTCATTTTCGACCAGCGTTCTTCGGCGTCGTTGTTGGTTTGGAACAGGAAATACACTTTTTCGGTGCGTTTGTCCCTAATCCATAACGACCATTGTGCCGAGATGCCCTCGCTGCCCTCTATGTCGAGATTGACGTAGAGTTCGAAGTTCTTGGTTTCGTCGCGTTTTATTGCTGTGTTGGGCAGTGTCTGCTCTATTTCGTTGTATCCGCTGAAGGCTTGCTCGCTGGTGTGGCTGAAAGTGTGGTTTTGTCCGTCGAAAGTGAAATGGTGGTAGGTGGTTTCGCCGTCGCGGGAGTTTTCCTGAAGCACTATAGTTTGGTCGTATTCATCGCCGAGGTAGTATTTGAAGTCCGATTTTTCCCATTTCGGGGTGAAGTTTTTGTATGGCTCGTATTCGGGTTTCATGGTCGATTTGTCGGGGTCGTAGTCGTAGAAACAGCAGAAACAAATCTCCTTCGGGTTTATTTGTTCGAGGCAGATGGCGAAAAGGGTGTGGCCGTTGTTGCGGCGGTAGGTGCGGGCTTCGAGATACTGTTCGCCGGTGTCGCCGTGGTTGTATGATGCCGTGTTGTATCCGTCGCAATCGACAAACACGGGGCTTCCGTCGTCGTTGGTTACGTGTTTTTTGTCGCCTGCCACTGCAATGATGGAGTCGGCGGCATTGGTGTGCCACACGGCGTTGAAGGCTTTCAGCAGCTGCATAACGGTAGGGGCGGAGCCGCCCTTTTTCACGCTTATGGTAGTGCCGCGCCAGCCGTCTTGTATTGCTTCAATATCTCCGCTGCCTTTGTCGGAGCAGGCTATGGCCAAGGCCAGAAAAGGTATTACGTAAAGTGCTTTTCTCATTATATTGTGTGTTCTGATTAGTTGTCGAATGTGTTCCAGTTAGGCGATTTCATGTAGTGTTCCTGTTTGGTGGCCTGTTGTATGAATTTCTCGCCTTCCGATTTGTCGATGATTTTGCCGTTGAGGCGGTATTCCTCGCTGCTTATGCTGTTGTCGGGGGCGGTGTTGCGCAACAGCTCCAGGCGGTCGCCCTTGCGACTGTCCTTGAGGGTTGTAAGTTCCATGCTGAAACAGCCGCTGCCGCAGCTGCCGCAAACGCTGACGGCGCCTTGGTAAAGTATGGCTTTGTGGTTGCCGTATTCGGTGCAGAGCAGTTGTGGCTCGCCTTTGAGTCCGAAAATGGCGCCGTATTCGTCGTTGTCGGAGTGTAGCCATATCTCGCGCACGTCGTCGTTGTCTATCCACACGTATGTCCATTTTGTCATTTTGATGTTTTTGAACATCGGGTCGTGTTTTTCGAGGATTTTCTGCAGTTTGGCCATGTCCTTTTTCCAGAAGGGCATCGGCTCGTCTATCCAGTTGTAGAATTGTCCCACCTCGAAATCCTCGAACTGTCCGTTGCGCAGTGTCATCCAGCCGGTTACCGTGCTCTCCGGTGCGCCGTGGATATAGCAGATGTCTATTCCGTTGGGACCTTCGAATGCGGCGAGTATGTGGCAGGGCAGGTATTCGCCTCCGTCGTCCACGTTCCAAGTTGGACCTTCGGCATTATCGTAATGTCCCCATTTTTCGATGGAATATACGCTGTCGCCGAAGGCAAGCACATCCAATGCGAGCACTTTGCCGCCTTTGGGTTTGAACTGCACCGAGCCGAAGCTATAGCCGCCCTCGAACTCGCTGGTTACGGTGGAGCGGAGGGCTTTCATCCCGTATTGTTCCTCCAGCTTTTTCACCACTGTCTTTGGCATAGTTTTCTGCCGCGAGGAGAGGTCTTTTACGGCAAGCGTCTTGTGCGACTCGAGATATTCGTCGGTGACGAGAACGAGCATGGTGTAGCCGTTTTTTATGGCTTTGGCATCTTTTTTATTCTCGAAGGCATAGTTCAAGCCTGCCGAGGGTGCGTAGTCGTGGTGCAGGGCGAAGACTTCGAGGTCGCCTCCGTCGGGGTCCTTGGTCTGTTCGCCAATGAACTTGACGTTGGCGAATTTGCCGTTGGGCAGTAGCAGTTTTGTGTACTGCGACGCTATGCGGCGGGTGCGTTGCTGCAGGTCCCAGTTGGCGTCGGGCTCGTCGGGTTTGGCAAGACTTATCCAGAACACCACCTGCATATTGTCGGGGTTGTGGTAGTATAGGAACATGGGCATGGGGGTGGTGTCCACAATCATTTCTTCCTCAAGTCCGGTAAGGGTGTCTATTGTGTCGTTGTCGGCGGTGGGCTGCTGTCCGTTGTGGCAGGCGCCTACTATGGCTGTGGCCGCAATTGCCAAAAATATGTTTTTAATCTTCATCGTCGATAATTTTTTCTTTTTTTGTATTTGAAAGTTCAAGTTTGCCGTTTTTCCATTTGTAGATTTCTTCGGTTATCTCGTTGGCTCCCGAGCGGTAGGTGCTCGAAATTGACTTGGTCTTGGCGTCGATGTCGGGTTTGGCAATGGCGTCGAAGCCTTTCACATTCTCGAAATACAACCCTTCGGCATTCCAGATGTATGCGTCGTAGAATTCCGACACTCTGCCTACGGCGTTCAGGCCTAAATAGATAAGCAGGTCGGGAATTCCGTCGAAATTGATGTCGATTTTGTCGTTAACCCATTTTTCCTGTTCGGAGGTGGGGTCGTTGTCGAGGGGCTCTATCAATTCGTGTTCTTGTTCGAAATAGGGGCTTTCGTCGTTGCCCACGTAGCCTTTCACCATAATTCTGTCGTAGCGTCCGTCGCTGTTTTTGGAAAACGATGCCACAAAACGGAATTCGTTGCGTTGTGGCGGTTGCTCAGTGTCGAGGTTTTCGGTAGTTGCGGCATCTCCGTCGATGCTGTCGGTGTCGGGAGTTTGCGACGGATTTCCGTGACAGTTGGTCAGGCAAAAGACTGCTAATATAGCGGTGAGTAATGCGAGTTTTTTCATAAATTAAAAGCGTTTATTTTATGGATGCTTTTATGGCCTCTATGCTTTTAATCAGCTGCACGTTGGTTTCCTCGATGATGTTCAGTTTTATGCCGCTGTTGCTTTTCGCAGGTTTGTACCACGACTTTTGGCTGAAATAGTCTTTCAGGTCTTTGGATTGGAAATTGTAGCCGTGGCGGGCGAGGATTTCGTTGCGCATCAGTCGCAGTTCCTCTTTCGAGAAAAAGTCGAGATAAGCGGTGTTGAGCAGGGTGTTGCAGAGCAGATTGCTGGGAAGCTCACCTTGCATAGCCTTTTGCTGTGCCATGCAGTTTTCCAGATTGTCGGGCGTGAGGACAAAAATCCACACTGCATCGCCGTTTTTGTTTTGCACAGCGAGGAAATACATGCCATCCTTGCGTATGTATTTTACGCGGCAGCTGAGGTCGGCGTTGAATTTGTTGAAATTGGGGCGGTCGCTAACAAAGCCGTACATGCCGTTGCCGGGGAGTTTCTGCAGTTGGAAATAGTCGATGTCGCCATTGGGTTCTTCGCCCCTGAAATATATTATGTCGCTGTCCATGTCCATTGTGGCTTCCCACAGGGCGTAGCCGTCCCACCAGAGGGTACCGGGTTCGATTTTCTGGGCCTTAGCTCCGATATTGATTGTCAAGCAGATAGCCAAAAGTGCAAAAAAGTGTTTTTTCATGGTTCTGTTGTTTTAAATTTTGCGTCCAAGCAATTGGTTTATTATTTGTTTCATTGTTTCTTTGCGGTCGTTGCCGAGATTTATCTCGTCGAGGTACATCAGACTTTGGTCGATATACATTTCTATGTCTTTCTCCACCAACGCCTTGATATTGAGGCTGTCGTAAATGCCGATGACGGTGCGTATTTTCTCGTCGGGGTTTTCGGGAGTGGTTTTGAAAAGACGTTGCAGTGTCTCTTTTTGCGATTTGTCGCCTTCTTTCAGGGCGGAGAGGTAGAGGTAGGTCTTTTTGTTGTCCTTGATGTCGGTGCCTGTTTGTTTGCCGAATACCGACACATCGCCGTAGGCGTCGAGCAGGTCGTCCTGCAGTTGGAAAGCCAGTCCCATGCTTATGCCGGCCTTGTACAGTAGTTCGATGTCCTTTTCCGGTGCGTTGGCGTAGAGGGCGCCTATTTTCATCGCTCCTGCGAGCAGTATGGCCGTTTTCAGACGTATCATCATAATATATTCTGCGATGGCTACATCGTCCTGCGTTTCGAAATTCATGTCGTACTGCTGGCCGTCGCACACGCCTATTGCCGTTTCGGTGAAGGTTTTCAGTATGGCCTCCATGTTGGGGTGCCACTCTTTGAGGAAATAGCGGTAGGCCATGGCAAACATGGTGTCGCCGGAGAGTATGGCGATGTTTTCGTTCCAACGGCGGTACACCGTTTCCTTGCCGCGACGCAGTGGCGACTTGTCCATAAGGTCGTCGTGGAGCAGGGTGAAATTGTGGAACACCTCTATTCCCACGGCCGCCGCCGATGCCTTGCCGATGTCGCCGCCGAACATATCGCAAGCCGCAAGTAGCAGGGTAGGACGAAGCCTTTTCCCGCCAAGGCCGAGGGTGTATTGTATTGGCTCGTAAAGCTCCACAGGGTCGCTGATGAAGTTCTCGCTGTCGAAAAGCTGCTTTACGGTGTCTTGTATTTCTTTAGGAGATAGCATGTTATAATGTTTTTATTCGTTGTCGTTTTTTTTGAAAGAGAAATAGAACTCCAGTCCGCCGTCGGGGGCGTTTTTGGCCACAATGCTGCCCTGATGGAAGAGCACGGCGTGTTTCACTATCGACAGTCCGAGCCCCGTGCCACCGTTTTTGCGGCTGCGGCCCGTGTCGATGCGCAGGAAACGGTCGAAAAGACGGGTGAGGTACTGCTCCTCAACGCCACAGCCTGTGTCGTAGAAACGGAAATAGTAGAATTCCTTGTCCTCTTTGTGCGACTCCATGCCAATGGTGATGTTCTCGCCGGCGTACGACACCACATTCTCGATGAGGTTGCGGAAAATGCCGTACATCAGGCTGTGGTTGCCGTTGATATTTATGTCGGGACTGATGTCGTTGTGTACCTCGATGTTTTTTTCGGCGATGGAGTCGGCCAACTCGTCCACAGCCTCCTGCGCTATCTGGCGTATGTTTATATCCTCCTTTTGGAACAACTCCGACGACTCCTCGATTTTGTTTATCACGGAAACGTCGTTGATAAGGTTGGAGAGGCGCAGAGTCTGGGAATACGAACGTTCAAGAAAGTAGTGCCGGCGCTCGTCGTCGATAGGTTTGTCGCCGAGCAGTATTTCAAGGTATCCGCGTATGCTGCTTACCGGAGTTTTCAGTTCGTGGGCGATGTTGTTGGTCATCTCCTGCTTCATCTTGCGGTTGAGGTCCTTTTCCTTTATAATCTCCAATTTACTGTCTTCCAATTGCTTGTAAAGAGCCACAATTTTGTTGCCCGTCTCACCCGACGATGTCTCGGGAAAACGCACCGCATTGTAGTCGATGTTGCCGTTCTCGGCGTTGTTCACAAAATTGCGAAGGGTGTCCATCACAGCCCACAGCTTGTGCGAAGTGAAGGTGATGATGAAAAGAAGTACGCCGAACAGTATCAGAATGGCAAGATACAATAATATCTTATAAATGTCGAAGATATCGCCGAAAGTGAGGTCCGAGATTTCTGTGCCGGGATTCTTGTCCAGAGCCGAAAGGATAAGCATAAGTGCAAACACGACGGTGTAGAGCACAAAAGCCGCAGTTAAATACAGCGTTGCCTTTTTCCGGTATGTGATGTGGATTTTTCTCACGGCGGTGCGTTTTATTAGTTTTTGAAAAAATAGCCGAAGCCTATGCGGTTGGCGATGTGGTTTCCTGCGGTGCCGAGTTTCTTGCGCAGGCGGGCTATGTGCACGTCCACACTGCGGTCGGAGACGAAGGTGTCCTCGTCCCACACTTTGTCGAGTATATCCTGGCGGGTGAAATACCTGTCGGGCGACTGCATAAGCATGGCCAGGATTAGGAACTCCTTGCGAGTGAGCTGTATTTCAGTGCCATCCACAAACACGTGTTTGGCGTCGGTGTCGATGCAGATGTCGCCGGCCGAGAGGGTGTTGGCGGAGTTTTGTTTGGCAGTGGCCGAGGTGTCGGCCTGCGAGCGTTTAAGCACGGCTTTCACTCGGGCGAGCACGGTTTTTATGGAGAAAGGTTTGGCAATGTAGTCGTCGGCACCGAGATTGAAACCGGTAAGCTGGTCGTTTTCGGTGCTTTTGGCGGTGAGGAAAATAATGGGTATGTCGTTGTTGCGTTCGCGACGCACTATGTTAAGCATCTGGTAGCCCGACATCTGGTCCATCATCACGTCGAGCAGTATAAGGCTGTGTTGCGGGCCGAGAATTTCAAGGGCTTCTTCGGCCGAGTTTGCGGTGTCCACAGCGTAGCCTTCGCTTTCGAGGTTGAAACGCAGTATCTCGCAAAGGTCTTGTTCGTCGTCAACTACTAATATCTTGTCCATGGGTGGCGTTGTTGCTTTTCGTCTGCAAAGTTACGATTTTAATTCGACATTGCCAAAGGATGGGGCGTTTTTTTCTTGTGAAGGGTGGGGAAGGGGGCATAAAAAAAGCAGGAGCGAATTGTCGTCCCTGCCTTTTTCTCTTTGTCCGAAAAGTACTTATTTCTTTGCGTCGAAATGACGTTTGTACTTGTTCATGAACTTGTCCACGCGTCCGGCGGTGTCCACCAGTTTCAGTTTACCGGTGAAGAAGGGGTGCGAGGTGTTGGAGATTTCCAACTTCACAACGGGATATTCGTTGCCGTCGGTGTAAACAACAGTTTCTTTTGTTGTAGCGCAGCTACGGGTAAGAATCATGTTGTCGTTGGACATGTCTTTAAACACGACCAGTCTGTAGTTTTCGGGGTGAATTCCTTTTTTCATCTTATTTAAATTTTGCCGTTTTAAACAGTGGTTTTTTAAACGATTGGTGAATATTTTATTTCGATTTTGAGTTTGCAAAGATACGACTTTTTTTTGAATTGGCCCGTTTTCTGAAAAAATATTTAGTGTTTGTAGTTGTAATATGTTAACAATTAAATGTTTATAAATATCAATTTTTGCGCCGAGTTTTTTTTAAACATGTTTAATTCGTCGTTTTTTTGAACATATTTTTTCATTTTACGGCTTCGCAATAGTTGTATTTTTCTAAAAGTCCGGGATAGGTCGGGTAGTTTATTAGGGCATCTTTCAGATAAGGCAGAGCCTCTTTGTACATTTTCATCTCGTAATAAGTTAGTCCGAGATAGGCCGATATGAGCATCCTTAGTTCTTCTTTGTCGCAGACAGATTCCGCATTTTTCAACGAGTTGAGTGCTGCTTCGTATTCCTGCATCTCGTATTGCATTATCCCGATATAAGTGTTGTCTACTGTGAATCCAACTGTTGTAGGCAAAAAGCCAAGGTCCTTTTGAAGGAATTTTATGCCTTTTTCACGGTTTTTTGCCTCGAAATTTGCCAGTCCGATCCAGTACCATAGACTAAAATTGGTGGTGTCGTAATTATACGCCGAGTCGAGAACAGGAAGGGCTTCAAGATACAATTGTCTCTCGCACATCTGTATTGCTCTCGAATCGAGTTTGTTGCGTTTTACCACTGCACAAACCGGAACATCGTCGACGTATTCCACATGTATGGTGCCCTTGGGCGGGAAAAAGTCTTTTATTGCCTTTGTATTGATACACTGATAGTTGAGGATTGTGTAGTCGCAGTCGGTTCTGGCGTATTTTGTGTAGTCGCTTTGTGTCACTTTTACCCGGTACGTGTCGCCAAGGGCAGCGGCATACATTACCGGAGTGCTGATTTTCGTGCTGAGGGTTACCACGTTACGGCATTTGGGCAGCTCGTTCTCGATAAACCATTCGTAGGCCAGGGTTGATGAGGATTCGTAAAAGTCCAAATCGTAATTCAGGTATGGGTCGGATATAAATATATTGTAGTAGCAGTAAATATATCTGTTGTTGCGTGCCATCCAAACTATTGTCGGGGTAACCATTGCCACCACCACGCCCAGACACACCCATCGCCATACCTTGCCGAAATCACGGTTGCGGAACCACAGCGTTGTTTCGTAGAATCCCAACGAGGCCAACACCACGAACCCCGGATATATGAACA
>Ga0310696_10008544_pt1 | contig 11933 bp, 17 predicted proteins | sample AusTroGonzalo_MG_4_FD_203885 | JGI IMG/M metagenome (GOLD analysis project Ga0310696, IMG submission 203885) | Bovine rumen microbial communities from tropical cattle in Woodstock, Queensland, Australia - Gonzalo_02 (v2) (version 2) | ecosystem: Host-associated > Mammals > Digestive system >... | reverse complement strand
TCCCTGGGAAGATTTGGCAGTACTTCGAAAAGACTATATTTTCTCGGATATTGCAGGCGATAACAACAAGCCATTACTTCCAACACTCGATGTTGTCAACACGATGGACGAAGGACTTTCGAACGCAGTCAAATCCACCGCCAATCTTCGTGGAATCTTAAAATCCACAAAGGCAATGTTAAGTCCTGAAGACCTGAAAAAGCAAAAAGACAATTTCGTTAAGGATTATATGAATCTTGAAAACGAAGGTGGAATCGCTTCACTTGATGCGACACAGGAGTTCAAAGAGATCAATTTGAAACCTACCACAGCCACCGCCGAAGAAGCCGATGCTTACAGAGAACGAATCTACAGATATTTCGGAGTTAACAAAAAGATTATCCAATCGATTTATTCCGAATCCGAATACGATGCGTTTTATGAGTCCAGAATCGAGCCGTTTTTGGTTGCTCTTTCATTGGAACTCACCCGGAAGATATTTACAGATCGTGAAATTGCTTTCGGAAACGAAGTCTGGTATGAGTCAAATCGTTTGCAATATGCGAGTGCCAAGACAAAGATTTCGATGGTTGCCCTCGTAGATCGTGGACTTATGACTCCGAACGAATATAGAGAATTGTTCAATATGCCGCCTTATGAAGGTGGAGATGAGTTTGTTTTAAGACTTGACACATCCAAGACAGGCGATACCACAGACGATGGAACGGGAAATCCAGTTGGCAGGCCGCCACAAGAGGAAGGAGAAGGTGATGATGAAGGATGATAGAGAATATCGGTTTATTCCGATGGACAGATTTGAAATTAGGAAAGCAGAAGAGGAAGGTTCAGAGCCTTCTTTTTTTGTAGAAGGATATGCAACCACTTGGGATGAATACGTTCTGTTTGAAGAGGATGGTGTTCAGTACAAAGAGCAGATACTTCCGGAAGCTTTTGAAGATGCAGACATGACGGATGTAATTTTCGTTAAGGATCATCAGGGAACCGTTTATGCCAGAACGAAGAACGGAACTCTTACGCTGACAGTTGACGAACACGGCTTGAAGGTTAAAGCCGATATGTCCAAGACCTCATCTGCAAGAGAAGCCTTCGAGGAGATTGCGAGTGGAATGTATGACCAAATGAGTTTCGCTTTCACTGTTAATGTAGATGAATACGATAAGAAAACCCATAAGAGAACTATTAAGGGCTTAAAGAAACTCTATGATACAAGCTTTGTAGGTTTTCCGGCTAATCCCGGTACCGATATATCAGTTTCTACACGAGACTATTTCAACGGAGTGATTGAAATGGAAAGAGCGGAGCGACTCTTACAGGAGCAGGAACAAAGAGAACTTGAGTTGGCGAAAGCAGAACTCATAAAGAGATTAGGCTTACAGGAGGAATCAAATGAAAGCTAATGAAATGACTCTCGAACAGGTTGAAGCAAGATTAGCTGAAATAGCAGCAGAAATCCGTTCAATCGAAACTCGAGAAGAAATTGATGCTCGTACAGCAGAGTTCGAAGAAGAAGTTCGTGAACTCAATGAGCAGAAAGAAAAACTTATTGACCTGGAAGAAAGGTCAAAATTGTCACAGGAAATTCAGGACAATGAAGTTATTCCTGAAGTAATCGAAGAAAGAAAAGAGGAAAGAAAAATGGTAGACGTAAAAGAATATCGTAATTCCGAAGAGTACATCAATGCTTTTGCAGAGTACATCAAGACAGGTAAGGCAGACGAATGCCGTGCATTGCTTACCACCAATGTTGGTGCAGCAGGCGAAGTAGCTGTTCCTGATTTTGTTTATGACATCATCAAGACAGACTGGTTAAAGAGTGGGATCCTTGCACTCGTTAAGAAAGTTTCCGTTCAGGGCAACCTTAAAGTTCAGTTTGAGCTTTCTGCAGGCGATGCAGTTATTCACAACGAGGGTTCCGGAGCAGTTTCCGAAGAAGAGCTTACGCTCGGTGTTGTTACACTCATTCCTGAATCGATCAAGAAGTGGATCTCTATTTCTGATGAAGTTCTCGACATGAGAGGTGAAGCATTCCTTCGTTACATCTATGATGAGTTAACCTACAAGATCGCTAAAAAAGTTGAATCAGTTCTTATCGGAAAGATCAAAACTCTTTCAACATCTGCTTCTGAAAACGCAGTTTGTGCAAAACAGGTTAAAGCAGGTGCTGCAGTGGGTACAATCGCAACCGCACTTGGGCAGCTTAATGCTGAAGCTTCAAACCCTGTTATCGTTATGAACCCTGCAACAAAAGCAGCTTACATCAGTGCGGGCATGAATGCTGGTTATGCAGTTGATGTTTTCTGCGGTCTTGATGTAATCCTTACAAATGATCTTCCTGCAATCGGTGATGCTGCTGAAAATGCTGTTTATGCAATCGTAGGTGACTTCGGTTACGGTGCTTTGGCTAACTTCCCTAACGGAGATAGCATCCAGATTAAGGTTGATGATAAGTCATCCATGACAAGCGATCTTGTTAAGATTCTCGGCAGAGAGTTCGTTGCAGTAGAGCCTATTGCAAACAGAGCATTCGTTAACATTACTGCTCCTGCAGTAGGATAAGGAGTTGCTTATGAAACTGTCGGTTAAAGTCGGCTTTACTGATAAGGACACATCACTCTTCCGTAATGTTGGAGAGGTAGTGGAATATCCTGAATCAAGAGCCAAAGAATTAGAAAAACGTGGCTTTGGCAAGATAATAGACGAGCCGAAGCCGACAAAGGGTGAAAAAGTCGAAGTTAAGGAAGAAAAACCCAAGACGGAGAAGAAAACAACCAAGAAAAAATAAGCCGAAAGGAGCAAGATATGGCGGACGATGTTTTATTGGAAGAAGGAGTTCAAGATGATCCTACTCCGACTCCACCAACAATTACTGAAAAAGTCAAACTTGCTCTTCGTATTTCTCATACTTCTTTAGATGCAGAAATCACAGATGTAATCGCTTCGGCACGTTTGGAACTCATTCGTGCCGGAGTGCTTGAGGATTATGCGAATGGAAGCACAGAGGATGTCGAAACGGCGATTAGGACTTATGCTCTTGCGTATTACGCATCGGATGTCAAAGATGCAGACAGATACAAAGAGAGCTTTTTATATCAATGCGATTGTTTAAGAAAATCGTTTGGAGAAGCAACAGATGTTCAATGACGTTATCACTTTAAAAAAAGAAACGAATACAGTTGACGAATACGGCGATACTACTCAAACATTTGCGGAGAGAACAATATTCGCAGAAGTCAAGTCCATTAGCCAAAGCGAGTTCTATCAGGCACAGGCCGTAGGGTTAAAGCCTGAAATTAAGTTTGTTATAGCAGACTTTTTGGATTACCAGGGCGAAAAGATTTTGTCTTACAAGCCTTACGGAGCATCACAGGCAGAGGATTACACAGTTCTGCGGACATTCAGGAACAAAATAAACCTTGAAATCATTTGTAAGCGAGGTATTGAATGAGTGTTCCGAAGTCGGTAACAAAAATCAATAAAAACGGTGTGACATACACTTCCAACGTAGATGCAGCACAGTATTACATTTTCGAATTAAACCGTGCAGCTCTTCGGGATGTTGCTAAATTTGTGAAGAGAACTTTTAGGGATGCCTATTACAGCCATTTTGACAAAGAGACGGGCAAAGCCGGAAGAGCAACCACATCGGCAGTTCTTTCGAATAAGGACACGAAATATCCGAGAGTGGAAATTGGTTTGAAAAAATCAACGGTTCAGGGTGTTTATGCTTACGAGCAGGAGTTTGGAACTTCCACTACTCCGAGACTCGGACTTCTTACTCATGCAGTTGAAGATAACATTCCGAAAATCATTGAAATTGAATCGAAATATTTAAGTGCTTTGAACGATGAAGCACAGGCACTTGCACTCGTTGACGAAAGAGAGCATATAGACGATGGCGAATGAAATAACCAGAACTAATGACCTTAAAAAGTTAATACAGACCAAACTGAAGACTTTGACAACGAATGTTTTCTTTGAGCAGGCGACTGATAATGCGTTATATCCGCATATCGTGTTCGGCTTTCGTGAAATAGATCTCGGAGATTTATCCAGGCAAGACTATGTTCTTGAAGTGGATGTCTGGGACAAAGGGAAGTCCACTGTTCAAGTAGACGAACTGTCAGATAAGGTTGAGGACTTGTTACAAGCTCAAAATCTTCCACAGACTCATATTCTTCCTACATTTTATAAAATAGACCGTAAATCAATTATTGATTCCGACAAAGACATTAAACATCGCTTAATCAGGTTTCAGATACAAAATTATGTGAGGTAGAAAAATGGCTACAACAAAATACATCGGAACAGGTGAAGTTGTAAGTGCAGATTTCAAGAGCATTAAATGGGCTGGCAAGACCAAAGGTGGTAAGGATGTCGTTATTGAGATTACCAATGCGATCAATAAAGGTAATATTGAGTGGACATTCGCAGAGAAGAACGATGTTGTCCCTTCTATTGAATTTGAAGCTTGCTATAACAACACAGATTATGCTTCGAACAATAATACAGAGCCGTGGAGCATTACAATTGACACTGCAACCACAGCCGGAGCAAGTGAGATTATTCTCGGTGCCGGTATCTTCTACATCAACGGAACTGCAGTTGCTTTAACTCGTGGCGGTGGTTCTTTCAATGTTGAAAGAGAATATCGTGAGATCAATGCTGATGGCGACCGTGGAGCGGTTAAAGACAGAGTTGTTATGGAATCATCCAGGGCAAAGCTCTCAATGAATGTGCTTACGATGCTGACAAAACTTTCGGATATTTACACATCTATTCAGGCATCTGTCTAATCATTTTATGGGGAGAGTTTCGGCTCTCCCTTATTTTTTTAAGGAGAACATAATGAGAAAACTACAAAATACCGATTTGTTTGCAATTGGCAGAATAATGTCAAAAGCGAATTTAAAAGATGAGATCAAAAAACTGGCTCTTTCGGAAGACAAAAATCCTGAATCGGCCGGCTTTGAATTACTTTATATTGTATTCACAAAATGCTCAAGCAAGGAAGTGGAAGAAGAAATCTTTTCGTTCCTGGCTGACATATTTGAAATGGAAATACAGACCGTCAAACAAATGGATCCAATTGAAACTTTCGAGATGCTAAAGAAGGTGGATGATTGGGATAAGTGGAAGGCGGTTTTTACATTGGCTGCCAAGTAAACGAAATGGAATTGAAGGAAATCTTACTTCGCAGATACGGCAAATATGTTTTTCCTGACATGAAGTTTGATGAGTTCATTGAATTTGTAAGTTTGGCAGTTACTAAAGAGCGAAAAGAAGAAGTCCGTGGCGAATATCTGGTACTACTTCCACTACTCATTAGAAGTGGGAAATACATGACATTCGACCAGTTCTTTGACGAACGCACAGGAGCAAATATAGATTGGCGACCTTCTGACGAGATCCTGAAGGAAGCTGAACAAATACAAGAGAGGTTCAAAAATGGCTCTTGAGATTTTCAAGTTAGTCGGCAGCGTATTTGTTGACACTGAAAAGGCTAACGAATCATTACAAAAAACTGATAAAAAGGCTTCAGGATTTGCATCCACATTAGGATCTGTAGTTGGCAAAGCTGCAGGAATGGCCACCGCAGTTGTAGGAGCAGCAACAGCCGTAGGCGGTGCCGCACTCGGAGTGGCAGACAAAGTGTCCAAGCAGACAGACGAAATTGACAAAGCATCAATCCGAATGGGAATAAGTGCCGAGTCATATCAAGAGTTGGCTTATGCCGCCGGACAATGCGGAGTTGAGATGTCTGTCATGGAAGGAGCGGCAAAAAAACTCGAAGGCACAGATTTGTCCTTTGATGATGCTATAAATCAAATCATGGATTTAGGAACGGCAGAAGAGCGAAGTGCAAAAGCCGCAGAGTTATTCGGAGAAAAAATTGCATATAATTTGAGTCCCTTAATCGAACAGTCGGGAGATGAGTTCGATGGACTTATACAAAGGGCAAATGATCTCGGCTTGGTTATGAGTGGCGATGCAGTAAAAGCGGGAGTTGAGTTTGGAGATTTGCTTTCCGACATCAAGAGCATGGTTGGAAGCCTTGCAAATCAGTTTGGAACAGCCTTGTTTCCTATTGTAAATGAATTATTTAAACAGATAATTGATTTTATGCCACAGATTCAAAGTTATATGGCACAGATTGTTCCAATTCTGGTGGACTTGGTTTCGCAGATTCTTCCGATTCTGTTTTTAATTTTGCAAGAATTACTTCCTATTGCGATAGAAATTTGCCAAACTGTACTTCCATTGGCAGTAGACATCATTCAAAGTCTCTTACCTTTGATAACATCGCTCTTGCCTTTGCTGTCTCCGATTTCAGATTTGCTCATGGCTATACTTGTACCATTGGTAAAATTCTTAGATGTTGTGTTGCCGCCTTTGATAAATTCGCTTACAAGCATAATCAATGGCATCATGCCAGCTCTCATAAGTGTTATTGGCTTGGTGGCAGAAGGTGCAAAGGGTTATGTTGAAATGGTTCTTAATTTCATTCAACCATTCATTGATAACATAATCGATTTGTTTGATGGCTTGGCAACATTCTTCACAGGAGTTTTCACAGGAAATTGGGAAAAGGCTTGGGAAGGTATTCTCAAAATAATGAAAACCTATGTGAACGGAATCATTAGATCACTTGAAGCATTTATCAATCTGTTTGTAGATACGATAAACACTATTATTCAAGGAGCAATGAGACTTGCAAATCTTGTTCCCGGAGTCGATTTAGACACAAGTGTAAGTCTTATTCCGAAGGTAAATATACCGAAACTTGCCAAAGGTGGAGTTATTACCGAAGAAGGACAGGCTATTGTCGGAGAAAAAGGAGCAGAACTTCTTACTCTTCCAAAAGGAGCATCTGTCACTCCACTTAATGATTCTGGAATTGATTATGATAAATTGGCAAATTCAATCGTCAATGCTATGAGAAACGCAGGTTTTGGCAAAATGACAGTTCCTGTTTATGTCGGAAACGATTTCCTTGAAGCAAAAGTGGTTGATGCTTTGAATACTTCATATTATAGGAGTGGTGGAAGATGAGTAGTGTTAAATTATCAACATATCCAACAAAAATAAACGGAACGGATATTCCTTTTCCAGATAATCCGATTCAAGAGAAGTTTGAAACACTTGAAACAGTAAATGAATCCGAAGCCGGAACTGACATTGTTCAGATAAGAAGGTTGGGAAAACTTAATTTATCCTGTTCTTATCAGTTAATGGGAAGTTGGGCGAAGTTCTTTGAAAACATATATCTCACTCAAACTCCGGCAACAGTAAAGATTTGGGACTCATACGCAGAAGCCTATTCCGAAAAAACAATGCGAATGCGAGATTTTTCAAAAACTCTGATTAAAGGTTCGGAAAAGATTGAGACAAGTGGAATGTGGCAGATTTCTTTTAGTTTAATCGAAATGTAGGTGCTTATGTATCAGCTCTTAACAGAATCCAAAGACCAAATACAATCCTATACAATTTACGGAGACATTTCGGGGATTACATTTGATGAAGATAATGTAATCTCTGGAAGTCTCTCATTTACGAATCAATGCTCTGATATGTCCGATTTCGGCTATGGTGGAGTTTACATCGGACAAATGAAAATCAGTTTCACAGGGATAAACATTCCGAGAAATGATTGGATAGGCAAAGACATTGGAATCGGCTTCACAGTAAATGAATCAACAGCAATTCCCTTTGGCATATATCGTGTTGATAGTGCAACGCATTCAAACGGCATAACAGCGATTACGGCTTATGATTATATGAGTTTGTTTGACGAACCATTGAGCATTAACACATTGGCAACAATGACGAGTGCGTATGATTTACTCAAATATGCCTGTGATAATTGTGGAATAATCCTTGCCAATACCAAAGCCGAGATCGAAGCCATGCCGAATGGAAGCGAAGCATTCTATTTTACGGCAGATAATGACATCGAGAATTATCGAGACTTGATTCATTGGGTTGCTCAAACTCTTACGGCATTTGCCACAATGAACAGGGAAGGGAAGTTAGAACTTCGGACATTCCATAAAACTGTTGACGATACCATCGGAACAGCCGTAAGGTTCAAAACTTCCAAATACGGAGATGAAGTTTGCAATTATACGGCATTCTCGGTAAATGACATCGAAGAAGGAGCAGAGATTTATTACGCAAAAACTCCTGATGATGGAAGAACGATGCCGTTTGGTTCAAATCCTTTTATACAAGGAACAAATGCTTTCAGATTCACTTCTGATGTTCTCGGAGCATTTTCAGACCTTGCATTCACTCCTTGCGAAGTGGATATTCCTTTCGGTGGACATTATGATCTCGGAGATGTTTTATCCTTCCCTAATGGAAGTGGTTCAAGCACAAACAAATTCCTTGTTGCTTATTACTCTTGGACAGTAGGTGGAACATATAAGATTAAATCAATTCCGGCATCAAAGACAGGGAAGAGCAAAGCCGAGAAAAGTGTCACTTCGATGCAAAGGAAAACATCGGGAGACAAGATTCAATACTATGTTTTATCAAATCTCTCTGATATAAATGTTGCCGATGGTGGAAAAGAGCGAATCATCGAACTTCGATTCCAGACAACGAAGCCATCAATAGTGGTATTCCAAGCCGAGATTCTTTGTGATGTCGAAACCACAGTAAGTGGAGTGGTTTATGATGATTGCCGAATCAAAGTCACTTATGAAATCGACAGTACAGAGCTAACGGACTTTTATCCGTTAGAGACATTGCAAGACGGAAAACATCTCTTGCATCTGGTTAAGTTCTTTAACATAAACCAAGAAGCGAATATTAGGCTGTTCGAAGTTTACCTTGAAGCCGATGGTGGTTCGGTTCAGATACTCACACAATCTTTGAATGGTTGTTTGTACGGACAGAATCTTATTGCTTCTGACGATTGGGGCGGCATCTTACAGCCAGAAGAAGAAGCAGAAGATTTCGAACTTCCTGTTCTTGTATTCGATGAAGTTACAGATTCGATTGAAATGGAGTAATATATGAAAATTCACGGAAGCACAGATATAATTCTTAAATCAAAATATGGAAGAGTAGACAGATACCATTCCGAGAACACATTCCAGAGTGCTGTTCTTGCCGAAGGATTAAGGAATCTCGGATATGCAAAGGCGAGTATGTATAACTCTCCCGATGCTTCGAATCCACCATTCTCTGAAATCGTAGGTGGAATCCTTCTGTTAGACAAAAACGATATTCCTATAAATTCACAGTTTGTTCCTTTGGGAGTGAAAATGACAGGAAACGGAGCATTCGGAGTGACAAACAGTTCAGCTCCGAATGAACTTGGTTCTTATAATAGTGCCGAGAGCATCATTACTCCTTCAAGTATAACTTTTGTTTACGATTGGACAACATCACAGGCAAACGGAACAATCGGAAGTGTATGTCTGACGAGTAAAACAGGCGGATATATCGGCATCGGAAACTCCATAAGTCAAACTGTTTCATCGACATTGTATGATATGGAGCGAAATGGTGGTGGAGCAGATGTCTGTCCACAAACTTCACTTAATACATATAAAGCAAATTACAACAAGATTGTTTGTGACGGAAAACAGTATTCCTTTGTTTTGAATGGCACAAATCTTGAAATCACGAAATTCAAACTTCCTTTAAAGAAAGCATCGGTATTTGATTGTATTCCACAAACAATCATTAAAGATGTGTCTGGAATGAATTATACTTTTATGGGTGGAAGTTATATTGTTTCAGCATCAAATAAAAAGATTTATCTTACTCCGAGTGGAACAATCAAGTCGAATCCGTTTTATATGTGGGAATTTGATACCACAGACGATACATTGACCGAAAAGACATACAATTTCGGATTTTCTACAATCAATGTTTCAGTTTCACAGGGAAAAATATTTGCTCCTAATAATTCAAGCAATACAATGGGAATCTTTAATCTTGACGGAACTTCTTATGATACTGTGGAATGTGGAACATTTTACACAGGACAATATAGCGATTATGGTGCTGTTGTAGGCGATTTCGGAAATCATACATTGTTTAATCATAGAAACAATGGAGATTCAACAGTTATCGTTTATCTTTACGATTCTGTGCTTAAAAAGGCTTATCCTATCAATGCGAAGGTTTTCGGATTCAACAGAACACAGGGAGTAAGACAAGACGAATCGTCAAAAGCATTGATGTACACATTTTATCCTTCCGATACGCAGACAAAAGCCTATAACAATCCATTATATTTAGCAACGATAAATAATCTCAATAATCCTGTGACGAAGAATCTTACAATGGCAATGAAAGTTTTGTATAAATTGGAGCAATCATAAAATGTCAATAATAAATTACAATGGCGAATCAAAAGTAATAAAGCGAATCTGTGAACTACTCGACACAATGACAGGCATCAGCTTTGTAGTTGTTCAGACCTTGCCGACAGTAGACATACAAACGAATGTGATTTACCTTGTGCCGAAAACCACCACAGAAGTCGACAATATCTATGATGAATACATCAACACAGACGGGACTTCACAGGGTTGGGAACTTATCGGCACAACAGAAATCGACCTAACAAATTATGTACAGTTTTCCGATTTGTCGGCTGTTGCGACAAGTGGCGATTATGATGATTTGATAGACAAGCCGACAATACCGACAGACTTTGTGCCGAAATCGACAGGCGGTGTATTTGAAGGAAATGTTGAAATCGTAACGGCAAATTCAGGAACAACGAATGTCAATTCTGTTTTTAGACTTGGAAATGATAAAGCCGAAGGGGTAACAGGTAACACAAGGGGAGTTGTTCAGATATATGACAGAAACGGCAATTATACAAATATATTTGCGAGTGATAATGCAAGTAGTGGAAATGTCTATTTGCCGAAAGATAAGGAAAACAATTCTATACTTGCCATAGAAAGTGATGTTGATAAAGCCGAAACAGGAACTTGGAATTTAGTACACGAACCTTTTTATGACCATAACAGAACATCAAATCAATTAACATTTACAGTAAATCAAGACGGAAGTGTTACTGTAAATGGTACGGCTTCGGCAAATACAAATTACAGATTTAAGGCTACGGCTTCGAATTGGACTTTGCCAAAAGGTAGATACAGATTAACAGGGTGTCCGAGCGGCGGTTCAAATTCCACATATAAATTAAGGGCAAACAGATTGGTTAGTGGTTCTTCGGTAACATACGGAGACGATTATGGGAGTGGAATTGAATTTGAAGTAACAGACGAAACGGCAAATACAGCAATTTATTATATTTTGGCAAGCGGTTCTTCTTATACGAATTTTGTATTGCCTATTCCTAAACTCGTTCCTATAAAATTTCCTGCTTGTGACAAGACAAATGCAGGAGTTTATACACTTCAAGCAACAGTAGATGTAGACGGAAATATAACTTATTCTTGGGTATAAGGAGAGATTATGAAATTTCAAGAGCTGAATTGGGAAATATCGGTTTGCAAAGAAAAACTGAAAGAGACGGATTATCAAGCAATTAAACATTCCGAAGGAGTTATTTCCGATGCAGATTATCAGCCGATAAAATCCCAGAGAGAAGAATGGCGAAAACAGATAAACGAATATCAAGCATTATTGCCAGAAGCAGAAGCAGAATATTTGGCAGAATTGGAATCATATATTGATGATATTTCTGATGAATTGGAAGCCGAAGGAGTGGAAGATGATTGAGCGAATTATCGAAAGAATAGAACAGGAAATCACTCCTTCCGATGATTTGGAAAAGATTGCTTTTAATTCTGGTTTGCTTCGGGCATTGGCGATTATAAAAAGCGAGACCAATGACGATTTGAAATGATGGGAACATTGGTTGTCTTTATAAGCATAATTTTAATATTTATAATCCTTATTTTTGATGATTGGAAGGAGAACTAAAATGTCAGAATGGT
>Ga0310696_10008543_pt1 | contig 11933 bp, 12 predicted proteins | sample AusTroGonzalo_MG_4_FD_203885 | JGI IMG/M metagenome (GOLD analysis project Ga0310696, IMG submission 203885) | Bovine rumen microbial communities from tropical cattle in Woodstock, Queensland, Australia - Gonzalo_02 (v2) (version 2) | ecosystem: Host-associated > Mammals > Digestive system >... | reverse complement strand
ACGAACAACAGAATGATTGAAACAGCAGCTAGCCCCATCACATAGTCTTTGATGCGTTGGAATAGCGGTTTGTACTCTAATGCCTGCACTTTCTCCGACACACTCTTCATCACCACGAACTGCTCGTCGAGCACATTCATACGGGGTTGCAGCGATGGCACTAGCTCCGTAGCTGCCTTTGCGGCATCATAACTAGTCTGAAGCTTCTCAAAGACCAACAACTCACGTGCCTTCGCCTTCTCAAGCTGGGGAGCCAGCTTCTTGATCAGTGACAGTTTATAGGCACGCTTATAGAGTTTCTTATAGACAGCAACCTGACTGATGATAAACTGATCGGCATCGGCGAAATCAGAGATGGCCTTCACCATAGCGTCCTTCGCATCAAGCGTATCCTTTACCGACTGCTTCAATGACTCGATATTGGCCACCATCGTCATCAGCTCCTCATCGTTGGCGATATCCATCTGCTGGGCCTGCGTATAGGTGGTCCACATCACGTCCAACGAATTATACCGTTGGTTATAGGTGTTCATACGCTGTTTCAGAACATCAACGAAGTTCTTGTTGATACCCAATTTAGCGTCAGGTGCCAAAGAGATACTTCCCACCAATTGCAATTGTGTGAAGTCATCAGAAAACTGACTCAGTCGTGCTTCGATTTCCAGTTTCAGTGCCTGTTCCTCCGCCGACAGTTCCTCTGGACTCTCTGTCGGTGCTGCCGTTGCCGCATTCTCTTTATTCAACGGCACAGCATGCTCCTGCGCCATCAGAGAACCTGACAACGTTAAGGTCAACAGACCCATCACTATATGTCGAAGCCAATTACTCATTTCTCAGCAATGCTCATTCCTTCTTTTGTAGGCACGTACGGTTAAAGTAACGCTCGGCGGCACGGAAGAGGTTGATGGCACGTTTCTGCTCAACCGTGATACCTGTGCGACCTCCAATAATCTCGTTTCCTGATTTGATGTTACTCTGGGCATCGGTAATCAGATCCTGACGTTCAATCGGATCCGTACTGATAAGCCAGCGAGACACTGTCTGGTCTATCTGACGAGCTTTCACCATCAGTACCTTCAGGTCATCAGGTGATACATTGGGGCCACCAGCACCCGAAGCCACAACTTCGCACTTCATAGCTGCAATAGAATCAACATACTGGTTATACTGATCCCATGCAGTCTGTACATCTGGACACGGACTCTGGACATTCTTCGTCTGGAATTGTCCCTGGACGGTGGACTTCATATCCTCAAAAATCTTCAACGACTCCTGAGAAGTCACCTGTCCACTACCATATTTCTGTTTTAAAGAGGTATAGCTCTTTGTCACACCCTCCAAAGCCTTCTTAGCACTCTCCACATCGGCATCAAGACCGAAACACGGATTACGCTCAATGGTCACCTGATACTGCAGGTTCAGATCCCTACCAAACGGAATATCAAAACGATTATATTTCTTTTTCTCGGTCTTATCAATCAGGAACACATCATGGAGCGTGACATTTACCTGTGTGCGTTTATTCAGGATATCAAACGACTGAGCAATGAAGTCGTTCTCCATCTTATATTCGATGGGAGCTGGCTGCAGACCATCATAGTCGATCCAACGCTGGAAGTAGAACTCCTTATGTGGTTGGGGAATAGAAGCCTTGACAAGCTTCGTGATACGATACTTGTCTTTTGGTTCGTATGCCACCACATAGGGGAGCTGGCCAGGACGAAGTGTACGTCCCTTGATCAATGGTTTGAAATGCACCTTATCCCAGAACACGAACAGTGATCTATACGAGATCAGGGTCACCGTTAGCGTGTTGGCATCCTCATTGAACACGAACTTCACCATCAAATCCATATCCTTACTATCAGGTTTTAAGGATATATGATCAGTATATGACTTCCCCTGCGCTACACTGATAGTCCTGACCGTCTGTGCCTGAATGCCTAACATCCAGAAACAGCCCGTCAGCAGAAGTATCATTCTATGTTTTATATTCATATTGCTTTTATGATTGCTCAAAAAAAATCCATTCTCTGGGTTCGCCTTGATGCGTGACCCATGTTGCCACTTTCATATCCTCAGGATAAGGTGCCTCTATCAGCGCATGATAGGTGTCGTAGCGCAGATAAGAAGCCACCCGCAGAACGCCCCACAACAAGTCGGTATAAGTGTCTGTCATATTCAGGCAAACTCGTCCAGCAAAATCACCGAAGTATCGGATATTCGGATGCCAGGGGTGCGGGATTGTATGTCCTGCGGCGTCTGTAGTGAGGAAATGCAACGACGGCGGTGCATCCACACAGGGATAGTTATGGGGCAACTCGATCATCATCTGAAAGTCCGTGGCATAGAGAGGTTGGTTTTCCACTCCAGGCTTATTGAGCGCCTCCTCATGGGTCACACCACAGATACTACATAGATGATAGGTCACAAGATAGGCCGTAGGCAGATCGTCGGCATTGCGACGCACTACCTTGCAGGAGATGTCCTGACGGTCAGCCAGTCCTTTCTCCAACTGCTGCCACTCATACCACAAACGACGGTTACGTCCGTGTAGGGCTGTGGCATCAAAAGCCTGTATCTCACGCTCCATCATACCGCACTAGTCTTTGCATCAACCTGGAATAGGATCTGGCACTAGGTACACCAGGTCGCCGTTATTCACATTATAGTCAGATAGTTTCTGATCCTCTCGACCGATACGCGGACGTAACACCCTGACCTCATGCACTTGAGGATCTTCCTTACCGAAGAAATAATCCAATGGTGCACCCGTCTGATCAATAGACGGGAAATCGAAAATCAGACGGCCGTCTTCTCCAATGGCGTGACGCAGATTGTCCATCAGCGTAGCGAGAGGGGCTTCTGGATTCACGACCTTGAAACGGACCGTCTTATTCTTATAAGAAATATCCAAAAAGAAATCTTCCATATCTTATGATTGTTGTTTATCAATTGTTATTGTTACTTGTACAGGATAGATATTTGCACTTCTGACACTTATCATGGCCTGCATCAACGTCTCTGCCTGCGGGATCTTCTCTTCGAAACCTCGGCGGATAAACGTATTCTCATTCAAAATGATCTCAACAAGAATCTCATAACCTGCCTCCCATCTGTCTTGCTGCTGACGATGACTGACAGTGATGCTCTTCACCATCTGACGGGTAATGCCATAACGTGTCATCAGTTCCATATAACAGAACAGCTTCATGTCGGCAGGTGTCACCAGACGATCGTTGGTTATCATATAGTAACGCGACAAACTGGCTTCCTCCAACTGGTCACGTACCTCATCGCTACCTGGCACAGGTGTGCCTATCAGTCGGACAGAGGCGTTATTGAAACCTGCTGGCGGCTGGAAGGTACTGTTATCGGAAAGTTGGCCATTGATAGCCGAACCTAAGGTGGTGACATAAGTCAGGGAGAGCGACACATCATTGCGGATGTCTGCTGCACGGGGATTCAGCATCAGATAAACACCGGGGATACGCTCTTCAGCGTTGGCACGGGCAGCATCACGCATACGTGTCAACGTCTCTATAAGACTGTAGATCACCTTATCACTAGCCTCCTCACGCAATGACTGGAAGGCATAGAAATCTGTATAGTAGCGACTGATGAGGGTATTCAGCAAGACCACAAGACGTCCCTGATTGAAACGGTCGGCACTCATCTTACGCACCTCCACAGGGAACTGGCCGAAAATCTGGTCGGAGGAGGGTCGCAACATGTGCAGGAACTGCTGACTGGAACTATCCACCTCGCTACCTAAACTCTGAAAACCTGCCACACGGACAATCGGCGTATTCGAGGTGAGGTCTGCGGTATGCACCTCAGCATTCACCAGGATAATGCTGTTCAGAATCAGGTTATCCCTATCAAACACGAAATCATCCTTGATACCAGAGAACTCAAAGACCAAATCAACACTCTCCGTCTCTGCCGGCAGGATCTTATTGGGTTGATGACTCTTCACACAATACATTCTGATATTCTGACGGGCAAACAGATCCAAACAGGAAACGGCTGCATTATAAGTCTGAGTACCATTGTATAACACGGTGTCGATATCGAAGCATGGTGAGAGTGGCAGTTCGGAAAACTCCCAAGGACTCACGATCGGCAGGATATGTCCCTTGACCGTCACTTTGAGGTCTTTGAAGCTACGGTTCTTCACCACAAAGCAGAGACCAGAGAGGTCAGTGATAGGACTGTCGAACTTCAGTGACACCTTCCAACGTCGCCCGTCCATTCTGACAATCGAACGGATAGTGGCATTGAGCACACGGGTCCGGAGCAGAGGGATGAAACTTGCCTCTGTGTCCGTCAACGTAAAGATGTGCTCCTGTGTCAGTTCCATACTGGAAAGTCCTGACTGCAAAGTTGCCTGTACAACTGCTGTAGCAGGAATAGCATGGCCTACCTCATAAGGTACCAACATGCGAGAGAACTCCTCCAGCACCTCGGCTTTCATATGGTCCAAATCGTTCTCCAACTCATTCGACTGATAAGCCAATGCCGTCAGCAACAACGAGAAGACGGGATCCTGCTCGATGCCCTCCAATTGGTCAGGGTGGTCACTACTGCGCCAAATGCGGATAGCCTCCTGCATCAACTCCTCGGCCCTCTGTTTGTTTTCAAATATCGTCTGTTTCATGCTTCCTTTTTCTTATTTATTTCCAAACACGCAAGGTGCTCTTGAACATATACGTCTCCTTTGTAGAGGCAATCACACCTTTGATCGTGATATAGACCAGACGCTCCTCACGGATGTAAGTCATCGTCACAGCCACATCGTCAAGTCGCTTCTCATAATCCTTCACTGCCTCTTTAAGTTCTGCCGCGAAGGTATTCATATTCTTCGACGAACCGGAGATCTTCTTGGAATAGAGGTCATGCAAACCGTTCTCATAGAGTGTATCGCCCGAATTATAGATCACACCCTCATGCTCATCGAAAATCTCGAAACGCATATTATTGAAGACGAAACCATATTTGGAGTCTCCAATACTATTGTATCGTGGTGTAGTCAACAACATGTTGATTGCCTCATCAATCGAGTGCTTGATGTTGTCTTCACGGGCCAAGCCACTTTTGACCACTTTAAGAGGTATGGACAGATATGACATACGCGTGTTAGATCAATGGGATAAAACGTTCATTTTCAGGCTCAGGCACATAAAGAGCATTGAACAGGTGTTCGAACAGCTCTTGGTACAGACGCTCGTAGAGATCCTCCTTCAGGCTGTCCTTCATCATCTTCAGAGAGTTGTCCATCTCCGTACGCAACTCCTCCATGAGCATTGGCTTCATCTGGTTGTTGATATAGTCGGTAAGCGTCTTCGTCTGCTCGTCCAGAGCATTCTGCATCTCCTCCTTCACCAGGGCAATCAGCTTCTCCTTTGTTTCCTCCAGCAGTTTGATGATCAACTCCTCATGCAACTGGGCATATAGCTCTGCTTTCACCTGTTTAAGAAGGGCATCATAATCGATGGTATTATCTACCAGCACCACTTTGTCGAGTACGGCAACAGCACCTGTCAGATAGTCATCAAACCAGTTCAACCACAACTGGACATCCACCTGTTTAGGTTCAGGAATGTTGATGGGCTGCTCCGTGTTAGGGCTGATGATATAATAATCGACAGCATGGGCAATCTCCTGCAACAGCATTACAAAATGATGCACACTGTTACGCTGACTGTATCCCTTCAGGATAAAAAGGTAGTGCAGGAGCGCGCGCTTACCGTCCCCTTCTTCCAAATTCTGATGTGAGGTGATGGTACTCAGCTTATTGACGTATTTCTCCACATAGGTAGCGAACTGCGGGTTACACGTCATGAGCAGACAAGGTGGTATGTAAGCGGTGTCGATAGAGAACATACCGTCCTTGACATTGAAGTGTACCAATGGCATCACATCCTGGGTCTCTGCCTCATCCAGAGAGAGAAGGGCATATTCATAATATGGACGGAGATAAGGTACACCTTCTTTCTCAAAGGCTGTCGTCGTATCGCTGATGCCAATCGTCAGATAGTAACTATCACCAAACAGCATGGGAATAGGGATGACAGCCTTCTCGTCGGCATCTACTATCTTACCCGATGGCAACAACGCCATACACCGGAGACTCTCCACCTCGAATGTGTTCTTGACGAAAACGCCCTTACAACTCAGTTCCGTCCCAGGCAACATTCCCATCTGCGTGCTTCCCAATGCTGCACGGATGGCAATCTGCTGCTGGAAATCCAGTTTCTCCTCCAGACCGATGAAGGTCTGGGCTGTAATCTCCATGCCCGGTAACCAGTTTATTCTTGAATTCAGATCCATAACCCTACTGATTTATTGATTCAGTTCTGTATTATAATTCAGCGTCAGACCTCCATCAGGTTTCTGAGGAGCCATGTGCTGTTTTAGCTCGATCACACATCTCACGTCGTAGGGAATCAGCCACTCTCTCAGGAAAGCAGCCAATGGCTCCAACAACTTTGTCTTCTCCTGATAGGTATCTGGCTTCAACCCCTCTACCAGCAGTTTATAAGTCACCTGAGGCAGCCATAGACGGGTCGTATCGATAGGACTATAACGACCTTTCACTATTTCCACCTCACAATGCATCAGAGCTCCCAACATGTTACCTACCAAACCGAGATCTCCCCGCCAACGACTCACAAACGGTAATATCAACGCAGCCTCCTTTACCAGATCACTCTGCTCTGCCTCTATATCGAAATAAAAATATTCTTTCAGCAGATAAGCCAGTTTCTGTTCCAGAAGCTCCGAAGCCTGACGCTCTATCTCCAACTTCTTGCGGAACACATAAGTATCGAAGGGAGAGAAGGCCTCATTCAGCAGTTCTCTACGCCATTCCAGTTCCTCGTATTTCTCACTGAAGTCTTCTCCGCGCAGATCATCGTCGCGTGTCAACAGGCCTTCAGGCAACAGACGCAGGAAACCGTCACGCGTCAGAATCGCCTTATCCTCTTTTTCATACAAGGAGAGGATATCCTGGTTGTAGTTTCTGTAGAAGGTGCCCTTACTCTGAACCATCCATTTCCTGCTCATTTCAGGATAGAGATAGTTCAGCAGCACTTCGGCCCTGATCTGACTGATGTTCCTATTGATCGTCATTGTTCGCTCATTTCAAAATAATAATCCTGTCCATCGGCCACCACATGTAGCACGTCAAGACTGGGAAAACCTAATTGTGCCAGCGTCAACTCACCATAAGGGAAGCCGTTACTGATCTCTCTATATTCATGCTGATACAGGCCACTGAGAGGGATGCCACGCAAGACGCTATCCGCTTCCACAAAGGTTTCTACAGCATGACTGGGACGCATCACTTCCGTACGACGGTCGTTAGCGCGCTCTGTCACATAATCCACAAAACAGTCGTTCTCCAGATAGATGGTCACTGACTGGGCACCTGTAGTCTGACCCAACAGATGAAGCGCCTCAGATACAGTTGATTGCCGTGAGAGCTCCGACGGACGCACTGGCGTCCAACATTCATGGACGGCACAGTCGTCATCATAAGCCAGGAAGTCGAGCAATTTGGTGGTCAGGTGCTGCCCGTCATAGTAGAACATCTTTCCACAAAGGGAAGTGAATGTTCCCTGTTCCAAAGCCTCCTGATGTACCAGTTTCATGGCTTCCTGCACCTGTACGGCTCCGATCACCGAAGCCATCAGAGAGGTGGTTGGAACTGAACCCGCCTGTTCATGCCGACGGATCACACCGGTACACGACAACCGCTTCGCCATGTCACGCAAACCCTCTGGGCCCAAGTTGCAGGCATAGCAGTTCTTACCAGGGATAAACACCCGCGCCGTACCTTCAAGTTCCTCGATAGCGCCATCGACCCAAGGCACGCCTGCGCGCATGCACAAACGATTGATACAATAACGCGCCCAACGGCTATCTACACAACCGATGACCACATCCATAAGACGAATCAGCGAGAGACCGACATCATAGGCTACATCACCACAGATCGGCCGGATCTCAGCCTTAGGGTTCATGGCTCTCAGACGTTCCGCAACCACTTCCACTTTCAGCCGATGCATATCGGCATCAGCCTTCGAGAATAGCACAGAACGTGACAGATTACCTACCTCTACTACATCAAAGTCAACAACCACAAGATGTTCCACACCAAGCAACACCAAGTTTTTCAGCACCTCGTTTCCCAAGGCACCGCACCCGACCACCATCACACGGGCAGCCGATACTCGCTGTTGTTCTAGGTTATTGCTCATCAGTTAGTTATCTGGTTTCATATTCAATTGTACATTCAACATATCATTCGGCACGGGCATCACTGTAATCGTTTCATCCCGATAGCCCTTTTTCTTCAACTGTATCTTACACGCCACCGTGGCAGGCAGGTTCTCCAGAATACAGGGAGTGACACCGACCTCCACACGATTGAGAATAATGGTTGCGCCCACCACGTTGCTGTGGATATTCAGCACACCATAGCTGGCTTTCGGCAGACTCAGGTCAAGTACTTTGGGAAGGGTATCATCAACCCACAAGAATACAGGCTTCGATTCCAAACCTTCCTTCAGTGTACTGACAATGTAGAATCCGATCTCCAGCTTTCCTTCCCATTTACCATATGCCAAAGGCTCACGGTTGAGCCATATCTGCGTTTCCTCATCCGGGGCAGTAATGGTCACCAATGCCTTCAGGGAATCCTGTGGCACTGCCGCCAAGGAATCCGTTACCGTAGAATCTTTTGCCTCTTCTACCGTCCCTGGATTAATGGCTCGTGCCATCAGTGGACGGGGTTTCAGACTGCTGGCATTCAGCGTCAGGATCTTTTTCTCACCAACTCCCAAATTTACCACCGTGTCTGCATAGCAGGTCTCTTCCTGCATCACAATCAGATGGTGGTCACCTGGCTGCAGACGACCACTCGTTGCCTCCCCCTTCCCGATAGGCTCACTATCAATATAGATACGCCCCTCAGCAACGGGTAACTTCACGGTCATATAGGAATAGACCGATTGCAACACAACTGGCACCACGAGTTTTGCACTATCCACAACCTCCACACTATCAGACAGTTCCTCATAGAATGGAGCTTCCACATGGTAACCATGCTTCCCTAAGGGGAGCTCAAACTGGGCTAGCCCGTCTCTCACGAGCGACACTGTACTATCTACTTGCAGAATGGCATTCTCAGGAATAACCTGGAACACCACCCATTGCTTCGACAGTTTATATTCTTTCCCAGGCTTGTCTGTCTGCATAATAGCCTGGTAATGTTTCTTCTTCTTTAATCCCTTGCCGGGTACCTTCCAGATCAACTGTCCGTATTCCGGATGTTTCACAAGAATGAAGGCGGTCTTATGAGGAGCTAATAAGGTGATCTGACCATCACCTTCCTGTGCCGCGATTTCTGTTTTTCCGTCGGCTTTGAACGTGAATCCCTTCTCGTCGGTCTTCAAGTCCAAAGTCGCCATTTTCTTATCTACAGGGAACATCTTCTTCGTAGCAAGGTCGAATGTGACCCGCTTAAACTGCCCTATGCTGATCTTCTGAGCAACACACGGCAGTGATAGTACGGCAATCAGTAAGATTCCCAGTAGCCTTTTCTGCATGCAGTTATTGTCCGGTCACCGCCGTATTGCCAGGATTGGTAATAGAGATGTTTCCGCCATAAGAGCACATACACTTGCTGTTGTTTGTCAGTGCAGCAATACCACCCACCTTCACCTGAGAACTGCCTGGCGACCAGGGAGCAGTAATTACTGGCACACAGGGCATCGGTGTCAGCACACCACAGGCAGCAGAAGTAGCAGAGGAAACAGTCGGATTAGACAACGACTGACACATGCCGAATGAAGGAATATTAGTTACCGTAAAATCCGTCGTCACAGCCATCAACAGATTCATGCACTTTGGTCTTGAAGGCACGGTAATAACCAATGTACACGGAGACAAGCCAAAACTACACTGGAGCATAGCTCCTTGAGTTACAAAATTACCCATATTTATACTTTTTTAATTATCTGGCTCAGCCCCTATAGGGGCCGAGTCCAGATTAAATGAGTGATTACTTCCAAGGATTCTCATAACCTACGGGACCGTTCTCGAGCTTCTGACAGCTGAGCAGGATCTCCTCGTAGTGCTCCTCACCGTCTGCCCAATACTCCTTGTAATGTACGCAGTAGCAAGCAGTACCCTTCAAGGTCTTCATAGCAGAACCGTCCTTCGTGTTCTCGAACTCAACCTCCAGGTCATGGGGAGCGGCGGGATCGAGCATCCAAGCCAGCAACTCGGGGTTACCGTCATTCAGGGCCTTTACACGGATCGTGATCTGACCGCCACGAACGATACCTGCTACCTGACCTTCCTGGTCTGTTGCCTGGTTAAACTTGTAGTTTACCAACAATACCTCACGGGGTGCGAAATCCTTAACTTTCAGCACAACTGGTGTTACATTCTCTGCCATATCTTGTTTCCTTTCTTAATTTTAATCCAATTAAACTTTAACGTATCATTCAAGTTATGCCCAAGCATTCTCGAACTTCACAGAGCCAACTTCAATGTTCTGGCAAGAGATGAGGATCTCCTCATAATGACCTTCCTTATCGGCCCAGTTCTCTGTGAAATCTACACAGTAGGCACCGGTAAACTTAATGGTCTTCATCACCTTCAGGGTCTTGGTCTCCAAGAACTGAATTTCACCGTCCTTCTTCAGGAAACGGTCACACATCCAGGCCATCAACTCGGGCGTACCGTCGTTCAGAGCCTTCACACGTACACGGAGCATCTGGAAGCGGGGAATACCGGTCATCTGGCCCTCGCGGTCTGTCTCCTGATCAAACTCATAGGATACCATCTGGACTTCGCGGTCCTTGTAATCCTGGATCTTCATTACTACTGGTGTTGTTGCCATAATTGTAAATGTTTAATGGGTTAAACTTATATTTTAATTAATCACGGATTATGCACTGGCCATAGCAGCCTCCTTGTCCTTCTTGTCAGCAGCAACCTTGATAACGAAGTTCTTGGCTGCATAGAACGGAGTCAGCGTAATGTCGCAGGTAATCTGCTTGGTGATAGGATCCTGACGGGGCTCACCGATCTCATAGTTCTGGAACAGGTTACCATAACCCTTATACGCATTCAGGAACTCCTGGATCTTTGACTTCAGGTTCTTCGGGCTGTTGTACGGATCCCAGTTCTCGAGAGCTACCTCGTGAACGAAGTTCATCAGCACCTTCTTCACCCAGTCGAACACACGTACGATCGGATACTCCTTCATGGCGTCGAGATCACCATTGTAAAGCGTGGTGTTGTTGAAAGCCATCACACGGCCCTCAGAGTAAACCATAGGAATCACCTGGTTATCCATCAGGGCTGCAATCTCTGACTTCAGCAGATCACTCTTCACACCCTTCACACCGTCAAGTGTACCATACTTCTTACCACCTGCACCCTGAGCCATGTTAGCGGTCTCGTCATAGAGTTTACCGCAGAGGGCAGCAGCAGGAGCAATATAGAATGCTTTCTGGTCTTCCTCGTCAGACGACATCTTCTCTGACTCACGACCCACGATCCAGTTAGCAGTCATCACCACGTTCATCAGGCACTGGTCGCTGTCGCGATAACCCTCAGTATTAGCCTGCAGATCATCGAATGAATACTCGTCAGCATGGTCGGTGAGCAGCATTACCTTATATTTGAATGCCATCTTGGCCCATGACAGCAGATCCACCTTATCGGTGAACACAGCACCAGGTACACAAACGAGGCTATAAGCATCCTTCAGACTCAGACGGTCGAAACCGTTGCGGAGAATATTCTCTACCTCACCTGCGAAACCTGAGTCAGGATCAGCGATGTCCTCTTTCAGCACGTTGATCACGCGCAGGTTCTTCACCTTGTCAGTACCACAGGTCTTGAAGAAAGAA
>Ga0310696_10008542_pt1 | contig 11933 bp, 5 predicted proteins | sample AusTroGonzalo_MG_4_FD_203885 | JGI IMG/M metagenome (GOLD analysis project Ga0310696, IMG submission 203885) | Bovine rumen microbial communities from tropical cattle in Woodstock, Queensland, Australia - Gonzalo_02 (v2) (version 2) | ecosystem: Host-associated > Mammals > Digestive system >... | reverse complement strand
GAATCCCTTATTGTAAGATGTACATCCTAAACTAAATCTTATTTCCGAATTCTTCGCATACCGAAGCGTATCCGCATCCCAAACCATTTTCTCTCCCGTAAAAGGTCCATCTAAAAGGGTACCATCCTTAGTGTTTTTCGGGTTCCAATTAAATCGGTCTTTTTCCAAATCCGTTGCCACGCGCCACATCTTGCCAACACCTGTAGAATCAATACAGATAAAGCGAGTCTTGTTGTTCTGCGCTGTGTAAGTTGCCGCATAATACTTTTTGGAATTCACATTCGTCACATTCTTCACCGTCCCCACTTTTTCATCAACGCCACACACACCCAAGCCGTTCTCGACACTTGCGAACCTGCGAATGTACTTTTCAAATTCAGGCACTGTCGTCGAAAGGCCCCAGCCCTTCACATTGGCACGATACTTGGGCAACAATTTCTGTGCATCCTTGCTCAGTGCAGAATCCGCAATTTCAGCTTTGACTTGTGCACTATCCCATTTTCCGTCCTTAAAGTCGTTACTAAAACCAGTCAAAAGGGCCGTTAATCCGGCCTCGTCACGGTCACCCTGCAACAAGACGGATATCGCAAGCAACGCGGCATCAGCATCGGTCTTGCCAAAAACATCCAAATCTTCGGAGTAACCGAAATCAGCCAAGTCATCAAAATGGAACGCCTTGAAAATTTCGCCTTCGGCCTGTTTCTTGAGCTTTTTAATCTTGAGAGTTCCATCGCCTTGTGCCATCAAATGTGCTACACGATCGTATTCCAAATGCGTCAGCAAGTTCACGTTCACCGTATTGCGGGCATCCAAGTCCGTCACGGCGTTCAGTGTAATTGGCGAAGCAGAGTTTTTACCAGAAACTTCGTTGCGGTAATATCCGTTTGCGGACAAACGCACATAACTCGATTTTAACGTGACGTTGCTCATATTGAAGCGTCCGTCATCTTGCGTGATGTTGCCTACAAACGTGCGTCCCGTCTGCAAAAGCGACTTACTACCGTCCAGTTCAAACGCGGTCACCGTTGCGCCTTTCACGAACGGCCCCTTCTGCGACACACCGCTAATCGAGGCGTTTTCGATTTCATACACAACGTTGCCGGTATCGGGATTTACTGCACTGCCGCCGCCAAGCGACATCGTAAACTTGTCCGTACCGCAGGCAATCGTCACTGTAGAATCCGTCTTGCTCGCAACGGAGCAACCCACACCATCTTTACCGTTGGTGCCATCTTTTCCATTCGTTCCGTCCTTACCATTCGAGCCGTCTTTTCCAGCCGCACCGGCCTCGCCCTTCGCGCCGTTCAGCACGACACCCACGGAATCTCCACCGCATATAACCTTGAGGCCAGATTTATCGGCAAGCGTCACCACCGAGCAACCCGCACCGTCTTTTCCGTTTGAGCCGTCCTTACCATCAGCACCGTTCTTGCCGTTCAGCACAACGCCTACGGAATCACCGCCGCAAATGATTTTCACGCCGCTCTTGTCCTTAAGTTCCTTCGTCGTGCAAGTCGCACTTCCTTTTAATACAACTGTGTCTTTCAAGACAACAGTATCTTTTACAAGAACGGTATCCTTGCCGCTTGAAGTCATGGACACCCATTTGCCATCGACGCAAATGCGTTCCGATTTTTCGCCCTTGACAAACGCTTGCTCGCCCTCGTTATCCTTCGTGCATTTGGGGAGTTCTTTGGACGTAGATACAATAGACATGTTGTCTTGAATCACTTGGGTAGTCACCTCGTCGCCGCAAGCTGCGAGGAATAATGCGATGGCTCCTATCGCTACGCTCCAGGATGACAGATGAAGATAGCTGCTCCAGGATGACAGGCGGAGAGTGTTGCACCTTGAAGACTCGTTTGCGATTGTCATTCTGGAGGCTTGAAAAGCCGATAGAATCCAAGACTGTAGGTTGGAAAACAGTTTCATTTTTCACCTCTTTTTATAAATGCAAAACGGTCCTTCGTATATTCTCTGCTCTGCGCAGATAGACCCAGGAACCTTAAAACATTAAAGGATTTTAGCCCTTCTAACAAGAAGGGTTCATCTTTAAAAAACGGAGTGCAACAACTCCCCAAAATCATGTATTGGAATATAACAAAAACTCAACACCCTTCCACGATTTTCCATTCGCCGAGGGTGCGTTTTTCACTGTCAAAGTTTGCACCAATCTTGACAAGCTTTTTCGGAGTTCCGTCTTCGGCGAGAGTCGCAGAATAAGGTATCAAGTAACCTTTATCATCAATTTGCTTTAAAGCCTCGTCGGCAGAACCGTCCAGCTTAAACTCGAAAACATAAACGGCATCGTCCGTCTCGACGACCGCATCGGCACGGCCTGCGGCACTGCATTCCTCTGTACGAACATTAAAATTCGTAAGCAAGCGGAATATCAAGTAAAAGACCGTCTTGTAATGATTCTCATCCTGATGTTCCGTTGTGTAGGGAATGCTGCTAAAGAAAGACTGCATCAACGTCATCGCAGTCTCGATATCATGTGCCTTTATAGCCCTGATGAATCGCATCAAGAAGGTATCGTTTTGCGTGGCCGTCGGCATAGCATAATACGGCATTAGGCAGTTCGAAAAACCGTAAGCGACTTCGTCGTTCGGGAATCCAAGCGTGTAGATGTTATCGCGAGCGTCATAGTCCTTTATCGTCAAATACCCACTCTGGAACAAAACAGGCAAGGGATCAGTCGCATTTTCAGCCGGAACATTGAACATATTCTCAATGGCGTCAAAACCGTTGGAGAACGACTCGGGCAACAAATTAAATTTCTTAATTTGTTCAACTAGAAATGTCGGTGTACCCGTCTCGAACCAATAATTCTTGAGAGTTCTGTCTTGAAGGGCGTTCAACAAACTATACGGATTGTATATGTCTGGGGATTTTTCCGAAAAATGGTATCCGTCATATTTACGTTTGAGAGCTGTACAGGCCTGCTCAAAATTCTTTCCTGTGGTGGTAGCGAATTCCTGCACCTCCGGCTTCATCTGGGTACGCATTTCATTTTCGGTGATGCCGCAAATCGAAGCATATTCGTCAAGCATGGAGATGTTCTTCAAGTTGTTCAGTTCGCTGAAAATGCTAAGTTGGCTGAACTTAGTGATGCCTGTAATAAAGATAAACTTGATGTGTGCGTCATTTGCCTTGAGTGGGCTGTAAAAATCACGGAGCGTCTGACGCATTTTTTCAAACGAGGCTTTGTCAACCAAAGTGTCTAGCAACGGGGCATCATATTCATCGACAAGGAACACGACCTTCTGACCGGTTTGCTGTTCCGCAGCAAGGATAAGGTTGTTGAGACGGATGCTATTTTTGGGTTTGTCTTTTATTTCGGCGGGAGTTTCTATTCCGTAAAGATTTTCGTACGCCGCAAGCATGCTGTCAATCAATGCTGTCAGGTCATCCACTTTTTCGAACTTAACTTTGCTAAAGTCAAACCTCAGCAAGGGATGTTTTTTCCATTCATTTTCCAGCTTGTCGATAGCAAGTCCCGTAAACAGCACCTTGTTCCCCGAAAAATATTCAGCAAGTGTGTCTATAAGCAAAGACTTCCCGAACCTACGCGGGCGTGACAAGAAATAAACACTGCCATCATGAGCCAGCTTGTATATCAAGTCGGTCTTGTCTATGTAGATTGCGTTATCTTCGCGAATTTTCGCGAAAGTCTGTATGCCTATAGGGAATTTACGAACCATGGTTTTAATATAATTCAAGGCAAACGTCATGTCAACAAGCTTACCTGTTGGCATGACCAATCATTTCAGTACACTTTCATTACCAATCAACAAAATTTTTTATTAGCTATATTTTTAATTTTAGTTTATTTGTTAGAATTCTGCTTTAATCCTTTACGCAACGAACCGAGAGGCCGAAGTCTTTACCGTCGTGGATACCGTAGCCGAAGAGGCCCGCTTGGGACGCACTCAAGTACCAGTTGACGGCTCTGAAATTGCCGTCGTAGCTATTGTTCTGAGTGGCACTCCAGAAGTAGGCGATCGAGCCGCCGGCTTCATAAAAGTAATCGCAGCGGTTCATATGGCAAATGTAGTGGTAAATGCCAGCAGGGAGCGCGGAGAAACCGTAAGCGTCTGTAGCGCTAGACCAGTAGTCGAAGCCCTTCGCTTGCATTCCGTAGAAGGAACCACCGATTGCGGAATACAAGGTTTGCCATTCTGCCGAAGTCGGGATATGCCAGCCTTCGGGGCAAATGCCCCTTGCCGGGGTCTTTACGCTACAGCGAATGTCATAACCGCAACCTTTGCTGTTCTCGGAATAAACTCCAGCAGAATCCATGGCAGCAGCCCAGGTGTAAAGGCGACCGTATTTCGCGCAGCTATCCGCTGAGTTTTCGTAGCAGTAGCTGTTCTCCACTTCGTAGTTCAGGTTTTCGGCCATCCACATCTGGGTCTTGATAGCGATTGTCTTGTATGTCTGTCCCGCATAAATAACAGTCCCCCTAATCAATGAATCAAGCGTAAAGGTCCAACCATCCGCGGTACACCTGTAGAAGGAATACTGTTTTGTCCCGTCCGCATCCTTATCCAAAATTCTTAACGAGTCGCGGTTATAGCTTGTACATCCCTTGCCACCATTTATTTCTATAGGTTCAGCCTCCCTAAACTTGCCATTATCGCATACATATTTATTTGTCGAGACAATATTTCCTGCTACTATGGTGCCATCAGTCAAGCACTTCTGCTTATAGGTGTCGTACTCAAGCGTTGTCGCATTTCGCCATGCATTATTGCTAGTCTCGTAAATGTAATAGATGTCTGTGTTGACTTGCCCTGTGCGGACTTCGCCGTTGTTGACGGCACCCCAGGTCGCCGTATCCTTTTCGATAGGTTCTGCAATACGCCACATTTTGCCAACACCTGTGGAATCAGTACAGATAAAGCGGGTCTTGTTATTCTGCGCTGTGTAAGTTGCCGCATAATACTTCTTGGAGTTTACGTTCTTCACCTGTTTCACCGTGCCGACAGGAGTCGAATCGCTGCCGCACACGCCGAGTCCGTTCTCGACACTTGCATAGCGACGAATGTACTTTTCAAATTCAGGCACTGTCGTCGAAAGCCCCCAGTCCTTCATATTGGCACGATACTTGGGCAACAGATTCTGCACATCCTTGCTCAGTGCAGAATCTGCAATTTCCGCCTTGACTTGGGCACTATCCCATGTTCCGTCCTTAAAATCGCTACTTAAACCAGACAGGAGAGCCGTCAGTCCAGCCTCATTACGGTCGCCCTGCAACAAAATGGAAATGGCAAGCAAAGCCGCATCCGCGTCGGTCTTGCCGAAAACATCCAAGTCTTCAGAGTAGCCAAAATCAACCAAGTCATCAAAATGGAATGCCTTGAAAATTTCGCCTTCGGCCTGTTTCTTGAGATTTTTAATCTTGAGCGTTCCGTCGCCTTGTGCCATCAAATGAGCCACGCGGTCATATTCCAAATGCGTCAGCAAGTTCACGTTTACCGTATTGCGGGAATCCAAGTCCGTCACGGCATTCAATGTGATTGGCGAAGTAGAATTTTTGCCAGTCACTTCGTTGCGGTAATAGCCATTTGCGGACAAACGTACATAGCTAGACTTTAACGTTACGTTGCTCATATTGAAGCGTCCGTCGTCTTGCGTGATGTCGCCTACAAACGCGCGACCCGTCTGCAAAAGAGACTTGCTGCCGTCCAATTCGAACGTGGTCACCGTCGTGCCCATTACGAACGGTCCCTTCTGCGACACACCACTGATCGAGGCGTTTTCAATTTCATACACGACATCGCCTGTATCGGGTTTTACAGCACTGCCGCCACCAAGCGACATCGTAAACTTGTCCGTACCGCAAGCAATCGTTACCGTCGAATCCGTCTTACTTGCGACAGAGCAATCAACACCGTCTTTCCCATTCGTTCCGTCTTTGCCGTTTGAGCCGTCCTTGCCAGCAGCACCGGCCTCGCCATTAGCACCGTTCAGCACGACACCCACGGAATCGCCACCGCATATAACCTTGAGGCCAGATTTATCGGCAAGCGTCGCAACAGTGCAATCAGAACCATCTTTTCCATTCGCTCCGTCCTTGCCATTTGAGCCGTCTTTCCCTGCCACACCGGCATCACCTTTGTCGCCTTTTTCACCCTGCTTGCCATTGAGGACAACGCCCACGGAATCGCCGCCGCAAACGATTTTCACACCGCTCTTGTCGTTGAGTTCCTTCGTCGTGCAAGTTGAATTTTTCTCAATAACGACAGTGTCTTTAACAACAACCGTATCCTTGCCGCTTGAAGTCATGGGCTCCCATTTGCCATTGACGCAAATACGTTTCGATTTTTCGCCCTTGACAAACGCTTGCTCACCCTCGTTGTCCTCCGTGCATTTGGGGAGTTCTTTGGACGTAGATACAATGGACACGTTGTCTTGAATCACTTGAGTCGTCACCTCGTCGCCGCAAGCTGCGAGGAATAATGCTATGGATCCTATCCCCCGGAATAAATCCGGGGCTAAAGGCAATAAACGGCTTCGTGAAGATTTAAATTTCCAGGATGACAGGCGGAGAGAGCGGCTCCAGAATGACAGGCGGAGAGTGTTGCTTTTTGAAGACTCGTTTGGGGTTGTCATTCTGGAGGCTTGAAAAGCCGATAGAATCCATGACTGTAGGTTGGAAAACTTTTTCATTTTTCACCTTTTGTTATAAGTGCAACAACTCCCCAAAATCATGTATTGGAATATAACAAAAAATTTCCAAGTTTCTGAGATCCGCGAGAAAAATTATGGAGCCGCACTTGAAAAATATTCAGGCGACCTCCTGTTTGTCGGCGTAAACTACGACGAGCTAACAAAAGAACACAAGTGCGTCATCGAGAAGTTTGTGAAGTAATCAACAAGTGCAGAGTCTCACAGTAGTACACCGAACAATTTGACGAAATCCAATAGCAAAACGTTCAAAAAAGTGATGGCTCCCGGATGGGAGCCGTTTTGCTAATGTTTCTGTTAGTCCCGGAGACAACGGACAGAGAAGGCGCAGCCCTTACTGCTGACGGTCAGGTCCGAATACTCTTCATCGTGTTCCAAGTAAAAGTTGTATGCACTGTGGTTGTAGCCATTGATCTCAGTAGAACTCCAGAAGTACGCCTGGTAGCCTCCGACGTCGAAATAGCCTTCGTTGCGACTGATTTCTTTTGCATAACATCCATCGTCGAAATAGCCTTCGTTGAGCCTGAGGTCTGCAGGGAGCGCGGCAAACCCAAAGGCATCCGTACCGTTGCCGCTATTGTTCCAGCCCGTCTGCGACTTGAGAATCTTGCCCGCATGATACCAGCCGCCCGCCGCCGTAACCAGAGCTTCCCACTCGGAGTTGCTCGGCAAATGCCAACCATCGGGACAGATTCCCTGCACCTTCGCAGGCAGGGTACAGATCTTGTTGTAGCCGCACTCCTGCGGATTGTCCGCATCGGTCGCAAACTTCACTGAATCGATTGCCGCAGCCCAGGTGTACAGTCGACCAGCAACATCACAAGTGGAGCTATCCTTATTATCCGATTTACCAAAACACCAGCTATTGTCCTTCACACTCAAATTTTTTTCATCGTAATAGTTTAGGTTTTCCGCCATCCAGGTCTGCTCGCCTATAGTCACAATCTTGTAGACCTTATTGTCGCGCGGGTCTTTATAGGTATCGTATTCAATTTCCGGGTTCAGGCGAGCTTCCTTGGATACGTCCCAGCTCCAGATCAACAGGTTTACCCAACCATTGGCAGAGCAGTAATACTTGTTCTCGCCATCCACTGATTCAATAACTTTGCCTTCAACTGCAGATGAGCAATCTTCTATTCCTAGCACTTTCAGCCAATAGTTCCGCACGAACTTTTCAAATTCAGGAACCGACGTCGAAAGTCCCCATTTTTTCACATTGTCGCCAAATGTTGCGAGCCTGCCATTGAGATCCGCAAGCATCGCCCAGTCCGCAATTTCCGCCTTAACCTGGGCACTATCCCACTTTCCGTCCTTAAAATCGTTGCTAATATCAGACAGCAGGACCGTCAAGTCTGCCTCGTTGCGGTCGCCCTGCAACAAGATGGATATCGCAAGCAAAGCCGCGTCAGCGTCGGTCTTGCCGAACACATCCAAATCCTCGGAGTAGCCGAAGTCGGCCAAGTCATCGAAATAGAAAGCCTTGAAAATTTCGCCCTCGGCCTGTTTCTTGAGATTTTTAATCTTGAGCGTTCCGTCGCCTTGTGCCATCAAATGAGCCACGCGGCCATATTCCAAATGCGTCAGCAAGTTCACGTTTACCGTATTGCGGGAATCCAAGTCCGTAATTGCATTTAACGTAATCGGCGAAGTAGAATTTTCGCCAGAAACCTCGTTGCGGTAATAGCCATTTGCGGACAAACGTACATAGCTAGACTTTAACGTTACGTTGCTCATATTGAAGCGTCCGTCGTCTTGCGTGATGTGGCCTACAAACGTGCGGCCCGTCTGCAAAAGAGACTTGCTGCCGTCCAATTCGAATGCGGTCACCGTCGCACCTTTCACGAACGGCCCCTTCTGCGACACACCGCTGATCGAGGCGTTTTCAATTTTATACACAACGTTGCCGGTATCGGGATTTACGACAGTACTGCCACCGTTAAGCGACATTGTAAACTTGTTCGTACCGCAAGCAATTGTCACCGTCGAATCCGTCTTACTTGTGACAGAGCAATCAGCACCGTCTTTTCCATTCGTTCCGTCTTTGCCGTTTGAGCCGTCCTTGCCAGCAGCACCGGCCTCGCCCTTAGCACCGTTCAGCATGACACCCACGGAATCGCCACCGCATATAACCTTGAGGCCAGATTTATCGGCAAGCGTCGCAACAGAGCAATCAGAACCATCTTTTCCATTCGTTCCGTCCTTGCCGTTTGAACCGTCTTTCCCTGCCACACCGGCATCACCTTTGTCGCCTTTTTCACCCTGCTTGCCATTGAGGATAACGCCCACGGAATCGCCGCCGCAAATGATTTTCACGCCGCTCTTGTCGTTGAGTTCCTTCGTCGTGCAAGTTGAATTTTCATCAATAACGACAGTGTCTTTAACAACAACCGTATCCTTGCCGCTTGAAGTCATGGACACCCATTTGCCATCGACGCAAATGCGTTCCGATTTTTCGCCCTTGACAAACGCTTGCTCGCCCTCGTTGTCCTCCGTGCATTTGGGGAGTTCTTTGGACGTAGATACAATGGACACGTTGTCTTGAATCACTTGGGTAGTCACCTCGTCGCCGCAAGCAGCGAGGAATAATGCTATGGATCCTATCGCTACGCTCCAGGATGACAGGTGAAGAGAGCGACTCCAGGATGACAAGTGGAATACGTGGAAAAATTTTTTCATTTTTCACCTCTTTTTATAAAAGCAAGAAACGGCCCTGGCAAGAAGGGTTCATCTTTAAAAAACGGAGTGCAACAACTCCCCAAAATCATGTATTGGAATATAACAAAAACTCAACGTCCTTCCACGATTTTCCATTCGCCGAGACTGCATTTGATTGCTAGGACTCGTTGTCCAAGCAATTACTTCTTGAAAATGTCGCTATGCGTTCCCGTATCGACCGAAGTCAAGACAAGAACGTCCTTGTCTTTTAAATACAAAGAGACATATCCAAGCCACGTTTCTTGGCTCGTTTCACCGCTGCCTTGAACTGCGATGTTTTAACAAGTTCGTATATCACTTTAAGCAATCCTCAAGAAGTTTCTTGGTAGAGGAATATCGCTTTGCTTTCGGGTCCCTGCTAATTTTTCGGGCTTCTTCAATTGCCGCAAGCGTAGAATCGGAAAATTCCTCCTGAGGCGGGACAATCTCAAAGGGGATTCGTTGCTGATTAATGGATTGTTTTAGAAACAGGCGAATTGCCGTCGTCAGGTCAAGTCCGAGCTTTTCAAACAGTTCTTCGGCTTCTTTCTTTGTATCAAGATCCACCCTTGTCTGTAATACTGCACTTGCCATACATTTACCGCCTTTTTGATTCTATTTCAAATTAAATATAATTCATTTTCAATACAGGTGCAATATTTTTGTCAGGAAACAAGCGAGTGTCGCGACACCCATGCTTGCATAGGTTGACATGACCGAGCGAACAAGGTTAGCCTTTGGCTAATCCTTGAGGCAACGGACAGATAAGGCGTTGTTATTAGGGACGCTGGTCAGGGTCGCATTATTGGAGTTGCTCAAGCACAGGCTGTATGCGTTGTAGGCACCGTACTCAGTAGAACACCAGAAATACGCGGACTCGCCTCCGCGGAAATAGCCAAGGAATTCCCTGAAGCCAGCAGGGAGCGCTGTAAAGCCAAAGGCATCCGTACTACCATTGTTGCTATTGCGCCAGCCCGTCTGCGACCTGAGAATATCGCCCGCCGTCAAACTACTGCCCACTGCCGTAATCAGGTCTTCCCACTCTAACTCGCTCGGCAGATGCCAGCCCGTGGGGCAGATTCCCTGCACCCTCGCAGGCAGGGTACAGTTCTTGCCATAGCCGCAATCTTGCGGATTGTCCGCATCGGTCGCAAGCGTCACCGAATCGATTGCCGCCGCCCAAGTGTACAGGCGTCCGGCTACATCGCAAGTGGAACTATCCTTATTATCCGATTTACCAAAGCACCAGCTTTTGTCCTTCACGCTCATGTTTTCTTCATCGTAGTAGTTTAGATTCTCCGCCATCCAAGTCTGGGCGCCGATTTCCACCGTCCTGTAAACCTTGCTGTCACGAGTATCTATCAAGATGCCGTATTCAATTTCTGGATTCCGTCGGGCTTCGTTTGGAATGTCCCAATTCCAATCAAGCAAACTGATCCAACCATTTACGGAACAGTAATATCCACTCTTGCGATCCCTTGTCCAAATGATTCCACCTTCGGTTGCTGGTGTGCAATCATCTATTCCATATTCCTTAAGCCAATAGTTGCGCACAAACTTCGCAAAGTCGGGTGCATCGCCTAGTCCCCAATTCGCCACATTTTGGGCGATGGAATCAAGTCTGCCATCGAGATCGGCCACCATCGCCCAGTCTGCAATTTCCGCCTTGACTTGGGCACTATCCCATGTTCCATCCTTAAAGTCGTTACTAAAACCAGTCAAAAGGGCCGTTAATCCGGCCTCGTCACGGTCACCTTGCAACAAGATGGAAATGGCAAGCAACGCTGCATCAGCATCGGTCTTGCCGAACACATCCAAATCTTCGGAGTAACCGAAATCAGCCAAATCATCGAAATGGAACGCCTTGAAAATTTCGCCTTCGGCCTGTTTCTTGAGCTTTTTAATTTTGAGTGTACCGTCACCTTGGGCCATTAAATGAGCCACGCGGTCATATTCCAAATGCGTCAACAAGTTCACGTTTACCGTATTACGGGCATCCAAGTCCGTCACGGCGTTCAGTGTAATTGGCGAAGCAGAGTTTTTACCAGAAACTTCGTTGCGGTAATATCCGTTTGCGGACAAACGCACATAACTCGATTTTAACGTTACATTGCTCATATTGAAGCGTCCGTCATCTTGCGTGATGTTGCCTACAAACGTGCGTCCAGTCTGCAAAAGCGACTTACTACCGTCCAGTTCAAAAGCCGTTACAGTAGCCCCCTTTACAAACGGTCCTTTTTGCGACACTCCGCTAATCGAGGCGTTTTCGATTTCATACACAACGTTGCCGGTATCGGGATTTACTGCGTTGCCGCCGCCAAGCGACATCGTAAACTTGTCCGTACCACAAGCAATCGTCACTGTAGAATCCGTCTTGCTCGCAACGGAGCAACCCACACCGTCTTTACCGTTCGTGCCATCCTTGCCGTTCGTTCCGTTTTGGCCATTCAACACAACTCCTACGGAATCGCCACCGCAAACAACCTTGAGGCCAGAGTTATCGGCAAGCGTCGCAACAGAGCAGCCAGCACCATCTTTTCCATTCG
>Ga0310696_10008541_pt1 | contig 11934 bp, 12 predicted proteins | sample AusTroGonzalo_MG_4_FD_203885 | JGI IMG/M metagenome (GOLD analysis project Ga0310696, IMG submission 203885) | Bovine rumen microbial communities from tropical cattle in Woodstock, Queensland, Australia - Gonzalo_02 (v2) (version 2) | ecosystem: Host-associated > Mammals > Digestive system >... | reverse complement strand
GCATCAACACGACAATAATATGAGAGTGCCAGATTACTTGTGGCTCAGCGGTGCGAAGCATAAGGCGGAACGGTAGTGGAGCCCCTTTGCGAGCCATCGGAGTTAAATCCAAAGGCAGGAAAGGAGATATGTTCGGTGAAAAACACAGATGCGCACGGTGTTCCATTGCCGCTGTAATGGTCATTGCGCTGCCGACGAAATGATGGTATAATGTTTGCGCTGAAGATCGGAGGAAAATGAAAGCCAGCGAAATACAGTCGGTGATGGAGGAGCAGGCGAAGATGCGCAAGGATCGTCTTGGCATGCGGCGCGACGCACTTGACAAGGTCGTCTGCGAAGACGGGTTCGCGACAATCGTCACGGGCGTGCGGCGGTCCGGCAAGTCGACGCTGCTCAACCAGTGGGCGGAAAGACGCAAAGAGAAAGTTGCGACAGTCCATTTCGACGACCTTCGTCTGAGCGCGTTCACGACATCCGACTTCCTGGTGCTGGATTCCGTCGTGCGCGAAATGCGTGCGGAGACGCTGATTCTGGACGAGGTACAGGACATTCCTCAATGGGAGCGCTTCGTCACTGGATGCCTAAACATGGGGCGTCGCGTTCTCGTTACCGGTTCCAATGCTAAGATGCTGAGCCGTGAATTCGGGACGAAGCTTACGGGGCGCCATTTAAACGCCGAACTCTACCCGTTCTCCTATACTGAGTTTCTCCGCTTCGGCAAGGCAAAGCCGTCGCCAGCGACAATGAAGGAGTATCTGTCCGTCGGAGGTTTTCCTGCCTACGTCAGGACGCGGCGGCGCGAGGTCCTTGAAGAGCTGTTCAACGACATCATCTTTCGCGATATCGTGGTGCGCTACAATTTACGCGACTATGTACCGATTCGTTCGCTAGCTGCCTACCTGCTGGGGCATGTCGGCTGCAGGGTGTCGCCAAGTCGCCTCAAGGATTCCGTGCATGTGTCTTCCGCCTCCACGATTCTTGAATATTTCGGCTATCTTGAGGAGACGTATCTTCTGCGCAGGCTGCCGCGATTTGCCGATTCTCCCAAGGCAAGCATGTCGTATCCGAAGAAGGTATATGCCTGCGACACGGGACTTGTGTCGGCACTGTCCCCGCAGGACGGCTCCGACATCGGACATAAACTGGAGAACCTGGTCTTTCTGAAGTTGCTGGAAGAGGAAGGGAAGCTTTCGTACTTTGCGGACGACCAGGACAGTACGGAGTGCGATTTCATCCTGGAACGTCGCGATGGCTCACATGTGGCAGTGCAAGTGGCGTGGAAGCTCACGCCGGAGAACGAGGAACGCGAGTTCATGGGTGCGAAGCACGCCATGGACCGTTTCGGCTTGGAAGAATCGATACTTGTCACATGCGAACAATCTGATTCCGTCAACATAGACGGTCAACGCATAAAAGTCATTCCAGCTCATAAGTATTTAACCGACAAGCAATGACCTCTAACACAATAGACAACGACAGGACCATGTCGGGAAGCGGGGACACGCTTCTCGCTAGCCGCTATCGGCATGGTCCGCCAGTTCGGGCAGGGCGGGATGGGGAGTTCGCCAAGAAGCAATTTGGAAATGGCATGCTATGGGCATAGAAACACGGCGACATCGATATGACTGACGATTCTATAGACGGCGTGAGGACCATGTTGCCCCGCGCCGAGGGTAAACTTGGCAACATTGACCAGTACGAGCTTGTGCGTGAGCTTGGAGGCGGCGGTTTTGGTACCGTGTATCTCGCCAAGGACACCGTTTCCGGCGTGGATGTCGCCGTGAAGGGCCTGCCGCCGTTCGTGAAAAGCAACCGCGAGGAACTGGAAAACATACGAGAGAACTTCGCGCTCATTTCGCATCTCACCCATACCAATATAGCCAAGGCCCTTGTTTTGCACCAGGCGAAAGATGTCGTCTATTTGCTGGAGGACGCCCAGCGGAAGCTGAGGGTCTCCCCGGATGACTTCCTCATGGTTATGGAGTATGCGCCAGGTGCAACCCTCTCGAAGTGGCGGAAACAATTTCCGGAACGCAAAGTCCCAGTGAAAACCGCCATTGCGATTGTCAGGCAGATTGCGTTAGCCTTGGATTACGCACATAGCCAGCGAATCGTCCATCGTGACATAAAGCCTGCCAACGTCATGATTGAGACAAGGCTAGATGGCGAGTCGGTTGCCCGTGTTCTTGATTTTGGCCTGGCTGCGGAGATTCGCTCGTCGAGCGGGCGCGTATCTCGGGAGATTCACGATACGTCTGGCACACGTCCGTACATGGCGCCCGAACAATGGCTTGGCGGAAAGCAGGGCCCTGCAACGGATCAGTATTCGCTTGCCGTTCTATTCCACGAACTCGTCATAGGAGAGGTGCCGTTTGCAAGCGTATTCGACACCGGCGATCCGATTGTCATGCTGAATGCCGTGGCTAACAACCCCGTTGAACTCCCAGAAGACTTTGCGCCTGCAGTTAAATATGCATTGTCGAAGGCGCTTGCCAAGAAGCCGGGCGACCGCTTTGCATCATGTGCCGATTTCGTCGATGCATTGGGGGGCAAAATAATCGTTGAGCCTCCGTCGATTGGAGGGGATGTCACTAAAAAAGGCAGTGCTCCGGCCAAGCGGGCTCTGCAATCCCCGGTGTGGATAATCGTTGCCGTATTCTTGTTTGCGGCGTTGGCCGGTATTGCCAGTTGGCTATTGCGTGATGATGGACGAAACAATTATGGCAAGGCGGAAGCCACAAGTCAATTTGGATCCAATGAGATTCAGCGTCCAGTTGCCCAATCGGTGCCAGTGGACGAAACTCTCAAAGGCGAAGTCCTCATAATGAAAGGCAAGGCCGGGCAGGCGCGTGATAGGAATGCAAGGGAAGAATGGCGCTCTTGGCCCTATTTCGACGTACATGCCAAAGATGTCGAGGCGTTTTATCGTGCCGGTGTCGACGCTTTTGACAAGGATGACTACAAGCTGGCCAAGGAAATGTTCGGGAAAGTCCGGGAAAACATGTATTGGCTTTCCTCAAACAAGGTTATGCGGGTCAGCGCTGCAGCCGTCCGCGAGAAAGCGCTTGCGTCAAAAAGAGAAGCGGAGGGCCTGGAGCCCGGTCGCTTCGCCAGTCCGGAATGGAATGCCGCAGCTGTTTGTTTGTCTGACGCCGAACGACTGTTTGAGGAGGGGCAATTCAGGCAGGCGGAATCGCATTTTGCCTCTGCCGATGATGCTTTCAAGCGGGCAAAAGAGGTCGCGCAGAGCGCAAAAGCAACTGCTGACAGGAAAAACGCCACGGCGAAGTTCTTTGCAGCGTACAACGAGAAACGGTATGACGATGCTGCAAAACTGCGACACGATATTGACCTGAACGATGCGACTGTTCAATTTGACCTTGGATACATGTATGCAAACGGGAAGGGGGTGGAAGAAGATGCCGGTGAGAGCGTAAAATGGTATCGTCAAGCGGCGAAGAACGGAATACTTTCGGCCATGTTCAATCTCGGGGTTATGTATTCAACAGGCAAAGGAGTGGCCAAAGACTTGGAAGAGGGAGAGAAATGGTACAAAATGGCTGCCGAGCATGGATACGAGAAGGCAAAGGATGTCCTGCAAAAGAAAAAGAATGTTCGTGTGGCGAAAGAGGCCAGGGAAAACGCGGAACGGAAACTGGAAGCTGCGAAGAAGCAACTGGATGCGAAAAAGGAAGCTGAAGCAGAGCGGCTTTACAAACTAGGCGAAAAATATGCGAAGGGAGATGGAGTCGATGCCGACGATGCAAAGGCCATACGGTATTTCACGAAGGCCGCTGCGGCCGGGAGTAAGGCTGCCAGCATAGAAATAGCTCGAATACGTGGTTATGTGAGCCAGCGGTTTCTGGAAATTGCGTTAAAGTGCCAGAATCTCAGCAACCTTACGCAGCAAATGTTTCCAGACAATCGGCAGATACTGAAAGAGTCTGAAGAGTTGAAGAAATTGCTCGCATGGGAAATTTCCGTGCGCACGGAACTCCTGCCCACTGTGCCACCAGAGCAGGAAATAATGGTCAGACAGAATCTTGCTTCCCGACAGGCGGCTTTGATGGAAGTAAACAGGATCAACAATGTTGCCCGCGGAAATCTTGGGTTGTAAGAGCCTGCGCGAAAAGTCATGTGCGTTCCTGCGCGCCACCAGACAGTTCAAGGACTATTCATTGCCTTTCCATTTGTTGTCTATGAGACCCCTGTTTCCAAACCCTCAAACTTCCGCTATTCAATTCCGGCAGCTTTTTGATACAATAGCGGCGTGGGAGATACGTGTAGGCAATGACCTCTAACACAATAGACAACGATAGGACCATGTCTGGAAGCGAAGGGACGCTTCTTGCGAATAGGTATCGCATAGGCCCCGCAGCTGAACGCCGCGGAAGGAGGGTGTCATGATTCTTTATCATGGAAGCAACATAGAGGTGAGAGCACCGAAGATCGTGAAGCCAAACCGCGAGCTGGATTTCGGGCATGGTTTTTACACGACGACGAATCGAGACCAAGCCATTGCGTTTGCACGGCGCGTCACGGAGAGCCGCCGTGTCGGGATGGCGACGGTTACGGAGTACTCGATTGACGAGGATGTTGCGTTTCCGCTCTGTTCTGTAGTCAGGTTTGACGGCGTGTGCGATGCTTGGCTTGATTTTGTCTGTGACAACCGTGATGGCTCGTATGTTGGGCCGCAGTATGACTTCGCGTTTGGACCGGTTGCCAACGATGACGTGTATCGGACGCTTTACCTTTACAGGGCAGGTGAGATTGATCGCGAGGAAACTTTCAATCGTCTGAAGGTCAAGAAACTGTACAACCAACTGGTGTTTGCAACGCCGCTGGCGCTCTCGTTCATTCGCTTTAGGGGATCGGAGGTGTTCGATGTGTGACAAAAGGCACAGCGCTCTTCTTACGGTCATCGTTCCGATGGTCATCGGTGAGGTCGTAAAGTCTCAAGGGCTCGACGAGAAGACTGCCACGGAGAGATTCTATGCCTCTCGCGTCTACGAAGAGCTTTCCGATGAGCGGAGAAAACTGTGGCACTATTCCCCGAAGGTCCTTGCATCGATGTACGAAGAAGAGCTGCGCACGGGCTCGATTACCTATCCCGAGGAGGCGTTCTGATGAGCAAAGAAGGGAATTTTCTGGTGTTCTGCATGGAATGCTACCGTGCAGCCAAGGGAATGTCTGGGCGGGAAGTCTCCGCTTTCTTTGCCAAGCATGGTCTCTACGACTATGTCATTCAATATTTCGACTCGCTACACACGACAGGCGTCAATTACATTGTTGCGGACATTGACGATTATGCCAACAAGCATGTCGGTGCCAAATAAGGGGAACGTAGATACATAGCAGCTGTTCACGGCAATGACCTCAAACACGATAGACAATGACAGAACCATGTCGGGAAGCGAGGGGACGCCGTTGCTACATCGGGACGGCGGCACTGCACGTTAGGTTGGGGCGTGAGACGCGAGACATGAGACGTGAAGTTACCAAACCACCAAACCGCCAAACCACCTAACCACTTAACCACCAAACCACCTAACCTATATGATCCACAAAGAGGTATTATCCTCAAATAGTGGTATCAATGGAGGTATTTGCCCTTGATGACGGACGATAAGTTATGGTATAATGCCGTTATGAATAGATTTTCGTCGATGCTTTCCCGATTGGATTCCATCCCTGTAAGCACTACATGGATGCTAAACAGCATTGCAGAGAAGCGGGGACGGCAGCAGCTTTACATGAACCAGTCGCCTGGGAAGTTGAAGAAACTGCGCGAATACGCCATGGTCGAAAGCGCCGTTGCATCGAACAGGATCGAGGGCGTAACGGTTGACGAACAGCGCATAGGGACGGTGCTCTTCGGCAATGGAATCATGCGCGACCGCGACGAGGAAGAGGTACGCGGCTACAGGAAGGCGCTTGAGCTCATTCATGAGTCGGGGCAGGAACTGCAGTTGACTTCTGAGACGGTCTGCCGCCTCCATGCGCTGACAAGACCGTCCATCTGGGATTCCGGCAAATTCCGCGAAAAGGAATGCGACATCATCCAGACATACCCCGATGGAACGTCGCGGGTCAGGTTCAGCGCCGTTTCGCCCGATCGGATTGCGGCGATGCTTGACGAGGCGATCAACGGGTACGAGGCGGTTGTCGAGGACGGCAGGATACCGCCTTTAATCGCGCTTGCGTCGTTCAACCTCGACTTCCTCTGCATTCATCCTTTCCGCGACGGAAACGGGCGCGTGTCGCGCCTGTTGCTGCTGATGATGCTCTACCGTCTCGGATACGAGGCGGGAAGGTATGTCAGCCTCGAGCGCCAGATCGAGCTGTCGAAGGAGCGGTATTACGAGACATTGGAGCGGTCGTCCGCAAACTGGCACGAGGGACGCCACGACATCTGGCCATACGTCAACTACCTTCTCTGCACGTTCGACGAGCTGTACGACGGATTCGAGGACAGGTTTGCGCGGATCAGCGCGCCGCGTGGCGGGAAATCGGCGAGCGTGGAGTCGGTGCTTGATGCGATGGACCGTCCGTTCACGATGCGCGACATGGAGTTCCGCTGTCCCGGCGTAAGCCGCGAGACGATAAAGTCGGTTCTTCGTCGTTACGCCGACTGCTTCGAATGCACAGGTCGCGGCGCCGGCGCGAGATGGCGCCGCCTCAAGCCGCTTCCAAAGCCTCAGGAGGAAAAACAATGACCTCCAATACGATAGACAACGACAGGACCATGTCTGGAGGCGAAGGGACGCTTCTCGCGAACCGTTATCGCATTATTCGCCAGCTTGGACAGGGCGGGATGGGATCGGTGTGGCTCGCCGAGGACACGCAGCTCGACAACAAGCAGTTCGCCATCAAGATGCTGCCGAGCATACTTGTCTCCAACAAACGTGCGTATGCCCAGCTGAAGAGCGAGGCGCTTGTCGCGATGAAGCTCGTGCATCCAAACATCGTGCAGATCCGCGCATTCGAGGAGAATGATGGCAATCCGTTTCTCGTGATGGACTATATTGATGGGCAAACGTTAGACGATTATTTGGCGGAGAAGGGTAACAGGGAATGGGGAACGGGGAATGGTAGGGACGCGTCCACGACGCGTCCGCTTGGCGGCCTGCCAGAAGATGAAGTTGTCCGCATCTTGAAGCCCATTGCCTTGGCGCTTGACTATGCGCATTCGCAAGGAGTTGTGCATCGCGATGTAAAGCCGTCGAACATAATGATTCGCAAGGACGGCGTTCCGTTCATCCTTGACTTCGGTATATCGCGCGAGATGCAGGAGACGATGACGCGCGTGACGGGCAAGCTCTCGAGCGGAACGTTGCTCTACATGAGCCCGGAGCAGTTGAACGGCGACGCGCCCAAGGCTGCGCAAGACATTTACTCGTTTGCTGCGATGGCATACGAATGTATGTCTGGGCATCCTCCGTTCTATCGAGGTGCAATTGAAGACCAGATCAAGAACAAGGAGCCCGAGCCATTGGTAGGGCGCGTTGACCCCAACGCGCCGCAATCGATTGCAAGCTCCATCATGGCAGGCCTCACGAAGAAACCAGAAGACCGTCCGCCGAATTGCGCAGGCGTGCTGTCGGGAGATGCTTCAACGCAGAGTCGCAGAGACGCAGAGGGGCAGAGAGCTGGTTCTAGCCGTGCAGAACATGTAGAACGTGTAGAAGAAGGTAGAGCGAGCTTGTCGAACGTGCCGGATAGCGCTGCGGCTGCGGCAGGTGGGGCAACGCCGAAGGCAAGCGAGCAGGACGCTGCGCGTGCCCGCGTCGAGGCGAAGCTGCAACAGCGTCGAATCGCCCGCTTGCCAGAAGAATTCGGCGTTGCGGAGCGGAAGACGATGCTTGAGGAGCAGTTCGTCAAGGCCGAGCTGTTTTTCGAATCGAGGCTCTGGCGCGATGCCTTGAGTGCATATTCCGAATACGCGCGACAATGCGAGGGTTTGGAGAAACACGTGGAGGAGGAGCGGAAACGCCAAGAGGCGGAAGCGAAAGCGGAGGAGGAGCGGAAACGGCGTGAAGCTGAGGCGATGGCGGAGGAGGAGCGAAAGAGACAAGAGGAAGAAGCAAGGGCCGTCGCGGAGCAAAAACGGCGAGGGGCCGAGGCGGAGAGTAAGCGAATAGGACCGCCGTCTGGGACTGTGAAGACAATAATGCTGCCTGGTGGCGTGGAGATGCGCATGCGCTGGTGCAGGCCGGGGACCTTCATGATGGGTAGTCCTAAAACAGAGACCGGTAGGTCGAATGACGAAAAGCAGCATCGGGTCACGCTAACGCATGGCTTTTGGATGGGGGAGACTCCCGTGACGCAGAGGCAGTGGCGGAGCGTTATGGGATTCAATCCGTCGTATTTTAGGGGTGACGATTTCCCAGTGGAGCAGGTGTCGTGGGAGGATTGTCAGAAGTTTGTCGGGAAGGTGAACATGGCATTGCAATGCAGGGCGCGTTTGCCAACTGAGGCGGAATGGGAATATGCATGCCGGGCGGGGACGGTCAGTAAGTATGGCGGTACAGGTAATCTTGACGAAATGGGGTGGTATGGTAATAAGTTCTTTGGCTTTGGGCTAAAGCCGCATCCCGTTGGCAAGAAGTTGCCTAATGCATATGGCCTGTATGACATGCATGGGAATGTGTATGAGTGGTGTAGCGATTATTATGGGGGTTATACTGGCGATGTTATTGATCCGCGAGGGCCAAGATCGGGCGTCAACCATGTCTTGCGCGGCGGCAGCTGGCTCAGCAACGCGCGGTACTGCCGTTCCGCCTTCCGCAGCTGGGACGGTCCCGGCTACTGCCGCAGCAGCGTCGGCTTCCGCCTCTGCTGCTCTGAATTGCCCTGCGAATAAGGTGTGGAGCAACAGCGCTAGCGGAGGAGAGGCGTCACTATTGCCAGACAGGGACGCTTGTTCAATAAAGCTTGTCGGTTAGGTGGTGTGGAGATATGGGGAGTCGCCGGGACGGCGGCTCCCCATAGGGTCTTCATACAAGGTCTGGGGTGAGCTTGTGGATTTGACCGCAATAATTTGCGGACCGGGTTCCGGTGATTGCGGCGGCATGGGGTCATGCCGCCCTACCAATTCCCGACAACCAATTCCCGGCAACCAATTCCCGTTTCTGCGATTATTCGATTTGCCATCTATGCAAATGAAGCTAGATTTGGTACACTTTTCCGTGTGGAGAATCGTATTGGAGTGCGATGAACCGGGAGGTTATGGAAGTGAACTATAGGGAGTTTATCCATCCTGAAGATGAGTCGGCGATGCGCAACCTTGAAGGGGTACCGGGTTTTGACGCGGTCGCTAGATTCATACTTGAACACTTCACCGAGGATTTGATGCATGGCTTGTACATGGCACAGAACATCAAATTGTCACCAACGCAGCTGCCTGAGATATACGAGCTTTTGCCGCCAATTTGCAGCAAGTTTGGCATAGATCTTCCAGAGTTCTATCTCACGATGGATCCAGTGCCAAACGCCTGGACAATCGGCGACAAGCGTAAGTTCGTTGTCCTGACAAGCGGTTTGCTGGATCACATCAGGGACAAGAGAGAACTCCAGTCCATTGTTGCGCATGAGTGTGGGCATATAGTATGTCGGCACGTGTTTTACAACACTATCGCAATGCTACTTGTAAGTTTCGGCGAAAGCCTTGGTTTCGGGCAAGTCGTTCTCGCTCCGATATTGATTGCGATAAAGTACTGGCAGCGACGTAGCGAACTTTCGGCGGACAGGGCGAGCGTGGTTTATGTGGGTGAGCCAGAGACACCGTCGCGGGCGCTCCTGCGAATCTGCGGAGGTCCTGCGGACTTGACGAAGGACATTAACCTTCAGGAGTATGCAGAACAGGCGAAGGCGTACGACTCGCTTTTGGCGAACAGCCAATGGAACAAGATGTTGCAGAATGTGGCGGTTATGAATGCTGACCATCCGTTTGCCGCCGTGCGAATCCGTGAAATCCTGTCGTGGGCGGCAAGCCCGCAGTTCACGAAACTTAGAGATGCCATGGCACGCGTGGTGGCGTCGCCGCTCTGCCCGAAGTGCGGAAGGAAGGTTTCTGCAAAGGCGAAGTTCTGCAAGTTCTGCGGCGGCGAATTGAAAGGGATCAAGTGATGGACATAATAGAAAAACTAGACGAACTCGTCCAAGAATCCGCCTCGTTCCAGAAGATCATGGAAGACGGCGTTGTCGAGGACCGTGAGGTCGAGGAGCAAGCCAAGCGAGTTGAGCAGTTGCTTGCCGAGCTGGAAAGAACGCTCTCGCCGGAGGAGTTCGAACGTGTGACGTCGTTCATGGCGGAGCTTTCGGTGCTGCAGGTGATTTTGCGCTACAATCAGGCGGGAGGGCGCTAATATGGCATTCACGTCGACAAAGCTTTTCAGGGTTGTACCAGGCCGAATCCCTGACATGGCGCGAGCGCTTGAAGCTGAACTTCGCAAGGATGGATATGATACGCGGAGCGATACGCTGCTTGGAGGGGACATAATTGTATCGCTCACGAAAGGCGGGCTGTTCAAGGGTATCGTGGGAATGAAGACGGCGCTAAAGGTGGAGCTTCGCGCAGACAGCGGAAGCGTCCTAGCCAAGACGAGCGTAGGCATCTGGGGACATCAGATTGTACCGACCGTAATCATGCTTCTGTGGTTTTGGCCAATACTCATAACGCAGGTATGGGGCCTGGTGCAGCAAAGCCGCCTTGATGCACGTGTGATGGATATCCTTGCCAGGGAGGCGGAGAAAGAACCGGAAGCGATTGACGTCCCGTCGCGCGAAGTCGATCCTCCCGCCCGTTTCTGCTCCGAATGCGGCAAGCCGATAACCGGCAACTTCTGCGCCAACTGCGGCGCGAGTGTGTAGACGTTTATCTTCTTAGGAGCTGGTATGGTTGAGCATGACAAGCGTTTTACCAAGGAGAAGGAGGTCTTTATATGTCACACCAACGAGGATATTGCCTTTGTAGAGCGTCTTGTTGGCGAGTTGGAAAGACGAGGTGTCAAATGCTGGTATTACGAACGAGATAACTGTGGACGACATATTGGTTCGGCAGTTGGAGAGGCGTTACAACGTTGTGACTGCTTGTTATTTGTGATGACGAAGAACATCAGGAAAGCTTCGGAATACATTCAGAACGAGTTGAATTATTATGTGGAAAACAGGAGACTGATAATACCTTTACGTGTGGCAATGGAGGCTAGATGGCGACCAGATGGGACGGCACCACTAATAGGAGCGATACCGATAATAGATGTTGGCAATGGACAGATTAGTGATGTTGCCCTTAAAGATATTTGCAAGAGAGTCTTGTCGGCTCCACATGAAGATGAAGCGACATTCAATGCGCAAGAGACAAGCAAGTACATTGTGTCGGGTTCTAAAACACCACATGTAGTCAGTAACAGGCGGGATGGCAGCGAGCGTCATTGTACGTTTAAGTGGGTTAAATGGTCGGCGGTTGCTCTTTCTGCGACACTAATCGGCCTTCTTGTTTGGGATGCAAATCGTCCAGTGGCAAACTACTATGCCGACTATGTTGATTCTTTCGGACTTCCTGAAGGAATTTTTCCACTGAAGGGGTCAGAGCTGCAGGGACGATTCATGCACTATCGTTTTGAATATAGAGGGATCCATTCTGCTAAGTCGCCTCATGCTGATTCGTCTGATAGATGTGTGTGGAATCTGTTTGGCTTTAGGCGAAGGCTTGTGCGCGTGGTACAGGTAAACTCTTGCGGGTATCCCTGTAAGTTTTCACGTACGGGATACGCCGACAGACCACAAATACAGGATTTTCTGTATGATGATGCCTTGCGCCTTAGGGAGATTCGCTATGGGCGTTACAATGGAGAGGGGAGAGAACCATGCCTTGAAAAAAGAATTGAGCTGTTTAACGAACGTGGTGTTGTCAATGGACTGATGCAATTT
>Ga0310696_10008540_pt1 | contig 11936 bp, 4 predicted proteins | sample AusTroGonzalo_MG_4_FD_203885 | JGI IMG/M metagenome (GOLD analysis project Ga0310696, IMG submission 203885) | Bovine rumen microbial communities from tropical cattle in Woodstock, Queensland, Australia - Gonzalo_02 (v2) (version 2) | ecosystem: Host-associated > Mammals > Digestive system >... | reverse complement strand
ACCCACAAATAAGTTCAGAATAGCAGGGCAGCCATAACGGCTGCCCTGCTTGCTTTCAATAAGCCTAAAGCGTTTGGCGGGGAACTGATTATTCCTCGTCTGCTATGGCTTCGTATTCGGCCATAGCTGCGGCCATACGAGCGTCAAGGTCTGCTAAACGATAAAGACCGTCACTATTGGCTGTAAGTCCGTCGATGGTGACGGGCTTTACCATTGGTGGCATATCGGTAGAGAGCAACAGGCGTCCTTGCAGCTGACTGACACTCTGATACACGAGGTTGATGGCAACGAACTCCTCGGTGCCGTCGCTCCACTTCTCAAACACCAGTTTCGAGCCGATGGGCGTATGCAGTTCAAACGCCTGTTCGGTTGCGGGATACTGCAATCCTAAGGCAGCACCGATGCTGGCGAGGTTGGAGTCATGACCACAAAGGAAGGTGAACTTACGACCGATATGGTGGAGTTCTTCCCGGATGCGGCTCACCAACGGATAGGCCAGGTTGACGGCAGCACTGTGGGTGGTGAAGAGCAGGGCATCGTACACCTCCTTCACAGCACAGATATCGCGCCACTGGGCGGGGGTGAGTTGATGACCGAAAGCTGCCATACTCTCGCTCTCATAGCACTGCAACACCAAAGCGTCTGCCGCACTGTTGGCGAGCGTATAGCCTCCCTTCATCCTCGGTTCGTCGCCTTTCTCCAGCACAAACCTCGTATCGTCGTAGCGGAAATGCAGGGTGTCGTTCTGGGCGGCAGGTGAATGGCCCATATCGAGCACCTCTTCCATCAGGTTCAGCGTGGGTTGCATAGAGGACATCCAAGCCTGAGGTCCCCCATGGATGGTCTGTATCTCGTCGAGAACCTGTTGACGGTACTTGGCGTTCATCTTCGTGAACTTCGGGGTGAACACGGGATCCATCTTATCCTCGAAAAACTTATGCTGGATCTCTACGTTGGCAAAGGGCAGGAAACCGGCTGAGAAATACTTCGCCGTGGCAAAGGTGCGCTGACGGGAGTTGGCATAGAACAGCACCTCACCGCCCTCAGGACGGCAGTTGTCGGGCAACAGACCCTCGCTGACGATCCACTTACGGAAGAACTGTCCCATCTCCGTCTCCAGCACACCGCCTCGCAGGGACAGCTGACTGCCGGGAGATGTCCAGGCAAACCACTCGTGAGGTGATATCCGTTTGTAGGCTGCCCCACTCGACGCCAATGGTGAGCGGATATTGTGACGGCTCATCACCACCACCTCTTTCAGTTGATACTTCGAACGGAAGTCGTCCGAACGCTGGGTCTGTGCCTTCACAGAGATGTCGCAGGAAAGCAGGATGGCGACAAGCATCCATAGGTTGAACTGTTTCATATTCATCATATTTATAATTTCAGGCATTCGTATGTGCAAAAGTAGCGTTTATTTTTCAATCCACCAAACTTTTGCGCCAAAAACACCATTATCGTGTCAGGGAGAATTTCAAGGAGATACCGAAATCGCGGGTGGTGGTGGGATAGGAACTGCTGGAGAGCAACGGGGTGTTCGTCTGCTGATCATAGTAGGCGGTGATGGTCATCAAGCGACTCAGGGTGTAATCGGCCATAAACGAGATTTTGACGGCACTGTTGCCGCTGGAGGCAGAGGAGGTGCCCGAGGCGATGTCGCGGGTGATGGCGGCCTGACTGCGGAAGGAGATGTCTAAGCGCAGGTTCAGGTCGTGGTTGACGCCGGATTTGGAGCTGGAAGAACTGGAAGTACTAGATTTTCTAGAATCACTGGATTGGCTAGACTGCCTGGAAGTTCTTGAATTTCTAGAATTGGAGCGTTTCTGCGCACGGCCTACCTTACGGCTGAGACCGTCGGTGAAAAGGCGGAAGTCCTGAATCTTATAGCCCATACCGATAACCCAGTCACGGCTCAGGGCCTCATTCAGCTGTACGCTGGTCATAGAGAGACTGAGCACTCGCGTGGTGCGGTATTCCACCTTTGCCGTAAGGTTGTTCTGGAACGAGGCATCGACACCGAGCAGTGGAGAGAAAGCCTCGTTGATGCTCACCGTAGAGACATTATACATCGAGGAGGGCTGGAGTTCGCCGCTGGTCTGCACGATGAAACCCAGTCCATCCATATATTCCTTCCAAGAGCTGTAAGAGGCATAGCCACCCACACTATACACGCTCTTATAGGCATGATTCAGCGTGAGACTCTTCAGGTGGTCGCGCACCCAGGGAAGTCTGGAGAGACCGGTATAGCGCATGGTCCAGTTGGGCAACATGCGGGTGATGGCGGGGAAGATGCTAAGCGACTTACCTGCACCCATCGTATAGGCCGAGAGGAAGGCTGGTACCATCACATCGGCCCCATAGGTGTTGACATCCTGATGCTTCTGTGGCGCATCGGCATACTGTGCCTGTACCCTATCCCGGAACTCGGGAATGAGCGAACGGAAGTGATCGAAGGCACTGGATTGATAGCCGTTGCTGGCGTCGCCTATGCCTGCCAACGAACCCCTCAACGAGATGGTGGTCATATTAAACGAGCCACTGTGGGTGGTGGGCTTGCCGGGATACATATACTGGATGCTACGGGCACGGTTGTCTGTCCACGAGGCATTGAGGTCGATCTTCAGATCGCGGATGGGTTCGAGCACCGCCCGTATCTGCAGATCTTTGACGCTGTTGACGGTGGCGGGCGTAGAGACGCTGTCGTACTTCATCAGCCAATCGTTCTGCAAGGCCTTGTCGATATAACCGTCGCCGATGAGACCGAAGGCGAAATCGAGACCTGGTGACAACAAACCGTCGGCACGCTGTCCAAAGACGTCGCCGATCATCGGCAGGAAACCGGGGAGCAGCATCGCATACTGGTTGCGGTAGCTGACATTGATCGAGCGTACCATCATCAGGAAACTGGCAGCCGCCTGGGTGGGTTTGTACCACCACTCGTTCTCTCTCGACGGTTTAGCCACGATACTGAGCTTCAACTGTACAGTGTCACGGTTCTTGATCAGTATCTTATTCTGATCGATCACCTTGTATTTGATATGATAGGGCTTACCGTCTCTTGTACGGGCAGTGACATCGAGGCGACGGGAATTCTTGTTATGAGCCACAGTAATCGTGGTATCCGGGCGCAGGGTAACCTCACGCTGGTAGGCGTTCTTATGGAGGGGGAGCTGCTTTTCGTCGGGGTTGGCAGGGCTAGACGGACTGGCATTTCTAGAATTTCTAGATGGATTAGAAGTTCTAGAGCTCCTAGACAGGTTGGCTCTACTTGCCTTTCGATATTGCTCGTCGGCTTTTTTCAAGAAGGGGAAGTAATGATAGAGGGTCTCCAGATTGAAGGAGCCGTTGATGTTCAGGTTGCGGTTGCTGTTGATGGTATTACCCAGCGAGACACCGTCGTTACGTTTCGTGCCGCGCACCCACGTATAGCGGGCATTATAGGAGGCATCGGCATTCATCCACTCCAGATAAGGCAACTTATTCAGAGGCAGCTGGTAGCTGAATGTGGCCTGCTGCTGGTAATCGAGCGGCGTACCCAGGTTCTTGATACTGTGCCACACTGAGTCCTTCCATGCAGAATACTGATCTGGATAGAGGTCTTTGTTCACAGGCGTATAGGGCTCTTCAATCTCGGCATGGGTGGCCGACTGGAAGTTGAAGTGCAGATTCTTCGTGAAGTCCCAACGCATGGAGAAGTCACGGTTCCAGAGGAACTGGCTATTGAAGGTAAGTGGCAGATTGTGGTTGTCGAGATTCTCCATATCGCGCTCCTGCAACTCATAGTAGCTGCGGGTGATCTCTGTGTTCAGGGCAATACTCTGGGGCAGGTAGTTCAGTCCGAAGGCCTTGGGGAAGTTCAACCACTTCGATTTGCCTTGCAGTTTCCTGAACGGCTCCCACGTCTTATACACGGGCGAATAGCTGTAATTGATGGCACCTCGCCAATGGTCGTCCTTTTCATAAACGGTGGTCTTACCTGAGGTGTAACTATGGGCATGACTGTAGCTGAACGAGAAGTTGGCGGGGTCGTAGGGCATCGGATGACGCTTCGTCCTCAGTCCCCAGCGCATGTTGGAGATGGCGAAGTTGGAGTTGGTGGTACGCGTGATGGCGATGTTCTCAATACTGTCACGCTCCTGTTTGCTGACGGCCTCCAGCGCATCGTCGAGACGCATATCACTGTCGAGCGGGTTATAACGCGGTTTCACGGTCTCCTTGGTGTAGGAGTAATAGAGTGGCACCGACACCTTTGCCTTGTCGGGGAAGAACTTACCGAGTTCGAGGGAGGTGGTGACGCTGTATTGTTTCTGCGTATCGGTGGAGCGCTGCATCACACCCTCCTCCAGACCACCGAAGCCGTCGCTGATATAACGGCCTGACAGGTTCACCGTACCGAAGTCGGAGAGTTGTATATTCATCGTACCTGAGGCCGCCCATCCACCCTCGTTGTTGGACTCCAACAGACGGAGTTCATTCACCCATACCTCACCCGACTTCACCTCACTGGAGATATTCCTCACACCGATCATCATCACCTTCACCTCACCGAGAGTGGGATTACCGAGGATGCTGATCTTATTGTCGGGTTTTGCCGGGTCGTAACTAGTGAAGAGCTGGTTATAGGACCCCATACCGTTGGCCTTCATCTGGTTGCGCTGTTTCTTCAGGTTGGTGAACAGATCGAGGGCGATGTCGAGCATATTCTCCTGTGGCCACACCAACTTACGGTCGGCGTTGGAATATTTGTTGTAGTCGCTGCGATCGGGGGTCAGCAACAGCGGTATCTGGTATTCGTAGTAGTTGTTCTTGTAGTCACTACCCAGACGGATGAACACGGCCAACTGTTTATCCTCCAGATTAGTGGGATCAGGCACGAGGTGGTTGGCATGCACGAACATCTGCATCCGTTTGTAATGGCGCAGGTCGATGGTGGTCTTCTTATACACCGCTTTCGACTCATTGGGCTGCAGGTCGGAGGCAATCATCTGCAACGCCTGCTCGTTGCTCTCCACCAGTTGGGGCTGCGAGGGATCGGTGACACGGGAGATTCCTGGCGGCAACACGTAGTTCACAGGCTTCTTATCGTTGTTCTCCTCGATGTTCACGGCACTCACGTCCAACATACCACTCTCGGCGCTACTCGTGTCGAGACTGTGTTTGTAGAGACGCCATTCGCCGCGCACCAGATTCAGACTACCGAAACGGAGTACGATGGGCTTCTGGAAACCCGTCATGAACATACGCATGAACCGGATGCTGGTAAAGTCGCTGATGCTACCCTCCTTGCGTCTGTAATCCACTAAGGGCACACGGAACTGATACCAGTTCACGGAGGTGGTGTCGCCATTACGCAACTTCACACTGCTGGTGCGCATGTCGGAGATGAAACAGTCTTCCGTTGCCATTCCTTTACGGTAGGCTTCGAGGATCTCATCACTGATGCGCACCTTGTACTGGAAATAACGCTCAAACTCATTCAGCGTGAAGTCGAGGTTGATATCCTCCACATCAGGGGTGCTCTTATAGCTGGTGTCGTACGACTCCGTCTGGTTGTCGGTGTCTGGGGAGTTGCCCTGCGGGTTGTTGATGCGCTTATAACGGTCGAGGATACTCTTCTTCTCATCGTCGTAATCAGAGCCTCGGAAGTAGTGATAGTCATCGCCTGCGGGGTCGTTACGCCATGCCTGGATGATACTGTCCTTGGTGATCACACCGCTGTTGACCACCTTATCGAGCCACTCCTTATAGGCGCCGTAGCTTTGTTCTTCGGCATCGTTCAGACCATTGAAACCCACATCCTGCAAACTGCGTGAGCCCGCCGTGGTGGCGAAAGCATAGGTCTGCGTAGCCTGTACGGGGATCTTACCCCACTGGGTGGTGGTGTACGAGTTGGAGCCATCGACGGGCATGCCGCTCTCATAGAACTTCTTTCCGTCGTGCAGCACGTCCTCGCTGATCTCACCGAGGTCGATGTAGAGATCACCTGCATAGTCGGAGGCCGTACCTTCCTGACGGGTGTAGATGAAGGGATCGAGCAACCAGAACTCAATATACTCGATGTTAGCCTGTTCAAAATCGTTGGTGTCAAGCTTACGCATCATACCACCCCACTTCGTCTCGGGCTGGCGCAGCGTACCGTCGGGATTAAAGTCGTGTGTCAGGTTATAGGGGCCGCGCTCCTGGGGATAGTAGGCCAGGTTCAGGATGGGCAGCGTGGAGGTGGCGCCGTTGTAGGTGCTCTGCTGACGGTTGGGATAGAGCTCCTTCACATATACCTCACGCACATAGTGGTTCGACAACTGATCCAGATCGCTCTTGATATGGGCTGGTGTGAGCGTCGAGGAACGACGGGTGAAGAGCGGATCGATGTTATACCAGGCAAGGAGGGCACGGTTATAGCCGCTCGTCACATCGGTCTTATCCTGCGACTCCACAAAGGTAGAAGGCACACTCGACAGACTCCATGCCGTCGGGTTGCTCACATCGATATAGTTCTTGGAGTTCTCGAAGTCGTCGATATACGAGGCATCATCCTGGATACCACTGGCTGTCCCTGCAATGAGATGGGCAAACTCTCCTGTGAAGGTGATGTGCGACGGTTCCTTTACATGGAGGAAGGGAATCTTGTTGAGCATCGAGGTGAGCCACTGACTCTCCTGCTTCCAGTTCACGTTCAGTCCCCATAATGTGTTGTTCAGGGGTTCTGCCCCCATCGTCACCTTCGAGGTGAGCGCCTGTTCGGAGAGATGCATCAGCGTACCACCGATCTGGAAGTTCTTCGAGAACTCGTATTCCCAGTTCAAGCCTATCATCGACTTTCGCTGCATGCCGTAGTCCGTGTCTGACTCCAACGACACGTTCACACTCGTACCTGCATCGATGATGCTCTGGTTCAGGATCGTCACCTCACCAGCCGAGTAATCCACCGTGTAGTCTGAGCCCTCGGTGAGCACAACACCACCGGCAGTCACCACCACCGAACCCTGTGGCACGTTATATGCCCCTAAGGAGATCACACTGCCTGTGGACCCCTTATACTGTCCCGTCATGATATACTTATCCTTCTCTGCCACCTGTTTGGCAGTGGTCTTCGTGGAGTCATAGAGTTGACTGAACACGTATTTCTCTGCTGTTGCAGCGTCGATGCCAGCCCGTCTTAGTTGTTCACGCAGGTAACTTCCGAAAGGTTCTGCCGAGGGCAGGAACACACGTCCATTGCTCACGGTGTAACCCTCCAGGAAGTCGAAGTAGCCGTTGGGGTTGGGTTTGTTGTTATTGTCCAGACGGTCACAGCCCAACAGTCGCAACAGGGTGCGGTTCTTCACCTGTGGTTCCGGAATATAAGTGAGATACACACCAGCAGTATCACTCTGTAATTTGATGTCGAGACGGAACTTGGTCTTCTCTACCGTCGTGGCGAGGTAATACACGTTCTTCATCATCAGGTGCCAGTTGCCCTGCTGGGGATTATTTGAGGTGTTCTTCAATGACTTCACAAAGAGTGACTTCGTAGCATCCGTCAGATCACTGGCAAACTCACCCACCTGATAGGTCACACCACCGTAGGTGAACTCATAGGCCACTGCCAACACCTGATCGGTCTGCAGTCCGCCGCGCAACGACACATAACCCAAGGACTTGTTAACCGTATATTCCGAACTCGACAACAGACGGGCACTCGCCAGACTCTCGAAATCCACACCAGACACAAAGCCGGGGATGCCGGAGAGCACACTGTTCGTCTGGTCAATGTCACGGGCAGTCGCATACTGGGTGGTCAGAATGTCGTACTCCGTATTGGCGCCGTTGCCAGGAACGGACTGTCCTGTCGTCGTCCAGTAGGGGTTGCTCACCTGCGTATCACCCAGATCGGTCAGTGCCACGATATTACGGGTATTCGTCGTGAGACCCGACTTGTTCGTGACCCAGATCTCCACACGGTTGATCTCGATACCCGTCAGGATGTTGGGCAGGTTCGCCATCGCTTCATCATAATGCTGACGGAAATAGTGTGCCAGGAAGAAGTGACGGTTCTCCTCGTAGTCAGCCACATCGAGTTCGAAAGGCGTGGTCTGCGTGCCACCCTTTGCAGAGACACTCTTCGTGGAGGACTTCTTCTGCGAGAGCACTGTCTGCAGCTTCAATCGTCCGAACTGCATGTCAGCACGCACACCAAAGAGGCTCGATGCACCTTTTACCAGTGAGTTGTTCGAGGGGAATGTCACGTTGCCGGCCTCCACCAGTTTGATAAACTCGTCTTCCTTGCCCTCGTATTTCAGTTTCAGGTTCTGCGTGTCGAAATCAAAGGTGGCATCGGTGTTGTAGTTCAGGTTCATGTTCACCTTGTCACCCACCTTACCGTTCACATTGAGGTTAATCTTCTCATCGAAATCGAAGGCGGTGGTATTTCGGTTACGGATGGGCAGTGAGGGGTTGTCGATGCTCTTCATGTTCGCCCCCAACTTCAACTCTGCCGTTCCCTGGGTCTTGATACGCACACCACCAGGACCGAAGATCTTCTCCGCAGGTCCGAGGTCGAAGTGCATGTCAGCAAACGAGAATTTGTCCTTGCCCTTGTTCTCTATGTTCTCTGTGTTCTTCTTGCGGAAGAAGTCGTGCATGGCCCGTTTCTCGCTCCAGCGGCGATACTCTTCGGGCGTCATCAGGATGGGGGCGTTCAGATAGGTGTCGCCGATCTTCGAGCCGATATAATACACATTGGCGGAGTCGTCGTACTCCACCGTCTGCCGGATGTTGTCAGGACGTTTCAGGTCGATGGCGGAAGAATCGAGATCAGCCACCAGCACAGGTGCCGTCTTCTGAATACGCCAACGCGCGCGCAGCGAATCAGCCTCTTGCGCCTGCGCATACACGCACGCGAACAAAAAGCCCATCAATATCCCGACTATCCTGCGCATGGTTTTCTTGAAAACGGACGACAGGACATAAGGACTATTTTTTGAGAGTCCTATTAGTCGTGTAGTCCGTTGCTAAATAAGTTTCACTTGATTTGTTTAAGGGCGAGTTTTACAACTGTCTCCACAGGGGCATTAGGCTGCTCCTGCAGGATCTGTACCACCACCTTCTGACTCGGTGCCGGAGCAAATCCCAGCATCGTGAGAGCCGATACAGCCTCATCCTTCACCTCGTTGTTCACAGGTGCTGCCGTAGCACCGCCAGCAGGTATCTCCTCGGCAATACCCAAAGCCACGATCTTATCGCGAAGATCCACGATGATACGCTGTGCCGTCATCTTGCCGATGCCCTTGATGCCTTGTATCAGTTTGGCGTTGCCCGTCGAGATGGCGTTACACAACTCGGCAACACTCATACCCGACAACATCATCCGCGCTGTATTGGCACCTACCCCACTCACTGTGATCAGCAGCAGGAACATCTCCCGTTCCTTCTTGTTCACGAATCCGTAGAGCAGATGGGCATCTTCGCGGATGGCCTCATACACATAAAGTTTCACCTCTTTCTTTCCCTGAATCGCACTGAAAGTGTTCAGCGAAATATTCAATCCATAACCGATACCGCCTGCCTCGATCGTTGCCAATGCAGGGGTCAACTCAGTCAATTCTCCTTTGATATACTCAATCATAACAAAACACGTTTTTCTTTAAAAAACGCATTCCACTGCCTATTTATTGTATTTTCCATCATATTTCATCACGGCGATTGAGTCATCAACGATCGTGTCACAGTCCTCTGGCCTTGAGCAGACTCGACGCATCGGGCTGTGCCATACCAGTGAAGTCGGTGAACATCTGCATCAGATCACCCGTATTACCCCTGCTCAGAATCTTGTCGCGAAGGTCCTGACCAGTCTCAGGCTTCAGCGGTCCACGTTTGGCAAACACATCAGCAATGTTCACTGCCAACACCTCCGTCCACAGATAGCTGTAATAACCTGCTGCATAACCTCCGCCAAACACGTGGTTGAAGTAGCTGGTCCTGTAGCGTGGAGGAATCTGAGCATCCAACAAACCTATCTGACGCAGGGCCTCAGTCTCAAACTGAGCAGCCTGTTCTGCTGTTGGGATATCCTTCGAAGGCAACATGTGCCAGGCAAGGTCAAGACACGTAGCAGCCAGGTTCTCGCCCATGGCGTAGGCACTTTGGAAATTGATGCTCTTCAACATACGCTCCTTCAGGTCGGCAGGCATGGGCTCACCCGTCTTGCAATGACGTGCATAGTGGTCGAAGATTTCTGGAATCGAGGCAAACGACTCGTTAAACTGCGAAGGCATCTCCACGAAGTCACGAGCCACACTGGTACCACTCAAGCGGTTGTACTGGCAGTTGGATAGCAGACCGTGCAGGGCGTGACCAAACTCATGGAACATCGTCGTCACTTCGTCCCAGGTAATCAGTGAGGGCTGTCCCTCGGGTGCTTTGGCGCTATTACATACATTAAAGATAATTGGCAACTGGTTCCACTGACGGCTCTGTTTCTGGAATCCGTCCATCCAGGCACCGCCACGCTTCGTAGGACGACGGTAGTAATCGGTATAGAAAAGGCCGAGCGTCTTACCGTCCTTGTCAATCACCTCGAAGGCTTTCATATCAGGATGATAGGTGGGAATGTCTGTACACTCCTTGAACGTAAGGCCATATACGCGGTTGGCAGCATAGAAGACACCGTTCTGAAGCACGCTGTCAACAGTGAAATAGGGTTTTACCTCGTCTTCGCTGATGTTCAGCAGTTCCTTCTTCATCTTCGCAGAATAGTAGAAACGGTCATAGGGCTCAAGCTTAAAGTCGGCACCTGCCGTCTTCTGGGCATACGCCTCGATGGCCTTCGTCTCTGCATCAGCCTTAGGACGATACTGACTGATCAGGTTCTTCAAGAAAGCATAGACGTTGTCCGTCGTCTTGGCCATGGTATTTTCCAGCGAGTAAGAGGCATAGTTCTCATACCCCATCAACTCAGCCTGCTCAGCACGCAACTTAGCAATCTCTGTGGCAATAGCGAAGATATTGTGCTTGTTCGTACCGTCTGCACGATGAATGGAAGCCTCATAGACCCGTTTACGCAGGTCACGGTTGTCGAGACTGGCCAAAAGAGGTTGCTGGGTGGTATTCACAATGACGACAGCAAAGGGCGCCTTACCACCTCTGCTCTCCGCATCTTTCTTACACTGGGCGATATCGGCTTCACTCAATCCTGCCAAATCTTCCTCCTTATCGACCCACACCAAGGCATCATTGGTAGCAGCCTGCAGGGAGTCACCCCATTGCTGTTGAAGTTCAGAGATGCGCAGATTGATTTCCTTCATACGAGTCATCTTCTCGTCTGACAAAAGGGCGCCCTTACGTACGAAATGCTTATAGGTTTCCTCGAGTAACTTCTGGTCTTCACCCTGCAACGAGTCGTGTTGTACGTCGTAAACCTGCTTGATACGCTCGAATAAAGGTTTGTTGAACGATATCTCATTGTCAAGGTCAGTCAGAAGGGGCTGTACGGTCTTCTCTATCTCGCCAATCTCTTCCGTCTTGTCAGCTTCTGTCAGAGCGAAGAACACACGACACACGCGATCTAGCAGGCGTCCGCTATTCTCGAATGCCAGGATCGTATTCTCAAATGTTGCAGCATCTTTGTTCTCGGTGATTTGTTTGATGGCCTCACGCTGCTGCTCCATAGCCTTCTGGAAGGCGGGCAGATAGTCCGTCACCTGAATCTTGCTGAAATCAGGAGCGCCTAACGGTAAATCACTCTCCACCAACAGTGGATTCTCACGCTGAGCCTGTTCACAGGCAGTCAATGACATCATCATAACCGATGCAATACTTATAATTAAAATGTTCTTTTTCATCATTTCTAATCCGATTTAAATTCCTTTGCAAAGGTACAAAAAATAATTGTAAAAATGCAATAAAATTAGGAGAAATATTTAATTTTCACAAAGACATAGACATCTAACAATCTAACA